>Ga0070374_10001362_pt1 | contig 10484 bp, 5 predicted proteins | sample LauGreSuBDMM15SN_2_FD_66374 | JGI IMG/M metagenome (GOLD analysis project Ga0070374, IMG submission 66374) | Freshwater lake microbial communities from Lake Michigan, USA - Su13.BD.MM15.SN (version 4) (version 4) | ecosystem: Environmental > Aquatic > Freshwater > Lake | place: Lake Michigan...
ACCTAACATTTTGATTGCACCATTTCCCAACTTGTCTAATGAAGATTGTTGTTGCCCAGCCATTTCTTCATAGTCAGTACCAGGTCTAGTTTCTGGATATCTATCTCCAATATAAAATGAAGATAAAGGAATATCCTCAACACCTTGCGGTTTTGAAGAATTCAGTTTTTGTGAGAAATAGTCGTTCACTGACATTCCTTGTAAATCATTTCCTTCTCTTGGAGTAGAAGGGAAGAAAGGAACAATTGGTGTTTTTGGTAAATTTAAAGCTACACCTTTTCTATTTATAAGATTTTCTTGATCTGGCATTATTTTTCAGTTAAAATCATTTTAGCAAATGTTGCATTTGTACTTAACAACGCACCTACAGCAGCACCAAGACTTGGGCTACCTTTTAATTGTCTAACCTTTTCATTCTGACCATCTGTTACATATATGTATGGATAATATATTCCACCACTTCTTACAACATTACCTTTTGCATTAAATCCTGAATTCTTTAATTGCTCAAAGTCATCATCGTCATAATATGCATCTCCTTGAATATATGTAGATACTTCTTTTGGATTATCAGAAGAACTTTGTCCTTGATTATAACTTAGCTTGTTTCTTAAAGCAGCTATTTCTCTTGATTCATAAAGAGTGTTTACATCTGTACCAAGTTTAATAGCTTCATCAGGTTGAAGTGTCATACCACCCACTCTACTCATATCACTTTTATCAAATGCCACTATTTCCACACTAACATTTCCATCAGCTCCTATAGTAGGTTGCACATTCAATGAAATTTTATTAGGAGATTCAGCACCAGCAATAGCTTTAGCAAAACCAGCAAAGTCTCCAGAAGCATTTATTTTTCCACCACCTTTTGTTCCATATCCTCCTGTAAATCCTTTCACCATGTATAAAAGATTATTATCAGTATCGGAATCACCAGTGAATAATTCTGAAGTTAAGTTAGGTTGAATATTGTAGTTCTTTCTAATTACGTCAGCTTTTGCTTTTAATCCACCTGCAAATTTATCATTATCAATAACTTTAAACACTTTTTCAACTTGAGAGAATGGATTTTCTGTATCGTTAATATATCTAAATTGTTTATACACATCTTTTAATCCAAACAATCCTTTTGCTGCATCTGTTACAAATGAAATAGGACCACCTCTATATCCTCTTCTTAAAAGATTTCTTTCAATAAGTACATCTGCTAATTCTTCCTTACCTCTTGCTCTAAGTCTACCTAATGCTGCTGTAGAAGCTCTTCTTACACCCTCATCTACAGCAACAGTACCCATTACAGATAGTCTACCTTTCATATATACAGATAAATCGTATATATCATCTTTGGTCATATCATATTCTGTACCGTTTACTTGTATCTTTTGATCTTTAATATCCTTTAAAGCAGTTTCCCTAGATATTGTTTTTCCATAAAGAGCTTCTGTTTGAGCATCTATTGCATTCTTAATTCCTTTTTGAGTTTCAAAAGCTTTTAAAGATTTTTTAAATGTATTATATTGATCTACAAGAATAGGATTCTTTTGCTTTTGTTCAGCAGTTAGATTATTGTAATTAACTTCTACTTTTTTAGTGTAAGATGTTAAAAATTCTTCTAATGGAACTTTGCTCCTATCAGCTAACTCTTTTAATATTGTATACTTAGCTTCTTCTGGAGATTTACCACTTTTTACTAAATCAGAAAGTCTTTTTTGATTTGCTGGTATATTATTAAATCCTTGATCCCAAACTATGTTTGTTGAACTCTTTGAGAAGTTCTCAGCAGATTTTTCATAATCTTTATCAGCTAAATATATAACATCTACATCACTAAATTGCTGACCTTGTGTAAATCCACTAACATCCTCTGGTTGACCAAATCCTTTAGCAGCATTCTTTTTACCTTTTGTAGAAGCATTCAGTACAGCAATGTTCCAATCCTGCATCATTTTTTCTCTTGCAAGATTTTTGTTTTCTTTAAATTCCAACCTATCCTGAGCTTCTGTTTGAGCCCATCTAGATTGTGTATTTGCCTCTTTCTGCATTTCAAACTGAGCTCTCCATGCAGGATTTTCCATCACTTGTGTCTTTGTTTTCATCTTTCCAAACATTGTAGAATATCTGGAATACACATCATCCTCGTACAACTTTGCTCTAATTGCATCAGGATTATCTTTTACAGTTTCTAAATATCGATCGTAATTAGCTCTTACACTTGTGATTCTTTGTTCAATATCGTCTATTTGATCTTGTACATCTTCGCCTGAACTTTTTTTAATATTTAAATCAGCAAGGGCATCATTGTAATTATCTATTAGATCATCTCTTTGGTCTGCAACTTTTGCAGCAAGTGATTGGTCGGTATACCCTCTGTAATTGTATTCACCTGTAATACCTAGCTGACGATTCACTCTAGGATCAGAGAATATTTGAGATATGGTTTCTTGTACCTTTTTGGGAAGTCTTCCTTCTTTCTCAAGCCTTGTCATTGTTGGAGAGTATACAAAACTTTTAGTAATCTTTCCAGTTTTTGGATCTTTAGATTCAATAGTCATTGGTTTACCATCAGCTCCAAGTTGATAAATCTGATCAAAAGAATATCCATCTGGCTCTACAGCATCAAATGTTTCTTTTGCAAATTTAAATACATCAAAATGTGGAGTGTAACTACCACTAAACACATCTCCTGCTTCTTTAGAATCTAGCCAACCTTTTGCTTGCTTTTGAAAATTATACACATTTGATGGATCTGATTTACCTTCATCTACATCTTTTTGTATTCTTTCTGTTTCTTTTCTATATCTTGCTGTAGAGCTTACAGCATTTACCACCTTACTATCTCTTCCTACTTGAGTAGCCATTCCTCCTACAGAATTGACTAATTGGAAGTTTGAGAAGTCACCAGCAGCTACAGTTTTTAACTTAGAGCCTAGTTCGTTTAGTTTTGATTGTAGATATTGTTTATCAACATCTCTCACTACATCTAAACCAGCCACCTTATCTATTTGACCTTGAATCTTTTGTACTCCCTGCTCATACTTCTGTTGCTTGTACATACCTACCTTTACCATTGCATCTACTGGGAGCTGCTGGACATAGGGGTTAAATTGGGATATTGCGTCTGTAAATGAAGCCATGATTGATTAAGTTAGCAAATGTAATTTAATATATTATATAAACCAAGACATCCTAACGAAACTTGGTAACTTGGTATAACTGAATGAGTTAGAGATTTTTGATTGATTTTACAAGAGAACCGTTTCTAGCAAATTCACCATCCTTTGTTTTTTTCTTTGGTTTTATTGTTGTTTCGTATTCAAATCCTTCAGGAAGAGTTGGTAAACCACCTTTAGCAAAATCACCACTTCCATCCATGTTAAACTCTGCAGGAGCATTGACATTGTAAGCTCTTCCTTTAGGACCAAACCTGTAATTGTACATGTTCTCCATAACTCCTAATTGTCTATTCTCTAGCTTATTTTTAGCTATCTTATCAGCAATAGAATTAAGAGCCACTTGAGCTTGCATCTTTGTATTAGATTTAGCTTGTTCTTGTCTTTGATATTGAGTATCAAGAATAGCCAAATTCTTAAGTGTAGCATCGTTTAGCACCCCTCTATTTCTATTGTAAGCACCCATTTGCATTTCTTGATTAGCTCTAAACTGTTGTCCTAGAATGGCTGAATTAGCTGCATATTTTTGTGCAGCAAGTTGTGAAGCAGCAGCAGGATTATATCCTAGCTGTCTTTGTAGAGCATTAAAATCAGCTTGGTTAGCATTCATTTGATCCTGGAAAGAAACGCTGTATGGTGTTTCTAATTGAGGTGTATATTGCTGTGCTTGTACAGGTTGTAATTGATTAGTGGCTAATGCAAGCATTTCTCCAGAAAGTTGATTTGGATCAAGAGCTTCTTGGTTACTTGGAATGAGATATGGTTGAAGTTGTCTCAACAAATCATCTATACCAAACTTATCTTTCTTTTCTTTTGTAGGAGAATCAGATACTTTAAATGCTGGAAGTCCTGGTTCAGCAGCATGAAATGGATCTAAAGCTCGAATTGCTTCAGTTCTTATTTCAGGATTTTCTATATCAAAATTTCTCCTATCCATACTAAGATCAACTTTAGGCATTGGTAAAATTGATTCATTGATAACTGGTTTACTTTTCCCTTTAGATTTATTTATTGTCTTTTTCTCAGCAGGTTTAGGTTGAGATTGTTCTACTTTTTTCTTTACCTCAGGAGTTGTTTGCATTTTGAAATCAGTCTTTGGATCAATCCTATAATATGTACTCATTGGTAAAATCTTTGACAATGGTTGATTTATACCACTCTGAGCTGTTTCAAGTTTAGCACCAAACTTAGCCATGTTTGAATTCTTATCTTGTTTAATCATTCCTTTAGAAAGAGCATCACTTTCTACTCCCATTTCTTCTGCTGTATCTAAAATTGCATTCTGTACACCTGAAAGAAGAATCTTCTTATCAGCATAGTTTTTCAACTTCATATTACCACCTTTGACCATAGCTTGTGCAGAGTTTAATTTAAGCAAATCAAATGCATCATCAGGATCAGTTTCATTTATGATGTCAGTTCCTTTCTCTACAATCTTGTTTTGTTTTGATTCTTTCTTACTTAGAAGATTAGCATAGTTTTTAAACTTCTTACCTTTTGCTAAAGGATCATTTAATTCACTTAACCCGTAAGAAGGTATTTTCATATTACCATATACAACAAGACTTTCTTCATTACCGCCATCTTTAAGTTTTACAGCAGGTTCACCTCTTTCCACTTCTACAGGATTTTCACCATACGTAACACCTATTCCTGTTCTTCCTTGTCCATCAGATTCTTCATGAGATTGTCCTCTAAACATTACAGTTTCTCCACCATCTGGTAGATATGGATTATAAGAAATAGGTTCAGCTTCACCACCCCAATGTGTTTGAAGTTCTCCACCCATAGCATATGTTTGCATAGCTCGTGCACTAGGAGCAGTGTAACTATAGTCTTTTAGATGACCACCAGATCTAAGAGTGTCCATTGTTGGATCATCTCTAAGAAGATCTTTAACATCATAATCACCAAACTTAGTTATCACTTGTGGCTGCCAATCATGACTTAAATATTTTAAACCAACTTCTCCACCATCTTCCATGTAAGCAGAGTTTTGAGCTTGCATAGCTCTAGTTCCTTGCATGAATGCAGCATTTTGCATATTTTGTAGTCCTTGATTTTGCCAATCTTCTGTTTTAGCTGCAGATTTTCCACCAAAAATACCACCAACCAATCCACCTACACCACCAAGAATAGCAGAAGCTCCAGGGATAGGAACAAACTTACCAATTGTAGATCCCACTGTGCTACCAATTTTACCACCAGCAGTAGGTCTTCCTTTTCCTCCACCAATCAAACTACCAAGAGCACCACCTGCTTGTCCAGCCATTTTATCTATACCAAACTGAGCTCTTGGGATAAGTCCACCTCTTCTATATTGTTTTACAATATCACTATCACTCAATGGTTCATATCCAAGATCAGAATATAAAGTGTCTCCATTGGTGTACATGTTTTGCAATTCTGTAGGATTTCCTCCAATACTTCCACCTTCTTGCATTTGTAAAAAAGGATTTCCAATAGCTGAACCATTCGATTGAGCAAATTGATTTGGATCCATTTGCATATCTTCAGGACGTACATATTTTCTTGCAGCTATGTCTGGAGTTAATCCAGCCACTTGATTTGTAAGACCACTAAGTCTATTAAACTGATTTGCTTGTTTCTGAGCATCTTTTTCTTGTTTAAGTTCTTGAAAACCACCTAAAAGATCTTGACCAATTCCAAGAGCTCCTGAAACACCACCTACATTACTAAGACTAGAATCAAGTTTATCATATCCTGCACCAATGTCTTTACCAAGCTTATTCATTCCTTGACCAAACTTACTATTGTCGTATTTAAACTGTCTGTTTATAGTTTTGTCAGCCTTGGTAAAATCAGGCATTGATATAAGACCATTCTTACCTCTAGGAACATATCCTCCTTGTCTCATTGCTTCTGCTATTTTAGCAACACCTCCTATAGATTGCATGATGTTACCAAACCCTCCTTTATCAGCATTAGTAGCCTGTGCTTGTTGAGCAGCAAGATTATCATCTTGCATTCTCATTTCACGATTCATTCCTGTTGTAGCATAATCTGCTTCATCATACATGTCAGTGTAATTCACTGGATTATACATTGATGTATTACCACCAATATATGTTCCCACCTGTGCCTGTGGAGGATTAGCAAAATCAGTGAGCTGTGTTAATTGCTTCTTAACCATAGCTGTGCCCATCTTAGCTTTCTTGAATTCTTTTCCATGAATCTTCATAAAAGCTTCTTCTGATGGAAACTTCTTGTAGAAGGATTTCTCATCTTTAACACCAGCAATTTTTAAAATGTCTTGTTTCATAATATATTATTGTACAGGTTTTTTAATTGTATTTATCTAACCAACCACCGTTTTTCTTAACAGGGTATTCTGTAACTGATTCTCCATCAAATTTATAATCTTCTCCAGGATACATCATTTGTGTATCTCCTGTATCAGATATGCCAAGAAGTGGTTTGTTATATCCCATTTCTTGTAGTCCTCTCATTGTTATATCATTACTTCCTATTTCTACAGGCTTTCCCCAGTTATCAGGATTCCAATAACCATTGTCATCCTTCTTTATTTTTCCACCTTCTTTTTTCTTTGGTTTAGGAATTTCTTTATATCCTTTTAACCAATCTTTCTTTAATACCCTACCTTCTGTGATTGGTATATGTCTAGAGGTTCCTCTTGTTTCCATTCCTGGAGATCCTCTAAATTTATCAAGACTTGCATTTGGAAAAGCACTTTTAGGAACTTCAGCTATAAAGTCTTTTGAAAAACCTTTAGCTCTTGAAAACCCTTTATTACCAGAGGCATACCATACATCTTTATGTTTTGGAACACCTGATTCTATTCCAGCTTGTCTATATACACCAGATTTAATAGCATCTTTAAAACCTTCTTCACCAATTCCCCTATACATCATTTCTGGATTAGGTTTAAATCTAATTGCTTTTTTAGCTAAACCAGCTCCCACTAAATTCATTGGATCAAGAACCATGTCTGCAGCAAGAGCTCCCCAAGGATTCTTAATACCGAGAGCTTGTGATGGATCTTGATACTTTCCTGTAAGTAGGTATGTTGCTGTTCTAGCAGGAGCAGACATAACCTCTGATACACCTTCTAATGTTCCTAACGGTTTAGAGAAATCAAGAGGTGTTACCATTGTTCCTATCTGAGCTTGTGGTATTTCACTTCCATTCTTACTAATATTCCTAGGAGTCCAATCTAATCCATTCTGATAGAAAGACATTTCTTTTCCATTCTGTGCACTAGGCATTGTTTTCTTTGCATAAGGTCCTTCTGAAGGAATCCCTTGCGTGCGTGCGTATGTGAATCCTACAGAACCAGGAACACTACTACCAAATTCTCCTTTCTGAAGATATGTATTTAGTTTATCAAACTTTGATTTGATTTTTGGATAAGATAATAACTGATTAGCTTCTTCATCAGAATAGTTTTGTTTAGATCTATCTCCTTCAAATAGAAGAGTTCTCAATTGACCATCTACATAATTATCTATCCAACTTCTTCTACCATCTTCAGCACCTCCTTTTTTCTTTTCCTCATCATACCAATAATCCATATCATTTTTAATGTCACTGTGCTTGACAGCTCTTTCAAATGTATTTCTCAATTTTTTGAAATGTCTATCTGCTTGTGGCATACCATGCAACATGTCCAATCTTATACCTTGTTCATCGTTAGTAGCAGGATTATATAAGATGCCATATGTACCAGGTCCAGGATGTGGAGCTACATAACCATTAGGATAAGTTACCTGTGGTGTATCTGGTGAAAAGAATTCAATATCTCCAACTCCTGTCTTCTCTCTTGTAAAAGATTCATCAGGTTTTACGGTCACTTTACCAAGCTTTTTTAAAGCTGGCCATTTAGAATATATTTTCTCTAATGTACCATTTTGAGCTTGTGGTACATCTCCACCATCTTCCATTGTACCACCCCACGCACCATTGTAATTAAATCCTTGATCTGTCAATCCACCCATTGTTCCTTCTATACCATTCTCTGCTTGTGGAGCATCATAAGCATCTAACCATCCACCATTTTTCATAGTGTTATCTTTTCCACATATATGACATATCCTCATGTCTTTCTTACTGGAACTTGATTTGTTCCATGAATGTCCACATGTGCATGTAATTTTATTACTCATGTTATTTGTATGAGATTTGACTTGGAGTTATTATGAATTGAGAGACTAAGTGTACATCATCTTTGTCATCTAAGATGTGTCTCACTTTTAAATCTTTAGATCTCAATGGTTCCTTCTTAAAGCTTCTCTTGGAATAGTCCATGTTGAATTGGTTTACTAATTTGTCAACAGACATTGATTCACAACTCTTTGTAAACAGTGGTGCTGTTTTATCTTTTACTAGTCCCCAGAATGTATTGTATTGATAGAAGTTGTCACTCTTTGTGAAAAGGATTGTTTTACTATCGGTGTTGTATATTGGATAGGACATATAGCCCTTTAGGTTGTTGAGAGGTTTTGCTACAAGATTTAGTATTCCTGTAGACTGTTGATCATTGTAAAGCACTGCCTTATTAAAATATTCACTGATTGCTATTCTTCTGTTATCATTAAATACACCATCATCATTTACTAAATATCTGTATGCCTTTGTATAATCTTTTACATTCTGTAAAATCTCATCTTGAAACTTGTATGCAAATGGATATTCAATAACGTATGGACTTATACATCCGTAGTATTTATTATAAGATGTTGGATCTAATAGATGAACCCATATAGAAGCTGTGTTAACATCTTGAAACTTGATAGCTGCAAGTTCTTGTTTTGTAATTGTTCCTATTGGTAGGTTGATTGTTTTAATAATGCAATCTCCTGAGAACATTTCAATAACAATTACATTTACAGAATCATTTACACTATAAGACAAACCATTGATGATGTCTTTGATGGGAATTTTCTCACCAAGGAGTGTGCCTACATCATCATATATGTTGAATGATGTAGGTCTTCTTCCAGCTTTTTTTATTCTTATAATAATTGTCTTAGCCATTTATTAGTAAGTTTGAACAGTGATAGATCCAGACAATGTGCTAAATCCACTATATACAGTGGGAGTGATTGTTATGTTAACTTGTGTACTACCTACAACACTCACTGAAACAGTGCATCCTGGACAACTTAGAGTGTTGATTGTAGAGGTGATTGCGTAAGAGAGAGGATCTACAGGAACGATTGTGAACACAACTGAATTAGGGCTGTAAATAGGTCCTGACACACTGTATGATTGGTTAGTGTTTATTGCCACTGTAGAACCTATTCCATAGCCTCCTAAATTAACTACAGCACCATCCAGTGATAGTGTATCATTAACTACAATAAATGATCCTGTTAATGTTGTGTAAGGAGTTGGTATAGTGCTAGTGGTTGTGGTGGTTGTAGATGTGCTTGTTGTTGTTGTAGTGGTTATTCCACTAACATTAACATCTATAGAATTAGTGCACACTCCTACAGAAGTTATTCTTATAGTTGTTGTAAGATCTGGAACCACCACTGATGTATATCCTGCTAATAGAGATGCTTTGGAAACACTAAATGCAAATGCTGTAGTGTACCCATCTACATTTGAATATAGATTAAATGGTCCTGAATCAGATCCTGCAGAGGTTAATGTTATTGTTACTGTTTGTGCCATTTGTTAATTTTAATAAGATTTAGCAACTATAGAATATGTTTTGCCTGGTAGTGCTGTAAAGGTTGTTTGTTGTATAGTTTGATAAGCTCCTGGTCCAAACACTGCTAGTCCTGTAACTAGATTAGAATATACAACAATACCATCTGTTACATTAGTGACAACTAGTGTCCAATTTGCAGATGTACCAACTGCATTCTCATCAGATTTTTGTTGTACTGTTGTAAAAGTGTTTGGTGGCAGTGTAAATGTTCCACTACCATCTGTTCCTGCATATGTAATTCCATTTACAACAAGATCACTGTCTACGTATGGAGAAGCAAGTTCATCATTACTCCAATTGAATGTAGCTGGATATAGTATTAAAGCAGTTCCAGTGAATCCACAATTTACAATACTAGCTGTTCCTACAAGATTACAATTAAGAGGAACTACTGTTGTTGTTGTTGTAGTTGTTGATGCAACTTCTTGAGCAGCAATCATTTCAAGGTCCCATCCTGTGTTTAATCCAGAATAGAAGAAATTGTTTTCTGCTATATAGAAATTAGGAATGAAACTGTGAAAGCTCACCCAATGCATTGTGTTGAAATTAAAAGATAGTGTCCAAGACTTATTACAGAAATAATCTAAATCAGTTAAATACACTTCTGTTCTTACAAC
>Ga0070374_10001367_pt1 | contig 10463 bp, 9 predicted proteins | sample LauGreSuBDMM15SN_2_FD_66374 | JGI IMG/M metagenome (GOLD analysis project Ga0070374, IMG submission 66374) | Freshwater lake microbial communities from Lake Michigan, USA - Su13.BD.MM15.SN (version 4) (version 4) | ecosystem: Environmental > Aquatic > Freshwater > Lake | place: Lake Michigan...
GTGTTATTTCACACGTATTCTAAAGGTTAATTAATTGCAGGCAGAATTAAATTTGTTTAATTTTTATCTACAAAATATCCGGTAGTATTACTATCAATAGTTTTAATGTGTATTAATTTTTAGTTATAATTTATTTGTTATAAATTGACTGCCTTATCAGCATAAGCAAGGCAGGTATGTACATGATTAGAAAGATTATCTTAGTTAGTCTGGTTTTGTTTTGTTACACGATAGGGGGTAGGGAAGTCTTTGCCCAAAACACTTCCAATGAAGGCACCGATTTTTGGGTAGCCTATGCCGGTCATGTGGATGGCACCAACTCGTTGTTAACACTCTTTTTAACCTCTAAAGTTAATGCTACGCTATCTATTACAGTTGGTGGAGTTCCGTTAACTAACGGCACGGTTACGTTACTAGCCAATCAAACAGTGCCGGTTTATATAAATCCTCAACGTTATACCAATGTTTATGTCAATCTATCTGATGGTATTGCCTTAAATAAGGGCATACATGTTACCGCTTCGGCCCCAATTGTTTTGTATTCCCACATATCTAATGCTGCTCGGTCGGCTGCTACTTTAGTTTTACCTACAAGAGCTTTAGGAAACGAATATTATGCAATCGCCTATGAGCAAATGCCTAGTTCTACAGGAACTAGACCAGAATACCGGGTATCGCAATTTACTGTGGTGGCTGTAGAAGATAATACCGTGCTAGAAATTACGCTACCTCTGGGGGTAAATAGTATATCCGATAGCCGCCATGTGGGTGGTAGTACTTTTCAAACTCCGGTACTAAATAAGGGCGATGTATATCAGTTTCAATCTACCAAAGATGTAACGGGTGTAAAAATTAAAACGGTTGCCAATTGTACCCCTATCGCAGTATTTTCTGGAAGTACTAAAACAGGTTTTTGCAATACACCCGGTAATTTTTCTAATCCCATTTATGGCGATTATCCTGGGGATAACATATACCAACAATTATTCCCTAAAACTTCTTGGGGGAAAACGTTTGTTACAGCGCCTTTTTACAATGCTACCGTGGGTTATTCCGATATTTTTAGAATTTATATTGCTGAAGATAATACCGAACTAACCGTACAGAATGCAGGAGGGGTACAGCAAAATTTAACCAATACCGCTCCAGTAAACGGTACCTATACAAAAGGCAGTATTGTTACGTTTAGTACAAGTAATGCATCTATTATAACGGCTAGTAAACCAATAAGTGTTGCTCAAATTCAACTTTCTGAGGTTTGCAATACAGCCAATACTTGGGAGGGTATATTTCCGCCAATTAATCCATTTCCGGGAGATACAGAGCTAACCATTCTAAATCCAATTGAGCAAACACTAAAAGATGTAACCTTATATTCTGCTATTTCTATTACCGATGGACTTAGTAACCCGACTATCAATAGAAATGTAGCTACAAATATTAGTTCAAATAGACATTTTGTAAATGTACTACTCAAAACTATTGATGTTACTAAATTTACGATTGATGGTGCATTGCCAGCTCCGAATTTATTCAAAGTTATTCCCGCTTCTGAATACAGTTACTTAATTTGGAATTTTCCTAACTCAACCACTACTCAAACGGCTACCCATCGCTTAAAAACTACTTCTACCGATGGTTTTGTCGCTATCGCCTATGGCTATGGTAGTGTAGAATCTTACGCCTATTTAGCAGGTGCCGATATTAAAAATTTGACTCAATTTATTGAAATTAAAGATCCGACATCAAACCAAGTTGCTCCAAGTGGTTGTGCCAGTCAAAATTTCAATTTAGAAACTACTTTGTCGTATCAAACCACCGAGTTACGTTGGAATTTATCCGATGGGCAGCCCGAAATAATTCAAGAAAAGCCCATTTTCGATAGACAGTATGATCAAAATGGTGTAACATTATATGTGTATAAATTACAAACGGCCGTTAACTATCCCGCAGCTGGAATTAAAAATATTGTCGTAAAGTCATTCAATCCGGGTGCAAGTCTTTGTGGCGATTACGACATTATTAATTTGAGTTTTGAGGTTTTTGCTTTGCCCACATCGGTGTTTAGTATCAGCCCGCAGGCTTGTGTGAATTCGGGCGTTACTTTTTCCGATCAAAGTACACCCAATGGTAGTTCTATAAAAAAATGGATTTGGGATTTTAATGATGGAACTATTTTAGAAACCACTGTTGCTGGGGCTCCATTTAGCCATGAATATACCACAGCAGGCGATTATTTGCCTACCCTTACCTTAATTACACAAGATAATTGTTCCATTACCAGTTCGCCACAACCTGTACATATCACGGCTTTACCCATGGCACAATTTACATTTAGTACTCCTTCATGCGAACAAAATAGCATTCAATTTACCAATCTATCTACACCTAAGGAAGGAATGATTATTACTTGGAAATGGGATTTTGCCGATGGGCAACAATCAGCCTTACGTGAACCAGCGCATACCTTCGCAAACCCAGGTACCTATTTGGTCAGCTTAACTGTTAAAACCAATTTAGGATGCGAAGCAACATACACTGAATCGCTGGTAGTGGCTGCTTTGCCCGTAGTAGATTTTGATGTGCCCGATTTCTGTTTATCAGATGTATCTGCACGTTTTACGAATTTAGCTACCAATGCCGATGGAAGTACAAGCAATTTAACCTATGCATGGGATTTTGGCGATGCTACCCGATCTAGCCCTACAAATCCAAACACTGCGAATAGTCTTAACCCAAGCCACAATTACTCTTTAGCAGGTGATTATGTTATTTCATTAACGGTAACTACTGACGATGGGTGCAGCAAAACAGAAACAAAAAATTTTAGGGTAAATGGCATTAATCCAATTGCCGATTTTGAGGTGGTAAATGCTACTGATTTGTGTAGTAGCAATGCGGTTTCTTTTGTGAATAAATCGCTTGTGCCGGGCTTTGGCGATATTACTAGATTAGAATGGTATTTTGATTATTTAAATCAACCCAGCGTAGTAGAAGTTGATGAAAACCCAGTTCCAAACAAGGTTTATACTCATCCATATCTTATTTCCCATAGTCTAAGTTCTTTAAATTATACCGTGCGTTTGTTAGCATTTTCTGGCGGTGTGTGTGTGACTGAAGAAATTAAGGTAATTACGGTTAAAGGTGTGCCCGAAGTTAGTTTTAATGCACTTCCAGATAAGTGTCAAGAAAATAGTGCCTTCCAAATCACTCAAGTTACCGAGTTATATGGTTTTCCTGGCCTTGGACAATTTAGTGGTCCGGGAGTAAGTTCTTCAGGTATGTTTAATCCATCATTAGCTGGAGTGGGTACCCATACCATTAAGTATACGTTTACTGCTGATAATGCTTGTTTTTCATCTGCTACTAGTACCATTACTGTTTATGCCACTCCCAGTGTAAATGCGGGTAGAGATAGCACTATTTTGGAAGGTGGAGCATTGCAATTGCAGCCCCGAGTTAGCGGTACTGGCTTAACTTACCAATGGACACCGGTTACAAATCTTAGCGATCCAACTATTCTAAACCCCATAGCCTCTCCAGATCTGGATGTTTTATATACCTTAACAGTTACTTCGAGCGAAGGATGTGTAGCAGCCGATAATATATTCATTAGGGTTTTACAGCTCCCAGAAATTCCGAATGCCTTTACACCCAATGCCGATGGCTACAACGATGTTTGGAATATTCGCTATTTGAACAGTTATATCAATCCTACCGTACAGATTTTTAATCGTTATGGGCAACAAGTATTTTATTCGGTTGGTTACGCTAATCCATGGGATGGGCGGTTTAACGGAGAAGATTTACCTATGGGCACGTATTACTATATTATTAAACCTGGAAATGGGCGTAATGCGATGGCTGGTTCTGTAACTTTAATTAAATAATATGGCCAGTAGATTTTGCTTACTTATTATTCCCCTTTTAATTAGCAGAGCATTTGCACAGCAACAGCCTCAGTATACCCAATATACCTTAAATAGCTTTTTAATTAACCCCGCAGTAGCAGGTATAGAGAATTATACCGATTTGCGTTTTGGCAACCGCATGCAATGGACGGGTTTAACAGGTGCTCCACAAACCAAATACGTATCTATGCACACGGCTTTGGGTAAAAATTATTTGGGTGATAATGCAAATTCTTTTTCGGGAACCGGAGAAAACCCCATGAGTAGAAGTTTTGTGAAAAGCTATCTGGCTGCTGCTCCACACCATGGTGTGGGTGTTATTGCTTTGGAAGATAAAACCGGTCCACTGAAAAATACCGAAGTGAAATTGAATTATGCCTATCATTTAGGTTTGTCTACAAAGGTGAATTTAGCGGTGGGAGTATCTGTAGGTATTACACAACTTAGTTTAGATGCGTCTAACTTGGTATTTGAAGATAGTTCCGATCCTTTTTTTGCGGCCAACACCTATAAGAAATTATCGCCAAGCATAAGTTTAGGGATGTGGTTATATGGCCCCCGCTTTTTTGGAGGCTTAGCGCTACATCAGCTTCTGCCAAGTAGCAATGTTTTTCTTACATCAACTACTGCTAGTACTGCTAAAACCCAACCTCAAGCTTTATTAAGTGCTGGTTATAAACTCTCTTTAAGTGAAGATATTGCTGCAATTCCATCGATATTACTTAATTACCAAATGGGAATGCCTTTGGCTGTTGATGGTAATGTAAAACTAGCCTTTAAAGATAAATTTTGGCTGGGTGGAGGATATCGCCGTAACGATGCATTTACTGCCAACGCAGGCTTTACCGTTGGGTATTTGCTAAACATTGGTTATTCGTACGATGTAACTACGTCTAACTTAAATACGGTGAGTAATGGAACACATGAAATTATAGTGGGTATTTTACTGAATAACCGATATAGGGTTACCTGCCCGCAAAAAAACTGGTAATTTTACAGTTCTCGGCGTAAACGGGCTACCGGAATATTCATGGCTTCGCGGTATTTGGCTACCGTTCTTCGGGCAATGTGGTAGCCTCTTTCTTTTAAAATATCGGTCAGTTTTTTGTCGGGCAACGGATTATTTTTATCCTCGTTTCCAATGCATTCTTCTAAAATTTTCTTCACTTCTTTGTTAGAAACCTCTTCGCCGCTTTCTAGCTGTATGGCTTCTGAAAAGAATGATTTCAGCAAGAAAGTGCCAAATTCTGTTTGCACATATTTCGAATTGGCTACCCTCGATACGGTGGAGATATCCATATCAATTTGTTCGGCAATATCTTTTAAAATCATGGGTTTCAAGTTGCGCTCGTCGCCACTTAAAAAATAGGCATATTGAAAATGCATGATCGCATTCATGGTTTTTAGGAGTGTTTGTTGCCTTTGTTTAATGGCATCTATAAACCATTTTGCCGAATCGAGTTTTTGTTTTACGAATTGAACGGCCTCCCGCATTTTTTTATCTTTTTGTGCCGCTTGATCGTAGTGGCTAAAAAGTTCTTGATATTCTCTGCTTACTCGTAATTCGGGTGCGTTTCGGCCATTAAGGGTAAGGCTGAGCATACCTTCGTTGTTTCGAATATGAAAATCGGGGATAACCTGCAACTGTTTGCTGTTTACTTCGTTATTATCGCCTGGTTTTGGATTTAATTTTAAAATTTCTTGTACCGCTTCTTTAAGTTCTGATCCATTCATTTGGAGCGATCTCTCTAGCTTATCGTAGTGTTTTCGGGTAAATTCATCTAGGTGATGTTCTACAATTTCTATCGCCTTTAACACAATCTTATTCGGCTCTTTTTTTCGCAATTGAATAAGCAGACATTCTTGTAAATCTCGGGCGGCTATGCCAGCCGGATCTAAACCTTGCACCAACTTAAGCACCTCTAAAATATCAGCTTCTTCTACAAATACGTTTTGTGAAAAAGCTAAATCGTCCATTAAAGATAAAATAGGGCGTCTTAGGTAGCCATCGTCATCTAAACTGCCAATAAGTTGTTTTCCAATTTGGTAATCCTGGTCGGAGAGCGGTAATAAATCTAATTGAGCTTGTAAATTCTCGAAAAAAGAAGTTTGCATGGCAAAGGGAACATCTTTCGGGTTTTCATCGTCGTCGGTATTGTAATCGTAGCCGGTAGCATAATCTTTTACATCGTCATTTTGCAGGTAATCATCAACATTAAATTCATCGCTAGGCTCTTCCCCGCTAAATTGTTCGTCTGCATCTTTATCTGGGTATTCTTCCGGCACTTCGGTCATGTTGGCTAAACTTAAATCCTCTAAGGCCGGATTTTCTTCCAATTCTTCTTTAATGCGGCTATCAAGTGCCACAGTAGGCACTTGCAGCAACTTAATAAATTGTATTTGCTGGGGAGATAGTTTCTGCAGAAGCTTCTGCTGTAGATGTTGCCTTAACATAGGTTATTACCCGCTAAATTACATTAAATCATGCAATTTCGATTCTTTATGTTTACATGATTAGATGAAATACCAACTAGGTTTGGTAATTTAGGGCATAAATACGTGTTTTTATGGGCTTTATAAAAGAATTTAAAGAGTTTGCCATGCGTGGCAATGTAATTGATTTAGCGGTAGGAGTTATTATTGGTGCCTCTTTCGGTAAAATAGTTACGGCTTTGGTAGACGATATATTGATGCCACCAATAGGATATCTTACTGGAGGTATTGATTTTGCAAATAAGAAAATTGTCCTCAAACCTGCAGATGAATTACATAAAGTAAGTGAAGTAGCCATTAAATACGGCAGTTTTATAAATACGGTTATTCAATTTTTGGTGGTAGCTTTTTGCGTTTTTTTATTGGTTAAGTTTATCAATGCTTTACAGCGAAAAGAGGATGAACTCTTAGGAAAAGACGGCTTAAGCAAAGATCAAAAGCTACTTATAGAGATTAGAGATTTATTAAAAAAGCAAAAAGCTTAAAATTTGCATCATAAAATTTGAATTAAATAAAAACAACCCTATATTTGCACTCTTGTTTTCAAGAGCAAAAATATTAAATAATGAAAAGAACATTTCAGCCTTCCCAGAGAAAAAGAAGAAACAAACATGGGTTCAGAGAACGCATGAGCACCGCTAACGGAAGAAGAGTTTTAGCTTCTAGAAGAGCTAAGGGCAGAAAAAAATTGTCAGTATCCTCCGAACGTCGCCACAAAGCGTAGTTTTTGGTTGCTTGCCTCCCCATGGTGGTTGTAGCAGCTCAGAATTATTCTGAACCAACGCAAGCAATCTATTCATGCATACTTTTAAAAAAGAAGAACGGTTATGTAGTATAAAGCTTTTAGATAAGCTTTTTCATAGCGGTTCTTCTTTTCTTTTATACCCTTTCAGATTTACTTGGATGTCCATTGATGAGCAAGAGGCTCCTGTGAAAGTAGTTATACAAGTTTCTAAACGTAGGTATAAACGAGCGGTTGATCGTAACCTGATTAAACGCCGCATACGAGAACTGTATCGTATACATAAAGCAAACCATTTATATAATTTTATTTTAGCTGAACGGCCCATTGGCTTGAGTATGAGCTACATTGGTAAAGAACTCTTGCCCTCTAAAGAATTGGAGCCAAAACTACTTATGGCTTTAAAAACTCTTGTAACAGCATATCAGAAATCGGAAGGAGGGCTATCATGAGGTATCTCTTAGGTCGCTTTTTTTTGTTAATTATTCAACTATATCGTTGGTTACTTTCTCCGCTTTTAGGAGCGGCTTGCAGGTACACACCTACTTGTTCGCAGTATGGTAAAGAATCTATTGAGAAATACGGCCCCTTTAAAGGCGGCTGGTTAACGATTAAACGCATTGGTCGTTGTCACCCTTGGGGTGGGCATGGTCACGATCCAGTTCCTTAATAAAACATATATGGCACTTATCCTTCAACTAGAAACCGGTACCAGTTCTTGTTCGGTTGCCTTGGCATCCGATGGTCAAGTATTGGCCATAAAAGAGCAAAACGAAGCCAATATTCATGCTTCACATCTTACTTTATTTATTGATGAGGTGTTAAAGGCGGCCAATAAAAGCTATAACGATTTGGATGCCGTAGCTGTAAGCATGGGCCCGGGCTCTTATACCGGTTTGCGCATTGGAGTGTCTACGGCTAAAGGGCTTTGTTTTGCCTTAGATATTCCTTTAGTAGCCGTTTCTACCCTGCAGGCCATGGCGTCAGCTAAGCAAAGTTTAGCGAATGATAAAACCTTGCTTTGTCCCATGATAGATGCCCGCCGTATGGAAGTGTACTTGGCCGTATACAACGCCAATTTAAGTCCTATAGAAGACGTGAAGGCCGAAATTTTAGACGAGCATAGCTTTGCTGCTTTTACTGATTACACCTTAGTATTATTTGGCGATGGAGCCGAAAAGTGTAAAGCGCTATATTCTGATGCAAAGCGATACCGCTTTGAACCGCATATAAATTCTGCCGCAGATATGACAAGCCTTGCTTTTGAAAAATTCACAAAAGGAGAGCTAGCGGATTTGGCCTATTTCGAGCCGTATTACTTAAAAGATTTTATGGTTACTCAACCTAAAAAGAAATAGCTATTTCTTACCAAATAGTTTCCGGAAGAAGCTGTTCTTACTGTCTTTAGGTTGCTCAATACCCGGAATACGATTCGCATTGAGCGGATGTTCCATTAAACGACCTATTTTGGCCGATAAGCCCATATAAAGGCCCATACTTAAACTACCTTTAACTGCAGTAGCATCCGAATTAATAGCGGCCTTGGCAAAAGAGATGGTTTGAACCAACTGATCACTGCCTATAAAAAATTCAAAGTTGGGCGTTTTATACATATACTGCCCACCTAAATTCATAAACTTTAAAAAATTATACGAAGGCGTAAGACTTAATACATGGTTTTTAAACAAATAATTATTAATCAGTGTGGCCTGCCCACCCGGATACCAAATGTTTTTAGACAGGAGCACATTGGGATGGTATGCACCGAAATTTTTACTTACCAATAGTTCTAATTTGCCATTCATGGGGCTATAAAAACTTTCATTTTGAAAAATACCGTTATCAAACGTATTAATTAGAGAATCGGCTAATCGTCGATCGGCATTGCTTGCATTGGCTTGGCCCATACTAATGCTCTTGTTTAGGCGGTATACCTCTGTACTATTCTTATTCCAATGAATAAATCCTAAATCTTTCACATTAGCCAACAACATCCAACCTCTTTTAAACTTAAAATTAGCACTAGCCGTAAAAGCAATACCCGGATTTTTAAAAGTTGGGAGTACGGCTTGGTTTACAGCCGTATCGGCAATGGTAGTAGATCGGAAAGTGCCCGCAAAATTCGCAGTATATTGGTTATTGGTACGATCAATAGTAATGTCCGAAGATGTAATGTTGGCACCACTATAGGCAATACCACTTAGTAAACTCAATTTTACACCCAAGCCAATAGTTTTTGTGAAATTTTCTCGGTAGGTAAAAGCAAATTGATGAAAGGTTTGTTGATAACCTTTATTATTAAAAATATTGAAGTAACTGTTGTCGGGAAACCGATTAAAGGTGTCGAAAATAGAAAAAGTCGGATTACTTACCCTAGCCCATGAATCGTTACGTATTTGCCAAGAAAAACCGGCTTCTTGTTGGTATTTTACTCGTTTAAACCATTTAAAACTCAATACATATATATTGGTATTGCTGGCAAAATGGGTATAACTTTTTCCATTAATGGGTAAATTTTCACTATCGTTCAGGTTATTAAAAATCATTCCCTTAAGCGTGCTATTGGCTGCGCCAGAGGCCGAGCCACTAAAGCTTATAGTCGGAAAAAAGAAGTTGAAGGCAAATTGTTTGCTGCTATCGGTATAAAATGCTTTCTGTGCCGGATTCTCAAAGCTATCAAACAGCGTTCGGCTATTGTATAACGAAACTTGAGACCTGCTAGGCTTGGCAAATGCTAGACAGCAAAGTAAAATAAAGAGGGTGCGTTTTATCATGTGCTTAACAAATTTAAATTTTTATTTATAGCAAAAGAATTGAATCCCTATTTATTAACTTAGCAAGACTATGATTTCTTCAACTTCAGTCAGTAGAATACGTCAAATAGCGGCCATTTTCGGTACTATTGCTGTTATTTTTGGCGCTTTTGGTGCACATGCGTTAAAGGCACAATTAAGTATAAGCGCTCTCGAAAATTGGAAAACAGCTGTCAACTATCAGTTTATGCATGCCTTAGCCTTGTTGCTGTTGGCTACGCTACCAGCTAATACGTTTATTCGCCTATCGGCTTGGTTTTTCGGCATTGGTATTTTATTATTTTCCGGATCTTTATATCTACTTTCTCTGAGTGGTATCTTATCCATAAATTCAGGTTTTATAGGCCCAATTACACCTATAGGTGGTTTGTGCTTTATTATAGGTTGGATATTTTTATTTTTTAGCGCTTTTAAAAAGAACTAAATGTCTGCCGAAAGCACCGAACGCCAAACCTTTTTTGTAAACGTAGTATTGCCCTTGGCTATTAGTAAGGCCTATACCTA
>Ga0070374_10001370_pt1 | contig 10454 bp, 9 predicted proteins | sample LauGreSuBDMM15SN_2_FD_66374 | JGI IMG/M metagenome (GOLD analysis project Ga0070374, IMG submission 66374) | Freshwater lake microbial communities from Lake Michigan, USA - Su13.BD.MM15.SN (version 4) (version 4) | ecosystem: Environmental > Aquatic > Freshwater > Lake | place: Lake Michigan...
TACCCCGAAAAAGAACTCAACGCAATCATCGCCACCTACCACCACGACACCGCAGCCATTAGACGCTACATGATTGAGTACGGGATCTTGGAGAGGGATGGGGGAAGTGTTTATTGGGTACCTACAAACTCTCAATAAAGATGATATTTCGGTCCATTCCAACCCGCGCACTACGTTAAACAGATAATATCTGCCAAAGTAATCTCGTGTTTGGAGGAATATCTGATGGTCGGAAGTGGTCAAGCCTCCTTAAATTTCATGGCCTCCCAGCCCAGGGGTATTGAAGGCACATTTTCTTCCAATAATGAATCCCATGTTATTTGGGAAGGTGACGCTCTCGAACTTTTAAAAACGGTTCCAAGTGAAAGTGTTCAGTTAATCATCACGTCACCGCCCTACAACATAGGAAAAATATATGAAAATCCAGTTTCTCTTGAAGAATATTTAGAGAAGCAACTACCCATTGTGGAAGAACTCATCAGGGTCTTGAAACCAGAAGGCTCTATTTGTTGGCAAGTTGGAAATTATGTTCACAAGGGAGAGATTGTCCCCTTAGATATACCTTTCTACAATATTTTCAAACGTCAAGGGTTGAAATTGAGAAATCGAATGGTATGGACATTCGGACACGGATTACACGCTTCAAAAAGGTTTTCAGGCAGATACGAAACAATTCTTTGGTTCACAAAGAGTGACATTTATACCTTCAATCTTGATCCAGTGCGAGTGCCCTCTAAATACCCTGGGAAAAGAAATTGGAAAGGTGACAATAAGGGTCTGCCTTCTGGCAATCCATTGGGGAAAAATCCATCAGATATTTGGAGCTTTGTTGCACAAGATTGGGAAAATGAAATTTGGGATATCCCAAATGTTAAAGCTAATCACCCAGAAAAAACTGAGCATCCATGCCAGTATCCCGTTGAACTGGTACAGCGCTGCATACTTGCATTAACAGACAAGGATGACATTGTGCTTGATCCATTTGGAGGAATAGGAACGACCGTATTAGCGGCAGAGACATGTGATCGCCGAGGAGTAATGGCTGATCTTTTTGCTGAATACTGTGAGCTCGCAGCAGATCGGATAGTGCAGTTTAGGGATGGCACCTTAAAGATTCGACCAATCGGGAAACCAGTTCACGTACCAACTGGCAAAGAAAAAGTCTCACAGGTGCCAGACGAATGGTTGGATATCAAGGAATGAAAGTAGTGGGTGAATATTCATTTGCAAATGGGATGAAAGTTGTGAACGAAAGATTCCAAAATCAACTTAATGAAATATATCAATGCATTGAGGATATTGATCTCGAAAAGTTCAAGACTAAGGAGAGCAAAGAGAAGACTATGCCGGGGCGAATGCTCTATTCTCCTATGGAATTGAATAAAGAATTTAAACGACTGTTACACCCACATGGATGGAAAAGTCATAGGGAAAAATGTGACTATCCGAATTATTACGTTAACGGTTACTCCCACCAAGGGTCCAAAGGTGCCTTTAGAGACATGGATTTTGTAAAAGATTCACTTGGAATAGAAGTTCAATTTGGCAAGTACTCATTCATGGTTTATAACGTGGCAGCTAAAATGACAATTTTTAAGAATTTAGGAGTGATAGAGGCGGGAGTTGAAATTGTTCCAGTTAAGGAACTTGCCCTTCAAATGAGTTCCGGGGTTTCATACTTTGAACAATTCACTTGGGACCTTGAAAAGAGAGGTGTTTCGAACATAGATACACCTGTACTTATTCTCGGGATACTTTAAGGGGTGTTCACTGCTCAAATTTTAGTAACTACCATGCACCAACTACGCTAATAAGAGTGTAGACCACTCCTTGGCCAATATTTCACCCACTATATGAAGTTCGGCTTGCTTAATGGAATATGCTCTTAGTAGAACTTCGAACCGTTGGTTTTGACCTGAATATTCAAAATCTTCACCCATAAGCAGGCGCACTCTTGCAATCACTTCCGTGACTGGAATTTCGCTTAATTTTCTCTGCCCTTGATCTCTAATAATTACTTCTGGTGAACCCGTTTTGTGGAGTGTCCAAAAATCTATTTCGCCTTCAAAATAATCCTGAATATGTGCAACTAAGCCACGACGCTCCAGTCGCTTTACCGCAGTTTGAATTCGTGACTTTGGAATTTTTCTAGGATTATTTGGATAGGCTGCACTTCCATAAAGACGAAGTAACCTTGGCCCAGTTATAGGGCCCTCAGTTTGAATTATGTTTAGTACCGCCGCATCGACAGCCCATTCATTCTCTACCGATGGCACTTCGAGTGGTCTGACTTTCCATGGGAAATGCTTTTCTACCCCATCGACCGCTGTCGTGGACTTAGTCTCCGGTTCGATTGACCACTTTGTTGCTAAAACTTTGCCAACCAACTGTTGATCACACTGCTTTAAGCCAAGTTTTGCTGCATCTCTGACATTTTCATCAGCATCAGTTGTAAGGCTCCACAGCAATGAAATGGCTTGCTCCGTGCCTAATTGCACCAACTCAATCGCAGACGCCCAACGCATGGTCGAATCCACACTGCGTGCGTGATTTTCCAGTTCTGCAAAGTCTAAAGAAACCTCAAAGAACTCCTTGCGTTCTGCCATCTAAATACTTTCAGATTCAATACTCTTAAATAACGTTGCCATCTGACCTGCGATGTCTTGGAGAAAATCACCAGGCTGGTCGGCGGCATTCTTGAGGAGTCTGATGCCTCCTTCAGCATATTTTTCCGCTATTTCAAACCGCTGTTCTTGATCAAGCAGACTATCCGTCGATCCAGTCTCAGCAAACTGAATGACTGACATTAACAATTCATGTTCTGGTTTTATATATTCGATACGTACGCCTGTGCCAGACTTTTGAGCTACATCAACTTTATTTCCATTCATAAATCCAAAGGCCATGGCAAACACAAACAAATCTACGTTCGCGGGAGCTTTACCTATGCCTGCAAATTTTTTGCCTAGCAGATCATAAAACTCTTTGGAATTCTTATCGAAGTCAAGGAAGGTTTTCTTGGACTCAATCTTCATTTAATCGCCCCTAATCGTGACTCGGCATTCTCTTCATCAAACACAATTTCCCATACCTTGGGTTTCATATGCGCAAGGGCATCTGCGACATCTGCGTCGTACTCAGAATCTGTCATAAGCAGAAGTATCTGCTTACCCTCTGAATCAATTTCGGATTCGAGCGCTTTTGCCAAGACACTTGAAACAAATTCTTTGACTTCAGAGTCAAGTCGGCCCAACGGACTATCTACCACCATTGGGTAGCTGAATCCAGCGACGTTACTCAATGTTAATGAAAAAGCAAATGCTAGACAGGCTGTTTCACCTGCAGATAGTGCATTTCTCCACTCAACATCAAACTTTTTAGGTGAGACCAACACACGGTAATCATCGTCAATTTGAACAGGTTTAAAGAAATTCTTTTTCCAAATCATTGATTGGAATTCTTCGTTAAGTTCCTCAGCGACTTTTTCACGAACTTGATCGCTAAAATTCTCGTACATGCCTCGCGCCGTATTCAAAGTAGCTTCAGCGAAACGTTGACGCTGAAGAGCTTCCCTAGATTTTTCTTTGGAGGTTGCTTCGTTCTCGATGTCCTTGCGGATCAACGCTAATCTTTCCCTCTGATCTTCCAATTGCCTTTCCAGACTTCCAATTTGCAGAATTAATGACTCTAAAGCCTTTTTTGCTTCATCATGCTTTTTGGCAATAAAGGATATTTGTGCGTCATCGTGGCCGGACAGTTTTTGCTTTATAACTGAAAGTTGCTCCATGGCTTTACTTTCATCTGACAGCGCTGACTTAATACGTTCTTGAGTTGACTGTAATGTTTCAGGACTTCCATCAATACGAGCTTTGACATATTGCAGTGGTTGCTGTAATTCACTTAGCAATGTGCCAATTTCAGAAAGGCCAGCAAACTTCGCTAACAAGCTCTCTACGTGCTTGCATGAATCCGAATTTGGCTCAAGGTCTCTGCCGCAAATACAAACAGCTTGAGAGAGTAATTCTTCCAGTGCCTCTGGCTTGTAAGGCGGTGGCAACACCTTCTTGGTTCTAGCTGTTTCAATCTCTAGTTCTATAGCTCCTATCTGGGCGGAGAGCATGAGGGCTGGTCCAACTTTGAAAGCCCAAGAGTTCAATTCTTTGCGCGCCTCTTGGCCACGGTTGCTAGCGGATTGGGCAATACCTTCAAATTGATTCCGAAGTGCAATATCTTTTTGAATCGCCGCGATATCCCCCATTTTATCTCGAGCTTGTGTGAGTTGTTCATCTAACTCGACTCGGGATACCTCTTTTTGCTTTAGTTCCTCAACAATAGATTCAATCTTTTTCTCCACAAATTCGTAATCCTTGCGAAGTTCCTCCCCTTTAACTCCAGCAATGGAGCCAATCTCCTTTACGAGATTTTGATTAACAATTCCAAGATGCTCAACGAGTTTTTCTAGTTGGTCAATATTTGCGATTTCAAGAACTGCTTTCTTGACAAATGCAGCCTCTGTATCTTTAAAGAATTTGTGGAGATGCTCACCATCGAATAGGAAATAATGGCTGAATCTGTCAGGGAAAATCTTCTCTAGCCAAAGATCAGGATTTGGTTCTTTTTGATATCCGCGTGACTTATCTTCAAGGGACATAACGGAAAGATTTGTTCCCGACACGTCCAAATCTTGAATTCCATCCCCTGATTTAACGAACCGAGCACTTCTCTCGATTTGAGCCATACCACTAGATCCGAGATCAATATCCAATCGAACTAGAACTTCAATAATCTCACCCTTTGCGGCAGCCTTTGCAGCGCTAATTGATACCAAACTTACTAAGTCAAACTTGGACTCATCTTTTGCAAGTTTGCCTGTCATCACCCATGTGATGGCTTTCAGTAGGTTTGTTTTGCCTGCGCCGTTGCGCCCTTTAAGAATTGTGAAGCTACTGCGGGAGTTATCTAACTCAATCTCAAGATTCCTGTGTTGACGAAAATTCTCTAAATGGATTCTAGTGATTTTCATTCTTTTTTGCCTGAACTATCTTCAATCCAATTTGAAGCATTCAGCTCAATAACGTCCCTGTATTTTTCTTTATACTGCGGATTCTTAATGTTGGTATTTTCTAATTCAAAATTGAATAGTGCCAATAAGCATTTCTTGATTGCGGGATCACAATCAGCCGACGCAATTCCTCTTGCGACAATAGTTGCGTTAGCCTTCATTTGGTTTCTCCCATTGTTAGCATCCTTCCGAGGACTTTAGCGGATACATCAGTAGAATTGATAGCATCACTTGCAAATTCGTCAGCGCGTAGGAGTTCTTTGGCCATTATCTTCCGGGCAGAAGTAACCACTTCAGAGTGGTCTCCTTTATCGAATTCAGGCGCCACGATCATGTCATAAATGTGGGCAATTGATTTCCCCTTGGCTCTGCGCAGTAATCTTCCTCTCCTTTGAATGAACTCTCGCGGGTTCGTTGTACTTGCCAAAATAATTCCTATCTGGGCAGAAGGAATATCTACTCCTTCGTCAAGACATTTCATCGCTATTAACATTTGAATATCTCCATCTTCAAAGCTCTGAAGTATCCAATCTCGCTCACTCATGCCATTGAATTCTCGTCGAGGAGAGGTTCCTTCTTCGCCTGTAAATGTTCTGTATGTAATCCCCATACCTGCAACTATTTCAATGACTTTATCAATTTGCTCTCTATCACTGCAATACACTAAGCACCCTGCAACTCTCTCAAGTCCGTTTATCACTTCAGTGAGTGCCGTAAATTTTCCTTCAGCTTTTTTAAGCACTGAAGCACGTTTTTCTAACAATCTATTTAGCTTCTCTTGGCCCTCAATATCTGATGCCTTATTGGATTGCATTATGATTCTCTTTGTCAGATCTAAATACTCGTCCATTTCTAGGTGGTCTAGAGTCACAAATTCTGGATAATAGTTATAAGGGCAAAGTGGGGTGAGCCCTGTTGTGGGATCCACCCAAGTTAATGCCTCATGCAATCCAAAAGAAAAAGCCACTCCATTAAAATAGCTATTGAGTAATTGAGTACCGTCTTCATCAAACCACCGGTTAGGTGTTGCTGTTAATCCAAGTCTCGACTCAAATGCAGGATTTAGTGCATTTCGAAACATCGGTGCACCTAATCCATGCATCTCGTCCGCAATTATCAGATGGTTGCTAAGGGTGTTCATTAGTTTGGAATAGGCCTCAATGAATTCTGGCGAGCAGGCAGTGTTTTGAATCGCAATAACGACAATATCGTTAACTATCCCTAAGGCTGCTTTCGAAGATAAATCTCTTAATGACTCCCTCCAGTGTCTCGAGCCAAAAGTGGTAACTGGGTCCATGTCAGATAGAACGACTTGCCATTGAGATCCAATTGATTGTGTCGGAGCAACCACAAGAATAATTGAGTTATTCTTCCCCGATTTCCACCGTTTAATGCATTCGCGTGCCGTGAATGTCTTTCCGGTACCAGTGGCCATCTCTAAAATTCCCTGGAAATCTGCTCTCGCCCAAGCATCAATAGCCTCTAATTGATACGGGCGTAGTTTTCGTGACTCGACAACAAGTGGGATTGCAAGATGCAGCTCTTCGATCTCTGCAGGAGCAATCGATATTAGTTTCTCGGAAGATTCTCGTGGCAATGGGATTGCCTCGAATCCAACATCTGAAGCGCACTCCCAATATTTTGCAAACAGCGCTTCGTCGTGCTTAACCCAATTTGCACTTCCAGATTCCCATGACTTGAAGACCTTAAATTCCTCAATATTCTGTGACCAGCCCATAGCTGTTTCGTTGACAGAACCACTGAAACTGACTTTATTACCTTCGAAATCCTCAACAATTCCAACTTTTGAATGGAAGATACCTGCGCCGGAATTTATGTCTCGTGGAATAAGAACTTTAATTTCTAAAATTCCTTCTCTCAACATCCAACCCAGCGCCCGAATATGGTCATAGGCAATGGTGGACGCAAGGTCATTTAGATCACCCAATGCTTTAGCAAATTGAGCATCCACAAATGTTTCTTTAGCTTCTGGACTGTCGTTCGTCAGGATTTCAAAATCTTTTTCAGAAACGACCGGACTGGTAATCAATTGCATTTTTCCACCATTTTTGATTAAGCCGGCTATACCCCGCGCAGCCAGAGCCAAAACTTGAGAAGAAAAATACCCAGTTAATCGCTTGTAACTCGTTGCTTGCTGAAGAACTGGTATGTAGAACTCACTTACGACGTTCTCTCTTTTGCTACCTGTGTCATAGGCATCATTTAGTGAGATCTCAGTTAAGGTCATATTTCAACCTTTCAAGGCTTCTATTTAATGAGGCCTCATGCTCTGGTTCTGCATTCAAAACCTCTGCCTCCATGACGGAATCATCCCATTTACCGGTGACATATTGGAAGGCGAGTTGAAATATTTTGGCTGGAAACGTCTATATGGCTCCTGAACATCTCGACCAAAACCAAGGGTGGACTCAAGTCCTCTCTAAAACGAGAATTTGTCAGACCTTTACCTTAAAATTTGAATAGGTCAAGAACTAAGCGCCAAGCCCTTTAGCTTGCTTAGTACCAATCCGCTCTTCTTGCGCACGGTGGTTCTAAAGGAAGACCTGCCGGCGATGAAAGACACCGCCGGAAGAGCAGGAGGTCTAGTCATGGGAAGCATCATTCTTGCTGGTATTTCAAAAGGAAAACATAAATTCAGACTCGAATATCCCGTCGTTGAGGGCAAGACAATCTGTATGGCGATCTGTGCCTGCGGGTTTGAAGTTGAGATCCTCTACTTCGAAAACTACGGAGGCGTGAAATACCTCCAAAGTCAATGGGATAAACACATCGCGAAGAAATAATCTATTTAGTCAACAATTAGTTCAAACTTTGATGCACTCCAGGCAAAAATTTTGATGTCTTTTACGCCCATCTTATGGAGAACTTCAACACATTTTCGAGCATTTTTTCCTGAAGTAATTTGGTCGTCAATCAAATAAATCGATCTACTAAAAGGATAACGCTCCATTGTCGGAATAAATTCTCCTTGTTCGTTCTTAATCATTAGGTTCAACAATGGAATTTCCGTAAGTTGCGAAATTCGGTGCGAGAGTCTGAAGGATACTTGGCCAGGATGCTCCTGAGAGATTCGTGTAGAGGGAACGGGGACTAAAAATGCAAATTCATTTTCAAGCCTTTGACTATTAATTCCTGCGGCAATTCCCAAAGCTACAAGTTCCATATAGTGAAGGTGGACTTTCGGCCCAGATCCTTTTGATTGACTCCAATTTTTAATTAGGCCCCACAATGTTGAACCAAAGCCTTCCAACCAATAGTTCACGCTTGCGTAGAGTTCGATTTCCGCCAATACATCGGGACCGTCACTGTGTGGCGACTTAATGCGCGCCGGGGCGAGTCCAGCTAATACAATTAGATCGAAAAGCTTGTTCCTTAAATTTTCATCACTTTCATATTCAAATCTTGTGAATATATGCGGATTAACAAATGGTTTCATCACTATGTCAGAATCATTAGGAACTCTGAATATGTCATTCAAAAGCACCTTACCGTTAGAGTCACATAAAGAAAAACTCTCATTGAAAGAATATTCCCGTTCAAATGAATTTGTGATTAAATCATGCCTCCGCAATCTCTCCTCATACTTAGATTCGAGAGTCTTTGCGACACCCGTTGCTCCATCTTCCCTAATTGTTCTGTAGTAACAAAGATTAAACCAAGGAGAAATTAGATCAGTCTTTTCAATATGTTCTCGCGTCCAAGTTGGATATTGAAAAAAACACCCAAACTTTCTGGCTCGTTCGTGGTCGTCTTCTAAGTCCCCGATGTACAACATCTCCGATTTATCAGCCCCAGTAATCTCGGATATGTGCGCGAGTTTGGATTCCACAGTCGTGAGAGTTGGATTACTCGGAATCAATCCACAGAAGTCGATACCAAGTAAATATGCAAGAGTTGAGGCATAAGGTTTTGGTGCTCTAGTGATCAAATAAACATGTATACCGCATTGAATTAGGTAACTTATTTTATAAATCATCGAATTATCAAAAAGCAATCGTTTTTGATTATCCATTGGTGGGGTTAGGCTCAAAACATCATATGGACTCCGTACGCCTTGAGTTAGTAATGTGATGTTAGCAGTGTCTGCGAGAGTGCCGTCCAAGTCGAAGACTGCGACTTTTAACTCTTTAGGCATTTTCTAAATATTCTTCAAACTTTGATATCGAGTCAATAGTTACGTCGGCACCACGAGTTCTTGTGCGCACAGATTCTTGGAATTTAGCCGATCCCCCCAATATGCGTGAATCAAATTTATAATCTTGGGAGAGATTTATATTTCCTTCATATTGGCTTCCCTGGGCATTGCTGGGGGGTTCAAGTACAATCAGTTTTCTACCAAGTTCCATTGCAAAACGAACTGTGTGTAGAGTTCCCGACGGTATGCCGCATTGAGTCACTATTAATCCTTGTGACCAAGCTGCTTGTAGTCGGTTTCTTGCAACTAATGCAAAAGACTCAGTTTCACTTCCCGGTGGGACTTCAGCAATAAGGCATCCACCCTTTTCTAAAATCTCTTCGGCCAATTTGCTATTTGACTTCGGCGTTGGAAATCTCACGTCACAGGCGAGTATGGCGACTGTGGGCGCGCTAGATTCAAGGCATCCCAAGTGAGCTTCCTTATCGATCCCTAATGCAAGCCCTGAAACTACTGTGAACCCATACTCCCCACACATCTTTGCGAGCAATCTAGTTGTCGAGCGACCCCATTCATCCGCGTTACGTGTTCCAACGATTGCAAGGGACTTGTTTGTGGGAATTACTCCTCTATACCAAAGAAGAAGTGGGGCATCAGGTAAATCCTTAAAGCCGGCAGGGTATAACGGATCAAAGTAAGTTAAAATCTTCACATCATCAGGCTGACTTGCTTCAACTTTAGAAAGTTTTCCAAAGTCGACAGAATTTTTACCGATGACTTGTTGAATCACTAGATCTGAGGCTGCAGATAAATTTCCATAGGTAGAAAAGTGTTGCACTAACTTAAGAGCTTTCTTGTTACCTATTCCGCCAAGATTTAGTAATCCCAGTAGCCACCCTGGATCCTGAAGATTATCTCTTTCGCTCAAGACTTCTGCACTCTTTTCCTCATGCTCGCCAATAAAGAAGGGCAATTGAGCTTCACTCATCTCCAATTACCTCCATTGGATTAATATCCCATTATTTACCTGGAAAGGCCATGAAGCTTGAGTTGTCTCGCCCACTGCATCTCAACCTTTAACAACCACCCTCACCACATCCGCAGCAGTTGCACTCTGCCCTAGCTCCACGTTCACATTGGTTGGTATGCCATTGATCTGGGCAGCTGAGAGCAGAGCTAGCTGTGCTGCGATATCACTCATCCAGTAGAAGGCAGCTGGTCCTGCTCTATCTATGA
>Ga0070374_10001376_pt1 | contig 10436 bp, 10 predicted proteins | sample LauGreSuBDMM15SN_2_FD_66374 | JGI IMG/M metagenome (GOLD analysis project Ga0070374, IMG submission 66374) | Freshwater lake microbial communities from Lake Michigan, USA - Su13.BD.MM15.SN (version 4) (version 4) | ecosystem: Environmental > Aquatic > Freshwater > Lake | place: Lake Michigan...
CTACAACCGCGACTGGCAAGGGTTTTTGCAGCCGCAGAAATCTATATCATGGAAGGTTATGGCCTTTCTGAAACATCACCAGTAATTTCTGTTAATGATTTAAGAAACAATGGTTTCCGAATTGGAACTGTTGGCAAAATCATCAATCATGTTAAAGTTAAAATTGCAGCAGATGGCGAGATTTTGTGTAAAGGTCCAAATGTGATGTTGGGTTATTACAAAGATGATAAAATTACGAGTGAAACCATAGTTGACGGTTATTTTCACACGGGCGACATTGGAGAAATAGATAACGATGGTTTTTTAAAAATTACTGATCGAAAAAAAGAAATGTTTAAAACCAGCGGCGGTAAGTACATTGCGCCACAATTATTAGAAAATGCCATGAAACAATCTCGATTTGTCGGACAAATCATGGTAATTGGAGATGGACAAAAAATGCCAGCTGCATTCATTCAACCGAATTTTGATTTCGTTAAAGAATGGGCTGTTTTACATAAATTAAACGTCGGAAATTCATTAAAAGAAATCTGCGAAAATTCAAAAGTGATTGAGCGAATAGATAAAGAAATTGAACAAATCAACGAGAAATTTGGCAATTGGGAAAAAATTAAACGCTTTGAACTTACGCCCGAAATTTGGTCAACAGAATCAGGTCATTTAACGCCAACAATGAAATTGAAACGCAAAGTTGTACTTGAGAAATATAAGCATTTGTTTGAGAAAATTTATGGCCTTTATTGATTTAATTTATCACCACCGTTTCTGTAAAAAAAGTACCGTCCGCTTTTTGAAATTTTAAATTATAAGTTCCTGTTATTGCAGTAGTAAAAACATAATTTGTGCTTTTAATTGATGCGTCTTGTGTACAAATACATCCTTCATATTTGGCAAGCACTTTTATAATTATCGTATTCCCATTGGTGGTTTCTACGAATTTATTGAATTTCCCGCAACCATTTGAAATTCCAAAATCAACTTTAAAAGTCGCTCCAATCATATCAACGGTTGGAATTAATTCAACGCCTTCAATGCCAGTTTCCACAAAACTTACACATTCATTCGGCGTTTGGCTTTCGCTACAAGCATTTAAAAGAAAACAAATTAAGATAAAAATATAAGATAGCTTTTTCATGGTTTAATTATTTTTTATAAAGACATAATTTTTTACAAAAGGTTGCGTAATTTAATAAAAAAAAAATCCCGATCATATTGCTATTATCGGGATCCAAATTTATGTTGTTATTTTAACTTTTCTGCTCCTTATTAAAGTAAACCAAGTAATAATACATTTGTTTTTCTTCGTCCCAACCTTTTTCTACATATTTTTCAGCACTTTCTGGATTGATAAAATCCAGTTTTATTTGAATATGTGTATCTAAATTAATTACATTTTTAATTGATTTACGCGCATCAGAAACAGCGGCATTCGCAATTGGAAAAGTCGTCACATCTTCAATTGAATATTTTTCTCCTTTATCAACTTTATAATTTTTGAATTCCGGAATCAAATCTGGATTATCCAAAACTTCATTTAAAAAATTGCTTTCTTCAAATTGATCGTTTTTGGCAAAATAATTTACCGAACGGTTCATAAACATTACTTCTTCTTTTTTGTCTTCGGCTGGAAAAACAACATCTTTTGCAAATCCTTGACAAAATTTCAAGTATTTTTTGGTAATGAAATTCTCGTCTTGAAAAGCATCAACTGAAAGAAAATGTTCCAACCAATAGCGCGCATCATACCGATTGGAATCGACCGTCAGAATTTTATACCCTTCTTCCTTTTTATAATTAAAAATCAAACAACCTTTGTCGAGTTTGCCCAAATTGATGCCTTGTTGAAGTATCATTTCTAAAAAGGTTCCTTTTTCTTCGAACTGCAAGAAATCTGTTTGCATTTCACTTTTAAAAATCCCAATTGCATCAACCACGTTGTTATCGATATTCAAATTGGTGAGATAAGCGATATAAACTTCCCCGTTTTTGATGTGTGGATGATTTGATTGCTCGAACAAATGTGCTGTTATTTTTTTTGAAATTTCATGAATATTAGAAGGGTTTTCAAATGCTTCAGTCGCCAATTTGAACATATCATTATAATCCAAATCGACATCGTGGGCAAATTGAAAATAGTTCTCTTCTTTTTCTCTAAAGGGTTTAAAAAAATATTCTTTCATCAGAGGCATAATTTCGTCGTTGAGCGAAAATGTTTGTTCCGAAAGAAAAATCGGCTCGTTGCGGCTTTTGTTTCCAACTCGGTGGATGGACAACGAATCGATATGTGTATTATATAAGTTTATCATTTTTTTGTTTTTGTTAGGTATAAGCTAGAAGTTAGAAGCTAGAAACTGTAAGTTAGAAGTATTGCACTTCTATCTACAAGCTAGCTCCCCTTCATGGGTTGAGAGGCTTGGCTTTAGTTCCAATTTTCCTCAAATCCGTAATCTTCAAAGTTTTCGCCACCGTCAAGCATGTCTAAATCATCTTCGTCGTAATCGTCATCAAATTCTGCGTAATCATCATTGTTATCTGCTTCAAAATTCTTTTCGCCTGCATCTTCTGGCATTTCGCCATGAGAAAAAAGCAGATTAGGATAAATAATTCCTACCTCTAATTCTTCTATTGAAGCCAGTTCAACCAAAAATGTCCACATATTTATAAAATCATAAACATAAATTATTTTGGTGTTTTCTGCATCTAAAATTTCAGAAAGTTGGTAATCGCTCATGGTTTTTTGCTCACCGATTACATCTCCGGTATCAAACATCGGAATTTCTTCATCTTGGTTCCACGTTGCATCACAAGTGTAAAAGGAAGCAACTTCCATTCCGTCAAAACCAAATGCATTAAAAATGGCATTGTGCAAATCTTCTAATGTATCGTTATCAAGTATAGCAATATCTCGAAAAACATCATCTTCCGCATCAAGAATTACTCTAAATTTATAAACCATAATCTTGTTTTTTATTGAAGAGCAAAGGTAAAATTAATATTTAGTTTTGAATCAAAAAGTAATTAACAATCTTAATTTTTATTTCATAATGCAGAAAAATCAAAGATTACAATTGGAATACATGTGAAAGAGAATTTAATAAAAATTAACAAAACCAATATCACGAATTTTGAAAATTGACATGCCATCATGCAAATGAGGGATGAAAAGAGAAGAATAATAATTAAGTTTTTTAAAGAAATAAGGTTAAATAAAAAAGGTTGTTTTTTTTGTGCATTTGAATTTTTAGGTTTTGAATGGCGTTCAAACAAATAATGTAATAAAGATAAACCAGACGAAAACAATTAAAAAATGTCATAATTAAAGCAATACTAAACAAAAAAACTATCAACTTTTTTTTCGTAAATTTGCCCTCCAAATAAAAGATTGTAAAATGTTAGATAGACTTCAAATAGTAAAACAGCGTTTCGATGAAATATCGGATTTAATCATTCAACCCGACGTAATTGCCGACCAAAAACGCTATGTACAATTGAACAAAGAATACAAAGACCTTAAAGCGTTGAAAGAAAAGCGCGATGAATATGTTGCGATCATGGGCAATATAGAAGAAGCTAATGAGATAATTTCTGATGGTAGCGATGCAGAAATGACCGAAATGGCCAAAATGCAACTCGAAGAAGCCAAAGAACGTTTGCCAGAATTAGAAGAAGAAATCAAATTCATGTTGATTCCGAAAGATGCCGAAGATGCCAAAAACGTAATGGTCGAAGTGCGTGCCGGAACCGGTGGCGATGAAGCAAGTATATTTGCAGGCGATTTGTTTAGAATGTACACCAAATATTGCGAAGGACGCGGATGGAGAACTTCTGTTGTAGATATGAACGAAGGAACTTCCGGTGGATTTAAAGAAGTTATTTTTGAAGTTACTGGCGAAGATGTTTATGGCACATTGAAATTCGAAGCCGGTGTTCACCGTGTGCAACGTGTACCTCAAACAGAAACACAAGGACGTGTGCATACCTCGGCAGCAACCGTAATGGTTTTGCCAGAAGCTGAAGAATTTGATGTTCAAATCGACATGAACGATGTTCGAGTAGATTTTTTCTGTTCTTCAGGACCAGGCGGACAATCTGTAAATACAACAAAATCGGCAGTTCGTTTAACGCACATTCCTTCCGGATTGGTGGCACAATGTCAAGACCAAAAGTCACAGCATAAAAACAAAGACAAGGCACTTGGTGTTTTACGTTCTCGTTTATATGAACAAGAATTGGCGAAAAAACAAGCAGAGGACGCTACAAAGAGGACTTCTCAAGTGAGTTCTGGAGACCGTTCTGCAAAAATTCGAACTTACAATTATTCTCAAGGTCGAGTGACTGACCACAGAATTGGAATGGATATTTTTGATATGGATGGCGTAATGAACGGCAAAATTCAAAAACTGATAGACGAATTGCAGATGGTCAATAATATGGAAAAATTGAAGGAAGCAAGTGAAGTGTTTTAAAAGAGTAAAGAAGAAATAGGATAGAATATAGAAGACAGACTAAAGAAAAAGATAATAGGAAATTTTAAAAAGACTTTGTTAACCTAGTGAAAACTTTGTGCGCTTTGTGGTAAAAAAAATGACAACAAAACAACTCATTAAACAAATACGAATTAAGAAGTCTTTCCTATGCATTGGATTAGATACTGATTTGAAAAAAATTCCAAAAGTTTTGTTGGATACAGCCGATCCTATTTTTGAATTTAACAAAAGTATAATTGACGCAACGCATTTTCTGTGTGTAGCTTATAAACCCAATACCGCTTTCTATGAAGCAAATGGAGTAAAAGGTTGGATTTCTTTGCAAAAAACCATCAATTACATCAACGAAAATTATCCTGAGATTTTTACAATTGCCGATGCGAAGCGAGGCGATATAGGCAATACTTCTGCAATGTATGCCAAAGCTTTTTTCGAAGATTTGAATTTTGATTCTGTCACCGTTGCACCCTACATGGGCAAAGATTCCGTTGAACCTTTTTTAGCATTTGAAGACAAACATACGATTATGTTGGCACTGACCTCAAACGAGGGTGCTTTCGATTTTCAAACCCTTTCTACAGATGGTGAGGAATTGTATAAAAAGGTCTTAAAAACTTCTAAAACTTGGAACAATAGCCACAATTTGATGTACGTTGTTGGAGCCACAAAAGCAGAATATTTTGCTGAAATAAGAAAAATAATTCCTAATAACTTTATACTCGTGCCTGGTGTTGGAGCGCAAGGGGGAAATTTGGCTGATGTTTGTCATTACGGATTGAATGGAGATGTCGGTTTATTAATCAACTCTTCAAGAGCAATCATTTATGCATCAGCAGAATCAGATTTTGCAGAAGTTGCACGAGAAGAAGCTTTCAAAATACAAGCAGAAATGAAAAGTATTTTAAATAAATACAACTAGAAATACACTTTGATTGGAAAGAAATATCCAAATATTGAAAAGATTAAACTTCTACATTCAAAAACTCCATTCGCACACTTCCATCTTCGTCAATTTTAGTCAGCTCAATTGGGTGCAAAGTGTTCACTAATTCAGGATTCCATGGTGTCTTTACTTTTACATAATTTTCTGTAAAACCATGAATGTAACCTTCTTTGTTTTCGGATTCAAAAAGCACTGTTCTGGAAGTTCCTATTTGACTTTCATAAAAAGCACGGCGTTTTTTTACCGATAAACCCCTAAGCATTTTACTTCTCTTATTTCGAACATTTATGGGAACAACATTTTTCATTGACGCTGCTTCGGTATTATCTCTTTCAGAATAAGTAAAAACATGTAAATAAGAAATTTCCATTTCATTCAAAAAATGATATGTTTCTAGGAAATTCTCGTCTGTTTCTCCTGGAAAACCTACAATTACATCGACACCGATACAAGCATCTGGCATCACTTCACGGATTTTGTTTACTCTTTCGGTATAAACTTCTCGCTGGTAACGGCGTTTCATTTTTGCTAAAATTTCATTGCTGCCAGATTGTAATGGAATGTGAAAATGTGGAACAAAAGTGCGACTTTTAGATACAAAATCGATGGTTTCATTTTTCAATAAGTTGGGTTCGATTGATGAAATTCTTAATCTTTCAATTCCATTAACTTTATCCAATGCCTGAACCAAATCTAAAAAAGTATGTTCGTGTTTTTTGTTGCCAAATTCTCCTTTTCCGTAATCGCCAATGTTTACGCCAGTCAAGACAATTTCTTTAATGCCTTGCTGTGAAATATCGGCAGCATTTTTCAAAACATTTTCTAACGCATCCGAGCGAGAAATTCCTCGTGCCAAAGGAATTGTGCAATAAGTACATTTGTAATCGCAACCGTCTTGTACTTTCAAAAAAGCACGTGTTCTGTCGCCAATTGAATAACTTCCCACGTAAAAATCGGCTTCGGCAATTTCACATGAGTGAATTTTGCTAAAATCATTTTTAGATAAATCGTTAATATAATCAGTGATTTTAAACTTTTCTGTTGCGCCAAGCACTAAATCAACACCGTCAACTGCTGCCAATTCTTCAGGTTTGAGTTGTGCATAGCAACCTACCGCGGCAACGAAAGCTTTATCGTTGATTTTCATTGCCTTGCGAACGATTTGTTTGAATTGCTTATCAGCATTTTCTGTCACTGAACAAGTATTGATCACATACATGTCGGCAAATTCTTCAAAATCAACACGTTCAAATCCTTCGTCTTGAAAATTTCTTGCAATTGTAGACGTTTCTGAGAAGTTTAATTTACATCCTAAAGTGTAGAATGCTACTTTTTTTTTGTTTTCCATAAGTAATTCAATTAATGAAATCGTTGTCAAAAATTGAGATTGTAAAGATAGTCAAATTTGAAAATTAAGCAATTTGAAAATGTAACCATTATTAAGCCATCACATTTTTAAATTTAATTACTCTTTTCTGTATTTACTTGTCTCTTCGAAAACGTGTTCTAAAATCTTTTGATCTTGTTCTGAAAATTCTACTTGTCTTCTTGCCATTACAATTTTCGCTGTCTCAAAAGCTTTTTTGGTTACATAAGTAGAAAATCCGCTAGCGCCACCCCAAGAAAAACTAGGGACAAAATTTCTTGGAAAACCACTTCCAAAAATATTGGTCGAAACACCAACAACAGTTCCTGTATTGAACATCGTATTGATACCGCATTTACTGTGATCGCCCATCATCAATCCGCAAAATTGAAGTCCAGTTTTAGCAAAATTCTCTGTTTCATAACTCCACAATTTCACTTCTTCGTAGTTGTTTTTCAGGTTAGAATTATTACTGTCCGCACCAATATTACACCATTCGCCAAGCACTGCATTTCCTAAAAAACCATCGTGTCCTTTGTTAGAATAGCCAAATAAAACAGAATTGCTCACTTCGCCTCCAATCACTGAATGCGGACCAACAGTTGTTGCGCCATAAACCTTTGATGCTAATTTTACTCTACCATATTCGCACAAAGCAAATGGTCCTCGAATAACTGAACCTTCCATAATTTCTGCATTTTTACCAATATAAATTGGGCCAGAAGAAGCATTTAAAGTCACGAATTCAAGTTTTGCTCCTTCTTCGATAAAAATATTTTCTGGAGCAATTACATTTACACTTTTCGGAATCGGTTGAGAAGTTCGATCTTCTGTCAAAAGTTCAAAATCTTCCCTAATTGCAACATCATTTTTTGCAAAAATATCCCAAGTGTGTTTAATTGTAATAACTTCTTCGTCCAATTCTAAAATTTCATAGGTATCAAAATCGACTTCTTCTTGGGTTTCTTCTGTAAAAAAAGCAATTACTTCTTCACCTTTAAAAATCGCTTGATTACGCGCTAAGTTTTTCACCATTTCAGATAAAACATCATTTGGAAGAAAGGAAGCATTAATCATCACATTTTGCTCCATTTCAACCATTGGATATTTTTCAGACAAATATTCTTCTGTCAAAGTAGTGGTTGTTGAACCTAAATATTTCTCCCATTTTTCTCGTATGGTTAAGATTCCAACCCGAATATCGGCAACAGGTCGCGTAAAAGTAAAAGGCAATAATGCATTTCGAACAGTTCCGTCAAAAAGTATATAGTTCATATTGAATTTAGATTTTAGATTTTAGATTTTAAATTTTAGATTTTAGAAGTCTTACTATTGATGATGAATCAAACACAAATAAACAAAAAAAACCTCTCGAAAATCGAAAGGTCTTATTAAAATTTGAACACAAAAAATATTATTTAGCGTGTTTAGCATATTTGGTTTTAAATTTATCGATACGACCTGCGGTATCAATAAGTTTAGATTTACCAGTATAAAAAGGGTGAGAAGTTCTAGAAATCTCCATTTTTACAACTGGATATTCAACACCTTCGTGCGTAATTGTTTCTCTTGTTTCTGCAGTTGATTTAGTGATAAAAACGTCTTCATTTGACATGTCTTTAAATGCAACTAATCTGTAATTTTCAGGGTGAATTCCTTTTTTCATGGTAAATTTTATTTTTCTGTGATGGTTTTAAATTGTTGTGAAGCTTCAAACCATTGAAGGTATCAACTCATTAAAACTTTTTTACTTATTTATTTTGAGTGTGCAAATTTACACTTATTTTTTAAAAATCAAATGTTTAGTTTACTTTTTTTTAAATTATCAAATTCACTTTTTATAACCGCAATAATTTGGGAATTGTTATATTTGTAAATTAATAAAAAAAACAAACATGGAAAATACATCAAAACCTTCAAAATCTTATTTGCAAAATGGATTATTTTATGGGCTGGTTATGATTTTAACATTTGTTATAATTTATGCATTAAACATAGATATAATGAAAAACAAAATGATTGGTACAACTTCAAGTATTTTAAACTACTTGTTTTTGCCTTTGTTGTTTATTTATCTGGGGTGTTTGGATTTTAAGAAAAACAACAATGGATTCATGTCTTTTGTTGAAAGTTTAAAAGTGGGTATTTCGATTGTTTTTCTAGCTGCAATTTTGTTTGCCGCTTTTAATGTGATTTTTAGCCTTATTTTTCCAGAATATTTAGACGAAATTTTGCGTAACACAAGAACAATTATGCTTGAACAGAATCCTCAAATGACAAATGAACAAGTTGAAATGGCGATATCTATGACCAAAAAATTTTCCGCTCCTTGGTTTTCATTTCCCATTACGATAGCTGTATTTTCATTTTTAGGATTGATTTATTCTTTAATTATCGGAATGATTGTAAAAAATGATAATCCACAAGGCTTGTAAATAATGAATTTATCTATCATAATTCCACTTCTAAACGAAGAAGAATCACTTATTGAATTGAATAATTTGGTAGTTTCTGTAATGAAAACAAACCAGTTTTCATATGAAATTATTTTTGTTGATGACGGAAGCAAAGACAACTCTTGGCATATTATCGAACAATTATCGAATGAAAATAATTGCGTAAAAGGCATCCGGTTTTTAAAGAATTTTGGAAAATCGCAAGCGCTTCATGCCGGTTTTGCAAAAGCCCAAGGAGATGTTGTAATTACAATGGATGCCGATTTACAAGACAATCCAGAGGAAATTCCGGCCTTATATAACATGATTGTCAACCAAAATTTCGATTTGGTCTCGGGTTGGAAAAAGAAAAGGTACGATTCTGTTTTTGCCAAAAATATACCTTCCAAATTATTCAATTGGGCAGCTCGAAAAACTTCTGGCGTTCAACTCAACGATTTTAATTGTGGATTGAAAGCTTATAAAAATATAGTTATTAAAAGCATTGAGGTTTCTGGTGAAATGCACCGTTATATTCCAGTTTTAGCGAAAAATGCAGGTTTTGATAAGATTGGCGAAAAAGTGGTCAAACACCAAGCCCGAAAATATGGAGAAACCAAATTTGGTATGGAACGTTTTATCAATGGTTTTTTAGATTTAATAACCATTTGGTTTATTTCTAAATTCGGAAAAAGACCAATGCACCTTTTTGGCGCTTTTGGAACCATCATGTTTATTATCGGGTTTTTATCTTCTGGTTTTATTGGCTTCATGAAGTTGTTTAAGCTTTTCAATAATTTACCCTACGACCTAGTAACTAACAATCCATGGTTTTATATTTCATTAACAACGATGATTATTGGAACTCAATTGTTTCTCGCAGGATTTTTAGGCGAAATAATATTAAGAACAAAAAATAATGAAGAAAGGTATAAAATTTCGGAAGTAATAGAATAAATTTGAGATTTACCAATGTAGGGTGATTTTGATTTCCGTTTCTATTAATCAGCTATTGTTAACTGATTTGGAATTTCAATTTTGGATTTTTTTTTAATTTTAATCCTAAAAAGAAAAATTTATGCAATTAGAGGTCATTCAAAATAAAATATTTGAGATTCGAGGCTGTAAAGTAATGCTTGATTTTGATTTAGCATTGATGTATGGTGTTGAAACAAAGGTATTAAAACAATCCATCAGGAGAAATA
>Ga0070374_10001397_pt1 | contig 10385 bp, 9 predicted proteins | sample LauGreSuBDMM15SN_2_FD_66374 | JGI IMG/M metagenome (GOLD analysis project Ga0070374, IMG submission 66374) | Freshwater lake microbial communities from Lake Michigan, USA - Su13.BD.MM15.SN (version 4) (version 4) | ecosystem: Environmental > Aquatic > Freshwater > Lake | place: Lake Michigan...
CTCCCCAACGATGTTCTGATTAGAAATGAAGTCTTACAAATCGCAAAGCCTGGATTGATTTAAGCCCAAATTTTGTAGGGGATTTGAAAGCCTCTGCAAATTATTGCCTCTTAGCAACCAGAGTGAGAATGTCGTAACTGGCCACCAATTCTTTGTCTTGGTTGGTCACCTCCACATCCCATGCAACCACGCCCTGCCCTTGGCCATTGGCATCTTTCTTATTGCGGTCAATTTTGCGTTTGCACGTCAGGCGAACCTGAATGCTATCTCCTAAGCCCACAGGTTTCACAAAACGCAAGGTGTCTAAGCCGTAGTTGGCCAAGACAGGACCCGGTTCGGCCACCACAAACAAACCTGCGGCATCAGACAAAACCAAATAGCCATGCGCGATGCGTTTTCCAAAAGCGGATGCTTTGGCGGCTTCGTCGTCAAAGTGCATGTAAAACATATCACCCGTGAGTTCGCCAAAGGCTTTGACGTCTGCCTCCCCAATCACCTTGCTGGACGTCAGCAAAGACTCTCCAATTTGCAATTCTTCAAAGAAACGCTTGAATGGGTGCGTACCCGTTTCGATCACCTCGGCACCGCGGGCATATTCGCGCGTGATGGCCGTCAGCATGGTGGGAGATCCTTGAACGGCAGCACGTTGCATCATGTGTGTCACAGCGCGAATGCCTCCCAACTCTTCGCCGCCGCCCGCGCGGCCTGGGCCACCATGCTTGAGCGAAGGCAATGGTGAACCATGCCCCGTTGATTCACCGGCAGACTCTCGGTCAAGCACATGCAGACGGCCGTGGTTGGCCGCCAAACGCGGCACCACTTGCGCGGCTATAGCAGGCGTCTTGGTGATCAATGAGCCCACCAAACTGCCCTTACCGCGCTTGGCCAAGGCCATGGCTTCTTCCATGTTGTCATAGGGCATGAGCGTGCTGACTGGGCCAAAAGCTTCGATATCGTGAACACTGTCCGTGCCCATTGGGTTTTGGCACAAAAGCAAAGTGGGCTGAAAGAAAGCGCCATGGGCCACGCCCTCGCCCACCAAACTGAAATTGGCATCACCACCGAACACCAACTCGGCGCTTTGACGCAACAAGGCCACCCGCTCGGCCACGTCAGATTGCTGTGACTTGAAGGCCAAGGCGCCCATCTTCACACCTTCAACAGAGGGATCACCAACCACCACTTTGGCCAGGCGTGCTTTGATCTTTTCAGCCACAGCATCCAAGTGTTTGCGCGGCACAATGGCGCGACGAATGGCGGTGCATTTCTGTCCGGCTTTGACGGTCATCTCACGCACCACCTCTTTGACGAACAAATCAAATTCTTCGTCATCCGGGGTCACGTCATCGGCCAAGATAGCGCAGTTCAAAGAGTCGGCTTCGGCGTTGAATGGAATGCTATTGCGAATGACATTGGCATTCACCCGCAGCTTGGCTGCAGTGTCTGCTGAGCCCGTAAATGTGAGCACGTCGGCCACATCCAAGCGGTCGAGCAAATCACCAGTGCCACCAATGATCAATTGCAATGCGCCTTTTGTCAGGATGCCAGATTGGTCGATCATCCGAACCAAGGCTTCGGTGAGGTAGCTCGTTGCAGTGGCAGGCTTGCCAATAGAAGGCATACCAGCCAAGAACGTCGGTGCAAATTTTTCCAACAGACCCCACACTGGGAAATTGAAAGCATTGATGTGAACTGCCACACCACCTCGAGGAACCAAAATATGCGTACCAGCGAAGGTGTTTTTCTTGCCCAAAGAAGTCACGGGCCCCTCATGGATCAAATTGCCACTGGGCAACTCACTGGCGGCCATGCCGGCATATGCGAACAAGGTGCCAGTACCGCCTTCAATGTCCACCCAAGAGTCAATTCGTGTAGCACCGGTGTGCGCTGAAATGGCATACAGCTCTTCTTTGCGTTCGCCCAAGTATTTGGCCAATGCACGCAAGGCTGAGGCACGTTGTTGAAAATCCAAGGCAAGCATGCCTTGTAGGCCCACGGTGCGACCAAACTGAAGGGTTTCTTCAAAGTCAAGACTTTCCGAGTGAGTCAAGGCGACCTCTTTGCCATTGATGGCACTGTAGAGAGCTTGAGCGGGTAGCGAGCCGATCCAACGGCCTGCGACAAAACTTTGAAGAATGGATGTCATGTTGGGCTTGCCCTTTAGGAGCTGTTTTCAATCAAATATAACAAGCAGTATCGGTGTTGAATGGAATTAACCGACCGCTTGGACTGGAAATATTATGCATGTTTCGCGATTTGAATGTGAAAATTTAAATATCGGGTAAACCCTTATATTGCAATGACTTTTTTAAAGGGTGCGCGAGGTTTCCTTGCCACTTGGAGGCGCAACGGGAAGCCAAGCAACTTGGCACCCAGTCTCGATGGGCCGTCCTTGCGACCTTAGTCAGTCTTGACCTGACTGACCCGCTATTCAAAAGCTTCGGTATCTACCTCGGAATTGGATTGCGCGCTGTAACGATTGCCATGAACCGTTTTTTCATTGATCAAGGCTTCAAGTTGGGTAATCACTTCTGAACTCAAACGAACTTCAGATGCTCCTAAATCCTCCAAGAGGTGTGGCACGCTGCTGGTGCCAGGAATGGGAATGATGTGCGGCGCTTTGTGCAAAAGCCAAGCCAAAGCCAGTTGGGCAGGCGAACAGCCCGCTTCATTTGCCAATTTGACGTAGGGTGCAAAGAGCTTGAAATTGGCGGCGTAATTCTCAGGCGAAAAGCGCGGCATTGATTTTCGAATGTCTTTGGCATCCAAGGCAGCCATGTCCAAGGGCCCACACAAGAAACCTCTAGCGACAGGGCTGAAAGCGACCAAGGTGGTACCCAGTTGTTCACAAGCCTGCAGTACCGCAATTTCTGGATTGCGCGTCCACAACGAGTACTCGGTTTGGACCGCGGTGATGGGATGCACCGCATGTGCTTTGCGCAAGGTACTGGCAGACACTTCCGACAAGCCGATACTTTGAATTTTCCCTTGGCGCACTAAATCACTGAGCGCACCCACACTGTCTTCGATGGGTACTTTTTTGTCCCAACGGTGCAAGTAATACAAATCGATCACATCGGTTTGCAAGCGCTTGAGGGCATCTTCACAAGTCTTTCTGATGGTTTCGGGCCGGCCATCAATGACTCGGACCAATTTGCCATCGCCATTCGCATCGACACCCGCCATGCCACATTTGCTGGCCAACGTGAATTGATGACGGTGAGATTTGAGAAACTTCCCCACCAAGGTTTCGTTGGCGCCAAAGCCATAGAGCGCAGCGGTGTCGAATAAGGTGACCCCGGCGTCTAGCGCTGACAGCAAAACCCTTTCAGCTTGGGCATCAGAGACAGGCGGGCCATAGGCATGGCTTAAATTCATACAGCCCAGTCCAATTTGGCTGACTTGGAATGGACCGAGTTTTCTGTTTTTCATCATGCTACCTTGTTTGAATGTTGAGCCCAAGCAGGCAAAGGTGCTGAACGGTGCAACACATCCTGGTGCAACCAAGTTGCGCTGATGCGGGCACGTTCTGCGACTATTTCGAGGGGCAGTTGTTGATAATCGTCGTTGAAGACTTCGAAACTATAATCGCCCCGATACCCAATTCGATCTAGGCGAAGTACCAAGTCGGCCAATTGTTTGCTGTGCACGCCCTCACCGGGAAACACTCGAAATGTTCGCGCTGTGGTCATGCGCTCTTCAAATGAAGGCGTTTCATGCCACATAAAATCTGACAATTGTGCCAAGTAAATTCGATCGGAGTCAATGTCATCAATCGCATCGAGTGGCGTCTTGGCTGCAAAGATGTGAAACGAGTCAATACCAATACCCAAATTGGGACAATCAGCACGGCAGACCACATCCCAGCTGGTTGTGAATTCATTGACGGTACGGCCCCAAGACAAGCCCTCGTAAGCAATCTTGATACCCAAGGGAATGGCCATCATGGCCAGTTTTTTGAGGTCCTTGGCGATCTGATCCAAATCGTCTATGGCATGACGCGAGGTGGAAGAACATGCCAATAAAACTTTGCTGCCCGTTGCAGCGCACATTTCTAGCATGGACTTGGCGATGTCAACCTTGTAATTGTGCAAGTGCCCCGATAAACCTTCAAAGTCACGCAAGACTTGAAAACCTGTAGGACGCAAACCACTTTCTTGAATGGCTTTGACGGCCGCCTTGACGCCGCCGGGATGCCCCACCAAATCACGCGCCATGAGCATGACTTGTGAAAAGCCCACACTTTTCATGGCCTCTAATTTGGCTTCCAAAGGGCCCGCCATTGTGATTGTGTCCATGCCATAACCGTCAAGCAACTTCATGTCAATTCCTCACGGGGTTTGATGAACCAGCTCGAACGACACACCGCCCAGCGCACTGCGGGTCAAAGCGCCTCGGTCTTCTGGGTGCAACTCTTTGGACTCTACGAATTCAACGCCATTTGTCTTAAGCGTTTTGACGGCTTGTGCCACATTTTTCACACCAAAGCCAATTCGTTTTAAAGACTCTGGTGCATCGTCAGCTTCCATCCATGGATCTGGTTCAATGAGTTGCCAAAGAAACTGACCACAAGGACTTTTCATCAATTTGCCTTTGGGCAAAATACCAAAGCGCTCTTCGTCGGGAATCACGGTGAAATCGAACATGTGTTCGTAATACGCCAACCAGTCTTCGCTTCGTGCCGAACCAATGTACTGCACCAAGCCAAAGTAGGACATGCCTTCTACTGCATCAGGTTGTTGGTCTACGGTTGGAATAGGCTTGAAGTCAATGTCGTAAATGGAAAATTCCTGCCAGCGGTCAACAAAATAAAAACGTGTTCCACCAGGGCCGTGTATGGCAGGAATGTGCAACTCCATGGCCTGCGCATGACTGGCAACGGACCAGGCACCCAAATCGATGCAACGCGTATGCGCCCTCATGGCATCTTGCACTCTAAACGCGACTGCTGAAATTTGGGCTTGCCCATCAACGGAGGCCGTCACGCGGGCATCATCAGGATTGGCATTGACTACCAAGTTCATTGCACCTTGCCGATACAAGGTGACCTCGCGAGAGCGATGTCGGGCAATGGGTCGAAAACCCATAGACTCCAGCACCTGACCCAAGGCCTGTGGACGGCTTGTGGCGTACTCAATGAACTCGATGCCTTGAATTCCAAGTCGATTGGGCATTTCCGGAACGGCTTCTCGGTCAATTGTGCGACTATTCATGAATCACTCCATTCAACATCATTGCTCTATACGGGACAGCTTGCGAAGCACTTCAGCGGTGGTTGTTTTCAAGCCGAAGTATTCCAAGTAAGCAGGGATTTGTTCAAACAGCATGTCTGAGCCAACTTGAACTTGGCAACCTCTGCGCTGCGCTGCAAGAAGAAACGCTGTCATTTCTGTGCGCATCACCACCTCTCCCACGAATGCGTTTGGAGATATGCGAGAAACATCCATGGGCAACGGGTCGCCTTCATTCATCCCAAGGGGCGTTGCATTGACAACCAAATCATGTCCATCTGGGTCATTAGAGCCTGTCTGAACTTGAATCTGCGGGTATTCATTTTTAAGCCGTTGCGCCAGACCGGCAAATGACACTGGATTCAGATCAAACAAACTGATGGCTTGGATTTTTTCTGCCGCCAAGGAAGCCGCAATGGCGGAGCCGACACCGCCAGTACCCACAACCAATACGCGTTTACCTATGAGATCAAACCCTTTTCTTTTCACACCTCTTACAAAACCTGCACCATCAAACTGGTCTCCCACCAATCGACCCTCACCGTCTAGCTTGACAGCGTTGCAGGCACCCGCCACTTTGACAGTGCGTGTCACTTCATCCAATAAACCTACGGTGGTGACTTTGTGCGGCATGGTGATCAAGGCACCCCGAATATTGGTCAGTTGAAAAACAGACTTCAGAAATGCGGGGTAATGCTCAGCTCGACATCCCATAGGTACCACCAACGCATTGATCCCCTCTTGTTCAAAGTAAGGGTTGTAAACCAAAGGTGATTTGAAGCCGTGAGTTGGATAGCCAATGTGGGCGATCAACTCTGTATTGCCATCGATGTTCATAGCGAAGAAATAAAAAAGCGAAGCTCTAAGACAAGCTTAGAGACTTCGCAATGTAATGACATAAAGGGTCTGCAGTAGGACCTTGTGAATCGCTAAATTACTTGCGCAATTTGGCCAACTCAGCTTGCAACTCTGCCACTGTGGCCGCAATGACTTCACCATGCTTGGCAATGACGGGCTTCATTTTTTCGCGCAAGATGGCCATTTCTGGTTCTGGCAATGTGGTGACAGCCATGCCATTTTTCTTCAGGCCTTCCAAGGTGCCCGCTTCCAATGCACGTGCTGTTGTGCGTTGGAATTTGGATGACTCAGCCACGGCGTCAGAAACAATTTTCTTTTCGACGGCAGACAGTGTGTCCCAAAATTTCTTGCTGATGACCACAGACTGAGGGTTGTATTGGTGGCCTGTCAAGACCAGGTTCTTTTGCACTTCAAAGAGCTTGGCGCCATTGATGGTTGCCACAGGATTTTCTTGCCCGTCAACTGCCTTTTGCTCAAGGGCAGCATACAACTCGGGGAAAGGAAGCGGCGTTGGATTTGCACCAAGTGCCTTCACCCAATCGACGTTGATCGGGTTTGGAATGACGCGCAATTTCAAGCCATCGATATCAGACACTTTGTTAATTGCACGCCTGCTGTTGGACATGTGGCGAAAGCCCAGTTCGTAGTAACCCAAACCAACCAAGCCCTTTTCTTCTAACTTGGCATGCATTTTTTTACCAAAAGCGCCATCTACAACCACATCAGCTTCTCTGCCGCTTGCAAACATGAAGGGAAAATCGAACACGGCAAAGTCTTTGACTTGGCTGGCAAAAATACCAGAGTTCATCGCGGCCATTTCCAATGCGCCCCCCTGAATGGCTGATACGTTGGCTTGGTCGCTGCCCAAGGCACCGCCTGGAAAAACATTGACCTTGATTTTTCCGCCAGATTGCTTCTCAACAATCTCTTTGAACTTTTCCATGCCTTGCACAATGGGGTGACCCACCGCATTTTGGTTGGCAAACTTGATGGTTTTGTCTTGTGCGGAAGCAACGCCCATGGCTGCCAAAGCAACGGCGGCCAGAACAGTTTTGATAAAAACACGTTTCATGTCAGTGTCTCCTGATGAAATAGATGGTCGTACGACGAACAAGGATTCCACAGCCTGGCGTACCCGAACAGGCTGTGGAGAGAGAAAAACTGATCAATAAAACCACCGCGCTGGCACCATGACCAAGGCCGGAAAGGCCACCATGGCAAACATGATGATGAATTGAGCCACCATGAAAGGCAAAACGCCTCGGGTCACTTCATCCATACTGATTTTGCCAACGCCAGCCACCGCATTGAGCACAGTGCCGACTGGCGGCGTGATCAAACCAATGGCGTTGTTGATGATGAACAGCACACCAAAATAAACAGGATCAATACCAGCCGCTTTCACAACAGGCATCAATACTGGGGTTAACAACAAAATGGTGGGCGTCATGTCAAGCGCTGTTCCAACGATCATGGTAATGACCATGATGGTTAACATCAGCAAGCGAGGACTGTCTAGCAAGGGTTGCAGCAAAGAAATCAATTGAGCTGGCAAGTTGGCCACAGTGATCAGCCATGCAGAAACCATGGCAGCAGCCACCAAGAACATCACGATGGCGCTGGTTTTAGCCGCATTGACAAACAAAGGGAGTAAGGACTTCAAACTCAGCTCTTTGTAGATAAAGGTAGAAATGAAAAGTGCATAAACTGCCGCGACGACGGCAGCTTCAGTGGGCGTAAACACACCAAACTTCAAGCCAAATACAACGATCAAGGGCAATACCAGCGCCCAAGTGGCTTCTCTCATTGCAACTCCAATTTCAAGCATTGACTTGCGCGGTGGCGCCTGGACAACTTCCTTTCTGGCAAGCCACCACCAAGTGACCCATAGCGCAGCACCAAGCATGATGCCGGGAACAATGCCTGCCATGAAAAGCTTAGAGATAGACACATTACCCGCAACACCAAAAATCACGAAGCCAATGCTGGGAGGGATCACAGGGGCGATGATGCCAGCCGAAGCGATCAGGCCCGCTGAACGTGCGCGATCGTGGCCAGCCGCCACCATCATGGGCAAGAGTAGAGCAGCCAATGCGGCAGCGTCCGCCACAGCAGAGCCAGACAGCGCCGCCATGATGACTGCCGCCATGATGGTGACGTAGCCCAAACCGCCCTTGATGTGTCCAACACACGCCATGGCGAAGTTGACAATGCGGCGCGAAAGCCCGCCAGCATTCATGATTTCGCCTGCTAACATGAAAAAAGGCACGGCCAAAAGTGGGAAGCTGTTGGAGCCTTCGATTAAATTTTGCGCCAAAATTTGGGCGTCAAACATGTTCAAGTGCAACATCAAAGCGACACCGCAAATTAACAATGCAAATGCAATGGGGACACCCAAAGCCATGGCACCCAGCAACGAGAAAATGAAAATGGTGATGGTCATTTTTGAATTCTTAAATCTGACTCAATGGGGACCGTTGTGCGGCTTTTCTTCGGACTCTTGAAACATTGTTAGATTGTTCTCTTGAGTTTGGCCACTCAGCAGTTGAAAAAAATCCATCGCAATCATGAGACCACCCAACACAGCAAAAATAATTCCAGGAAAATACACCCAACTCAGTGAAGCTTCCATCACGGCACTGGTGCTTGTCCAATTGATAACCGCTTGTTCATAAGCGCCTTTGAACAACAACACGCAGATGAACATCATGAGCAATTGCGACACGCCCATGCAGATTTTTTTGCCTTTGGGCCCTAAGCGCCCTACCAGCATGTCAGTGCCTAAATGCTCGTGCTTGCGCAGCGCCACAATGGCGCCCAAAAATGTCATCCAAACAAACAACCAACGAGACAGCTCTTCAGAAAGCGTGATGCCGGAGTTGAAGCCATAACGAAGCATCACATTGCCAAAAACCAAAACAACCATGCCTGCCATGCATGCGGCAATCATGTATTCAATGGTTTTGCAGGTGACGTCAAAAAAACGATTCATTCAGATTCCTAGGAACTGGCTCTCAGCCAATAATGTACGAACTAGTTAGTTTTTTAAGATAGGTGCTTACCCTAGGTCCAGAGTATTTACAACCGAACATAGCCGTTGATCAGTTCGACGACTTGAGATTTTTTAAGGGTCTGGGCTTTGCCTTGGGCCGATTTGCCTTTGAAAATCAGGCCGAATGTATGGCGATTGGAAACATTGAAGAATGTCAAAGCGGAAATTGCAGAGTGAATTCCCAAGGGGGTCAGCCCCTTCTTGAAAGCACCTTGTTGAACGCCACGGTCGTAGATTTCTTGAACGGTTTGAAGTGCTGAACCATTCAACTTCTGAATTTGTTGGCTTTGGGCCAAGTATTCGCCCCGCTGGACATTTTCACTCATCACTAGCCGAATGAAGTCTTCGTTGCCTTGGTGGTGATCGTAGGTGAACTCTACCAAGCGCTGTAATGCTGTAGCAGGATCTAAATCACTCAAATGCAAATCAGCTTCGATTTTGCGCATGCGACTGTAAGCCGCTTCCAGCACAGCAACATACAAACCTTCTTTGCTACCAAAATAGTAGTAAATCATGCGCTTGCTGGTGCGTGTGGCTGCCGCGATTTCATCTATGCGAGCACCCGCCAGACCTTTGGCTGCAAATTCTGATGTGGCTATGGCCAGTATTTCGGCCATCGTGCGTTCTGGGTCGTTGGTTCTTCCAACGCTTGGCTGTGAAAGGTTTTTAGAAGGTGTCGCCATTTGAATAATGTACCAGTTGGTTAATTATCAAATGAACACACCTGCCCGTCAACTGGCAAGCAACAAAATTTGCAAGCCAGCAAATACCTTGGTTTGTCAATGCCCGTGAAGTTGCAGCTCTAAGTTGTGCAGCACTTGGTAGCAAGGCAACACCTGCGCCACACTAGAGTTTGGCTCGCGGCCCTCTCTGATGGCGGCAAAGAATTCTCGGTCTTGCAACTCAATGCCATTCATCGACACAGCCACTTTGGACACGTCTATTTGCTCTTCCTTGCCGGTGTACAAGTCGTCGTATCGAGCCAAATACGTTCCTCTATCGCCGATATAGCGGAAATAAGTACCAAGGGGGCCATCGTTGTTGAACGACAAGCTCAAGGTACAAATAGCGCCATTGGCCGCTTGCAATTGAATGCTCATGTCCATGGCAATGCCCAAGGAGGGATGGATGGGGCCTTGAACCGCGTTGGCTTTCACAATGGGACTGCCTGCTTGATATGCAAACAAATCAACCGTGTGAGCCGCATGGTGCCAAAGCAGGTGGTCTGTCCAACTGCGTGCTTG
>Ga0070374_10001398_pt1 | contig 10380 bp, 7 predicted proteins | sample LauGreSuBDMM15SN_2_FD_66374 | JGI IMG/M metagenome (GOLD analysis project Ga0070374, IMG submission 66374) | Freshwater lake microbial communities from Lake Michigan, USA - Su13.BD.MM15.SN (version 4) (version 4) | ecosystem: Environmental > Aquatic > Freshwater > Lake | place: Lake Michigan...
AAAGCAGACGATGCGCAAGATATTGAAACTGTTTCCAAAGCCTTGCAGGACATTGAATTAAAAGCCGGTGTAGCCGTTGGTAGTTTGTCGATCCTACCGATGATTGAAACTTGTTTGGGTCTGCGCAATTCATTTGATATCGCAAAGTCCTCAAAGCGAGTGAGTGGTATGGCATTGGCCAGTGCCGAAGAAGGTGACTTTATGGTGGACTTGGGTGGCCGCTGGACGCCGCGCAATTTGGCATTGACCTATCCCCGCAGCAAATTGGTGGTGGATTCACGCGCAGCGGGCATTGAGTGGATTGTCGATGGCGTGTTCATGAATTTGAAAGACACGCAGTTGCTGCGTGAAGAATGTTTGATTGCACGCGAATTGGGGTTTGTGGGCAAGATGGCAATTCATCCCACACAAGTGGATGTGATGCACGAGGTTTTTTCGCCAAGCGCACAAGAAATTGAATATGCACGCGGCTTGATTGCAGCGTTTCGTGAAGGTGAGGCACGAGGTGTCGGCGCTGTAAAATATCAGGGCATGATGGTTGATTATGCCAATGTGCGATTGGCAGAACGTACCTTGGCATTGGTTGAGTCTTTATGAATTCAAATCTTTTCAATTCCGGCGTCATCAAAGAACACTACGATCCGTTTCGCAATCTGGCCGATGTTGAAGCCATCGAAAAAATTCCTCTTGAAGAGCGCGTCAAGCGATGGGACTTTGCATTGAATTTGTTGGATGGTTGCCGTGATGATCCCAATCGAATTGCATTGCACATCACACATCACGGCAATATCGATGGTGAAGTTAAAACATGGACATTTGCAGAACTCGAGAGACGCTCGATTCAATGCGCCAATTTATTGCGTGCAAGTGGACTCGGTGCAAATGATGTCGTTGCAGTTATCACGCCTACTGTTCCAGGCTTGTTTGCAACCATGATTGGTGGCTTGCTTGCTGTGCGTTTGTTTCCCATCAATTGGATGCTAGATGCCCATGCTTTAAGCGACTTGATGCGGCGCGCAGAAGTTAAATTGGTCATTGCATTAGGCCCAACACCTGGATTTTCAATTTGGGAAAATGTGAGTGCGGCTATTCAAAGCTTAGAAAAGCCACCTCAAGTCTTGACCTTGCACGAGGCGTTTAGCCCGCCTGCAGCAAATGATTTGTTAACACAAGCTGAAAAACATTCGGGTGATCGATTGACCTTTGATCGACCCACTGCAAAGCGTGACACCGTTGCATGCTATGTGCATTCTGGCGGTACAACAGGGCATCCCAAAATTGTCAAAATCTTGCACGGTGGCATGGTGTATCGGCAATGGGCGGCCAACAATGGTTTGGCATTTACGCGCCATGATGTTGTTCTATCGGATACACCGCTATTTCATATCGGCGGATTGCTCGTGCGTGGATTGGTGAGTACGGCGAACGCCAACACTGCAGTGATTCCGAGTATTTTTGGTGCGCGTGACAAAACTTATATGGCCAATTATTGGCGTTATATCGAACGCTTTGGTATTACTCAAGTATCGGGCGTGCCGACAACCTTGTCTGTGCTTGCCAAAAACCCACCCACCACAGAAAACATCAGTTCATTGCGACCTTACTTTGCAACAGGCTCAACCGCAATGGCACCAGCGATTCAAGAACGTCTTACACAAATCACGGGCGCGCAGGTGATGCAAAGTTATGGCTTGACTGAAAACACCAGTCATGTATCACTTGATCCACGCGATGGTGAAGTGCGTACGCGTTGTTCGGGTATTCGCGTGCCCTACATGCAAATTCGAATTGTCAAAATGAAAGAGGGCGGTGAAATTGAGCGCGACTGTGCCATTGATGAAATCGGCATGTTATTGGTAGGTGGCCCAGGTGTCGCAGGAGGGTACTTAGATCCATCGCAAAACAAAGGTGCGTTTTTAGACAATGGTTTTTTTGTCACGGGTGACCTTGGAAGTTTGGACTCCGACGGTTATTTGCGAATCAGTGGAAGACAAAAAGATTTAATTATTCGTGGGGGCCACAACATTGAACCAGGATTGATTGAAGAAGCACTCATGCAATCGCCAGCGGTGGCAATTGCTGCGGCCGTTGGAAAACCCGATACCCATGCGGGTGAATTGCCGATTGCTTATGTGGAGTTGCATCCAGGCGCAAAAATCAGTGCAGAAGAATTGCTTACTTTTGCAACTGAGCGTATTCCAGAGCGACCTGCTGTTCCCAAAGAGATCGTGATTCTCGATAAACTGCCACTCACGTCTGTTGGAAAACCCATGAAGCATGTCCTTCAAATGGACGCAGCCAAGCGCGAATTTGAAAATGCTTTAAAACCCTTGGCCTGCCAATGGAAATTAGATATTGTGAATACGGGTGGTAGTGGACTTGCCATGACCGTTCATTTAAAAAATGCGTCATCAACAGACAGAGATGAAGCAGAAAAAATTCTCTCTGCTTATTCGACGCCCTATGTGATTGAATGATCAAACTCGATGCAACTTGTATCTTGCATCTGGTCGGTCAGCCCAAGCCCAAAGGCAGCGCTGTTTTGTAACGCACCTGTTTGAGCGCAAAGCTAGATCTAATTTTCTCGACGCCCGGAATGGGTGAAAGTTGCTCCAATATAAATTTTTCCAGCGCTTGGATGTCTTTGACCGCCACTCGCAATAAGTAGTCGCTGTCTCCCGTCATCAAATAGCACTCCATCACTTCATCGTGTTGGGCAATGTGGGCTTCGAAGTTTGCCAAGGCTTCTTTGCTTTGCGTTTTTAGGCTGATTGAAATAAAAACTGTGAGGCCTAAACCCAAAGCACTTGCGTTTGCCAATGCCACGTATTTTTCAATGACCCCTGCGGCTTCCAGTGCCTTGACGCGGGTAAGGCAAGGGGATGGCGAAAGGCCAATTTTTCGAGCAAGTTCAACGTTGGTCAAACTTCCGTCCCGCTGCAGATGATCCAATATGCGTATATCTGTTTTATCTAAATTCATATGCTGTTAATTCAATATTATTGGCATTTTATGCTTTAAATAGCTTGTTAAATAGACGAAATTGATAGCTTATTTTGTCATTTGGCAATTAAAGTTCTGAATATGAACGCATCAGTGGACCAGACCCAATTAGCCCAAGACGCCAATCCAGAAGAAACCGCGGAATGGCGAGAAGCCTTGTTGTCTTTGCTGGCCAATGAGGGGCCAGAACGTGTCAACCAAATTTTGAACAGTTTGACTGTGCTTGCGCGGCAGCACAGGACAGGTTGGCTGCCTGACCTCAACACGCCCTATGCAAACTCCATTTCTGTTGAGGAGCAAGCGGAGTTTCTTGGCGACATTCAAATTGAAGAGCGCTTAACGTCCATCATGCGTTGGAACGCATTGGCCATGGTTGTTCGCGCCAATCAAGCCTACGGTGAATTGGGTGGGCACATTGCAAGCTATGCGAGCGTCGCAGATTTGTTTGAAACTGGTTTTCACCATTTCTTTCAAGCGCGCACACCTGAACAAGGCGGCGACTTAGTATTTTTTCAGCCGCACAGTGCGCCGGGTGTTTATGCCCGGGCATTTCTAGAGGGGCGTTTAAAGGAAGAGGACTTGTTGCATTACCGTCAAGAAATTAATACGGGAAAAGCCGGTGCACGCGGACTGTCAAGTTATCCGCATCCTTGGTTGATGCCCGATTTTTGGCAGTTCCCGACGGGGTCTATGGGGCTGGGACCTATCAGTTCGATCTACCACGCTCGTTTCATGCGCTATTTGACGCACCGCAATTTGTTGCAATGCGAAGGCCGCAAGGTTTGGGGCGTCTTTGGTGATGGTGAGATGGACGAGCCCGAGAGTATGAGTGCGCTGACCTTGGCTGCACGCGAGAGACTAGACAACTTGGTGTGGGTGGTGAACTGTAATTTACAGCGCTTAGATGGCCCTGTGCGTGGAAATGGAAGAATCATAGATGAACTGGAAAAATTATTTTCTGGCGCAGGCTGGAAGGTCATCAAGTTGGTGTGGGGGAGTGACTGGGACGGTTTGTTTGCGCGTGACACCACGGGCGCCTTGCTGAAAGCATTTGCTCAAACTGTTGACGGCCAAATGCAAACATTTGCGGCAAAAAATGGGCGTTACAACCGCGAAAGTTTCTTCGGACAAAACGAAGACTTGAAACGTTTGGCAGAGGGAATGACCGACGAGCAAATCGATCGTTTAAAACGCGGTGGGCATGATGTCGTGAAGATTTATTCCGCTTATGCTGCCGCGCTTGCGCATGAAGGGCAGCCGGTTGTGATCTTGGCGCACACCAAAAAAGGCTTTGGCATGGGCAGCGCCGGTCAAGGAAAGATGACAACGCACAGCCATAAGAAATTTGATGAACAAGAATTGATTGAATACCGCAACCGATTCGATTTGCCGCTCACAGATGAACAAGCAAAAAGTTTGGCGTTTTACAAACCTGCGCCAAACAGTGCAGAGATGTCATACCTGTTAAAGCATCGTCAAGATCTAGGTGGCAGCATGCCAAAGCGCGAAACTCATTGCGCGATATTGCCTGTTCCCTCATTAGAGACATATGCCCAGTTTGCATTAGCAGCAGATGGCAAAGAGATGAGTACAACCATGGCTTTTGTGCGCATGTTGGCTAACTTGTTGAAAGACCCTGTCTTGGGAAAACGCTTGGTTCCCATCGTGGCAGATGAAGCGCGTACCTTTGGCATGGCCAATCTGTTCAAGCAAGTGGGAATCTACAGCAGTGTCGGGCAACGTTATGCGCCAGAAGATATCGGCTCTGTGTTGAGTTATCGTGAAGCATTGGACGGTCAAATTTTAGAGGAGGGCATCAGCGAGGCTGGTGCGCTTGCAAGTTGGACCGCCGCTGCAACCAGCTACAGCGTGCACGGTTTTGCCATGTTGCCGTTTTATATTTATTACTCAATGTTTGGGTTCCAAAGAGTGGGCGATGCCATTTGGGCTGCTGCTGATCAAAGAGCCAGAGGTTTTTTGTTGGGCGCAACGTCTGGCAGAACGACCTTGGGTGGCGAAGGATTACAGCATCAAGATGGCAGCAGTCATTTGGTGGCTGCAACCATTCCCAATTGCAAAGCGTATGACCCTGCTTTTGCAGGAGAGCTGGCGATCATTTTGGACGCAGGAATGCGTGAAATGGTAGAACAACAGATCGATGTTTTTTATTACGTCACCTTGATGAACGAGAACTATTCGAACCCAGACATCTCCCTGGAAAATGCCCAAGGCGTGCTGCGTGGTGCGTATCATTTTGCTAACTTTACCCCTGAAAACGGCAACCCAAAACATTTTATTACCTTGATGGGATCTGGCGCCATTTTGTTAGAAGTTCTCATTGCAGCCAAGACTTTAGTTGCACAAGGTATCGATGTCGAGGTGATTAGCGTGACAAGTTGGAGTGAGTTGGCTCGTGATGGTCGGACATGCACTGACCAAGGCACTCAGAAGGTGCCCTACCTAACGAACTTGCTGTCTAAACGCAAAGGCCCCGTATTGGCTGCTTCAGACTATGTTTGCGCTGTGACTGAATGCGTTAGAGCTTTTGTGCCAGTAGGCCGAACTTACAAAACCTTGGGAACAGATGGATTTGGTCGGAGCGACACTCGGGCCGCATTGCGTGATTATTTCGGTGTTGACGCAGCGGCCATCGTTAGAGGCGTCACTTTGATGTTGCCATGATCGCTGTCAATGTGACCTGCCCCGACCTGCCCTATCAAAGTGATGGAACAAAGTCCGTTTATTTCGGATAATAGCGGCTATGTTGAATTTACGCGCTATTTTGATTTGTTCGCTGCTACTGTGTTTAGCTGGATGCGGTGGCTCAAGCTCAAACAATTCTTTGCCAACCAGCCAGTCCACTTCAAAAGAGTTGGCTCAAATTTGCGCAAAAGAAAGTCCTTACGCTGCCAAATCTTCTCTGCCCAGTACACCAGGAGTTTTGGCAGATGAAAAAAAATGGATCAAAGCCTATATGTCTGAAAGGTACCTTTGGTACAAGGACATGCCTGTAGTCAATGCAGACGATTCTCGCTACAACGTACTGACGAGTGGTGCCTTAGACGTTTGGAGTTCACTTCAAAACTACTTTGCTGATTTAAAAACACCACTTAAAACAGCGACGGGCACTTTGGTTGATAAATTCAGTTACATCATTGACTCTGCTTCATGGAATAGTTTTGTTAATAGCAGTTTGCGTGGGTACGGCTTTATGTTGAAAACAAGCACCCAAGGCAGCCTCAAGGTTTTATCCGTGGCCTATGTTTATCCAAACACACCTGCGATGAGTGCCGGTTTGGCCAGGGGCGATCAAATTATCAGTATTGATGGTGCGTCCATCAATGACGCCAGCTCTCAAGCGACCGACATTTTCAATGAAGGTCTGCGTCCCACCAAAGTTGCCCCGCATACGTTTCAAATATTGCGAGCAGGCGAGACATTCAATGTCACCATGCAGGCAGAAACCATCACCTTGCAACAAGTTGAATACAAAGTTTTGAATGTAGGCTCGCAGAAAGTTGGGTACTTGCTTTTCAACAGCCATGTGCCCGGTGCTGAGTCCTATCTGATACAAGCCATGACGGACTTCAAACAGCAAGGTATTACAGACCTGGTGGTCGATTTGCGGTACAACGGCGGTGGCTATTTGGCCATTGCCAATGCCTTGGCATATTCAGTTGCTGGCAGAGCGCAGGCGCTGGGTAAGGTTTTTGAGTGGACTCAATTTTCTGACAAAAGAAGTTCTGAAAACTACGCCATGAATTTCACCGGCTTGGGTCTCAACAACCAAGCCTATCCCTCCCTTGGCATTGCCAAAGTTTATGTGTTGGTCACGGGGGGAACCTGCTCTGCCAGTGAATCTTTTATCAATGGACTTCGAGGCATTGATGTGCAAGTTGAGTTGATCGGTACTACCACTTGCGGTAAACCTTATGGGTTTTATGCTCAAGGCAATTGCGGTATCACTTATGCAGCCATGGAAATGGAAGGTTTGAATGCCAAATTAGAAGGCAGATTTTCTGACGGCATGGTGACTCAGTGCTCAGTGCTTGATGATTTGAATCGTCCTTTGGGCGATGCTTCAGAGGGCATGTTGTCAGTTGCCATTAAGAGAATGCGAGGGCAATCGTGCAGTCAAGCTGCTGGCCTTGCCATAGGTTCGCAAGATTTATCTGGCATGGCGCTGCTTGATAACAGCGTGTTGCTCAGGCCCGAATGGCAAAACAACAAGTTGTTGAATACGCGACCATCAATCACTTCGAAGTGAATAACTCACGCACAGCAACACGTTTATCATCATTTTTATTTTGGATTAACCATGAACCCTATCGCATTGATGCCTCGCCAAGCTGTACCTGCTCTTGACTTGGCTTTGACCGCTGGTGGTCGCTATGTCAGCGGTCAAAACTCGGGTGAGCGTTTCGATTTGCTAGTCTTTTATCGGGGCTTGCATTGCCCCATTTGCGCCAAATATTTGTTGGAGTTGGAGCGCCTTGGAGAGGAGTTCCAAAAACGAGGCGTTCGGATCATCGCCATCAGCAGCGATGAGGTCACGCGGGCGCAGGCCATGGCCGACAAGGTGCAAGGCAATCGCATTGAGTTTGCCTACGGTTTGGATCTTGGCTTGGCCAGGCAATGGGGCTTGTACATCAGCACATCCAAGGGGAAAACTTCGATCGGACTGGATGAGCCAGCCTTGTTCAGCGAACCTGGTATTTTTCTCATCAAGCCAGATCAAACCCTCTACTATGGATCCACGCAAACCATGCCTTTCGCACGTCCCGCCTTTTCCGATTTGCTAGCGGCGGTCGACTTCGCGATTCAGAAAGATTACCCCGCTCGCGGTGAGTACACAGGCGAGATTTGAACATGGCCGAGAGCATTCACCGCACCGACTCCATTGATGGCCACGGCCATCCACTTTGCTTCAAAACCCAAGCAGGACAAAATCGGCCAGGCGTGCTGGGCATCCATGACGCCCAAGATGTGTTCATCACACATGCGCGCGCCATGGGGGGCCATCAGAAAGAAGCTGTGGTGAAAGAGGGGCAGGCGGGCTCGAGCTGGCGCATGGTCAGTGACGAAGGTCCCGCTCTCAAAGGCACCGACCTCGCGCCGTTTCCGCTGGGCTACATGTCTGCCGGCTTGCAAGCCGATCTGCTGCAACGCATTAGACAGCTGGCACAGGCGCAGGACATTCCTTTGACTAGCTTGAGCAGCAGCCTGGAAAACGACTACATGTTCGAGGGCTCTTTTTTCAAAGGTACCGGCGTAGGGCATGCGTATGCGCCGCGATTTCAGGTAAGGGCTCAAAGCTCAGCGTCTGCCGAGCAGGTACTGGGCCTGGTGCGGCAGGCGGTGGCGGCTTCGCCCCTATTGGCTTCGTGGGCCACGCCTTTGCACAATACCTTTGCGTTGTACGCCAACGGACGCCGCGTAACTTTGCGCGAATTGGCCTCAAGCACGGCCACGGTCGATGACCCCTTCAAAACCTGGTCGCAGGCGCCCACCCCTCTGGCCAATGCCGATACGCTGCAAGACATCGTCAGCAAAGCCCAGCCCGTTGAAGTAAAAAACCCCACCTCGCCTTCAGGCTGGGAGGCAGGGCGTGTGGATATTCCTATCCATGGTCATTCCGAGTCGGCAGGTGGTTTGAGCCGCAGCGTCACTTGGGCCAATCGGCTGGGCGGCTCAGCCTTCGCCATCCAAAGTGATGACAGACTCACTGGCGACCAAGCCCCCAGCGCACTTGGGCATGCCTATGCTGGCATTGCGTTTTGTTTCATGACGCAATTGTTGCGCTATGTGGAGCACCATCAGATGAAAGTCAGGGCGCTGCGCATGGTGCAGCTCAGCCCTTGCCGCATCGAATCAAGTGTGGCTCAGGCCCAGCCTTTGGACACCCACGTGTTCGTTCACACCGAAGAAACCGACGAGGTGATGGAACGATTGATGCAAATGTCGGCCCGCACCTGCTACTTGCACGCAGCTTTGGGTCAGTCCTTGGCGCCTGAGGTGAGCTTGGTTTTGAATGGCCAAGTGGTGTCTTAACTCCTTTGTAATAACAAAGGGTATTTAAACGCCACTCAAACTAAACGCCTCGTGCACAGCAGATTGCACACTGCCACCCAGTACCGCGCCGCCACCGGCTACATAAATCCAATCGCCAATGGTGACGGCAGCCACTGCATGTCGTGGGATAGGCATGGCCGCGTGAGATTGCCATGTGTTGGTAGCAGGATCGTAACTTTCCATTTGACCAAATACGGTTTGTTGTCCGGGGCGGTTGATGATTCCGCCTTCACCACCCATGGCATAAAGACGGTCACGGTAAACCACCAAGCCATGTCCTGAACGTGCTGTCGGCAATGGTGCAAGGCCTTCCCAAGTGTCTCTTTCGGGCACATACACCTGATGCAAGTCGGTGTTGTATTCGAAGGTGTTGAAGCGACCGCCAATGACGTGAATTCGACCCTTGTAAGCGACACAGCCCACATGATCGCGCGCGCCAGGCAGTGCTTTTTTTCGGGACCATTGATCTGTTTTGGGATCGTAAACCTCATGCCAACCAACACTGGCGCGCTCATCCGTGGGCGAAGATGCACCGCCAATCAGGTGCAGTTTGCCATTCAAGGCCACGGCGGCGGCGGCACCTCGGGGCCTAGGCAATGGTGCAATCGATGTCCATTTGTCTTGGGACACTTCATACACATAGGCATGGTTGTCTGGGTTGCGGTTTTGTTCAATGAAGCCGCCAAACGCATAGATTCGACCTTCAAGAGAGACCACCGCCACGTGGTTGGCACCCCTGGGCAGTGGGGCAGCCAAATGCCATTGATCGTTGCGCGGTTCATAGACATGGTGGTAGCCCCTGTCGACGCGTCCTTCGCCATAGCCTCCAATGACATGAAGCCTGCCGGCCCACTCAGTTGCCCATGCCATTTCACTGCGAGGAATAGGCAGCGATGCCCGGGTGATCCAGCGTCCAGTTGGCCCTTTGGGGGCGGAGCTATTGAATGAGCGCTGCGACTCTTGATCGGCCGTTAAGTGGTGGGGCACACCCCCTTGAAGTTTGGCGTAAGGCTCTGCGGAGGGGTTGGCTTTGGGCAGAGGAGGATGTGTGCCGTGATGTCCGTGATGGCTCTCGGTTTGAGCCAACAAAGTTGGCGAAATGAGCAGGGATGATGCACCGACCACCCATTTTCTTCTGTCGACCGTCATGCTTGGCCATCCTTCCAATCAAGTAACCAAGCTCAGTTAGCTTGCACGCCAGCTTTGATCAGCAGGCCGCCTAAGGTTTCAATCTCATTTTTCAAATGGGCTCTGAGCGCATTGGGTGTGGCCTGCTCAACGCTGACTGCAGAGACACCCATGCCA
>Ga0070374_10001402_pt1 | contig 10371 bp, 9 predicted proteins | sample LauGreSuBDMM15SN_2_FD_66374 | JGI IMG/M metagenome (GOLD analysis project Ga0070374, IMG submission 66374) | Freshwater lake microbial communities from Lake Michigan, USA - Su13.BD.MM15.SN (version 4) (version 4) | ecosystem: Environmental > Aquatic > Freshwater > Lake | place: Lake Michigan...
TCTGGAAGGGGTTTGTTGACAACGATCGCCATGGTTTCTTGATCTCTTGAGACAGTGGGGCAGCAGCGTGGTGACACATCAACCGGCCAACTGTCATGTTTGGCACAGGTACCGCAGCTTGCAATTTTAACGCCTTTTACCCCTCAGGGCAGACCCTGGGTATCAGGCCGGCCTTTCCACGATCAAAGCTGCCGCCACATGCCGACCCTCGCCGGCCAAAATGTTGTAAGTGCGGCACGCGGCCTGGGTGTCCATGGTTTCGATCCCCAAACCCTGTTGGATCAAGCCTTGCAGGCAAATGGCCGGTGGAAACTGCAAGCGCCGACCACTGCCAAAGATCAGCAACTCCACCCCCATCTCGCACACCGCTTCAAAATGCGCCGGACTCAAGTCGTCAGGGTGTTGGCAAGGCCAGTTCAAACGGGCCCCTTTGGAGTTGATGATGACGCTGTGATGCACTTTTTCCCCATTGATGGCGATCCAAGCTTCGCCATAGCCGGTCACGGCCAAGACGTCCATCTGATCGGGTTGAAGTTTCATGGTGGCTAAGAGGTGGAAGTATGGTCAAATTATAGGTTTTAGCCACGTCTGGCCAACGGGAGACCCATTGAAGACCATTGCCAAATCGGAAAAACTGTCCAACGTTTGCTATGACATTCGCGGGCCAGTGCTTGATCGCGCGCGGCAGATGGAGGAGGAGGGGCAAAAAATCATCAAACTCAACATTGGCAACTTGGCCGTGTTTGGTTTTGATGCCCCGGAAGAAATTCAGCAAGACATGATCCGCAACTTGCCCAGCGCAGCGGCTTACTCGGACAGCAAGGGTATTTTTTCGGCCCGCAAAGCGGTGATGCACTACACCCAACAGCAGGGCATCAAAGGGGTTACGCTCGATGACATTTACTTGGGAAACGGCGCCAGCGAATTGATCGTCATGGCCACCAATGGCTTGCTCAACAATGGGGATGAATTGCTGCTCCCAGCCCCTGACTACCCGCTGTGGACCGCTGCCGTGAGCTTGTCTGGCGGCACACCCGTGCATTACATGTGTGACGAGGCCAATGGCTGGATGCCCGATTTGGACGACATCCGCGCCAAGATCACCCCGCACACCAAAGGCATTGTGGTGATCAACCCGAACAACCCAACGGGGGCTTTGTATTCGGATGCCTTGTTGCAAGGCATTGTGGATTTGGCCCGGCAGCACGGCTTGGTGATTTTTGCCGATGAGGTGTACGACAAAGTGCTGTACGACGGGCATGTTCACACGGCCATGGCCAGTTTGTCCACCGATGTCTTGACCTTGACCTTCAACTCATTGTCCAAAAGTTACCGCTCATGTGGTTACCGTGCAGGCTGGATGGTGGTCTCGGGTGACAAAAAACCAGCCCAGGACTACATCGAAGGGCTGAACATGCTCTCTTCGATGCGCTTGTGCGCCAATGTGCCCGGCCAGTCAGCGATTCAAACGGCCCTGGGCGGTTATCAAAGCATCAACGATTTGGTCAAAGAAGGCGGGCGTTTGCGGCGTCAGCGCGATTTGGCCTACGAACTGATCACCGCCATCGAGGGGGTAAGCTGTGTCAAACCCAGCGCCGCTTTGTATATGTTTCCGAAATTGGACCGGCGCATTTACCCCATTGAAGACGATCAGCTTTTTATCCAAGAGTTGCTGCAAGAAACCAAAGTCCTGCTGGTCCAAGGGACAGGCTTTAACTGGCCCACCCCGGATCACTTTCGCATCGTTTTCCTGCCCCACGAGGACGATTTGCGCGAGGCCATTGGGCGAATTGCCACATTTTTGACCCAATACAGAAAGCGTCACGCATCATGAAAGCGATTCAAGTGGGCCTGCTGGGCATTGGGACCGTGGGCAAAGGCACGTTTGAAGTGCTCCAGCGCAATCAAGAAGAAATTCAAAGCCGCGCCGGTCGTGGCATTGAAATCGCCATGGTGGCCGATTTAGACACCGATCGCGCCCGCCAAATTGTGGGGCCCCATGTCACCGTGGTCAACGATGCACGTGCGGTGGTGGCCAACCCCGATATTGACATCGTGGTGGAACTCATCGGCGGCTATGGCATTGCCCGTGAGTTGGTCATGGCCGCCATTGCTGCTGGCAAACACGTGGTCACCGCCAACAAAGCCTTGCTGGCGGTGCATGGCACAGAGATTTTTGAAGCCGCGCACCGCAAAGGTGTGATGGTGGCCTTTGAGGCCGCGGTGGCCGGAGGGATCCCGATCATCAAAGCCTTGCGCGAGGGCTTGACCGCCAACCGCATCCAGTGGATTGCGGGCATCATCAATGGCACGACCAATTTCATCTTGTCGGAGATGCGGGACAAAGGCTTGCCTTTTGACGCCGTGTTGAAGCAAGCCCAGGCCCTGGGCTACGCAGAGGCCGACCCTACTTTTGACATTGAGGGCGTGGATGCTGCGCACAAAGCCACCTTGATGTCGGCCATTGCCTTTGGCATTCGGGTGCAATTTGACAAGGCCTATGTGGAGGGCATTACCCATTTGGAGTCCAAAGACATCGTCTATGCCGAGCAAATGGGGTACCGCATCAAGTTGCTGGGCATCACCAAGCGCGTGAGCTCGGGTGTGGAGTTGCGGGTGCACCCCTGCTTGGTGCCGACCAAGCGATTGATCGCCAATGTGGAAGGCGCCATGAATGCGGTCATGGTTCAGGCCGATGCCGTGGGCACCACTTTGTACTATGGCAAGGGCGCAGGCAGCGAGCCCACGGCCAGTTCTGTGATCGCCGATTTGGTTGATATCACCCGCTTGCACACCGCCGATCCTTTGCACCGAGTCCCCCACTTGGCCTTTCAACCAGACGCCATCCGCGAGATTCCGGTGTTGCCCATGGCAGATGTGGTCACCAGTTATTACCTGCGCTTGCGGGTGGCAGACCAAGCCGGTGTGCTGGCGCGCTTGACGGGCATCTTGGCGCAAGCTGCCATCAGCATCGATGCGGTGTTGCAGCGACCGGCGGGCGAGGTGCAAAACCAAACCGACCTCATCATCCTCACCCATGCCTGTGTGGAGTCGGCCATGAATCTGGCCATTGAGCAGATGCACGCCTTGGACACGGTGCTGGCACCAGTGGTTCGCATTCGCAAAGAAGAGCTCAACTGATGCGCTATTTGTCGACCCGCGGCGACCCCGAGCAACGGCGCTTTTGCGATATTTTGCTGGAAGGCTTGGCACCCGACGGAGGTCTGTATTTGCCCGCGCGCTATCCACACATCAGTCCACAGCAGTTGGAACAGTGGCGCGGGGTTTATGCCCAGCAGGGTTACGCGCAATTGGCATTTGAAATTTTGTCGCTCTACATCGACGATATCCCGCCAGCGGACCTGCTGTCTTTGTGCCAAAAAACGTATACGTCTGAAGTTTTTGGTACTGCGGCGATCACCCCGCTGCGGCCTTTAGAGGCGGGGATGTTTGTCTTGGCCCTCTCCAACGGCCCTACCTTGGCGTTCAAAGACATGGCCATGCAACTGCTGGGTCATTTGTTTGAATATGAATTGGCGCGCCGGGGCGAAGAGCTCAATATTTTGGGTGCGACTTCAGGCGACACCGGCAGTGCCGCCGAATACGCCATGCGCGGTAAACAGGGCGTGAGGGTCTTCATGACCAGCCCACATGGCCGAATGAGCCCGTTTCAGCAGGCCCAGATGTTCAGCCTGCAAGACCCCAATATCCACAACATCGCCATTGAAGGCGTTTTTGATGACTGCCAAGACCTGGTCAAATCCGTCTCGGGCGACCACGCCTTCAAGCGCAAATACCGCATTGGCACCGTCAATTCCATCAATTGGGCCCGCTTGTTGGCCCAGGTGGTTTATTACTTTGCCGGATATTTTCAGGCGACTGAGCGCTCAGACCAAGTTGTGAGTTTCACGGTGCCCAGTGGCAACTTTGGCAATGTGTGTGCCGGGCATGTGGCTCACTCGATGGGCTTGCCCATTGACCAACTGGTGGTCGCCACCAATGAAAACGATGTCCTGGATGTGTTTTTCAAGACGGGCGTGTACCAAGTGCGCAGCAGCGCGCAAACGCATGAAACCTCGAGCCCATCGATGGACATCTCCAAGGCCAGCAACTTTGAGCGATTTGTCCACGATTTGCTCCAAGGCGATGCGCGCCGGGTTCGGCAACTGTTCCAAGATGCGCTCTCAGAAACAGGTCGCTTTGACCTGTCGCCGGACCCTTTATTCGCATTGGCAGCCACAAAACATGGTTTTGCCAGCGGCCGCAGCACCCATACAGACCGCTTGCACACCATCCAAGACACCCACCAAAGGTTTGGCCAAATCATTGACACCCACACCGCCGATGGTTTGAAGGTGGCCCGCGAGCATGTGCGCCCCGGGGTGCCCATGGTGGTTTTGGAGACCGCCTTGCCGATTAAATTTGCCGACACCATTGTCCAAGCCCTGGGCCATGCCCCGCCATGTCCGCCCGCTTTTTTGGACTTGTCTTCGCGGCCACAGCGGGTCAGTGTGATGGCCCCTGATGTGAACTTGGTCAAGGCCTATATCCAACAACACTGCGAGGCCGTGGCGTGATGGACGCTCCGGCCACGCCCATGAAAGTGGTGGGCTTCGCTGGCGAGTCTGGCGCGGGCAAAACCGGCTTGGTGGAGAAATTGATCGGGCACCTCAAAGCGCGTGGCCTGCGGGTGTCGGTGGTCAAGCACGCGCACCATTCTTTTGATGTCGATCAACCCGGAAAAGACAGTTGGCGGCATCGGGAAGCCGGTGCCTTTGAGGTGGTGGTGGCCAGCAACCAGCGTTTGGTGCTGCAGCGTCAATTTGAGCAAGCCGCCACGCTCAGCCCCCATCACTTGATCGCAGAGCTCTATACCGGGGTGGATTGGGTGCTAGTTGAGGGCTTCAAGGACAGTGATTTGCTCAAAATCGAAGTGTGGCGGCCATGCACGGGCAAAGCAGTCCGCTACCCCCACGATGACTTCATTGTGGCCATCGCCACCGATGAAACCAATGCTTTGCCCGAGCCGACCAACTTGGATATTTTGGACCTCAATGACCCTCAAATGGTGGCCGACTGGTTGATGCAGCACCAAGATCGCTTCATTTACCAATCCCCTCTGGTCAACCCATGAGTTCAGCAGCCAAACCATTGATGTCTTTGGACGATGCGCAGGCCATCATTTTGTCGCACGTTCAAAGCATCTCAGCGCTTGAAACGGTGGCCACTTGGGACGCCGATGGGCGTGTCTTGGCCCAAGATGTGGTGTCCGAATTGGCTGTGCCTGCGCTGGACAACAGCTCGATGGACGGCTACGCGGTGCGCTGCAGCGATGTGAGTCAAGTGGGGGCGACTCTGCGGGTCACCCAACGCATTCCAGCGGGCAGCCACGGCCAGCTGTTGCATGCAGGCGAGGCGGCCCGCATCTTCACAGGGGCCCCCATCCCGCCTGGCGCCGACGCCGTGGTCATGCAAGAGCATGTGAGCCTGGACCCGGTCCAAGCCGACTTGATCACGGTGGATCAATCGGTGAAGCTTGGCCAGTGGATACGCCGTGCTGGTGAAGATGTGTCTTTTGGGGATGCGATTTTGCCCAAGGGGTGCCGCTTGCAACCTGCCGAGTTGGGTTTGGCCGCCAGCATTGGCCGGGCTGTTTTGCCGGTGCTGCGCAAACCTCGGGTCGCTTTGCTCTCCACAGGCGACGAGCTGATCATGCCCGGCAGTGTGGCGCCGGCCGACATGAAGCCAGGCACCATCTACAACTCCAATCGGTTCTTTCTGCGCGCCTTGCTGCAAAGAGCGGGCTGCGAAGTCACCGATCTGGGCATCGTGCCCGATCAGCGACAGGCCACCATCGATGTCTTGGCCCAAGCCAGCGCTGACCATGACCTGATTGTCAGCAGCGGTGGCGTCTCCGTTGGCGAAGAGGACCATGTCAAGCCAGCTGTTCAATCCCTGGGCGTTTTGCATGTGTGGCAAATTGCCATGAAACCAGGCAAGCCTTTGGCGTTTGGTTGGATCAATGCAGCGGGCCCATCGCCCACCCATTCCCCCTGTTTTTTCATGGGTTTACCGGGCAACCCTGTGTCGAGTTACGTGACCTATTTGTGTGTGGTCAGGCCTTTTTTGTCGGCCTTGCAAGGGTGCGTTGAGCGCGTCCAATCCCCTTATCGACTGCCCGTCCATTTCGACTGGCCCAAGCCCGACAAGCGGCGTGAATTTTTGCGCGTTCGCCGCAACGCCCAGGACGGTTTGGACCTCTTCCCTAACCAAAGCTCGGGGGTCTTGACCTCGGTGGTGTGGGGCGACGGGCTGATCGATGTCGCTCCGGGTCACGTGCTGAGCCATGGTGACGCGGTGGCTTATTGGCCTTTTGCACCGTGGTTGTCATGAAAATTCATTTGCGTTACTTTGCTTCGGTTCGTGAAGTCATTGGCAAGGGACAGGAATCCGTGCAAACACAAGCCACCCATGTGGGCGAGTTGCGCAAGGAACTGATGGCCATCAGCCCCCAACATGCCGAGGCATTGGCACGCCACAAGGCAGTGCGTGCCGCCCTCAACCAAGTGGCCTGCGCCGAGGATGCACCCTTGAGCGATGGCGACGAGGTGGCATTTTTCCCACCGGTGACTGGGGGCTGAAGATGTCTGCTTTGTCAGTGTCTATTCAAGCCGAAGACTTTGACATTGGGCAAGAGCACCAAGCCTTGCGCGCGCAAGATGAACGGGTGGGGGCGGTGTGCAGTTTTTTGGGCACTGTGCGCAGCCAAAGCGATGGGCAGTCTGTGTCGGCCATGGCCTTGGAGCATTACCCGGGCATGACCGAAAAATCCATCATGGCCATGTTGAACCAGGCCCAAGATAAATTTGATATCTATGCGGCGCGGGTGATCCACCGCATTGGGGACCTGATGCCAGGTGACCAAATTGTGTGGGTGGGGGTGACCTCTGCACACCGTGGACAAAGTTTTCAAGCCTGTGAATTTTTGATCGACTACTTGAAAACCCAAGCCCCATTTTGGAAAAAAGAGCAAACCCCCAGCGGTGCGCGTTGGGTGGATGCCCGGGTCAGTGACGACGATGCGCTATCTCGCTGGGGCATTCAAGTGCCCCGCCAAGCCATTTGATTGATGTGGATCAAGCTCTGGGCGCGCGTGGCACAGCTGCGCCGCTTGAAAACAGGCGTGGCAACCCAAAATGCAGTTCATCACAACAATGACGGGATAAGCCATGCGAGTCGAAAAGCTCACCACCAAGTTTCAAGAAGCTTTGTCCGACGCCCAAACCTTGGTGTTGGGCGCCGACCAAGCCTATATTGAACCAGCCCACTTGTTGGTTGCGATGTTGCGCCAAACCGATGGCCCCCAATCACTGCTGATGCGCTCGGGTGTGGCGGTGCCCGCCTTGTTGCAAGACGCCCAACAAATGATGGCGAGGTACCCCCAAGTTCAGGGCCAAGATCAAGTGCAGGTGGGGCGCGAGTTGGTGGGCCTGATCCAAGCGGCTGAAAAGGAGGGCCTCAAGCGCAAGGACCAGTTCATTGCCGGCGAACTTTTTTTTCTGGCCCTGGCCGATCACAAAGGGGAGGCTGGCCAATTGGTGCGCAAGCACGGTCTGGCCCGTGCCAGCTTGGAGGTGGCCATTGATGCCGTGCGCGGTGGTGCGCCGGTGCAAAGTGCGGACGCAGAGGGTCAGCGCGAGTCACTTAAGAAATACTGTGTGGATTTGACCGAACGCGCCCGCGCCGGTAAGTTGGACCCTGTGATTGGACGTGACGACGAAATACGCCGTGCCATCCAAGTGTTGCAACGCCGCAGCAAGAACAACCCGGTGCTGATCGGCGAGCCAGGGGTGGGCAAGACGGCGATTGTGGAAGGCTTGGCGCAGCGCATCGTCGCAGGTGAAGTGCCCGACTCGCTCAAAGGCAAAAGGGTTTTGTCCTTGGATATGGCGTCCCTGTTGGCCGGGGCCAAATTCAGGGGTGAGTTTGAAGAGCGTTTGAAGTCGGTGCTCAAGGAGTTGGCCCAAGATGAGGGCCAAAACATCGTGTTCATTGATGAGTTGCACACCATGGTGGGTGCGGGCAAGGCCGAGGGCGCGATGGACGCCGGCAATATGCTCAAGCCCGCTCTGGCCCGTGGTGAATTGCATTGCGTGGGTGCCACCACCCTGGATGAATACCGCAAGTTCATCGAAAAGGACGCGGCCTTGGAGCGGCGTTTTCAAAAAATCATTGTGGGCGAGCCCAGCGTTGAAGCCACCATCGCCATTTTGCGCGGCTTGCAAGAGCGCTACGAGGTGCACCACGGTGTGGAAATCACCGACCCCGCGATCGTGGCGGCGGCCGAGTTGTCTCACCGCTACATCACCGACCGCTTCTTACCCGATAAGGCGATTGACTTGATTGACGAAGCTGCAGCCAAAATCAAGATCGAAATTGACTCCAAGCCGGAGGTGATGGACAAATTGGACCGGCGCTTGATTCAGCTCAAGATTGAGCGCGAGGCGGTCAGAAAAGAAAAAGACGATGCCTCGCAAAAGCGCCTGGCTTTGCTGGAGGAAGAGGTCGTCAAGCTTGGCAAAGAATATGCTGACTTGGAAGAAATATGGAAATCAGAAAAATCCAATGCCCAAGGCAGCGCTCTCGTTAAGGAAGAAATCGACCGGATGCGTTTTCGCATCGATGAATTGACCCGTAAGGGTGAGTTCAACCAAGTCGCCGAGCTTCAATATGGCAAATTGCCGGAACTCGAAAAGCGGCACAAGGAGGCGCAAGCCAAAGAGGCCAAAAAGTCCAATGACAGCGGGCAACCGCGCTTGCTTCGCACCCAAGTGGGTGCCGAAGAAATCGCCGAAGTGGTGGCCCGTGCCACCGGCATACCAGTGTCCAAGCTGATGCAAGGCGAGCGTGACAAGTTGCTGCGGATGGAAGAGCATTTGCACCAACGGGTGATCGGGCAAGAGGAGGGCATCTCCGCCGTGGCCAATGCCATTCGCCGCTCGCGTGCTGGCTTGGGTGACCCCCATCGACCCACCGGATCCTTCCTGTTTTTGGGCCCCACGGGGGTGGGCAAAACAGAATTATGCAAAGCTTTGGCGGCTTTTTTGTTTGACAGCGAAGACCACCTGATCCGCATCGACATGAGTGAGTTCATGGAAAAGCACTCGGTCAGCCGAATGATCGGTGCGCCCCCGGGCTATGTGGGCTACGACGAGGGCGGCTACCTCACCGAGGCCGTTCGGCGCAAGCCATATAGCGTGATCTTGCTTGACGAGGTGGAAAAAGCCCACCCCGACGTGTTCAATATTTTGTTGCAAGTGCTCGATGACGGTCGCTTGACCGATGGGCAAGGGCGCACGGTGGATTTTAAAAATTCCGTGATCGTGATGACTTCCAACATTGGTTCGCCGATGATTCAAAGCATGGTCGGTCGCGACAATGCCGAGATCAAGGACGCGGTGTGGGAAGAGCTGAAAAACCATTTCAGGCCAGAATTTCTCAACCGCATTGATGAAACTGTGGTGTTCCATTCCCTGGACGCCAGCCACATTGCGCGCATCGCACAAATCCAACTCGATTTCCTGGGCCAGCGCTTGGCCCACATGGACTTGCATTTGGACGTCTCACCTGCGGCATTGGCCGAATTGGCCAAGGTTGGCTTTGATCCGGTATACGGCGCACGCCCGCTCAAGAGGGCCATTCAGCAGCGGATTGAAAACCCCTTGTCGAAATTGCTGCTGGAGGGCAAGTTTTTGCCCCAGCAAGTGGTGGCCATTTCGGTCGACCCGGTGCGCTTCCCTGGGGAGTTTAAATTCACCCCGCAGGACGCACCCACAGAAGCCAAATCCGGAGCCTGACCTTTCTGTGATCTGGCGGGCCCAAGGCTGGCTTGGCTTGCGGATAAACTGAGGACGATGGAGCCCTGGTGCAAACCAGGGCTTTTTTGATTCACTCAACCGGAAAACCTATGCGCGCACGTTTATGTGGGGCTTTGTATGTGATGGGCTTGTTGGCAGGCCTGCACAGCGTGACGGCTTGGTCGCAATCTGGTTTTCCGAGCAAACCCGTCAAAATCATCGTTCCTGCGACGCCGGGCGGCACCTCCGATATTTTCGCCCGGGCCATTGCCAACAAGTTGCAAGACAGCTTGGGCAAGCCCGTGGTGGTGGAGTACAAACCCGGGGCTGCCACCAATATTGGTAGCGATTTGGTGGCCAAATCTGCGCCCGACGGACACACCTTGTTGATCAACGGGATCACCCTGGCCACCAACCCTTTGTTGTTCGCCAACTTGCCCTTCAACCCCGCCAGAGACTTTGCCCCCATCATTGAGGTGGCAGAAATGCTCAACGTGGTCACGGTGCACCCCAG
>Ga0070374_10001422_pt1 | contig 10303 bp, 8 predicted proteins | sample LauGreSuBDMM15SN_2_FD_66374 | JGI IMG/M metagenome (GOLD analysis project Ga0070374, IMG submission 66374) | Freshwater lake microbial communities from Lake Michigan, USA - Su13.BD.MM15.SN (version 4) (version 4) | ecosystem: Environmental > Aquatic > Freshwater > Lake | place: Lake Michigan...
CGCGCCTGCGGGCGGCGTCCGTCCGTCCGAGGCGCGGGGCTAGTACTGTGCGGCCTGGCGCCACACCGGCGCTCTATCCCGACGTGCCTCAAGGAGGTCCCGAGGCAAGCTGCCCTTGGAGCGCGGCTAAGACGCGCTTCCGTTTTGCGAGAGGCATATTGTCGTCGTCGTCGTCCTCATCGTCGTCGTCGTTATTGCTGCATCGCCCATGAACGCGGCCCGCAATCAGCCACACGTCAGCAATGGGGTCCCTGAAGCTCACGTGCTCTTTCTTCTGGTGGACGTAAGCCTTCTTCGCACAGTGATGTGGCGAGAGCCGCTCGATCGGCTTCGGCACCCGTCGTTCGTACCACGACGCTGGCGTCCATGTTCTATCTGTCCAGCTACCCACCGACGTGGTGGCATCCCACCACCTCGGCCGTGGCTGACCCGGAGGCGCGACGGCCGTGGTGGCAGGCGGGCTCCACTGTGGCCGTGGCTCAAGGGCGCCGTGAAGTTTGAGCTTTACGAGTGTCAGTGACTGGCCCGGCGGCGAGATGGCATCGACCGTATCGACAGTGGGGCTGTACGTGAGCTCAGCTGCTAGCACATCGCTGTTGTCCGCTTTGGCCAAGGTCGTATGAGCGTCACTGACTGCCTGGTCAATCATCTCAAGGGTGCCTTCTGGATCTGCCACTACACTTTCCATGCAGCACACCAGCAGTTGCTCAATGTCGTCGAGCCGTTTCACTGGCGTTGGGAGCACTCCCGATGACGGTGTCGCATACACTTGCCCTGCAGCCGTGGCGTCCTTGCGGACAAAGCCCTTGGGCGGTGGTGGCCTCGACTGCATGCTGATGCTGCTTTGCGCGTGCGTGTCAATCTGTCTCGTTCAGAACAAGTTTCACAGATTCCACAGTCGCGCCACTTTACCGTTTCAAAAACACCAGATGGAGCCAAAGTAGTTCGCGTTTTGCTTCAATTTCGGCAAGCGTTTCTCCTGATCGTAGCGCTGTTTGCATCACCGTCACATGGTTATCGCGCATTTGGAGGCAAAACCTCTTGGACTTGGTGACGTCAAACTCTCGCCAGGAGGTCCGGTCGCCGGTCGCCGGGGTCACCGGTCAGCGTGGTCTTCCGCGTTCCGCGCCGGTGCCCACCCGCTGCCCGGCGCCGCTGCGGCGGCGCGATCCGCACGCGCACGGCGTTGTATGAGTTTTTCAGTCCACGAGCAGCCTCCACACGACCGCGCGTCGCGCGACTTCCACATCGTCCGCAACCGAAATGCCGTGAAGCCACTCCCAGCGCGCGGCGCCGTGCAACAGATACACGTCGCCAGGCCGCAACTGGACAGAAAACGGCCGGCGCCCTGGCGCCTCAAAGCCCTGGCGCGGCAGCATCAGCAAGGTACACTCGCACCTGATGAGGGAGGCAATGAGTCGCAATCAGTGATCATGAGTGGCAATCAGTGTCCTCGAAGGGTGCACTCGCACCCAAGGCAGAGCGTGCACAGCATGTCGCCGGGCCCGTCGAAGGCCTTAGGATCGAGCGGCTCGTGGCTCTTGTCACGCCGATCCTTGTCGTAGTGCGGCGCAAACCAGCGGTCGCTCGGCAGGTATTTTATCAACTGCTCCGTAAGCAAGCGCACCATGGGCAGCTGTGCCGACGCCATCTGCTGCACTGGTCCCGTAGCCGGATGCTGCACCTCACCCGAGCTCGCGGCGCTCGGAGCCGCTGCGGCCGCCACATGGCGCGCTGCGGAGGCTAAGACGGCGCGCCGAGCACGCTCCAGCTGTGGCAGAGTCAAGAGGGCCTCCGCCTTGCGCCCACGCACGAGCAATTGGCGCTTGTACCGCCCACCACGCGCAAGCATTCCCTCGAGGTCTCCACAGTATGCCTTGACGGTATCCGACACGCCAGTATTGTTGCCGCCGTCGCGCAATGCCGTCCAAGAGAGCTGGTCTGCGGCCGCCGAGCCGAGCGCCTCATACACGGCCGCAGGGTCGCTGCACCAGAATGGCCCTCGACAGACAGAGAATCCTGCACATGATTCGACGCCAACGCCAACACCTGTCTCAGCTGCTGGCAGCTCATCAACCCGAAGCGGCGGGCCGCAGCGTCGAATACGTGCCTCGTGGGGCGGGCCGTTGAAGCCGTGCGGCCGTTTGCGCCCCTTTCGCTCGTCGGCTCCATTCTGACACATGTGCTGGATCCTGTGGGAGTCCATGGAAAACAGGAAAAGTCGCCGGGGGCCGGGACATTCACGGGTCGTAGGGGACACGGGACATTACCGGTACCGGGTAATCAGACGACACGTACACGGTACCACCGTGAAAGCAATTCAGGACTCAATTATTCATACCGGTACTGAACCCATATGCACGACCTTTGGTGCCTTCTCGGAACTCCGAGAATGTGCGGAAGCACGCTCCGGAGTGTGGAGTGATTGAATGATTGAGTGCAAGTGAGTGAGCATGTGGTTCAAAGATGTGAGTTTGAGAAGTTGTGAGATGTTCTGAGTGAGTGAGTGCGAGTGATCAGGTCCGGCTCACAGCCGTTTCACACAGAGCTGCACTGTACCTGTGCTGCGCAGTACATGTTGGTTGCTGTTCAAATCGTGAAAAACGAAGTTGTGGTGTGAACCTTGGTGTGGTGTGAATTAAAATACCTACGTTTAGCCAAAATCCAATCCTGCGCCACGCGGAAGCCCAGGAGGGTACATTGGCAAAGGAAGGCAGCCGAGAGCTTGCTAGCACTCGCAGCGAGCGGGGGCATGGCCGCGCCACTGCCCTCGAGCGGCTTTGAGCAGCTCGTGACCCAGCACGGTGGCGGCGGCGCGTTGAAGCATCTTCGGGATGCCAATCGGTTTAGGAGCTTTAAGGGGGATGCCTCTGCTGCAGAGAGAGCTGAGTTCGCAAGGGATACAGTGAGGCTGAGGTCGCGCATCCGGAGGCAAAATCGTGGTCTTCTCAACCCAAGAGGTGCCTTTGTGCAGTATTGGGACATGCTGTTGATCCTCAACCTCTTTTACACAACGTTTGTCACTCCTTTCGAGGTGGGGCTCAATTTGCCAACCGAACTCAATGCGCTACTCGTGCTGAACACCCTCCTTTGCGCCTTCTTCTTCGTGGACATATGCATCCAGTTTATCTTGCCGCAGCCGGTGCGTGATGCCAACGGGGAGACCATCATTGGCAACTATGAGCGACGACACTCAGCGCTTGCGTGGCGGTACTTGACTGGATGGTTTCTTATCGACGTGATCACCACCATCCCATTTGATCTCTTGACGTATCTGGGCGACATCAACGGCGAAGTCAAGATTTTCAGGACGATGCGTGTCCTGCGGCTGCTGCGCGTCATCCGCATCCTGCGCGCTTCGACGATCATTCTGCGCTGGGAAAACTCGTTTGCGATCAAGTCGACATCGATCGCCCTAGGAAGTTTCTTCCTTGGTGCCATCGTGCTGTTGCATTGGTACGCCTGCATGTGGTGTATGTTAGCGACCATTCGGACCACCCAGCGAGAATGGTACGGCCGCGCGTTCCAGCCGGCCCTGCTGGACCTCATGGACGGGAACTCCGCGAATCACATCCCGGGGTGCACAGGCTGTGTCCACGGGGACGCAGCGGCGATAACCGACGGACATGTGGGTGCCTACTGCAATCGGGTATGCCTGTCTGACTGCGAGTTGCAAGCACTCGCCAATCACCTGGAGATCCCAAAGGTAAACGTCTGGGGCCAAGAGGCCTGGACCTGCCGCTACGCGAGCATGGGCTACCTAGCCGTCGATCACCAAGACAAGCCTGGCGAAGTCTATGCAGCCGCGCTGCTGGTGGCCATCATGCAAATCGTCGGTGGTGTGGCGACCATCGTTCCCGCCAACTGGTCTGAGTATGTTCTCTTCGTGGCGACCATCTTCATGGGGGCTGTCTATTTTGCCAGCGCACAGGGCACCATCTGCGGCGTCGCCACCAACGGCGACCCTGACGAGGTCCGTTGGAGTCAGAACTTGGACGCGCTCAACTACATGATGCACGACACGAAGCAGCCTCGGGAGACGCGCCTCAACGTGCGCCGCTTCTTCCGCAACTCGAAACGCCTCTTCAAGCGCAAGTCGTACGAGGGGCTGCTGCAGATCTGCCTCGCTGATCAGTTGCAGCGCGACGTGCGCTATCAGATCGCCTCCGAAGTGTTCCAAGGGGTGTGGTGGCTCAGCGCATGCAACCGGGACTTTCTTGAGGTGCTGAGCAGCCGCGTGCGGCGCATGGCCTACGCGCCGCAGAACCGCATCTACGAGCCCGACACCCTCTTCATGCTGACCCACGGGATGGCCACTCGGGCAGGCGTCTTCCTCGCCGCCGGATCGAATTGGGGGGATATCCTGATACACTCGAAGCTGCTGCGCGATACGACGCCGGCCAAGGCGCTTAGCTATTGCGAGATCGCGCGCATCGCCGAGGCCGACCTGCACGAGGTACTGCGGGATCATCCCGAAGCGCGCACGACGGTCATGCAGGCGAGCCTAAGGCTCGCGACAAGACGCGCGATCACCCTGATCGCCGTCTTCATCCGTTACCACCATCTTGTGCCAAACTCCAGTAATGACCGCTCGGCTGCAGATAACTCCGTCGCTCAGCACTTGGTCGTCGTGAAACAGAAGTCGCACTCCAAGATGACCCTCACCCACGCAGACTCACGTGAGTCGTTCAAGAAACGCAAACCTGAGAGTCTGACCGCTGCGAGCTACATCCCCACGCCTGCGGAGGCGCTGCAGGCGATTGTCGGTATCTCCGGGCTCAAGTTTGGCCCTTGGCGCGAGATCGCGTACGTGGGGAACGAGCGTGTGCTCATCGACCCCACGAGCCCTGAGTCTGACGAAATCATCACGTTGCTCCGGGTCTTCCGACGGTACGATCCCTATGATACCGGCTGCATGGATGGACTCCAATTGCGCTCGGCCCTCAAGGACATGGAATTGGATCTCCAGACCCCTGAGGCGATGGACCTCCTCAAGTCGGCCGATGAGGACAAGAACGGCACTGTCGAGTTCTCCGAGTTTCGCAAGTTCGTCCGGCTGCTCCGTTCTCTGCTCGGCGAATCCACGCCAGGAGCCGCCAGCACAGCAGGTGGCCACCCAGATACGGGAGCCCAAGGCGGAGGGGCGCCAGCAGGCTACGCCGCCGCGCCACTCGAGGCGCGCATGGACAAGCTTGAGAAGATGCTCACGGCGTCCTTCTCCAGCATGCAAGAGCAGATGCGAGCGCTCATGTCGATGGTCCGTGAACAGCAGCACTCTGCCCCCGTCAACACCGCCGCCGGCGCAACCTTAGCCGCCGTCAACATCGTGCAGAAGAAGCGGCGGCAGCGCCCTACGCCCATCTCGGCGCCATCCACGACGGTTGCGCCTGCACCTATCGAACCGGAGGAGGCACGCCGTAACACACCTCGTCGTGGGGATACCGACTTCCGCGCCGGGGAGGAGCCTAGTACGGACGCCCCCGCGCGGCAGCGAGGGACACCTCCTGGCAACGCACTCAGGCCCAACGTCCGTTTTGGAGGGCTAGATGCCTAGCAGAGCTCGATGCTCCACCCTTTCCTCGCTATCGAGAGATGGTGGCTGTTTGATCCCAATACCCTTTCCTCAGACACACACTGCAAGCGCTGTCGAGATTATGGCTGTCTGCGCTCTGTAGGTCCAGAGAGCGCCAGGTGGCTCAGCCCGACGCGGGGTCGTTTCGGGTGTCTTGCAACATATTACATCGCTTCTCCATATCATGTATGTCGCTGATAGGTCCATATCTGCATCGTGCATGTCGATCTCTGTGTATAAGGTCTGTGGTCTCGCGTCGCAGCGTCTGTGGACTGTGCAGCTGTGAGTCGTCCGGACTGTCGTCGGCGCGGCGCGGGGTCGACGGTCGTTCCGACTTCCGTGGCGTCCGCTTCGATGCATCCCCCAAGTATCGCCGCATGCATTGTTCATTCCCGCTGAAAGCTGCGCTCTCCTCACTACCTGTCTCCTCGGTCCTCGCCTTACACCTAGAACGTAAAAAAGCCATGAGTGCAGAGCTAGCACGCTCCGAAAGCCGTACCGCGTAAACACGGACGGTGCCGGCGTGCCTCACCTATTGCCTCACACATCGGGTCATCGCTCCTTAGCCTCGCCGCTCGAGCAGCGATCGCTTGGGCTCCGGCGGCTCCGGCTCCCGTTCGCCGGAACGCCGCCCGCCGGAACGCCGTCCGCCGCCGTCCGTCGCTCCGATCAGGTCACCTCCGCCTCTGAGCGCCGGGACGCCATGCTTCATGCGCCAGCCCGCGCCCGCGCCCACGCCTGGGCGACCGAGCTTGCATCGATCGCCCAAAGGACACGCGTCCTCTTGGGCGAGTTCACAGAAGAGCTCATGGCGGCGCGTGCACGTGTCGCCCTCGGGGCAGTAGCCTGCGCGGCTGAACGCGTCGCACAGCGTGGCGCTCGCGCCACGATGAATGTGCGAAAACTCGCACTGTGAGGCCACACACAAGCCGCGCTGGTAGAGACGGCAGACGGGCATCCGCTCGGCCGCCGGCTCGTGAGAGAGCGCGCAGGGTGCGGGCGCTTCGCAGCGGCCGTGCAAAAAGGGCTGGCAGATAGCCGTCCGCAGTGGGTCGTGCGCATAATGGCACTCCGACCCCTCGCGCGAGCAAAAGCCAAAGCGGCAAAACTGAGTGCACAACACGGCGCCCTTGGCCGCTCTTGCCTCGTCAACGCGTCTCTGCCGCTGAAAGTCGACGCAGGTACGAGTGGGCGCGCCGCGGACGAGGAGCGCGCCGGTGGCGGCGCTGCCGTCGGTACGCCGCCGCTGCAAGCCCATGCCGTTGGCCGTCGGCTCGAATGCGGCACCGGGCACGGAGACGTGCCTATGCGGCGCTGGCTTCCGTGCTGGCTGCGACGCTGCTTGCGGCTCTGGCTGCGGATACTGCTGCTGGTGCGCTCGTGACGGCCTCGTCTCTGCGCCCGTCGAGCTGCCGCCACCGGCCGCCTCAGCGGCTGCGACGTAGCGCTTCAGTGCGTCGGCAGCCGCCTGGGCCGCTTGGGCTGCAGCCACCGCCGCTTTTGCGGCGTTGGTCACGGCTTCGGACGTCGAGGACGCCTCGCTGCCTGCACGGCGCAGCGATCGGCCACCTTGCATTACCTCGTAGGTCGAGCCGCCGAGCGTGACCTGTGCGATCGGCTGGCTGGTCGAGCTACCAAAAGCTGATAGGCGCGGCCGCTTTGCGGCAGGTGCGGCCGGAGCTGATGCGGCTCGAGCGGGCGCACGCATGCTTTCTTCGGCGCTGTTGGCGTTGGATCGCTTCGTGAGCAATGTGAGCTTGAGCGAGGCCTCGCGTCGCTGAAGCTCAAGTTCGTGGAGGCGGCGCAGGAGCGCCTCGCGATTCGCCTCGCCATTCATGGGGTACCGGTAGATGACGAAGACGGCGCTATTCACACGAAAATCGGTAAGTTTGGATGCGGTGCATGTCCTTGCGAGTTTGTGCGAATGTCGAGGAACAATCACCTCCGTTTTCGCACGGTTTTTGTGAATTCAGCATGCCGTCAACCCACGCGGAGCACACCGTGTATGGCCGCCGTCGCTGCGACCGTACGGCGCCGCCTTTGCTGCGACCGTACGGCGCTGCGCATGGTGATGTGGCGGCGCTCGGCAAAACCAATGTGCTGGCTCCTCGATTCGGCGAGCCGATCGACGCGGCGGCACTTGTCACTGCCGATGAGCCAGCGTTGCTGCGTGACACAGGATGGGCGCCACGGCGATGGACATGGGCTGGTGTGCGCGCTGTGCTGGCTGGAACCATGCTCGAAGGCGTGATCCGCACGACCGAACACCACTACCTCGTGCCTGACTCGAGGGCGGCGCTCGACCCATGGGTGCGGTACCATGAGCCACACGTGGTGCAACGGCTCCGCTCCGAGACGCTCCTCGATGAACTTGGTGCGTCCGAAGGCAGAAGCTCGAACGCATCCACGTACTCCCGTCGCTCGTGGCGCTCCGCGCGCCGGCGAACAGCGTACTTTTCCGCGGTGCCCGAGGCGCTGCGAGCGGAGTTGCAGCCACAGGCGCCCTTGTACGCGACCAAGGACGACCAGAAAAAGGGTCAACAGTTCCTGTGGCTCTCGTCGCCCGGCATGCGCACACACACCCACTTTGACTCCGACCGGAACGTCTTTTTGCAGCTTCTCGGGCGCAAACGAGTCGTACTCTGGCATCCAAATGAGACACGGAAGCTGTGCCCGTACCCGAGGTTGCATCCGCTGTGGCACAAGAGCCGAGCAGATTTTGAGGCCCCGGACCTGCGCGTGCTCGCATGCGAGAACTACTCACACTCTGTCGCTCTAGTCGCTGAGGTGCAAGCGGGCGACGCGCTGTACATCCCTCCGTACTGGTGGCACACGGTAGAGACTCTCAGCCCGTCGCTCTCCCTCTCGACTCTCTCGCGTTGGCCTGCGCTCTACGAGCATCTGAACAGCATCTACGGGTACGATTATCTATGGGACGAGCTGCTGCATTACGACGCGAAGGCATACGCGCTGCGCACTTTCATCGCGAAGCTGATGAGGAAGGCTGAGGCGCCCAACTTGATGGCAGACCTTCTCATACAATACGCTGGCCTCGAGCACCTTGCGACGCCGAGGCTGGAGGAACTTGCTGTCTTCCGGCGCCGGCGCACGCGCCGCCGCGGGCGTGTCGCGCGCACGCGCCGGGCATTGGAGCGCGGCGCGGCGGCCGAGGACGCTCCCTTGGACGCGCCGCGACCAGAGCGAGGCCACGCCTTCCAGTGCGCCATCGACGTGCGCGGCACACCGATCTGCCGCTGGTGTCTCGGCCGGATCAATCTCGATCTGGAGCTGCTCATGTTTCGTCTCGAGAGCCTCCCCGTCGCGATCCGATACCACGTGATGAGCGAGACCATCGAGGAGTTCACAGCCGAGGCGCTGGGAGCGTCGGAGGCGCTCGCTTTCTGGCGAGAGTGCTTTGGCGCGCAGCCAAGTCCACCGTGGTTCCTCACCGAAGGGGGCACGCCCGAGCACGAGCGCCTCTGGACGACCAAGATTGCGTACGAGCGGTTCGACAGCTCGTGGGAGGCTCGCCTGGCGCGCCTGCGGCTTCGCAAGAATGGAGCGGAGTTGTGATGAAACTGATGATGTTGATGATCGTCGCCGCAACAGTTACTGATCGGCGTCCCGGCGCGGTTCTCGCTTGACGATGTCGCTTCACGGAGGCGTCATGTATGTCCGGGGGAATCTCCCCCGGGAACCTCTGCCCGCTTGCAAACTCGGGTCCAGGCGCTGGAGTTTTTTGAGGACGTAAGGACACGCTGGGTCGCTGGCCCCCTGGCCGACGCGTACTTTGGGGTCTGTGGGCCCGGCGGGGCTGCGGGCGCACCTAGGCGCCGGCGCGCCGGCCGCCCGGGGGCCGGGTCGCGGGGGGCCCGGGTCGGTTACAACCTAGTAACTGAAACTCAGTACGCTCTCGACGTTTCAAGGTAGAAGGAGATCCTTTCTGGGCTTCGTCGAACGCGCCGACGACATCAATTCGTCGCGGCCTGCGCCAACACGCAATCCTCAGCGAGGCTCCTCGCTAACCTATGCTCAGGTATGGCGTTCTCAGAGCGCTCACGTCATTAAACGTGTGGAACACGAAGCACGGCACAACGAGCCATTGACTGTCAATTCTTCTGGCGCCTTCGCGCGAGGCTGAGCCTGCCTTCATTTGAGGAGCCTGCCCTATGCCCGTGAGGATGGTACGGCGACACCACCTTGCTGGCGGTCGCTTGAGCGCTTTTCGTGCGGTTTGCTAGCTCTGCTAGCTCTGCTAGCTCGGCTGCCGGAATTCGCTCCAACATGCGGAAGCTGGTTTTGAAGAGTCGGTGCAGTGCTGCGTAGTCATACGTAGCCAGATCTATCTTATTGACCTGGCGTCCAAGGGCGTCATACACGAAGAGCTGGGGCTCGTGGTGAAATATCCAGGTGATAGACACGTCAGGGTATTGGTCGATGCCGCCGGCCTCTTTGAGGAACCGCTTCACATTCGGCAGACGATTGAGGCGTCACGCATTGCACGAGATTACCTTGCCGGTGAGATGCTGCTGCGCGTGCTGCTGCGCGCGCGAGGCCGCGAGGGCAACCAGCACGAGAAGCGTTCGGAGCATCGCACGAGTTCTGGTGAATTTTTTCTTGGCGGCCGTCGTTTGCGTGCGGGCATCATTTCACGTAATGTACATGTAAGGATCTGCGACGGGTTTGCACTTCTCTTTTCAAAACCTTTCGTGAAACGCCCGCCGCGAACCG
>Ga0070374_10001427_pt1 | contig 10282 bp, 8 predicted proteins | sample LauGreSuBDMM15SN_2_FD_66374 | JGI IMG/M metagenome (GOLD analysis project Ga0070374, IMG submission 66374) | Freshwater lake microbial communities from Lake Michigan, USA - Su13.BD.MM15.SN (version 4) (version 4) | ecosystem: Environmental > Aquatic > Freshwater > Lake | place: Lake Michigan...
CAATGCACCGCCACAACATTGCCCCAGACTGGGGCCCAGTGCAATTCGTTTCTCGATGGGCAGAGCAGGCAAAGTAGCAGGCTCATGCAAGTAATGCCTAGCCTGCGCAATGGCCTCAAATTCGAGGTGGCCGCCGCCAATCGTGCCCAAGAAATCATCGGCAAAGATGGCCATGACCGTGCCAGCGCCTCGCGGCACTGAGCCCTGCGCTTGCAATACCGTGACCCAGATGGCTGGCATCTGGGCCAACTTGAATTTCAATACGGAAGACCAATGCACCTGTTTTTGCTTTCAATTCAATGCTTCTCAAACCACACTGTACAGTGCCAAAATAGCATATGTTGTTTTGAAGGCTGTTGACCCATGACTCATGACTTGACCCATCTTCTGAAACCCGTTTGGGGGGCATTGTTCGCTTGCATGATTTCTTTGTGGCTCACGGGATGCACTACCACTGAACTCAAACCAACACCACCGACACCCGCACCACCACCACCTGCACCTGCACCCCAACCAGTCAAACCCCCAGCTCCCATAGTGCAATTGGAAGAGCCCGCCAAACCCAAGCTACCCGTCTCAAGTGCGCGCAACGCCCGCGAATACAGAGTGTATGCGGCCAAGCATCTCTACCAACTCAATGGCGCGCGCATTTTCAAAGGCCGCATGCCGCCCATGCTGTATGCCGTGGGCGTCCTAGATGTCGAGATTGACAAGCAAGGGCAAGTGACGCGCACCCAATGGGTGAGAGCGCCAGGCCATGCCCCCGAGGTGATGCGGGAAATTGAAAAAACCGTGCGCCAGGCAGCGCCCTATCCGGTCCCTGTCCACTTGGGCAAGGTGGTGTATTCAGACGTGTGGCTGTGGCACAAAAGTGGCCACTTTCAACTTGACACCCTCACCGAGGGCCAAGACTGAAGCTGTTTAGACGGCCGCCTTGGCCTTTTCGCAGGTCATCAATATCTTCTCAGGTGTAGCGGGCGCACTCATGTGAACCACCGTTTTGTGGTCTGCACTGGCGCTCACAGCATCGCGCAAGGCAAAGAAAGTTGACAAGGCCAACATCAAAGGTGGCTCGCCCACAGCTTTGGAATAGAACGGTGTGGGCTTCAAGTTGCTGCCATCAAACAGCGTGACTTTGAAGTGCTCAGGAATGTCGCCTGCCACTGGAATTTTATAAGTGCTGGGGCCGTGCGTGAGGAACTTGCCCTTCTTGTCCCATATGCACTCTTCCATGGTGAGCCAGCCCATGCCTTGCACGTAGCCACCTTCAATTTGACCTTTGTCGATGGCGGGGTTGATGCTCTTGCCTGCGTCGTGAACGATGTCCACGGCTTTGATCCAATACTCACCTGTGCGTGTGTCAATTTCGACTTCGCTCACAGACGCACCGTAGCAGTAGTAATAAAAAGCATGACCTGTCAGGGTGGCAAAGTCGTACTTGATTTCGGGTGTCATGTAGAAGCCTGTCACAGACAAGCCCACGCGGTCCATCCAAGCTTGCTTGGCCACAGCGGTCCACGCCACAGACTTGCCGCCGCCATGCGCCATGTTGTTGGCAAAGCTCACATCGGCGTCTTTGCAACCCAGCATGTTGGCCGCAACGGGCGCCAAGCGCGCACGCATTTGTGCCGTGGCATTCATGATGGCAGCACCGTTGATGTCAGCACCGCTAGAAGCCGAAGTGGCGGAAGCGTTGGGCACCTTTTGTGTATCGGTGCCAGTAACGCGCACGTATTTGATGTCAATGCCCAAACCATCGGCACAGACTTGCGCCATCTTGGTGTTGAGGCCCTGCCCCATTTCGGTACCGCCATGGTTGCAACTGACCGAGCCGTCCATGTAAATGTTGAGCAATGCACCGCCTTGGTTCAACATGGTGGCCGTAAAGCTGATGCCAAACTTCAAAGGCACCAAAGCCAAACCACGTTTGCGGCGCTTGTTCACTTTGTTGAACGCATTGACGCTGTCGCGGCGCTCGCGGTACTTGGCCTCAGACGCCACTTGGTCAATGACCTTGTCGCCCACCCAATCGGCAATGGTCTGCCCATATTGCGTCACCATGGTGGCAGGGTTGCCAGACACTGCGGGGTCTTTGTAGATGTTGAGCATGCGAACATCTAAAGGATCTTTGCCGATGTCGTTGGCAATTTCTTCAATCACTGTCTCGATGCCAAACATTCCCTGTGGGCCACCAAAGCCGCGGAAAGCTGTAGCGCTTTGCGTGTTGGTTTTGCAGCGGTGGCTGATCAATTTCAGATTGGGAATGAAGTAGCAGTTGTCAATGTGCAAACAAGCACGGTCGTTCACAGGGCCTGAATAGTCGATGCTGTAACCGCATCGCGACATGAGCGTGATGTCGGCGCCCAAAATACGGCCTTCGTCGTCGTAGCCCACTTCGTAATCGATGCGGAAATCGTGACGCTTGCCCGTGATCATCATGTCGTCGTCGCGGTTGACGCGCAACTTAACAGGCTTTTGCAATTTGAATGCCGCCAGCGCAGCGCTCTGACTGAAGATGCTGGCATTGCCCTCTTTGCCACCAAAGCCACCCCCCATGCGGCGGCAAATGACTTCCACGTCATTGGTGCTGAGGTTCAATGCGGAGGCCGCTTCACGCTGATTGCCATCGGGGTGCTGCGTAGAACAATACAAAGTGAGTTGACCATCTTCACGCGGCACGGCGTACGTAATTTGGCCTTCCATGTAAAACTGTTCTTGCTGACCCGTTTCGGTACTGCCCTTCACTTTGCGAGGTGCATTGGCAATGGCTTCGGATGCATTGCCGCGCGTGATGCCTTTGGCAGGCATGACAAAACTTTGCGCCGCCATGGCTTCGTCGATGGTCAAAATGGGCTTGAGTTCTTTGACCAACACTTTGGCGTTGTGCGCAGCTTCGCGGGCGTACAACATTTCGCGCGCCACCACCACTGCCACGGCTTGACCTAAAAACTCGACCTTGCCAACAGCCAAGAATGGATCGTCGTGGACGATAGGGCCGCAATTGTTTTCACCAGGAATGTCTTTGGCGGTGTAAACAGCCACCACGCCGTGCGCTTTCAGAATGGCTTCGCGGTCAATGCCATCGCCAATCAGTTCGCCATGGGCCACCGGTGATTTGATGATGGCGGCATAAAGCGTACCCGCCAACTCGGGCATGTCGTCGGTGAACGTAGCGCCACCCGTTACGTGCAAGTGCGCAGATTCATGAATGACATCGGTGCCTTGTTGCAAACCAGACACGGGCAATAAATTGTGCAAAGAAATAGGCGCGTTCATTTAAGCCACCTCCGCGGTTGTTTGAGTTTGTTCTTCAATGAAATCGATCACCAAATTGCGAGCTACCAAAGAGCGGTAGGCCCACGTGGCGCGCAAACCATCGCGTGCCACAAAGCTAGCGGCAATGGCCGCATCCAAATCGGATTCCTTCACATCGGCAGGCGCTTTGCCTTCCAACACCGCTTCCAATTTGGGCGCGCGGCAAGGTGATGGTGCCAAGCCGTTGTAGGCCAACTTCACATTGCTGAGCTTGCCGCCCTTCAAGGAGTAAGTGATGGCGGCACAGGTGGCAGAAATGTCTTGTTCAAAACGCTTGCTCACTTTGTGGGCGCGGAACACTTGGCCCGCTTGTGGCTTGGGCAACACTACAGCCTCAATGAACTCACCTGCTTGCAACACTGTTTGTTTTTGGCCGGTGTAGAACTTGTCTAAAGAAACAGTTCGGGTTTTGTCGCCACAGCGCAGCGTGAGCGTGGCGCCCAAGGCCATGAGGCAAGGCATGGTGTCACCAATGGGAGAACCGTTGGCAATGTTGCCTGCCAAGGTGGCCGTAGAGCGAATAGGGGGCGAGCCAAAACGGCGCAGCACCTCTGCAAAATCTGGGTAGGCCTTGGCCACCAATGTTTCGACTTCCGTGAGCGAAACCACCGCGCCAATGTGCCAAGCTTGAGAGGTGTCTTTGACTTGCTTGAGTTCGGTCACGTTGCCCAAGTACACAATATGGTCGGGGCGCGAATATTTTTTGTTCACTTGCAAGCCCACTTCGGTGCTGCCGGCAAGCAGTGTGGAGGTGGGGTGCTTGACCAAATAGTCGGCCACCTCGGCCAAGGTAGCGGGCGATACAAACTCATTGCCTTTGCGTGTGCGAACCACGGGCTGAACAATGATGTCGCCTTCCAAACTGAGCGTGGGTGTGGATGAGCGTTGAATTTCTTTCAGCAGAGGCACATCGGCAGCATCATCTAACTTCAAGGCTGCTTTGTTGCCGCAGGCTTTGGCAGCCGCATCCAAAATGGGGGCATAACCTGTGCAACGGCAAAGGTTGCCGCTGAGTGCGTCGCTCACCTCTTGGCGTTTTGGCGATTGATTGATCTGAACCAAGTTGACCAAACTCATCACAATGCCAGGCGTACAAAACCCGCATTGAGAACCGTGACAATTGACCATGGCTTGTTGCACAGGATGCAAAGTGCCATCTGGCTTTTTCAAACTCTCAACTGTTTTAACCGACTTGCCATCGAGCGTGGGCAACAACTGAATGCAACTGTTTACTGGCACGTAGTCAACACCTTGGCCCGACGCATTCAATGAGCCCACCATGACCACACAAGCCCCGCAATCGCCTTCAGCACAACCCTCCTTGGTGCCAGTGCGCTGCAATTGTTCGCGCAGGTAATCTAAAACGGTGGTGGTGCGGCGTGCGCCTTGGGCTTCAACGACTTTGCCGTCAAGCACAAAACGAACTGTATTGGTCACTTGGCTCATGAGGAGGAGTTTGGGTTAGGTTCAAAACAAAAGCTGATTTTATTGATGAACCGCCACTCAAGGGGGCCATCAAGCAGAAATAATTGCGAATTCAAGAGCCGCGGTAGGTCGAGTAGCTCCATGGGCTGGCCAAGAGTGGCACGTGGTAGTGCTGGGTGACATCGGCCACCCCAAAATCCAAGCTCACCAAGTTCAAAAAGGACGGCTCTGGCAGTTTCACCCCCTTGGCTTTGAAATAAGCCGCCACATCAAAGACCAGCCGGTAGGTGCCCTTTTGCAAACTGGCGTTGTCATAGAGAGGCCCATCTGGATTGCGCCCATCTGCATTCAATTTGAAACTTTTGACCAGCGTGGCAAATTGCCCCTCGGTGGTGTACAGGCTCACCTGCATGCCTGCTGCGGGACAACCATGCATGGTGTCCAAAACGTGTGTGCTTAAACCCATGATTCATCTTTCCTTGAATTGGTCGACTGAAAGTGTATACACTTTTGACTTTTGAAGCTATCATCTTTCTGCATGGAAACCTCATCAACCCACGCCATTGTCAGTGCTTTGACCAAAGCCATAGTCGAACACCGACTGTTGCCTGGCTCCAAATTGGCTGAGCAGAAGCTGGCCACCCATTTTGGCGTTTCCAGAACCTTGGTCAGGCAAGCGCTTTTTCAGCTTTCTCAAAACCGCTTGATTCGCATGGAGCCCGCCAGAGGCGCTTTCGTGGCAGCCCCCTCTGCCGATGAAGCCAAGCAGGTTTTCGCCGTTCGTCGAATGCTTGAAGTTCAAATGACGCGTGAATTTGTGCGCGACATCACACCCGCCAAAATTCGCGCCCTGAAGGCGCACACCAAGCAAGAGAAAGAAGCCGTGGCACAAGAAGATGTGCACGGCCGAACTGAGTTGCTGGGTGATTTTCATGTGCGCATGGCCGAGCTCATGGGCAACCATGTGTTGGCGCAAAGCTTGGGCGAGCTCATCTCGCGCTGCGCACTCATCACACTCATGTACCAGTCTCGCAATGCCGCCCAACATTCGGCCGATGAACATGAGGCCATTGTGGATGCCATGGCCAAGAAAGATGCAGACCTGGCAGCGCGGCTGATGGAAGAACATTTGATTTTTGTGGAAAGCAGTTTGAGCTTTGACAAAAAAATCCCGACTCACGATATTTCAATGGCCCTGTCATGAACACCTCTGTCTACGACACCACAGCCGCCTACCCTCGAGATTTAAAAGGTTATGGCCGCAATCCACCTCACGCGCAATGGCCTGGTCAAGCGCGCGTAGCAGTCCAGTTTGTTTTGAACTACGAAGAAGGTGGCGAAAATTCAGTTTTGCATGGCGACCCAGGCTCAGAGCAATTCTTGTCAGAAATGTTCAACCCAGCGTCTTACCCAGATCGGCACATCAGCATGGAGGGCATTTATGAATATGGCTCGCGTGCAGGGGTGTGGCGTTTGCTGCGCGAGTTTGAACAACGCAAACTGCCACTCACTGTTTTTGGTGTGGCCACCGCGCTTCAAAAACACCCCGATGTGTTGGCTGCATTTCAAGAATTGGGCTATGACATTGCATGCCATGGCTTGAAATGGATTCACTACCAAAACATCGATGAGGCGACCGAACGCGCGCACATGGCCGAGGCCATAGACATCCTGCAAAAGCTCAGTGGCGAAAGGCCCTTGGGTTGGTACACCGGCCGCGACAGCCCGCGCACGCGCCGCTTGGTGGCAGACTTTGGTGGCTTCGAATACGACAGCGACTACTACGGTGACGACCTGCCATTTTGGATGAAGGTTGAGAAAACCGATGGCCAAGCAGCGCCTCAACTCATCGTGCCCTACACGCTAGATTGCAACGACATGCGCTTTGCTTTGCCGCAAGGCTATTCGCATGCCGACCCTTTCTTTCAATACATGAAAGACACCTTTGACGCCCTCTACAAAGAAGGCGATCCGCAAGGCCTGAACCGGCCCAAAATGATGAGCATTGGCATGCACTGCCGCTTGCTCGGACGTCCGGGCCGCATCACTGCCATTCAAAGATTTTTAGACCACATCCAAGCCCACGACCATGTCTGGGTCTGCCGCCGCCTTGACATTGCGCGCCATTGGAAAACCACGCACCCCTACACACCATGACTCTCAGCCTCGAACAACTCAACACGGCTTCAACCCAAGAGGCCATGCAACTGCTGGATGGCTTGTATGAACACTCGCCATGGATTGCCGAAGGTGCATTGAAGCACCGTCCGTTTGCATCTTGGGCACACTTGAAACACTGCATGGCGCAGGTCCTGAAAGATGCAGGCAGAGATGCTCAGATTGGACTCATAGGCGCGCACCCAGAGTTGGCTGGCAAAGCCATGGTGCGCAAAGAATTGACCGCAGAATCGACCAACGAGCAAAGCAAAGCCGGCCTCACTGAATGCACCGCTGCTGAATTTGAAAAAATTCAAAGCCTCAACGCTGCTTACAACAAAAAATTTGGCTGGCCCTTCATTTTGGCCGTCAGAGGACCCCGCGGACTTGGGCTAAACAAGCATCAAATCATCGCCACCTTTGAAAGACGCCTGAACGGCCATCCCGAATTTGAACTGCAAGAGTGCCTGCGCAACATTCACCGCATAGTTGAAATTCGCTTGAATGACAAAACCAATTGCCATCCCCTTCAAGGCCAGCAAGTGTGGGATTGGCAAGAAGACTTGGCGCAATACAGCGACCCAGGCTTCAAAGAAGCAGGACAACTCACAGTGACTTACCTCACAGAGGCTCATTTGGCTTGCTCAAAAAGCATTCAAAGCACCATGAATTTGGCGGGCTTTGACGAAGTCTTTGTTGATGCAGTGGGCAACGTGGTGGGGCGTTACCACCCCGCTGTGTCTGGCGCCAAATACCTCATGACCGGCAGCCACTTCGACACGGTTCGCAATGGCGGGAAATACGATGGCCGGTTGGGTATTTATGTGCCTATTGCCTGTGTTCAAAAATTGTCACAAGCCAAGCAACGCCTGCCCATCGGCCTTGAAGTGGTGGCGTTTGCAGAAGAAGAAGGTCAGCGCTACAAGGCCACCTTCCTAGGCTCTGGCGCCTTGGTTGGGCAGTTCAATCCAGATTGGTTAACGCAGACAGATGCCAATGGAATCTCGATGCGCGAGGCCATGAAAAATGCAGGCCTGAACGAACAAGAAATTCCCAACATCCAACGCAAGCCTGCCGACTATGTGGGCTTCGTTGAAGTGCACATTGAGCAAGGCCCTGTGCTCAATGAAATGAATTTGCCCCTGGGCATTGTGAGCTCCATCAATGGCAGCGTACGTTATGTGTGCGAGATGGTGGGCACGGCCAGCCACGCAGGCACCACGCCCATGGACCGTCGACGTGATGCCGCTTGTGCAGTAGCCGAGTTGGCGCTCTACATGGAAAAACGTGCAGCAGCCGACGGCGATTCAGTTGCCACCATTGGCCAACTGCAAGTACCCAATGGCTCCATCAATGTGGTGCCAGGCAAATGCCTGTTCTCGATGGACATGCGCGCGCCCACCGATTCTCAGCGTGACGCTTTGGAAAAAGATGTCTTGAACGCCCTCGATGAAATTTGCAAGCGCCGCGGCCTTGTCTGCCAGCGCGAAGTAAGCTTGCGAGCCCCAGCAGCACCCAGTGCACCCGAATGGCAGCAACGTTGGGAAAACGCTCTGAAGGACCTGGGTGTACCCCGCTTTGTCATGCCCAGCGGCGCCGGCCACGACGCCATGAAGCTGCATGAGGTCATGCCCCAGGCCATGCTCTTTGTGCGCGGCGAAAACAGTGGCATCAGCCACAACCCCCTTGAATCTACAAGCACTGATGACATGCAACTTTGCATTGACGCCTTTGCTCATGTCTGGCACCAACACGCTTGAACCCAAGCGCTTGTAACTTCACGCTTGAACTTTAAAACAATGACAACACCACAATCGACCTACCAGCAACTTGATCAATGGATCGATGCCCACTTTGATGAGCAAGTTCAGTTTCTCCAAGCTTTGGTGCAAGTGCCTACCGACACACCGCCTGGCAACAATGCACCACATGCTGAAAAAACCACGGCGCTCTTGAACAACATGGGCTACAAAGCTGAACAATTTCCCGTGCCTGAAGCAGAAGTGAAAGCCTACGGCCTCACATCGCTCACCAACCTCATTGTGCGCAGACCTTTTGGGGCAGGCGGCAAAACCATTGCCTTGAATGCGCATGGCGATGTGGTGCCACCTGGCGAAGGCTGGACGCATCCACCCTACGGTGCTGAAATTGAAAATGGTCACATGTATGGCCGCGCAACAGCTGTGAGCAAATGTGATTTTTCTACTTTCACCTTTGCCCTTCGTGCTGTCGAAGCCCTGCAAGCTCAAAACAATCTGCCTCTCAAGGGCAATGTTGAATTGCATTTCACCTACGACGAAGAATTTGGCGGCGAAAAAGGTCCTGGCTGGTTACTCGACAAAGGCTACACCCGCCCCGATCTCATGATTGCTGCAGGCTTCAGCTACCAAGTGGTCACTGCGCACAACGGTTGCTTGCAAATGGAAGTGACGGTACACGGAAAAATGGCCCATGCTGCAATTCCCGATTCAGGGGTTGATGCCCTGCAAGCCGCCGTTCACATTTTGAACAGCCTGTATGCGCAAAACAAACTCTACAAACAAATTAGCTCGCAAGTGGAAGGCATCAATCACCCCTACTTGAATGTGGGCCGAATTGAAGGTGGCACCAATACCAATGTGGTGCCCGGCACGGTCAGCTTCAAATTAGATCGCCGCATGATTCCCGAAGAGAATCCAGAACAAGTCGAAGCCAACATTCGCCAAGTCATTGCAGACGCTGTGAATACCTTCAACCAAGGTCGGCCATCGGATGCCTTGGTCAGCGTTGAGATCAAACGCCTCTTGATGGCTCACGCCATGAAGCCGCTGGCGGGCAATGCGCCCTTGGTTCAAGCCATTCAAAAGCATGGCGGTGAAGTTTTTGGCGAGCCCATTCCCGATATGGGCACCCCCCTTTACACAGATGTTCGCTTGTATGTTGAAAAAGGCATTCCAGGTGTCATTTACGGCGCGGGCCCTCGCACCGTCTTGGAATCTCATGCCAAACGAGCAGATGAACGCCTCAATTTAGAAGATTTGCGAAAAGCGACGAAGGTCATTTCACGCACTCTTTTGGATCTTCTCAATTGAATTGCGTCCATTTTGGGGCGAGCAAGGGTTTTACCGAGGCCCAAAACGGGCTAAAGTGTATACACTTTATGAAACAAAGTGTCTTTTCAACCACTTCATAATGGCATCGTTATTGCTTAGTAATTTATTTAAAATCAATGTCATTTTTAATCGGAGCCTCCTATGAAAAAACGTTTCCTACTTAAGACTACGGCCGCTTTGTTGGCTACTTTCACATTTGGCTTGGCACAAGCTCAAAACACACCCATCAAATTTCAACTCGACTGGCGTTTTGAAGGCCCTTCTGCCTTGTTCCTCACGCCTGTTGCCAAGGG
>Ga0070374_10001429_pt1 | contig 10279 bp, 5 predicted proteins | sample LauGreSuBDMM15SN_2_FD_66374 | JGI IMG/M metagenome (GOLD analysis project Ga0070374, IMG submission 66374) | Freshwater lake microbial communities from Lake Michigan, USA - Su13.BD.MM15.SN (version 4) (version 4) | ecosystem: Environmental > Aquatic > Freshwater > Lake | place: Lake Michigan...
CCAACACCCCGGCACTTTCTTCGCGTCCCGCTGCGACGTCGCCGATTGGGCGCAGGTTCAAGCCGCCGCCACCGCCGTCGCCGCTGCTTGGCCACACCTTGACGGCCTAATCTGTTGCGCGGGTATCCAAGGCGAGGTCGGCCCCGCCATCTCCGCCGATCCCGCCAACTGGAGCGCCACCGTCCGCGCCAACCTTGACGGCACATTTTTCCCCATCCGCGCTTTCCACGCCCTGCTCGCGCGCGCCCCGCGCCGCGCCAAGGTCGTCGCCTTCTCCGGCGGCGGCGCGACCAAACCCCGCGTCAACTTCTCCGCTTACGGCGTCGCCAAGACCGGCGTCGTCCGCCTCATCGAAACTCTCGCCGAAGAACTGCGCGACCAGCCGATCGACCTCAACTCCATCGCGCCCGGCGCCATCAACACCCGTCTCACCGACGAGGTCCTCGCCCTCGGCCCCACCGTCGCCGGCGCGGCCGAATATGCCGCCGCCGTGAAACAAAAAGCCTCCGGCGGCGCCTCGCTCGACCAAGCCCTCGGTCTCGTCGAGTGGCTTTTGTCCCCCGCTTCCGACGGCGTGAGCGGACGTCTCCTCGCCGCTCCGTGGGACCCTTGGTCCACGCTGAATAGTCATAAGGCCGCACTCGCTAACTCAGATATTTATACGCTAAGGCGGATTGTACCCGAAGAACGTAGCCAAAATTTCACGGACTAAAATTTGCTGGCAGGGGTTCATGGGCGCGCACCGAGATAATAGAACCGCGGAAAGCTGCCGCGCTGGTCGACATACCATGAGGATTAAGACCGTAAGTAATAGTCTCAGGCTTAACAGGGAATAGAGAAACCTTAACTTCTAGCACGACCTTCTCGTTTAAGATCAATCGAACGTGATCCGGTTTGAATTCACCCGCTGCAGCTAAGGACCCTAGTTCAATCAACAGGGAATGCACCGCGCTCGCATCAAGGATAAATGGGGTCGATTCATTGGCGCCGACCGACCAATGGTCGATCCCAAGTACGTAACGGCCTTGTCCAAGACCCCTCAGATAAATCGAGTCCGCCGCACCGGGTGTTCCCACCGAGAATAAGGGATCGCTGCCGACATAACCATTTTGCGGTAAGGCAAAGCGAAGTCGCAAACGTCCAGGCAAATCGCTGGATGGCGATTTTGCCTTTGATTGAACAACGGATTCGGAGGCCGGAACCAAGGCCGAACCCAACCAACGCTCCGACAGTAAGGCCCGAGCTTGAACTTGGCCGCGCGCGAAGAATGTGGTTTGCTGAGAAATCAAAATCTGCCCGCCAGATTCAAGTTCAATCCAGCCTGGCGAAGTTTCGGTGCCCGTCCAAGATGCTTTAGTGATTTGTAATCGCAACGCCGTCATGGGCTTCACCGAATCATCATGCTCGGCACTCCAAGCGGTAACGCCGCCTTCCATCCAACCTAAAGTTAGGCGTCCACCCGGATAGGATCTGCGCCAAACTAAAGTAGCTTTCTCACCATCCGTACGGCTGAACTGAGCTATGATTCCACGTAGATCCGCCAACGTATCTACAGAATTAAAAATCCAATCCAATACTCCCGGCTGAATTTCTGACGTCGGTTTCAGCGCCGGACTTTCTTCTAAGAAGCCCGTAAAAAAAGCGAAGGAGGAGGAGGAATTCCACCAATTTACCCCCAGCGCTATACTTTCGCGACTTGCAGGATATGGAGGAAGCTCTGGAGCAAATACTTGGCGACCATTCCAATTAACCCGGATATTCGCTGGACTCTTATCAACATCAATAGGTCCACGCTCTGTCCAAAAGAGATTATCGCTCAGGTTTGGGGATTCGATCTCAAGCGAGTGTATCTGATTATAATCGACCGCGAAAGGCCCGGAAACTCTAGCACCACCGCCCAATTGATCGTGAACTAACTGAACCCAACCATCACGCAGATAGGTAATCGACAAAGAATCAAACCCAGCCCGACCCCCCATTTGCAGAAGTGGTTCTGTGGCCCCATATCGGTTGGTCGGCAACTCGATCCTAAATTTCACGCTTCCTTCCGAATTATTCCGCCGATTCCACCAATCATCTGTAGGTAAGGTAAGAATACGTTGGATATCGCCGCGGAATTTAGCGCCCTGGCCGCCGGCCAGAATAGCCTCCCCCCAGTGCTGAAGACGCGGGGAGGAGTCATAACTGAGTACATCACGATCGAGGACCGCTTCATCGTTAACTAGAACTCGAAGATGACGCTTCCGCGCAATCCGTTCAGCGAGGGGACGTTCGTCATACCAAGGATGTGAAATTGAGGGTAATAAAAAAGCTCCACTAACTAGGACTTTAGCCCTTTCGCTAGCATTATAATTAAACCAGCGGCCTAGTACCTCGCTATATTCGCCATGACGATAGACAAAACGGGCTCGATTTGGCCCATCGTAATCGATCCACAATATATCAGAAAAATCTTTCGTTCCGATAGACAGCAAAGGTTCCCGCACAAAACCGTTAACCCCAGCAGGCCAGCGCAATTTAAGTTCTTTGTCACCAACCTCAGAATGTTCAGAATACATCAGCGGCCACATTAGCCGATCAAAGAAATGAGCCATACGATCATACGATATCGGGGAATTCACGGCATAAAATCCATGAACTTGCATACTCGCAAAAATATTAAAAATAATACTACAAAGAATGAGGCTTACGACAATATAAAGCAGCCAAAGTTGTCGGCCCCACTGAATCAGCATGGATATTACCGCTGCGTATAAGACAAGGGTCCCGAGCACAAGCGCAGGATGAAAATCAAGCATATAACGGTTAGATCGAACTCCTGAAAGTCCCAAGATTGTACCGTTCACAAAAAACAAGACTAAGGGGAGTCCAAAAATCAAAATCCAATTTCGATGAGTTCGAAAACGTTGATTTTTCATATAAAACACAAGCGCTATTACGACAAGGACAACCAAAACCAAGGTCCATATCCACTCGCCATGCACATGTTCACGTCCGATGTAATCAGTGGGCTTAGGCCCCTCTTCGGCAGGAGCGACGAAGGGGAAAAATCCGTTTGAAACAGGGGGCTTTAAATAATACAGGTGAAAATTGTGCGCAAAATTCTCGGCCCGAAACATTTTTTTTGGATTCTGGCCTATTTGATGATTATGACCAAATTCAGTAATCTTTCCGAAACGAGCGTAATTGTATGACGCTAATCCTATAGCAATAGCCCCAGCCCCTATTCCTGTAGCTAATATACATAAAAGCAGCGTTCGTCGCACATACCCAACGAGTCGATCGCTAGAAACATAAGGGATTATTGAGCAGCCGAAAATCAACAAAACAACGCCACCAGGAACCAAGTTGGCACGTGAGCCAACTGCTAATCCTACACCAACACCAGCCAGCACCAACCACCAGAACCGAGCCTTTAACTTATAAATGGCCAGCAGTAGGGCCCACAGAGCAAACATCATACTCGCATAACCAGCACCAATCGCGGCCTCGTAAAACATGGGCCGCCTCAAAGCAGAAGGCGCTACGGTACAAAACCCCAAAGCCAGAAAACCCAAAACAACCCAAATGGAACCTAAACGGCGGAAAAATTTGAGTTGGACATACCTCCACCAAGCCACCGCAAGCGCTAAACCCAAAAGCATGAAAGTTAAACATCCTAGGGACTCGGGAAGATCATGTCCCGTCAGCAGAGTAAAAGGCAAAAAAAGACTTAAAGCCGGGGTAACACCGAAATACAAATAATACCTTCCATTAAACAAAGAAGCATCTAATAAATAAGGTGCCGCACCCGGGCGTTCCGCCGGAGGAAGTGCCTGCAATTGCGGATCAACCTTGGCCTTCATATAAAGATGCCCGTCAAGGAATCCGTCCACGAGTAAGTTATAATAATCTCCCTGATGGCCATTAATGCGGATGGACGCACCCGAGGTTTCAACGGTCCAATAATAAAACAACGGCGCCAAAAGCAATGAACCCCAAAAGCACATCCGGCAAAAAGCACGGGAAATATCTTTTAGCATAAAATATTACAACTTTATTAAATACCAAGGAAGCTCACTCCGCTTAAAACACAATTTTTATAGCAAAAACATACCTTTCTAGTAATACCAATCAAAATAGAGCAATAACTGAAATCAATCATATCAATTCAATAAATTCAATTACCGCGCCCAATATTAATAATTTGGCCCGAGTATTTGCTGGTAGAGGTTGAACAGCCTATCGGATTAAGCCCAAAATAAACTTGGTCGGTGTAAGCTGGGTGGAAATCAAATTCACCATTAAGCACAACCTCACCGTTCCAACGTACTTCTAAATGGCGCCTCGCTGGGTCATTGGCCGAAGGTTCCGAGTTGGGAGGAAATAATGAACCCATGTGGACTTCGACTCGTTGTGGTAGGGAGAAATCAACCTTAAAAGGCTTACCCAATGGTCCACCAAAATTCCAATGGTCAAAGCCCAAAACTATATGTTGAGCATCAATGTAACGAAGATAAAGCAAATCCCCAGCACCAGGAATCCCCGTGCAAACCAAAGGTTCCTGTAGTCCCGGAGGTTTACCCGAAGGCAACCACAGATTCATGCGAATAATGCCTGGCGCCAAAGCAACGGTTGATGGGCCGAGTAATGGAGAGAGAACCTTATAACCAGATATAACTCCTGAAAAAACACCTCCTAGATGCTGTGCCCAAGGATTTTTTCCAATCCAACGCGTTTGAGGAGAAGCATCATAAGCAGGAATCTCACCCCAAAGAACCTCTTTGCCATCAAGTTGAACTTGGGCCCGAGTCAGAATCCTTCGAGCTTCAGTTTTTTCTATACTAGCATGATAGGGGTGTTCTTTGGGCGGATAAAGTGAGGCAATTTCAATAAATAATAGGTGCTCTTTAGTATGATCAATTTCTATAGGTGGCGAAACTGGTCCACCATAACTCGTATGCTCAATGCCAAAACGAAGATGCTTTTCATCAATATACTCCACCCAGACATAGTCGGCGTAGCGGGTATAACCAGAAACAAAAAGTGGTTCAACCCTGCGCGTTGTGAAGGCGGGGAATTTAAGTTTTAACTCGAGGGGACCACCAACATTCAAACCCCGTAAGTCCTCCCATAGAGCAATTGGATAATTCAAAACACGAGCCAAACGACTAAAATTAGCAGGATCCCTAGACCGAAATAAATGCCAGTATTCCCAACTCGCAAAGAAGTTAAATGATGTCGAAAAAACAAGTAGCAGAAACCACAAAACTCGGAGGGTCCAAAGATAGTTTTGATGAAATTTTCTCAACTTAAGCTCTAGTGTAAAAACACCTAACACCGATAATAAAACAAGTGCAGGCAAAAACTCAATTTGATATCGATTACATGCTCCGCCAAAACAACCTATGACAAATAGACTGGATGCAAATACCCACAAAACACCAGAAATCCAAATTATTAAAGCGGAGGACCCTTCACGCACTATTTGAATTCTGGTGAAAAATAATAAAGCTAACGAAAACCAAACAATCGGGACAGTAGTCAAAATCCCAAAAGGATTCTCTACACCAAATTGACCCCCAGGTGGCTTGGGTATATCCGAGCCAAAAACAAATGGGAAGTAACTCATCCAGCGCACTGGGGTCCAAAAATAAACCTGTAAATTAAACAGTAAAAAATCAAAACCAAAATGCCTGAGTATATTTTGATTATCGGCAGCTAATTGGTAATTTTGGCCGAATTCCGTTATAGAACCGAACCGCAGCCAGTTATAAAGCAGCAAACCCAATCCGATAGTTGCAATTGGCATAATTGCAGCAATTAAAATGCGCAAAGAGAAACGTCGGGATTTCTTCCAGTGAGTTAATAAAGGGAGAAACAGAATGCCAGCGCCTAAAATCACAGACGGACGCGCCCCTATGGCTAAGCCATAGCAAATACTTGCTAAGGAGATCCAGCAAACACAACTTACGGAAGAACGCAGCGCGCGAAATATGCATACCAGCGACAACATGACCATAAATGAAGCGGCTATAATGGGAATCTCCCAAAGATCGGGTCGACGCAACATAATCAATACTCCATTGGTCAATCCGAGAGCTAAAATACCTAATAATAAGATGATTAATTTAATTTTTGGGAAATATTTTCGATGCACAAAAATTAATAATCCTGCCATCACCAAAAATTGCGCAGAGCTTAATATAGCAACGGCATCGTGGTGCCAAATGTAACGCCCAGTCAGAATCGCATAGGGCAAAAATAGAATCAGAACAGGTGTAACCCCAAAATACAGATAAAGCTTTTTTCCGTAATAGCTAGCGTCATGAAGGCGATACGGCCCATTTTGAATTGGGTCATATGGATTTTGCACTAAGGCCAACTGCGGAGCGGCATCGCGTTTAAGACTTAACTGACCAGCCAAAAATCCGTCCGTGAGTAAATTATAATGAGCAGTCTTAGCAGATGCATTACCAAGTTGAGAAAGCGCAGAGCCCACCGTCCAGAAATACGAAACAATAACGACGCTAACCACAACACACAATATAACAGCGGTTATTATTGTTTTAAATTTAGCACGTCCGTTGCTAGATCCAAACGCAGACCCAATAATATATTTGTAAAATTTGAACACAAAAAATGATAATACTACAATTTAAATTAATATTTTAATAAGATATAGCCACGCCATATTCTTCATTTAATAAAACCAATACGATCAACCCTGATTACTTCACCTGTAAAACGCTCCGAACAGGTTGAAGCGTGGATATAATTCTCGCCAAACCTAATTTGCCGCAACGACGTTGCGTAACTTTCTACAAAATAATTCAATATCACACGGCCATTAGCACGAACTAGAAGTGCTTGATTTTGGGGATTTTGATGAGCGCTGGAATCGTTTTTAAACGATGGCTCAGTGGGCGCATAGAGCGCACCAAAAGATATCTCTAATTCCAATTCCATAGCATCATCGCATATCACTGGAATACTAATCGGTCCTCCAAAGTTCCACTTATCATAACCAATCTGAAAATGTTTTTCATCAGGAAATTTTATGTAAACTATTTCGCCCGCACCGCTTTCGCCTGTAACAACCAAGGGTTCGCTGCGCCCAACGCGTAGTTTAGGCAATTTAATTTTCATATATACCGCACCATCCGTGGCCACGGGCGGCAATTCCTTCAATCGCACATACTCGAACTTTGGACCGTTAAAATTATGCTCTGCACTACTAGAGTTTATAGCGTTATTCGCGGCAAAAAACTCCCCATATGCTATAGGATGAGCCTTTCGCGCTTTATCGTACAAAGTACGACCATTAAATCGAATTCTTAAATGGCCTTTGCCCGCTAGGGGATCGCTCGTCTTAGGGTATAAATTAGGCAGGTCAATTTCAACCCTTTGATCTATGCTGGGGTCATAATAAACACTCTCAGTTTGGACTAAATCCCTGCTCCAGCAATCATGCGCGAATTTAACTTTATTGGGTCCCTCGTAGAAAACATAAACAACATCTCCGGCCCCCATGTGGCCAGTTGAAAGCAGAGGTTGAGCAAAGGTGGCTACAAATGGCGGAAACCGCAGAGTAATCGAAACAGGACCATCACCGGTCTCAGCTCGGAGATCATCAAGTGGAGGGATGCCTAATCTACGAATTGAATTTAACTTACCTCGAAATAAACCATCCGTAACTGATTCAGCATTTTTCCCGATTACGACTTTAGTGGGTTCATTTTGATGCATGCTCGATGAAAATTTCAGCATGATTCGATCATCCAATCTAACCTCAACCCTTCTGAGGAGCGAGGCTACCTCACCGCCCCCCCAACCGGCATAGACGCCGTGGCCTGCAGGGGGATACATGGAACCTAAATCTACTTTCAACTTATATTCTCTACCTTCAACAAAATCAAATTCCGGACTCAACGGCCCTCCGGCACCCATATGAAAAAACCCGAATTGAGCTCGTTGGGAGCCTAAATATTTTATGTAGATTAAATCTCGACCCCCACCCGTCACCACCACGGGTTCCTTAATATCAATATCGCCTCTTTTAAAAGATATCCGAGCCTCTAAACCACCATATTCAAAACCATTCCATCGCTCAAAATAATAAGGAATACGATTTAAAACCCGCGCAACATTTCGAATCTCGGGCCAGTCTAAACCCGTTGGTAGGCCGTGTATTAAGGAGTGGCTAAACGTATACAGTAAAAGCATTCCACTAAATAGAGTAGCCACGTTCTTCGCCCCATTGAGTCTTTTCCGACTATTTAGTAGAACTGAAAACGTAATCAGTGAAATCAACATCATCGATGGCAAGAAATCCATTACGTACCGATCGAAAACATAGTAATAAAACAGTAAAGTTACTAAATTAGCCATCGCGCTTGCCAATAGGGCCCCGACACCCACCAACCACGCACGATTCCTTCGACGGGAATTTATTATTGTTAGAGGAAAAGCGAAAGCAATCAGAGCGAATGGAGCCCAGTATATAAGACTTATATTTTCCGTCGTTTGACGTATAAATGGATAATATACTGTGTATTCCCTTCCGGCTAAAAAATAGCCCTCGAATGCATGCTTAATGAAATCGGGGCTGAGCAGTTTCATCTCCCGCATATCGATAGCGGCGAATTGATAGCGGATGCCAAACTCCTCCACATCCCCAAAACGAATGTAATTGTATGCAGCTAAAAGTGAACCGATAATGGCAACGGGGATAATTGCGGCCAAAAGAATACGCTGGGATTGCTTTGACCAAAACCCCCGCAATCGCACCCAATTCCACCATAGCGACGAAACTCCACCTAGGGTTGCGAGTAATGCTATGAGAAAATTCGGCCTAGATCCCACGGCCGCAGCTGCCGCCGTACACCCAATAGCCACCCACCACGCTTGCGACTGCCAGGTCTTGGATAAGGCTGACGTGAGCATCGCATGAGCGACCACCATCGCACACATAAAGGCGCACGAAATCGGCACATGGTAAAACTCCGAGCTGCGCAATTCGAATTGCACAAAAGACCCTAGCCCTAGGCTAAGAATCACCACAAATACCCAAACTGGATTTAGCTGATTAAAAAAACGTCTACGACAACGCAGATAAAACCAAACTGCCAGTAGAAATCCTGCCGTACAAAAAAGCCCGGTGCCGGCTCCATCCGACAAATAGGTACCCGTCAGGATCCGCCAGGGAGCGTAAAGTAAAATTACAGGCCCCACTCCAAAGTACAAATAGTAGCGATGATTAAAATAGGTGGCATCATGGGCACGAGGAATACCCTGCCCGCCTGCCCAGGGATTAGCCAATTCTTTCAACCGCGCATCAGGCTGTAATTTCAGGTGAGTTTGGCCCGAAATTATAGCCTCCGTCAAATATTCATAATAAGCGGAGGGATAACTATTAATCCAATTCGCGTTAGCCCTAAAATTTGAATAAGCATACCAAGCGAGCACAGGAAGTAGAGCCGTCAAAACCCAGTAGTTTAGACGTGAGGGTCCAGACTTCAGACTTTTAGGCGATGCGATCGGGGCAGGCTCCATTAATAAAAAAATCGAAGGAGGGACTTCCTAATTACAACCCATTAATTACTGCGTTAATCATAAGAATTTTAAAGCTGATCGGCCACTGATTAATAATGACTTAAGGGATTCATTCTTTAGCTCGATTGGTGACGAAAACCCTCAATTTAATAAAGATAAAACCCACCACCATCTGAGATACGTTCGCGATACCCGCCGCAATCCAGTTTTTTAACTGGGTCCAAGCGCGCATCGCCGAAAATACGCCCCACTGGATGACGAACGTGACCAGGCCCATAACTAAGTAAGAGCTTAACTGTGATGCATCGATTTTCTGTCGATTTTCAAAGGTCCAAATTTTATTAAGGAAAAAATGTAGTAATAATGCGGGGGGATAAGCACAAAAAAAAGCTGCCTGTCCCGACATACTACGACTAAATATCCAATTTAGCGCCATAAATACTGCCATAACGACCAAACCAACCACGGTAAAACGTACGAATTTCAAAAATTCGCGAGGCAAAGCATAGTTTGAAACCTTCATTCTGGTTAGGTATGCGTGAGCACCCAAGCCAGTCTCAAGCCTTAACCCTAAAAACTCTTCGCCCGCCCTCAGACTCGATATCTCGCTCCGACCCAAGCCAACTTACTGCCCGTCAATGTCCACGTCCATTGTCGCTCCATCCCGTCCCACCGGCTTCGCCATCATCGGCTGCGGCCTGATCGGCCGCAAACGCGCCGAGGCCCTCCGTAAAATCCCCGGCGT
>Ga0070374_10001435_pt1 | contig 10266 bp, 8 predicted proteins | sample LauGreSuBDMM15SN_2_FD_66374 | JGI IMG/M metagenome (GOLD analysis project Ga0070374, IMG submission 66374) | Freshwater lake microbial communities from Lake Michigan, USA - Su13.BD.MM15.SN (version 4) (version 4) | ecosystem: Environmental > Aquatic > Freshwater > Lake | place: Lake Michigan...
GGTAAAACTAATCAGAAACAGTCAACATTTCTATTTGCTGGCGGGTTTGGTTAGTTCGAACTAAACTGTAGCATCATAATGCATCTAAAGGACATTATGTCGTTAGCAGCCGATGACCAAGACAAGGATGTTTTGTGTTGGGAGTTCTGTGTCGGCTTGACGCTTCAATGCCCTTTTCAGATGGTAGGCCCAAGTTATCAATGACTACGTCAATAATGTCATCTGTTGTCGATCCCAGTATGTCTGAAACATCGACCCATTCAGTAGGACGTCCCTTCGGGCGGTCTCCGTCCTTTACGGTTGGTACCCCTTTTCGAGACACAGGAACTGTCCGGAATTCCTGGGTCCGTGGGTTGAACTGAACCTTTTTTGCAACATCTGTTTTTAGCCAGTAAGGTTCTGATCCAAATAGAATACATAGCGCGGTTGTTCTTTGTTGGCCGTCAAGCACCCAGTCGCTCGGACCCGAAGATGTCTTGCCTGAACGATCAATGACGGAGATACTGGTCGGAGCTTGCCAGAACACCATTGACCCAATCGGCCAGCCTTTATAGAGTGAGTCTACAAGTTCTTGCGCCCTACGCTCGTTCCAGACAGTACCACGCTGAATCTCAGGTAGCCCAAGCTGTCTGTGCGAAGCCCTGTACACAAGTTCACGAACCTTCATACGTTTTATGGTTCTTAGGCTGCAGATTTTGTCAGGCATGCATAAGCAACTAATTTGCTATCTCAACCCCACCACCCCATAAGGTCGTAGCAACAAAAAAAAGGGGGTTTTGTCAACACGACTCGGTCCATCGCTACTGTCGCGGCGAACTCGTTAGCGACCCGATAGCATAGCCGATTATGTATCCGAAGGGATGGCACAGCCATTCCAGCCTGCCCACATAGCATCCAACACGTACTCCATCCGACTTTCACACCGTACACATGTCTTACGGTAATCCGTGCCTCACATTCTCCCGTCAAAACATCGGTTGCGCATTCGACGCCGCAAGGCAACAAAGAACGCATCGTCCCGGCACCGTAGGCGGTACGGAATGTGCTGGCTGATTGGCTGCCGGTGCGGGCTGGGCGGTTGAAGCGGCGTGATACGACAGCTGGGACGTTGTCCATCTCGCAGCGCCGACGTGCGGCGACGCGATGGGTGCGACCAGGCCCACGTTTGGCGAGACGTTCGAGTTTCTGCTGGACGAAGCCGAGCTGAAGAAGCTGGCCCACCACGTTCATTTTGGCGCGCAACACCATCACGACCCTAGTGCTCGAAGCTGGCGCGACGCTGTGACGTTGCCCGTCCTGCTCGGTCACCATCGATTGGCTTGACGCCCGGGAGCGCGACACAGCGCCGGCACCTCCCGCAAACGATACCAAACCTAGCAGTAATTCTCAGTTGGTACTCATTGGTCTGCCAATCGGGTGCAGTCTACACCACCTACTAGCTGAGCGACCTTGCTGTCGCGCATAATGAAATAATGTCTCCGTCCCACTCAGGCAGCAATGTGTGGAACGCCTGTTGCTCATACGTGCTGAGAGCGAGGAACGGATCAAACAGAAGCGGAAGTGAGTAATCTTCTCTACCAGACATACCGTTTCGTGAACGCCAACCAATCAATGCGTGTAGCGCAATTATGTCGTCAAGTTCTCGGAGACGAACCACGCCTCTGAGATTTTGCTTCGGTGCGCCAGTTTGACTCTCACCTTTCGGAGGTGTTGCAGTAAGACCATATCGTGCTTTCCGAAGAATAATGTCAACATCTAGGTCAAATTCTCGTATATAGTCAATACCACTAAGAACAAAATTCAGTTCAGTCCCTAAGATCTCTTCTCTAGCTAATATGCTATCTCTAATTTTGCCCCACGAGCCACCACATGATAGATTCTGTGGAGTATAATGATTTAGCGCGAGAGCAACAGCTAGAGCAACTTCTTTATTGCTGTAACGTTGTGAAGTTATATGACTTAGTACTTCCTCTGGAGGGTATGCAGGATGCCACATTCGCATAACTTCAATCCTATCGGTCTCACTGTTGGAGAGTAGGTCGTGATTCCAGACGTGCAATGTAGCCAGTCTAATCAAATCTTGAGCTCTCAATGAGGGGTTCACCCTAAGATCTATCATCTCAGCCCAATAATGCTGAGACTCATTTAGGGCTTTTGTGACAACCGCATAAATTTTGCGAAAAATGTCAGTCTCACTGCAGGCTAGTTGTCGTTCAGTAGCCACTTTTCCTAATAGAAATCCCGTCATAAGTTCAGGGTCGAGTAAGAGGCGGTCGACATCAGCCCACTGATCAAAGCTGGACCAGCGCCACGAATTCTTTCTAGCCTCGTATAACCAGCGCGACCATCGAATCACTCGGTCATCTGTTGCTGCCGAGGTACCAAGAACAGCCCAAGCTGCGGTTACGGTCTTCGGTGTTATGTACATTGCTACACCATCGGGAGTCATTCCGTCTCGGATGATGTCCGCTAGACGAACAGAGTTCTCGTTCGAAGCGACGTACGCAAATCTTTCAGGAGATAGTTCAGGCGTTCTGACGAGAATCTCTTCAGCGATGGATTGTGCATGGTTGCGTCCCAAATAATCGTTAGTTTGAGCCAACGCAACTAGTACTGAGTCGCTAGGATTCAGTGTGGTAAGGAGCTCGCGTGTGCGGGTCTTGGTGCACCGTTTCCCGATTACGCGCCACTGTTCTGCGGTCATAGCCTCACGGGTGAGTGATCTAAGTATGTGGTGTATCGCGCCTTTTGAAGATTGTATTGCTTGCTGTTGTTCATCCGCTGGCCAAAAGGGGAATGTGGGTAAGAGATATTCTAGGAATGCTTCTCCTGGTTGGTGAGATAGTATTCGACGCAGTTCAGCACCCACGAATGAAGACGGGTCTGAGAGTGCAGTGTTCACCGCATCCAATACATATGGGTCTTGGGTGCGGCTCAAGAGGGCGATTATACGCTTTTCTTTTTCGTTTACCATGTTGTAACTCCATTGCCCTGGGTGGGCTTTTGACCCGCCGTCGGTGCGGGGCCGGCTCTTCCCCTGGGGCACCGTTGCCTGGTGAGGCACGGCTGCCGGATCAGCCAGCCAGGTACTGCATGGGCTGATCACTCTTGAGCAATATACACTATTCGGCGCATGCGACGTGGATGCCAATAACCAGAGCTTATACGTGCTTTAGAAGGTTTACCGAATATACACCAGCTTGTGGAAGCAATCAAAAACGAATCTCTCTAAGTGTATCGAATCACATCTCGTGAACCTTATTCAATGACTTGAAAGCAGGCCGTGAATCCTAGCTTCCAAATATGCGAAAACTTATCTACGCCATAATTGTTTATTATTCAAATACAATTTGACTTTATCAAATATATGCCACATTAGGCACATTAGGCACATTTATATAATGTGAAATCAAAAAGTGAAAAGCAGCTTACTGTCGTTGAACTGTTTGCTGGCGTCGGTGGATTCCGATTAGGCCTTGAAGGGGACGATTCCCCATGGAGAGTAAAATGGAGCAATCAGTGGGAACCGTCGACCAGAAGCCAAGACGCCTCATCCTGTTATGTTCGTAATTTTGGGCACAATGGCCATGTTTGCGAAGATATCGAGAAATACCTCGATTGGGAGCTATCTAGCTCTGGTAAGATTGACATAGCAAATCAAGTACATCTTCCACGCAAAATTGACTTATTGGTTGGTGGCTTTCCGTGTCAAGATTACTCTGTCGCAAAACCTGCCTCAATGTCATCTGGCCTTCTGGGTAAGAAGGGTGTTCTCTGGTGGCAGATAATGCGTATTATTCAAGCAAAGCGACCGCGATACATTCTATTGGAAAATGTTGACCGCTTACTCAAGTCTCCAACTTCTCAGCGTGGACGGGACTTTGCGGTTATCTTGTCTTGTCTAGCTCAATCTGGTTATAACGTTCAGTGGAGACTTATCAATGCAGCAGACTACGGGTTCCCTCAGCGGCGTAGGAGGGTTTTCATTTTAGCTGAAAGGTCACGGCACAAAAGTATCTCCGAGGATAACGCCAAAACCATATTATTGCGAACTGGGGTTCTTTCAAAAGCTTTTCCCGTTATGAATTCTCAATCAGAAATTAGAGTGGTAAAACTCGGCACCGATCCATACGAAACATCTTTAGTGTTTGGAATTGAAGATCGCATTAGTCAATGGGGTAATGCAGGCGTCATGGTTGGTGGTACTGCATATACTACCAACCTAACCCCTTCTTATTCTGGACCCTTCCTTCTACTTCGTGATATTATACTCTCAGGAAGAGTTGATTCCGAATTCTATATTCGTAAAGATCAATTACCAAGCTGGAAGTACCAGAAGGGGTCGAAGAAAGAGCCTAGGGTAGATAAATCAACAGGTTTTTCTTACGAGTACTCAGAAGGTGCAGTGGGCTTTCCCGACAGGCATGATAAGCCTAGTAGAACCATCTTGACAGGCGAAGGTGGGAGATCGGCTTCACGTTTCAAGCACGTCATTAGAACGAATTCTGGTCGATACAGACGGCTTACTCCAGTAGAACTAGAACGTCTACAAGGTTTCCCTGACGACTGGACAGCTAAACGCGAAGATGGAACCAATATTCAGAACACGAAAAGAGCATTCTTTATGGGAAACGCATTGGTTATTGGCGCAGTTCGTTCTATTGGAAAAAAATTAGAAGTACATTCTAAATCTAATATCTCTGCGCTAGGACGGTTCTAGCCATGGAGTTCTCTTTGTATTCTTTTCGTGGCGCACTCGAGCTACTGGCAAATTGCAATGATAGAAGAGATACTTGGGGAGACCTGCAGCAGGCTATTTTGGAGATGACGGATGAAGAGATAGTCACACGGTTCAGCTTATCAAACCGTAAAGCTTCTTCATTGAGCGAATCTTTGCGCACCCTAATTACCGAAAAAGCCATGGGCTTAGGTTGGTTACCCGATCGACCAGTAGTGAAGCATGATAATCCCGAGGCCTCAATGTGGACTGCTTCGCTAATGAAACCTGCGTCACGGACGAGCCCTGGTATTGTTATAGACTTTGCTTTTGATCATCACGGAAACCTCTCTCGGCATCTACTGAAACCATGTCTATCTGCCACAAGTACCTTAGGTAACTCTCAGTCGACTATTGGAAACCAAGGAATTGGTGTCATATTTACAGCTACAAGTGAGCTCCGTTCTGCAGGTGGTTTTGACGGCGCGGTTACTGTGTATGAGAGAGCAATAGACACGCTGGACCTGTTATACAAAGTTGTAGATACCCCGCTGGTTATTATTGGACTGCAAGCTCCTAAGACCTTCAGGCTGGAGAAAACCAGTTCAGGATCAAATATAAGAAAAATCGATTCTATCTTATAAATACATTGCAAGATATTTTTGGCTAAATAGCAATCTGCGCAACTTCCCAAGTGCCGCCGTTCCTATCCTCCGGAACTTTCTCTTTCAGTTGAGAATGCGATAGTGCTGTGTAGTCATTTTCATTGGCATAGGCTCGCAGTTCCCACGTACCTGGCTTTGCACAAGCGACATCCCACTCATTTCTTGATAGATAAACTGTAGAACCGCCACCTATGTATTTCACTTCAATATGTCGAGGGGTACCGTCTTCTGACTGCGATAAAACATCGTAGCCCGCCGTATTGTCAAGGAAGCTATACCATATAACTTTTGAAGGGTCGGCTAGATATCTCATCTCATTTTCGTAACACCATAGTTCTGCAAGGCGACCAAAGCGTAACTGTCTTGCTTCGGCGTCGGATCGGCCTTGAGTTGCGTAGCGGTCCCACCATTCTAGAACCTCTTTGCCGGGTATGTCCAGACCGGCATTCCTAAAAAGCTGTAATTCGTCTCTTGTCATCCGTTTGAACACCGCATTCGCCCCATAGCTTGCATATTTTATCCAAGAAGGGGAGTCTCTACCGATTAGCTCGACAAGAAGCTCTCGCAACATGTGCATATAATCTATTGAATGCAAAGACGCAATAATCGGAATCAGTCCGAGCCCTCCCTCGACGTCTAGTCCGATAATTTGTGCCTCTCGCAGTATTGGCTCTTGCACGAGGAAATCAATCGCAACCCTCTTATCACCGCTAGATTTATCTAAAGCCCATACTGCAGCCTCGACTGCTGATGACGTAGTGATGGATTTATGTAAAGCCATAATCTTACTCCGCAAGTAAATTCTTTAGAAATTGTATATCACCCATGTCTATGGTATTGCCTTCTGAGCTATCGCCGATTTCGTATGGGGGTTGTTTGTATAAATCCGTGTCATCTAAAAGCCGCCCAAGGGTTTTTGTCTTTTCATCGAGACGCGCATGAACTGATTTGTCGATAGACGGGGAACCTTCTATTTCATAGTTTAGAACGAACACATCAGTTTTTACATTTGCGTCTAATCCTAATCTATGAATCCTATCTATACTTTGCAGAAAATGAGCCGCATTGAATGTACGATCCAGGTATATGGCCGTGTTGGCTGCTTTGTGAAGACTAATGCCTTCGCTACAGGCGGCTGGGTTCGCTACAAATACTCTACAGTCGCGCCTATTGTGAAACATTCTAATTCTGGTTTCCCTATCTTCTACAGTGCTTGATTCACTCGCAATCGGGACCCCCCCGTGAATAAAGACTGAGCCTATATCACTAATATATGACGCAAAAGCTTCAACCGTCCTGGGAAATGTGCTCCATACTACAACCTTCTCCCCTGCTGAAATTTTTCTCTCAATTATTTTTCTTGCCGCAAGAAACTTCGAGGGGAAAGACCCATCATCTACTCTGGGCGATTCTAGTTCAATCTTCGATTGGGCCAATTTTGGTAGGCTGGCGATTACAAATTCTGGGTCAACAGTGCTTCTAATAAGGTGCATAACACAATCTCCGACACGCTTCACCTGGTATGCATCCGACCCGCGTAAACCAAGCAGTGCACGAGAAAGGTCTTGTGCTAATATATTATAGAGCAAGGTTTCGCGTGCGTTTGGTACAACCGGAATCAATACTCTATTTTGAGGAGGCAGACCCAGCTCTGATTTAGTTGTCCTTACGAATCTCCCTTTCAAGGCTTCAGATGTCGAGATGGATCCTATACGCAGCCTGTGGGATACGCTACTACCCGGACTGAGAAATGATAGTTGCATGGCCATATCGCTTGGGCCCTGAGGGGCAGGCGTTCCACTGAGGATATCTCTACGAATTGGGTATGCGGCAAGCTGTAATGCTGCCATTCCCCTCCTAGACTGGCTGTTCTTGATACGGTGAGATTCATCTAGTATCATATGTACATTATGATTCTGCATCAGGCGGCTAAGTTCAACCTGGTAAGCGCTAATCATTTCGTAGTTTACTATAATAAACGTTGATTCTTCAAGCGCAGCCAAATCAAGACCCCCTGCATTCAGTCTGAGAAAGTTTAGCCTCTCGTTTGATACCAGTTCTAAGGTTTCATCCCAAGCAATAAATGCACTCTTTGGGGCTACGACAATTAGTCTACCGTCAGTTACATTCGATCGCCATAAAAGATGTAATGCAATAGCTACTGTTGTCTTTCCGGCACCTGGCACGCTAAAGTTTGCCCCATTGTGCATCTTGGTAAGAGCTATCAAGTCTCTTTTTTGCTCAGCCGTAAGTTCACGATTTCGGAATCCAGCATCGCTCAACTTTTGCATAGCTGTTTCTGTCGAAATATCGATTTCCACCACTGGCCGAGGCTTTTGCAATACTTTTGTAAGCTCTGGTCCGAGTTCAATTGGAATATGTAATCCATTTATATAATGAGCTACGCTTGCAAATGTGTTCCATGAAACGTGCAATGAATCCGGGGGAATATACAGTGCGGTAGGTTCAATCGACAAAAGCCGAGTTTTCAAAGAGAGCCAAACTGGATTTTCATGTCCCACCATCTCAAAGATTACATTTCCAGATGTTTGCTCAATTTCTATATTTAGTTCAGAACTAATTTGGTTCATCACGTGTCAATATCTCTATGTCTTCCCTCAATGATGCCACGCGGTCGGTGATATTCTCAAAAACCTTTTCTAGTTGATCCATGCCCGTGGCATTCAGGCCATCTAGCGCAATATCATATAATGCTTTTTGCGCTTGCTGGGCTAACTGTAATGGCTTCACAGCAGCCTCTTCTGCGCTTTGACGATGCTTTACAGTACTCCACGCGGAAGTAAGTTCAATTAGAACATCTCTTCCAGTGTCAGAGAATTTATCAGATACAACTTGAATTTCGGCTGGTATTTGTTTTTGTTCAGAGCGCAGGGCCAACAGGCCGAGTAGTGTGTCATTGGGTTGTTCGGGCTCATTGTTCTGTACTTCGCCAATAATTTCCGAACGCAAATCAGCAATCTTGGGAATCACGTCGTATGCAAATCTGCCGCGGCCGAAACTCGCGCTGTTCTCAATTGCGCGAAAACCGATTAGCTTGTCGATATCGTAAAATGGGCTGTCTGGGTCAACAGACTTTAGATAATCTCCGAGCCTGATGAACGCTTGCTCACTTTTCTCAAGAGAGTCAATACTTTCCGTCGTATTACCGAAAAGTTCCAGATACTCCTTTACAAGTAAAAGCGTTCTTTGTCTCTCTGCCACCTGTGTTTGAGTGAGCCCCCATGCTTTGCGAACCCCAGCGGCTTCAGCTTCACTCTTTCCTGCTAGACGCGATTCAAGAATTCTCGCTGCCGCAACCCAGTGGTACTTCAATTTCAAATCTGGCGCCAGCTGTAGACTGTCTTCTAAGGAATTTACGTCATCCTCGTTACACCCACGAGGTAGCACGATAACTTTTATATGCTGGAATTTATCGCTTCCTTGGAATCTCAGTTCTCGCATAGCGGCTAATCTGCGATTTCCGTTCACCACAATTCCAGAAGTTGTTACAAGTAATGGCTCTGTCTGCTCGGATGTCTCTTTCAATTCCTTGTATATATTTGCTGTATCCGCTTTTGCAAGATTGACAAGTATGGAATGTTGAATAGTTTGTGTTTCATCATTCTCTTGGCCAATAGCAAAGTAGTCATCAGGAAGTGACGACCTAAGTTTCTCCTGATCTTGGGCTAAAATCGTTCGGCCATTAGCCATTCGGTATATAAGACAATCGATTGATACTTTTCGGACGTCCATCAAAGTTGGTGCGCTTCTGTACATGTTCTCTACCTGGTAGAGTGTAGGACTAGTCGCTATATGTTCCTCACGGACTAGTATAGGTAATACCCTTATATATTTCGCATTGCTCATATTATCTCCTTAGGTGTATATTTAGTATCGTCACAATTCCAGATATTTGCTAACCTCGGATAGCCCGCCTCATAAACTCTATAAAAATTAGGATAGCCACATAGTATCGAGTAGAATCCCCTTTAGGCTTCTAGGATCGTAGAATGATAGGCCGTCAGCGAAACAGACCGACATTATGGCAAGTTGTCCCAGGTTGCTCTCCCAAACGCTACTGGTAGCAACGTTTGGGCAGTTTATCCCGTCCTGGTTGGGAGTCAAAGGAAGTGTTCAAGGATGTCTCGTCGATCGAATGAACAGCGCACTCGAACGTCTCAACGTTTCCCGTCGAACATGGTCTGCTAGGTAGTTCCCGGCAAACGCCGTAAGGCTAACCTGGTCAAGCCGGTGCCTGAGATATGACTCCGCAACACACGTTCGTGAACCCTAACCATGCGAAACTAGATATCAATATCTCTAATCATCTGAACGCGAAGAATCTTACGCTGCAAGCACTGAGTGGAACCCATGTTCGTTACAGCTCACGCTGATGGTCATGTTGGTTTGTTTACCAAGCAACCAGTGCCGCAGATTCACCCTGATGGCGTTTCATGAAACGATTGAAGTCTCGAGGATGACAGAACGCATCTCTGACGTCCGTATTCACATGGGGCATTCGCGCTACAACGCCCCCTCCTGTTTGTACTGCTTGTCGTTTTTGCCTCCGCCAGTGGTGATCAGCGATCGGGGTGTTCAAGGTTTGAAGTACCGCTCGCCTGAACGAGTCGTCGAGCTCAAACATCAGCGGTTGTTTAGCAAGGAGCTCGTTCAAGTTCGCTGCGCGGGAACCTTGTACGCCTTGGTTCTTGGCACCCACCCAGAAAGCGTGATGCATAATATCTTTGGTTGCGATCATCTTTCGGTTCAGTACCATCAACTTTTCACTGACAGCTTTCAACGCCGCACCAGATTCGCTGAAAACTTTTATCGCTCTGAAATCCTCGAGGAGATCATTCTCAGATGAAAGGACGTGTAGATACC
>Ga0070374_10001438_pt1 | contig 10256 bp, 7 predicted proteins | sample LauGreSuBDMM15SN_2_FD_66374 | JGI IMG/M metagenome (GOLD analysis project Ga0070374, IMG submission 66374) | Freshwater lake microbial communities from Lake Michigan, USA - Su13.BD.MM15.SN (version 4) (version 4) | ecosystem: Environmental > Aquatic > Freshwater > Lake | place: Lake Michigan...
CCCCTCCCCCTCTCGCGCGGCGGCGCGATGGCCTTTGGGGACGCTGTGTGCGGAGGCTCGGGCTCGGCAAACACTGTCCTTGAGCGCGCACGCAGACCAAAAGGCACCTCGGGCGCCCCGGCTGTCCGGCTGTCGGGGCTGTCTGGCTGATCGCTCTGAGCCGCTGCCACGCCATCTATCTGATTCAGAAGTGTCCGAACCGCCATCAGCTCGGACTCCGTCCAGCCGTCCTCAGTCGCCGAGGCCGCCCGCGGTTTGACGGCAGTCGCCTGCACCCAAAACGCGTACTCATCGGAGGCCTCGTCGTACCAAGGATTGCAGTACACGTCGCTCGGTGGCTGGCTGGCTCCTCCGGGCTCCTCCGCGTCTGGCTCGCCAGGCTCCGCACCTGGCTCTGCGCCTGGCTCCGGGCTCTTCCGCCTTTGTCGTGAGGGCGGCGAGCTCATTAGGCCGAGCAAGATGAGCTCTGGAGGCAGCTCCTTGTCGCATTCGGCTGAGGCGACCGCCACGGGAGGCGTGCGAATGCGTCCAGGTTCCGGAACCGCTCGGGAGCGCCTCTCGATGTCCGCACCGTCCCACGGGCTGATGAACGACTGTGGAGGCGGCACGGGTGGCTGTCCCGCCTTCGAGGACGACGGGCCTGGCCTATGGCTGGCGCCAGGTTGGGGGACTACCTCGCGCTGGCGCCAGCTTGGAGGTGGCTGCGCTAGCATGGGCGGTTGCGTTCACGTTCACGTTGATTTGCCCTCTCGGCAAGCAGGTCCCGCGGAGACACAGCGCGGGGACACATTGGCGGTTGCGTGAATTGCGGTTGACCAATCTTGGAAACCAAGCTGAAAGGAAAGTCCAAGTTCTCCTTGTCACCGAAGACCGGGTTGAGGAGCCGGGACACGAGTCCTCCTTTTCATTCACAGGGATTTCACAGCAGGCGCCGAAGGCCGCTCTCTCGCCATCCGCCCCGGCCGCCGTTCTCGTCTAGTGGCTGGCCAACCCGAATCTCGGGCCTCCCAAGATGGAGCGCTTCCCGCTACTGCCTGGGGCGCACCGGCGGTCCAGCCGGCGCACCTGCAGAACGCATCTCTTGAGTTTGCTCGGCGTCGCGCTCGCATGTGCCGCCGCCGTGTATGCACAGTGGATGCCGCTGATGCAGCTTGTGCGCTGGCTGAACCCGTCGGTGGTGTGGTTTGTGGATGTTCCGCCTGGTGTGCGAGCTGCTGCGCTGACCATCGACGACTCGCCAAGAGGTGACGGCTCTTCGACCGAGGCGATCCTCGACATGCTCAGGGAGGCAGGCGTGCGAGCCACCTTCTTTGTGATCTCAGGGCAGGTGCGCACTGAGCGGCATCGTGCGTTGCTACGGCGAATGGTGGCCGAGGGGCACGAGCTCGCCAATCACGGCCGCGCCGAGGAGCGCGCCATCCTGCTGAGCGACGATGAGTACGCTCGGTCGCTGCGCGTCTGCGACGCCTTCCTCAGACAGTACCAGCCGGCCTTACGCTGGCACCGTCCGGGCTCGGGCTTCGTCAATGCACGCATGCTGCGCAGATCGGCTGCGCTGGGGTACACAACGGTGCTGGGCAGCGTCTTCCCACACGACCCCATCGTCAAGCGCGCGTGGCACACCGCCTTCTTCCTCGAATGGCGCACGCGGCCGGGCGCCGTAGTGATCGTTCACGACCGCGCGTACACGGCCGCGGCGCTGCGAGAGGCATTGCCGGCGATCGCAAAGCGAGGCATCTCGCTTGGCACGCTCTCGCAGATGCTCGCCAGCGCGGAGAGCGGCGTGCCGCACGTCAAGTCCACAGCAGGCTCGTCGTTCTCATCGGACCCCGGGCGACCATATGACGGGCGACAGTCGGCGTCCCTAAGGCCAAGGGGCTTTGAGCTCCATGCGGACGTGTGGAGAGCCGAAGCTTAAAGGTAGTCCGCTCGCGCTCATTAGGGCAATTTTGGAAATGACATGACATCAACTCCTAATGTTCCCGGCTTCACGAGTCGAGTGCGGGACACCACATCCACGCTTATCCACGCTCTCAACCCAGCGGCGAGCTCCGTCCAGCTCCCGACGTCTCCCCCATCGAGAGCACGGGATCGAGGTCTGCATCCTTACCGTCTACGTAGACAAACAAGAGTCTTCCGGTACCGTCAGCATGCTTTCCTTTCCAGCCACCCATTCGTCATGCCGAATTTCGCTTGTATATGTTTCGCCAGCGCTTGTACATGTTTCGCCAGCGTCACCCCTTTCGCTTTCGGCCTTTCGCTTGCACATGTTTGGGAAAGGGTCGCTGCACTCTAACCGATCCGGAGGGGATCCGGAGGCAGCACGCCATCGTCCCGAGCAGTCCGTGCGTCTTTTCTCTCCACACCACGAGCTGCTCGCCAGCCGTTGTTGTCACCTGTTAAGAATATTGTACACCAGATGCGCTTGAGTCTTAGTGCCTTCGCACCTCGTTACCACGGCACATCATCTACCCACTAGGGTGCAAACGATCCAACTGGGCCCCTCCTTGTCGGCTGGCAGCTGTGGCGGCGTGTACCATGGTCCTCACGCCCAGCTGCGCTCGGGCTCACGCTGCTCGCTCGCTCGCTCGGCCGGCTTCGAGCGCAGGAGGGAGGGCTTGCGCGGCCTCTTCGAGCGGATCCATGCGCCGACGGGGCCGAGGATGACGAGGTACTCCCAGCACATCACCGCAACGGTGTTTGCCACTATGATCCCGAAGAGAGCCCAGCGGAAAGAGACGGGCATCACCGTGGTGTTCCATGGGTTTCCGATAGGATGGGGGCAAGGATCGAGGACACCGGGCATTGACATCGAGCCTTCGCAGTTGATGTGGAAGATGCAAGAGAGCCAGGAGGGAGTGAGGGTGATATGGAGCTGGATCACAATGAAAACCACCAGGAGGGCCACAAAGTACTTGTTGTAGATCCACGGCTGGCGATGCTTGTGCCCAAAGTTCAAGGCCATCGCCGACGAGAGGTACTGCGCGCCCGAGACCAGGAAGATGACCGTCGTCTCGTAATTGTCGCCGATACCAAAGACGTCACCGAGGTCGGCCGAGTCTGGATCCCAGATGCGGCACTGAAACCAGGGCTGCGAGAAGAGTGCTCCAAGGGCGATGACAATGAAGAAAAAGTGGATGAGGAGCACGCCAACGAGCGTGCCCATCGTGTACGCACCAAAAAGGTTGGACGGCGGGCGCACCGAGGAGAGCTTGCTCGCGGGCTTGGCGAAGCCGAGTGTCGAGAACATCGTGACGACCCAGAAGCCGTCCATGAAGACCCACGACCACTCACAGAAGGTGATCGAGAAGTAGGCGTTGATCACCTGATTGACCGTCTCTATCTGGCCATACATGATCAAGTACTTGTAGCAGGCGAAAGAGGTCGCGAGGCAGCCGCGGCCGTTGCGCAGCGTGTCCACGACGGACATGCACGTCTTGTTCAGCGAGGTGAAGGGCGAGACGATCGAGGCCTCCGAATCGGAGAGAGCGACTCCCACGTGTGCCGCGCGGAGGGCGCCGCAGTCGTTGCCGCCGTCGCCACACATGCTCGTGATGTGCCCCTTGGCGACGATCAACTTGATGACCTCGAGCTTGTCAGTCGGGCTTGTACGCGCCCAGACGCGCACGTACGGCAGGAGAATCGTCTGGTCTGCCACGGGCAGCTTGCGCCAGATCTCGCCGAGCATCACGAGCTCGATCGAGTCCTCCTTGAGATCGAGCTTCTGGGTATTGTCAGCCATGTCTTGCCACTCAATCGACGCAAGTGTCGCCTCCTCGCCTATCGACACCGAGCGAAGGATCTTCGCCTCTGCTGGCATGAAGCTGCACTCCTTTGCCACGCTGATCGCCGTCAGGATGTGATCGCCCGTGAGCATGAGGTTCTTGCACCCGCCCGCGGCGAGTTGGTCGATGGCATCCTTCGAGTCCGGCTTGAGCTCGTTCTTGAAGGAGATCTGGCCAACCAGCTCGAGGCGCGCCTCGGCGGCGTCACGGTTGATCGTGCCCATTGTGATCTCTGCAATCTCCTGGGCGGTGCACTCACGGGAGGCGAGCGCGAGCACGTAGAAGCCTGCGCGCGAGTCTTCACCGGCAGCCTTAAAGAAGGCATCGCCCGGCTGCTCGGCGAGCAGCTTCGCGACCGATTCGGTCGAGCCCTTCACGTAGAGCGTGTACCGTCCACTCTCATCCCTGGCGACAACGGAGGACGTCATGCGGTGGTGATCGAACTCAAAGCGCTTCACCACGGCGAGCCGGGTGCCGTCTGGCGAGCTGACGACGTTGCCGTCGTCGCCCTGCAGGAGGTCCCAGCCCGTCGCGGCGAACATCTTCACGTCAACGGCGGTGCCGAGAAGCGTCTCAGTCTTCAAGTGGAGCTTCACGTTGGGCGCCTTATTCTTCACGTGTTGAATCGTGAAGAATGAAGAACCAATCTTGGACAACTCGTGGCACGAAGCCATGGCCTTCTCGATGGTCGAGCCCCTCGTCACCGTCATCTTCAGCTCGCCCACCTTGCCATTTGAGTAGGCGCGCACACCACGGAAGTCCATCTCGCTGTTGGTGAGGGTGCCGGTCTTGTCGAAGCAGCAGACCGTGACCTTGCCGGCGGCGAGGAGCCGGTGCGGGTCGGTGCACATGATGCCCAACGGCCTCAACCGGGACGCGGCGATGCCCACCGACACGATGAAGACCGAGGGCAGGAGCGGCGGCATCGCGGTACCGACAACGTACATGCCGTAGAACCAGGCGTAAATGGGATCCTCAGCCAAAAAGTAGCAGGTCAACCAGAACATGAAGCAGGCGTACAGCATGAGGTAGAGCACGACGAACTTGACTTGGACGTCGAACTTGAACCGAGCCGGCTCTTGGAAGAGGATACCGGCCACCATCTTGCCCTTCTCGGTATCGGGGCCAGTGGTGAGGACGAGGCCGACCGTGGAGGGGTTGCCGGACTGGTCCCATGTGGACCCCTGAATCACAGTCGTCCCGGCCAGGATCGTCGATTTCTTGTGACCGAGGGTCCTCGAAAACAGGGCAGAGCCCTGGGACTTATCGGGAGTAATCTTGTGCACGGGCTGCGACTCTCCGGTGAGGCTGGACTCGTCGAGCACGGCCTGGCCAGCGATCAGGGCCATGTCGGCGCAGACCAAGCCACCCTCGACCGCGACCAGATCTCCGGGGACGAGCATCGTGGTCTTGGCCTTGACGTACCTCCCCCCACGCTTCACCATGATTGTATGGTTAGTCGCCGCCGAGACGATCTTGAAGAGCTGCTTGCGGTTGAGGTAGGTGACCATGGAGATCGAGAGCCCGCTCAACGTGAAGACGCTCACGTTGATGAGTCCCATGTGCCAGTAGCCGAAGTTGAACCACGTCCACGCCATGAAGATCTGGTACGTGTGGAATGGCTTGCAGAACTCCTCGAGGACGACGACAAACCACCACGGATAGTCGATGTTCAACAGATTCGGGCCAACGCGTGAACGAACCATCGCGGCCTCCTCGTCGGTTAGGCCGTTGCCATTTGCCTTGTCGAGCATGGTCTTGATGGTGGGAGGGGGGGGGATGTAGAATGGCAAGAAGCCGCCGGCCGATGGAGTGTACACAAGATTGACCATGTGGTGCTGGATCACGCGCTGGCCATCAGCGGTCTTGGTCACCTTGCAAGTCACCCACGAGCCCTTGACCTTAGTGGGCAGCGTCACGTCTGAGTAAATGAAGGCGAAGAAGGAGTTGAACACGTATAAAAGGAAGTTGGAGAGCTTGTCCAGAGTCTGAACCCTCTCCGAGCCGGCCGAGAGGAGGGCCGAGTTGGATGGGACCCACACGCGCACACAGGTGGCCTTCTCGAGCGACGAGCGGAGCATAAAGTGAAGGCTGAGCTGTGACGGCCAGAGCAGCAGAATGTGGTACCCCGCGCCGACCATCCACACAAGTTGGAAGGAATAGAGGGCACGGCGAGCCGACGGGACTTCGGATTTCTCGAGCACCCAGCCGTACCCGTTGTTGATACCGTAGTAGGAGACGCAGAGGACGGTGAGGCAGAACTGGATGTAGACAATCGTGATGAGGGTGGAAATGTAGATTAGGTATCCCACGAACGAGAACTGGTACCCCGACTGCTGCATGAACCTTTTCTTGTCGTCACCATCTTGGCTCATCATCAGCACCTCCACGGGCTTGAGGCCACAGCCTATGATGCGCTGGTTGACCAAGCACCAGAGGATCAACGCACCGGGCACGACAGCCAGCCAAATCATGAACGCCTTATACTCATCTTTGTTGTACAGGTTGTAGTCGGTCTCGACTTTGTCAGACGTCGACGCCGTATAGTTCTCTGGGCAAGTCGGCTGGGGCAATGTGCCGTTGAAGAAGCCCGCCTCGATGACCTCGAAGTCGGACTCGGTCAGCTTAACAATGTGGCAGGACACGCCGCAAGCGCAGGGGTTCTCAGTCTTATTCATGTCGCACAGTCCCACGGGGACGCAGCTGCCCGCGCAGAGCTCGTAAGCGGTGTTATGCCCATACGCCTCGTCGTGGTAGTCGGTGCACTTGAGTTCAGGAGGACAGTCTGCCAAATGGTCCACGCACGCCGTGCGTAGCTTGAGACGTAGGTCAGGACACGAGAACGATTGATCCCACTCGAGATTGTCTCCCTCGATCGGCTCGCACGCAATGGACGGGTGAAATTGAAAGAAGTCGCGGGTGGCCTCTGGCCACGAGCCTGCACCGATGATGATGAATACTGCGACCAGACACACGCACACATGCATGCCCGTCAGCCGCTAGCATCTCACTGGGAACGCTGCTCCACTGCAAATTCGAGTTTCGCCTTCTCAAGTACGGAGGCAAAAGATGAACGTAAAGCCCAGGCAAAACCAGTGGTCCGTCTTCAGCGCGGCCCGGCCCGGTGTCGCTGGCGTTGTTGAAACTCCGATTGCTTTGACTTTGGCTTTCTCGGACAGCTCCATTGCCTTTTGCCTTGTCGAACTATTACCCCACCACCACAAATCCCACCACGGTCGAGGTCTCGGTCGCCACTGAATTGAGAATTCGGTGCTCGTGCACTGCTGCTGCTGCTGTGAAACACACAACGCGCACGCTCTCCACTGTAAATCTCCTTTAGGAACCTACAAGAAACCTAAATAGATTCGCAAAAACAAGACACCGGCACTGTGTGTGAACGTTAACACGACAGACGGTAGCCCTTTCTGCCCACTGTGTGTGGATATTATAAATTCTTGGCTATCCATTGGCTGAGAAACTTGGTTCGGTGTCGAGTTTCAATCGAGTTTCATACCGGTACCTTTACCAATGACTGTGAAATGCCTTTTTGGCGGAGCTCGCGAAGAAATTCTCCAACTCAGTTGAAAAGGTTGTGCTTGCGAGCCAATGCTGTGGGGAAAGTCTTGCCTTTCGGCATCGCACTGTCTAGTACGTTTACGCCAACCCGGGCACCAACCAAACCGTACCAACCATACATAACAAGAGAAATCCGCACAGTAAGGTCGCGTGCGTGACGGTTGAGCGCGCGCAGCAGCGCGCGGACGCCGGCCTGGGGCAGTTCGGGCGCGGTCCGGGCGGGGTTCGGGTCCCTCGCGGCTCGGCCGCTCCTGATGATGTTTTTATGTGGATTATGCATGATTGGTCGACTGCTCTATACGCTCTACACGTACAGCTGTCGGGTGTCGCGTCACGCGGTGGTCCATGCCGACGTCGGTCGTGTAGGCGGATGTCCGTAGACGTGGGAACTCAACTGTATGCGTGTATGGTGTGTTTCTGTTTGTCCGTCTCACGCGAATCTTGGATCGCGAAGCTGCGGCTGCGGCTGCTGCGGCGGCGGCTGTGCCAAGGGCATGCCGAGAGCCGCCGCCAGGAGGCGCCTCGCCCAGTTGCGTGGCACCACGGGCCCGCCTAGGGCGTCGGAGGAACTCCATTGGAAGCGCGCGAACGGCCCGTCCTCGGGCGGCTTATACGCAAGCGAGTACACCTCGACGCCATCTCGGTGCAATTCGAGGAGCAGATCGTCAAACGTCTGCAGCGCATCGGCCAGCTTGCGCTCGACAGCGTCCGTGCCAAACCAGGTCTCGCCGGTCGCCACCTTGTCAATGTCGAGCTGCGGACGCTGCTCGGCGACGAATCCCTTGAAGAGCGAGAAGATCTCGTCAATCTCCGCCTTGGTCTTGGCAACGTCCTTCGGGTCGACCTTTTTGAACGGCGTGAGTGTGCGCTTGTACTCGCCCGCAGTGACCGTCTGGAACTGCACGCCTTCCTTTTGGAGCCGCTCGTAGACGTTCGGGATCTCCGTGATCACCCCAATCGAACCGAGCACTGCAAACGGCGAGGCGACGATACGGTCGGCGACGCAGGCCATCATGTATCCGCCAGAGGCCGCCACCTGCTCGACACAGACGGTCAGGTGGATCCCGGCCGCTTTGAGCCGCAGCAGCTGCGCCATGGCCAGGCCATACCCGGTCACCGAGCCTCCTCCCGAGATCAAGCGCAGGATTACCCGCGTCTCGGCCTTGGCAGGCGAGGGCGAGGAGCAGACTGCGGCGGTGGCGTGGATCACAGCGGTCACCTCCTCGCGGAGGGTCGCTACTTGTTGGGGCTCCGTGTCGCCCACGAAATCGAGCACAAACGCGCGCCGTCCACCGTGCAACCCCCGGCGCGCCAGCGGCACGTCCATCGGATCCCATGAGGTCGGCGCCTCGACGAGCTTCGCCAACGCCTCGCGCGCCTCCCACGCCTCCGTGCCAAGCGCCTCCGAAGCCACACGCAGAAACGAGGCCTCGAGCGCGGCACACTCACCTGATGAGGGGGAAATCAAAAGGGCACTCAAGGGCAAGGGTACGCAAGGGTCCTCAAGGATAATGAGGCCTCGAGCGCGGCACACTCACTCAGAGCGTCCGATAAGTCGTCCTCTGCCCGCCGCATCTCCTTCATCAGCTTGCGAACCTCCTTCTTGGAGCGCGCTCCGTCGGAGCCGTCGGGCTGCCCAGCGCCGCCCATCAGGGCGCCGGCCGACGAGCCTGCACCCCTTGACGAGACTGCGGACTTGGGTTCGCATGCCCCACCGAGCTCGACGGAGATACTGCGCAGATCGGCGCGGGCGGCCTGGGCAGCGGCGGCCGGCTTGGCGGCTTTGGCGCGCCACTCCTTCTCAGCCGCGGCGATGCCGGCAAGCGCCGCCTCGCCCACGTCGCCCAGCTCGTCGGAGAAGCGTCTCGAGAGAGAGCTCCTCCGCTGGGTGCGCGCGGCCTCGGTCTTCGAGATCGTGCTCGCCTCGATCGTGTACGACATGGACGAGAGTTTGTCAGAGAGCGACTCGATGCGAATGTACTCCTTGGACGGAGCAAAGCCGGCCACACCCGAGCCGCTGCCCTTCCCGAACAGCTTCCTTAGGAGCCCGCCGCCTTTGCCGTCCAGAGCCTCGTCATCCTTCTCGTCGTCGTCGCCTCCGGCAGCCACTGCAGTGGCAGCGAGGACCACGGCCGCAGGCACGCCCCAATCGATGACACGCTCGACCAGCCGGCTGCCCGTGCTCTGCGCTGCTGGGCTTGTCATCACGCTGAGCATGCCTTGGGCCACGGCCTGGAGCGCATTCAAGGCGAGCGACGAGCCCTGTCTCAAATACAGTGGCATCACCGCCAGAATCCGCCATCCATACGCAACGACGAGCGCCGCACTAACAGCTGTGGCAGCGAGCTTGAGAAGTATCGTTGGCTTCTGGAGGTACGTGATGAGCATCTCAGCAGCCGTGGGCGTATCCTTTGCGCCAGAGTATGCTGCCCGTTGCTCCGGAGTGCGAACGCTCATGGCCACGGGCATGGGGCGACGTGCGCGATGAATGGCTGGCCTCGTCAAAGGCATGATCGCAGTGCGCCTCAACATAAATGCGCTGCAACATGTGGCCAAACACATGAAAAAAGGCTTCATCATGCGCGGCATTTGGTCTGAGGCACAAAGCGACACTAAACATGGCACGTGATTTGTTAGGTGATTGCGTCTCAATTAACGGCCCAACATGTGTTCCCATCTTCCCAGCCTCTTATCCCTAGCCAAACCATCCCTTGGACACTCTCTGGCTCGCGCGCTCCTCCCGAGCGCGCGCCACGGTGGTCACCTCGCTCGCCGTCAGGTGCAGAAGTGTGGCGACCACAGGGAACATGGAGTGGTGGTCCTCCGTCTCCATGTACTTGAGGATCACGTTGCGGAGGTACAGCCAGTCGGCGTCGCCTCGAGCACTCGTGACAG
>Ga0070374_10001440_pt1 | contig 10249 bp, 8 predicted proteins | sample LauGreSuBDMM15SN_2_FD_66374 | JGI IMG/M metagenome (GOLD analysis project Ga0070374, IMG submission 66374) | Freshwater lake microbial communities from Lake Michigan, USA - Su13.BD.MM15.SN (version 4) (version 4) | ecosystem: Environmental > Aquatic > Freshwater > Lake | place: Lake Michigan...
CTGCGCAGATGCGCGAGCTCTTTAAAGATATCCCTGAATCATGCGATAACACGCTGCTGATTGCTGAGCGTTGCAACGTCACGCTTCGCGAAAATGAGAACTTGCTTCCAGCATTTGGAGTTCCTGAAGGTGAGACTGAAGATTCCTGGCTACGTAAAGAATCTGTGCGCGGGCTTCTTGAGAAGATGGGCGATAGAGCAACTGAGGAATATCGCACGCGTTTGCAATATGAACTCGATGTCATGGTCAAGATGGGATTTCCTGGTTACTTCCTTGTTGTGGCAGACCTTGTGGGACATGCAAAGAAGGTGGGAATTCGCGTTGGTCCAGGTCGAGGATCAGCAGCAGGTTCACTTGTTGCATATTCATTAGGAATTACAGGACTTGATCCGATTGAGCATGGACTCTTGTTTGAGCGATTCCTTAATCCAGAACGTATTTCGATGCCTGATATCGACCTCGACTTCGATGAACGTCGCCGCTCAGAAATGATTCGTTATGCAACAGAGAAATATGGTGAGGACCGTGTTGCACAGATCATTACCTACGGAACGATTAAATCTAAGCAATCTCTGAAAGATGCAACGCGCGTTCTTGGTTTTCCATACGCAATTGGTGAGAAGTTAACGAAAGCCCTTCCACCATCTGTCATGGGCAAAGACATCACTCTCTCTGGAATCTTTGACTCTGGGGATACACGCCATGGTGAAGCAGGCGAATTCCGCCAACTCTACGAAACTGATCCTGACTCCAAGCGCGTTGTTGATTTAGCGAAGGGCCTTGAAGGGCTCAAGCGTCAATGGGGAGTGCATGCCGCTGGTGTCATTCTCTCTCGTGAGCCACTTCTCGATGTGATTCCAATCCATCGCCGTGAAGCAGATGGCGCCATCATCACGCAATTTGATATGGGCGCATGTGAAGCAACAGGGTTGCTCAAGATGGACTTCCTGGGGCTTCGTAACCTCTCGGTTCTCGATGATGCACTTCTTAACATCAAGGCAAATAAAGATATTGATGTAGTCCTTGAAGATTTGCCACTCAGTGATCAAAAGACATTCGAACTTCTCTCTCGCGGTGACACACTCGGAGTCTTTCAGCTCGACGGTGGACCCATGCGTGCACTTCTGCGCAGCATGTCACCTGACTCTTTTGCAGATATCTCAGCTGTGATTGCTCTCTATCGCCCGGGACCTATGGGTGAGAATTCACATAATAACTATGCAGATCGTAAGAATGGTCGCAAACCCGTTGAGCCAATTCACCCTGAGCTATCAGAGCCGCTACAAGAAATTCTTGGTAGTACATATGGACTCATTGTCTATCAAGAGCAGGTAATGGCTATTGCCCAGAAAGTTGCGGGCTTTACTCTCGGTCGCGCAGATTTACTTCGTAAGGCGATGGGTAAGAAGAATAAAGAGATTCTTGATAAGGAATACATCCCCTTTGAAGCTGGCATGAAAGAAAATGGTTTCTCAGTCAGTGCAATCAAACGTCTCTGGGAAGTCTTGATTCCCTTTTCAGATTACGCATTTAACCGCGCACATAGCGCCGGCTACGGCGTTGTCTCCTTCTGGACTGCATATCTGAAAGCAAATTACCCCACTGAATATATGGCTGCGCTATTAACAAGTGTGCGCGATGATAAAGATAAGTCCGCGCTCTATCTCTCTGAGTGTCGCCGCATGGGAATCAAAGTCCTGCCACCTGATGTCAATGAATCAGATGCTGAATACACACCGCGTGGAGTAGATATTCGCTTTGGTCTTGCTGCGATTCGTAATGTGGGCGAGGGTGTTGTGGCATCGGTGAAAGCATCACGCGCCAGCAAAGGTGCCTTTACTTCATTTGGTGATTTCCTTGCCAAAGTTGATGCCAACGTCTGCAATAAGAAGACTATTGAATCCCTGATTAAGGCCGGTGCATTTGATTCACTGGAGCATCCACGTAAGGGGCTGATGGCTATTCACCTGGAGGCTATTGATTCAGTGATTGAGACTAAGCGTGCAGAAGCAATTGGTCAGTTTGATCTCTTTGGTGGAGATTCAATTTCGCAAGTGGCAAGTCTTGATATTGAGATTCCGGCAACTGAATGGGATAAGTCAACGCTTCTCACCTTTGAGCGCGAGATGTTAGGTCTCTATGTTTCAGATCATCCACTTCTTGGCGTGGAACATGTGTTGCGATCACATACAGATATGACTATTAGCCAACTTCTGGAAGATGGACCACAAGATGGCATGGTCACCATCGGTGGATTGATTACGGGTATTCAGCGCAAAGTCTCACGGCAGGGCGCCTCGTGGGCTGTTGTTAATGTTGAGGATCTTGAAGGCGCCATTGAAGTTCTCTTCTTCTCCAATACCTATAACCAATATGCGCTCTCTCTTACCGAAGATCGAGTTGTTGTTGTTCGCGGACGCTTCTCTCGCACAGATGAACAGGTGCGATTTACCGCACTTGAAATGAAGATGCCAGATATTTCAGCAGCTCCTATGGGACCACTTCTAATATCACTGCCAGCTGCTCAAGTAACTCCACCTATTGTCGATCGCATCAAGGAAATCTTGCGTTCACATCCTGGAAAGCGTGAAGTGCATCTTCAAGTCATCGATCAGCAGAAATCGACAACGATGAAAATTGATGCACTCGTCACATCTTCACCAAGTTTGAGCGCAGATCTCAAGGCGATACTTGGCCCAGACTGTTTGGTTCGCATCTAACTCACCAGTATTGCTGGGAAAAATTGGGTCTCATCACATCGCCTGCGCAAAGTAGAATCACCCTGTGATTCGAGCCGTTGACCTCCGTGGAAAGACTCTTGATAAAGCTGGTTATCAAGCTGAGCTTCCACGCGCCAAACTTGATGTGGCGCAGGCGATGACTCTTATCGAACCGATTCTGCGACGTGTTCAAAACGGTACTGAGGCAGATCTGATTGCACTTGCACAGGAGTTTGATGGCGTAACACCGCCATCTATTCGAGTGCCACAGTCAGCTCTTGATTCAGCACTTGCCCAGCTCGATCCTGCAATTCGCAAAGCACTTGAAGTATCTGCCGAGAGAATTCGCAGAGTTCATAATGATCAAGTGCGTACCGAGACTCGAACCACTGTCGTTGATGGTGGAGTTGTTACAGAGAAGTGGATTCCTGTTGATCGCGTGGGGCTCTATGTTCCAGGTGGTCGCGCCGTCTATCCAAGTAGCGTGTTAATGAATGTCATTCCTGCTCAGATTGCGAAGGTGCAGAGCATCGCTGTTGCATCTCCTCCACAGAAGGAATTTGGCGGACTTCCTCACCCAACAATTCTTGCAACGTGCGCTCTCCTTGGAATTACTGAGGTTTATGCAGTGGGGGGAGCGCAGGCGATTGCTCTCTTTGGTTATGGAGTGAAGGGTGTTGCACAAAAATGTGACCTTGTGACAGGTCCAGGCAATATCTATGTGGCAGCAGCCAAGCGAGCACTTCGTGGCGTTATTGGAATTGATTCAGAGGCAGGTCCGACTGAGATTGCCATCCTTGCTGATGAGAGTGCACTAGCTGCGGATGTTGCAGCAGATCTTATAAGCCAAGCAGAACACGATGTGATCGCCGCAGCTGTATTAGTTACTACATCGACTCAATTGGCTAAGGATGTGGAAGCAGAGCTTGAGAAGCGTGTTGCAGCAACAAAGCACTCCGAGCGTATTCGTTCTGCTCTTACTGGGATTCAATCCGCTATTGCACTCGTTGATTCCATCGAACAAGGACTCGATGTTGTGAACGCATATGCAGCAGAGCACTTAGAGATTCAGACTCGTAATGCATCGCGCGATGCCGCGCAGGTGCGTAATGCTGGAGCAGTATTTATCGGACGCTTCTCACCAGTTTCACTTGGTGATTACTCTGCTGGCTCTAACCACGTTCTTCCTACAGGCGGATGCGCATGCCACAGCAGTGGATTATCTGTTCAAACTTTCTTACGTGGTCTTCACTTTATCGAGTATGACAAGAAGGCGTTCACCGACATTCTCGAAACTGTCGTGACTCTTGCAAACTCTGAAGATCTCCCCGCACACGGTGAAGCGATGACTGCGCGATTGGAAAATCTATGAACCAATGGCCATCCTGGTTGCCATTGCGCCAGAATCTTCAAGAGCTCTCACCCTATGGAGCGCCTCAGCTTCCAGCAGAAGCTGTCATGAATACCAATGAGAATCCTTATCCACCATCTGCTGCCTTAGCAAAGGCAATTACAGATCGCGTTTCAGATGTTGCGCTGACTCTCAATCGTTATCCAGATCGAGATGCGGTTGTGTTGCGCACCAAACTTGCTGATTTCATTAATGGGTTATCAAAATCTAAATTCACATCTAGCAATGTGTGGGCTGCCAATGGAAGCAATGAAATTATCCAATCTCTCTTTATGGCCTTTGGTGGGGGAGCAGCGCTGGGATTTACACCTTCTTATTCGATGCACCCATTGATTGCAAAGGTCACCCAAGTGCAGTGGCTCAATGGCAATCGACGCGAGGATTTCACGCTCGATATTGATTCCGCTATTGAGCAGATTCAGCGCGATAAGCCAACACTGACATTTATTACAACACCGAATAATCCAACGGGATCTGCTGTCACGATTGAAGAGATTGAGAAGATTGCGAAATCAACTTCAGGGCTTCTGATTGTTGATGAGGCATATGCAGAGTTCTCCGATGAAATCTCTGCTGTTACTTTGATTGGGAAGTACCCACATGTTGTTGTCATTCGCACAATGAGTAAGGCCTTTGCCTTTGCTGGAGTGCGCCTTGGATATCTGATTGCAGATCCAGCAGTTATTGATGCAATGTTCTTAGTTCGCTTGCCGTATCACCTGAGCGCGCTGACTCAAGCAGCAGCTGAAGTTGCACTGGACTTTAAGGGCGAGCTTTTGGGGACAGTGGCTCAACTGCGTGTAGATCGTGATCGCGTTGCAGCCCAACTGAGCGAGTTGGGTCTTACAGTCATTCCAAGTGCTTCTAACTTCCTGCTCTTCACAGGCTTTGATATGCCATCGGCCCAGCTCTGGCAGGCGATGCTCGATAGAGGAGTTCTCATCAGAGATGTGGGATTATTGGGCTACTTAAGAGTCACCATTGGCAATGAAGCCGAAAATACAAAGTTTATTTCAACGCTATCGGTATGCCTGGGAGAAAAATGAGCAGAACATCACGAGTCGAACGCACTACTAAAGAGTCAAGCGTTCTTGTAGAACTTAACCTTGATGGAACCGGTGAGATCTCGGTTGACACAGGAGTTCCATTCTTCGATCACATGCTGAGCCAATTAGGAAAGCACTCAGGATTTAATCTGACAGTGAAGACAACAGGTGATGTTGATGTTGATTCACACCACACTGTGGAAGATACATCTCTCGCATTTGGCCAAGCACTTCGTGAAGCGCTAGGCGATAAAGCAGGCATTCGTCGCTTTGGTGATGCCATGGTTCCACTTGATGAGGTTCTTGTTCAGGCAGCTGTGGATCTTTCAGGCCGCCCATATCTTGTGCATCGTCAACCTGAGATCGTTGAACTCATTGGAACTTTTGATACAACTCTTGGAAAACACATTTGGGAATCAATCGTTGCTGAGGCGCGCATCGCACTGCATATTCGCGTTCTTGAAGGCCGCAATGCTCACCACGTATTCGAAGCTCAATTCAAAGCAGTTGCTCGCGCACTCCGCGATGCTGTGGCACTTGATTCTCGTGTTGCAGGGATTCCTTCAACCAAGGGCTCTCTCTAACGTTCGTGATTGCAATTCTCGATTACGGATCTGGCAACCTTCGTTCAGCGCAGCGTGCTTTTGAAACTTCTGGCAAAGAGGTAGTTCTTACATCTGACTACGACATCGCACTCAACGCCGATGGATTAGTTGTTCCAGGTGTTGGAGCATTTGCAGCATGCATGCAAGGACTTGCTGGAGTTCGTGGTGATCAACTTGTTCGCGAAAGAATTGCTTTGAAGCGCCCCACTCTGGGCATCTGTGTGGGAATGCAGATTCTCTTTTCGCATGGCGTTGAGCATGGAAACCATGATGGAGTTGGAGTCTGGGATGCAACGGTAGAAAAACTTGAAGCACCGATCCTTCCTCATATGGGGTGGAATACAGTTTCTGTTGGAAGCGGGAGCTCGCTCTTTAAAGGCGTTGAAAATGAGTCCTTCTACTTTGTGCACTCATACGCTGTGAAGAAGAAGGTGGGTGCAGTTGCAACAATGGCTCACCATGGTGAAGATTTTCTTGCAGCAGTTGAAGATGGAGTTATTGCCGCAACGCAATTTCACCCAGAAAAATCAGGAGATGCGGGTCTGCATCTGATTAAGAATTGGGTGGATGGGCTATGAGTTTTCTAGAGCTATTACCAGCTGTTGATGTCAAAGATGGACGCGCTGTCAGGCTTGTGCAGGGTGAACTCGATGCTGAGACCGCCTATGGCAATCCACTTGAAGTAGCCCTTGAATTTCAAGCAGCAGGAGCTGAGTGGTTACACCTTGTCGATCTTGATGCAGCATTTGGTCGTGGGGAAAATAGCGCACTCCTTGCTGAAGTAGTGGGCAGACTCGATATCAAGGTTGAGCTATCGGGTGGAATTCGTGACGATGAATCTTTGCGACGGGCACTTGCAACAGGATGTGAGAGAGTCAATCTTGGAACCGCAGCCCTTGAAGATCCAGAATGGACTGCAAAGGTCATTGCTGAATTTGGTAATCGCATTGCAGTGGGACTTGATGTGAGAGGCCATGTACTTGCAGCTCGTGGTTGGACGAAGGAGGGTGGCGATCTCTTTGAAACCATAGAACGTCTTGAGCGCGATGGCTGTGCTCGCTATGTCGTTACCGATGTGACAAAGGATGGAACGCTCAAGGGTCCCAACATTGAATTGCTTAAAGAAGTTTGTGCTGTCACACGCAAGCCTGTTGTTGCGTCCGGCGGTATTTCTTCGCTGGAAGATATTGCAGCACTTGTCGCATTGAATAACTCAGGCGTTGAAGGTGCAATCGTGGGTAAAGCACTTTATGCGGGCGCCTTTACTTTGCAAGAAGCTCTGGAGCTCACACGACGATGAGCCTTTCTATCCGCATCATTCCCTGCCTTGACGTCACCGATGGTCGAGTAGTCAAAGGCGTTAACTTCACAGATTTAGTTGATGCAGGAGATCCTGTTGAGATGGCAGCGCTCTATGGCAGAGAAGGTGCAGATGAACTCACCTTTCTTGATATCTCAGCAAGTGTTGCAGGACGTGAGACAACGTTAGATGTTGTTCGAAAGACTGCAGAGCAAGTATTTATTCCTCTCACTGTTGGCGGGGGAATCCGAACAGTTGAAGATGTTGACCGATTGCTGCGAGCAGGCGCAGATAAAGTCTCTATCAACACCGCGGCCCTTGCCCGACCAGAACTGATTGCAGAGATTGCAGATCGATTTGGTTCACAAGTATTAGTGCTCTCTGTTGATGCACGTCGCGCTCGTACTGACTCTGGATTTGAAGTAACAACTCACGGTGGACGCGAATCTGTAGGTGTTGATGCATTGGCATGGGTTGAAAAGGCATGTGCACTGGGCGTGGGTGAGATTCTGCTCAACTCTATGGATGCAGATGGAACACGTGCAGGTTATGACATTGGAATGATTACTGCTGTTCGTGCTGTCTCTAAGGTTCCACTCATTGCTAGTGGTGGGGCTGGAACACTGGAGGATTTCGCATCAGCTCTAGATGCTGGAGCCGATGCGCTCTTGGCCGCGAGCGTCTTTCACTTTGGAATTCATCGTATTGGTGATGTGAAGAAGTACCTCTCTGGTCACAATTATTCGGTGCGCAATGCGCAAACGGTCTAAGGCAGAATAAGCACATGAGCGAAGCCCTTAGCCCCGAGATATCTGCGCTTCTCAAAGATCCGACAGCTCTGATTCCGGCTATCGCCCAGGATGTTCACTCAGGTGAAGTCTTGATGCTTGCCTATGTGAACTCGCAGTCAATGGCTGCAACTCTTGCTACAGGACGAGCCACATATTGGTCGCGCTCTCGCAATGAACTGTGGGAGAAGGGTGCAACATCGGGCAACACTCAGTTGGTGCACTCCATCGCACTCGATTGTGATGGTGATGCGCTTTTGTTTAAAGTTGAACAGACTGGCGCTGCCTGTCACACAGGCGATCGCTCCTGTTTTCATAGAAATATCGAGATGACGCGATGAAGCTTGAAGAATTTCGCGAGTATGCCAAGAGCAACAACGTTATCCCTGTCTATCGCAAACTTTTGGGTGATGGCGAAACCCCACTAAATATCTATAAGAAGTTAGCAAAGAACCTACCTGGCACATTCCTGCTTGAATCCGCTGAGCATGGGGGAGTCTGGTCGCGTTATTCATTTATTGGTGCACATAGCCAAACAACGCTGACTGAGAAAGATGGCGTTGCTGTGTGGCTTGGAAAGCCACCCGCTGGTGTTCCTCAAGGAATGAATCCGCTTGAGGCGTTACGTAAGACTGTGGCGCACTTGAAGTCTCCCAAAATTGAAGGGCTTCCTACTCTGACTGGTGGGCTCGTTGGCTATATGGGTTATGACTCTGTGCGCAGATTAGAAAAGATTTCAAACCTCGCCACAAAAGATATTGATCTACCTGAAATAGCTTTCATGTTGACAAGTGATTTGGCGGTGATGGATCACAGCGAAGGAACTATCACCTTGATTGCCAACGCCATCAACTGGGATGGCTCAGATGAGCGCATTGACGAATCCTATGCAGATGCAGTCTCTCGCCTTGATCGCATGCAGGCTGAGCTTCTCGTTCCATTAGCTGGAGATGTATCGCAGATTCCAGCAAAGAAATCTCCACAGTTTGATCGCAATATGACTGAGGAAGAATTCAAGTCAAAGATTGAGATTGCGAAGGAAGAGATTCGTGCGGGTGAGGCTTTCCAGATTGTGCTTTCGCAACGTTTTTCTATGCCATGTTCTGCAGATGCGCTCGATGTCTATCGCATGCTGCGACTGAATAATCCAAGTCCGTATATGTATCTCTTCAGATTTGAAGATGGAATCGAAGTTGTGGGCTCAAGTCCTGAGGCTCTTGTGAAGGTAACGGGCACTGAAGTGATGGTGCATCCGATTGCCGGTACCCGCCGTCGTTCAGCATCTATCGAAGAAGATATTCGACTAGGTGAAGAACTCCTGGCCGATCCGAAAGAGCGTGCAGAGCATTTGATGTTGGTAGATCTTGGTCGCAATGATTTAGGTCGCGTATGCGCACCGGGCAGCGTTGAAGTCATCGACTTTATGCACATTGAGCGCTACTCGCACGTGATGCATATTGTCTCAACTGTTATTGGAAAGCTTGGAAAGAACTCAACTCCGATTGATGCACTCTTCTCTGTCTTTCCAGCAGGAACACTTTCCGGTGCTCCAAAACCACGTGCGATGGAAATTATCGAAACTCTGGAACCAACTAGACGTGGTCTCTATGGTGGTGCAATCGGATACTTCGACTTCACAGGAAATATTGATACCTGCATCGCAATTCGCACAGCACTTCTGCATAAAGGCGTTGCCCATGTTCAAGCTGGCGCTGGTGTCGTTGCTGATTCTGATCCAGCATCTGAAAATGATGAGACTCTCAATAAGGCAGCTGCAGTACTTGGTGCTATCACTGCCGCAAATGAATTGAAGCGGGGCTAGTAATGAAGGTCGGCATCTCACTCATCATCGTTGCAGTCTTAGCAATTGCCATCAGTCGTCGAATCCGCCTCTCGCCTCGCTATGACAGAGCGCCACGTAAATTAACTCAATGGAACTCGATGGATAAGGGAATCGATCCAACAGAGGATCAGTCATGAGCGTTTTAGATTCCATCATCGAAGGTGTTCGCGAAGATTTAGCAGCTAGGCGACTTCCCTTGGTGCAGATTCACCAACGTATGGAGCAGACAGCTCCAGCACTTGATGCACATGAATTCTTATCGCGAGATGAGATGAATGTGATTGCAGAAGTTAAGCGCTCCTCACCAAGTAAAGGCGTACTTGCTTCCATCACAGATCCAGCAGCTTTGGCTGAGCAATATCAAGAGGCAGGAGCTGCTGCGGTCAGTGTATTAACTGAGCGTCGTCGCTTCGGTGGTTCTCTTGAAGATCTTGATGCGGTGCGCAAGAGAGTTTCAATTCCAGTTCTTCGCAAAGATTTTATGGTGGATGAATATCAATTCTTAGAAGCTCGCGCACATGGCGCAGATATGGTTT
>Ga0070374_10001446_pt1 | contig 10238 bp, 3 predicted proteins | sample LauGreSuBDMM15SN_2_FD_66374 | JGI IMG/M metagenome (GOLD analysis project Ga0070374, IMG submission 66374) | Freshwater lake microbial communities from Lake Michigan, USA - Su13.BD.MM15.SN (version 4) (version 4) | ecosystem: Environmental > Aquatic > Freshwater > Lake | place: Lake Michigan...
TCTCGCCGAGCTCCTTCGCCACGCGCTTGAGGTTCTTGAAGGAGATCTTGCCCGTCTCGTCGTCATCAAACAGGCGGAACGCCTTGAGGATCTCCTCCCTGCTGTCCTTCTCACTCATCTTGGCGGTCATCATCTGCAAGAACTCGTCGAAGTCGATCGTGCCCGAGCCATCCTTGTCAATGTCCGCGATCATCTTCTTGATCTCCTCCTTCTTGGGCTCGAAGCCCAGCGCACGCATCGCGACCTTCAGCTCCTTGGCGTCAATGGTGCCAGAGCCATCGGTATCGAACAGGTCGAAGGCCTCACGGATCTCCTGCTTCTGCTCCTCAGTCAACTCGGCCTTGCCTGTCTTGCCACCCTTTTTCGGATTGGCGGGCGGCATGTCTGCGCAAGGGGGCACCAGGGCAGCGGCGCGGTGAGGGAACGAACGATTCGGACCATTGTTCGGCATTGAGGCTGAGCACAGAGGGTCCCCCAGCGACCCGAGAGTGCGCAAACACATGGCGAGGCCTCGGACGACTCGATCCACCCGGGCAGCCCGCGGTTCGTGGCCGCCAACACCGGCACAGCACGCGAGCCGGGCGTTGGACAATGCGCATAGTGGCTCACCGTCTCTCCGCCTCTGTCCGCGCTCTTTAGTCGTGCCCAACGCCTTGATTGCGAAGGCAATCAAGGCGATACATGAGACTTGGCGACCAGAAGTTTGGAGACTTGCACGTTGCGTTCCATCCGATCACGAGCAACTTCACGTCATCTATGCTTTCGTAAGCTGACAAGCCGTGTCAACTTGCGTGGGGGACGAATCGCGACTTCGTGTTGCCGAACCGTTTGCCCCAAGACACACTTTGCACCAAGGGCGCGGCGGGCATGCCGCCACGGCAGCTGCGAGGGTCACGAGCCAAGCTCGACCAGCAGCAGCAGCAGTCGCCTACGAAGGCGCGTCAGCATGCGTCAGTATTGCAGCATGCAGCTCACGCTGCAGAGAGCATGGCCGCTCTACTTATAGCTGCTGATTCCGATGGCACAGGCGACAGGGACCTTGACGCTTATGACGGAAAGCAGCTGCTTGCGTGCTACACGCGCCTGCTTGGCTCTATCTTGGCCTCAAGTGGCACAGACGATACGACCCTGCTCCAGCGCCTCCGCAACATCCATCGCCAGCCACTCAATACCGAAGCCAACGACGTGCTTGAAGCCTTGCATGCGCGCATAGATCACATCGAGCTCTTCCGCTGCGAGAACTGCTTTCGCTATATCGCGCCTGGCATCGAATTCGACGCGCCCGCCGTCGAATGGACCGAGCGCAGTAAGCGGTGGGCGCTCGCTCGCGAATCGCTCGAACAGCTGTGGAGGACAGCTCTACAAGCAGCAGTGGCGACAGTGAGTGCGCAGGTGTCGTCGGCGCAACCACGCTATGGAGTCATTGTCGAGCTTCTTACTGCTCTTGGCCGGCTATTGCCATCTATTCGTGAACTCGCCATGACGGGTGAGGCCGACAATCTTCGATGGCGGAAGTTGTGTGGTACCAAGAGCCACGAAGCATCAGCAGCGGCAGCAGCAGCAGCAGGCGGTTCAACGGTGGTTACAGAAGCGGCGGCAGCAGAGGCAACGTGGCTCGACTTGATCGGCCGCATGTATGGGCTTCTAGCGCAGGCGCCGCTGGATGCGAAGCCGCGAGCATTACTCTCGCCGCAGCTTCGACGGCTTGAAGTCGGCCTTCGAAGCGTTCCAGACCTCAGTCAACCGGCCTCGCTCTTTGTCAGCACAGGCCGCGCCATCCTAGGAGCTGCCGCTGCTATTGCCAACCCAACGCTCGACGCTAGCCTCCACCATGGCCTGCGTGGGCCCCTGAACGCGGCGTGGGAGACCGCCGATCAGCGCGAATGCATTCGGGTGTATGAGGCGCTCGCATCGCTCGCAGAGGCTTCTGCCATCATGCGTGCAGCCTTGCAGATGGATCCTGCCGGGCCATCGGCACGGCAAATACGGGCTGAGATTCCCAAGCTACTCGGAGCGTTGCATCGCATCTACGTTGATGAGGCAGCCTGCCTCGTTGCCGCGGACTTTGCGCGTCTGCACGCAGACGTCCTGCTCGCCGTTGGAAGCGTCATCCAAGCCGTACCCGACGCGCTCATCAACGTCGTTTGCTTCGGATCCGAATCGGCTGAGACTGGCCACAGCAGGGACAGATTGCTGAGCTCCTCCGGTGCAATCGTAGGCTTGCTGCGGCACGGCGATGAGCAGCTGCCTGTCGAGCTACAATCTGCCACGATCCGATTGCTGCGATGGGCGTGCTCAGTCTGCGAGGGTCAACTCAACGTATGGGTGAAGAAGGGCTTCGCCATCCTGAACGAATGCCTCGCGCAAAGCTTTGCAGCGCTGGCGGACGACCTCAGCGACGAGCTTCCCTCGCTCGTCAAACTGCTTCGTAAGAGCGGCTTGGACAATACTGAGGGCTCAGAGGGTCTCGTCAGCAAAGCACAGCAAGCGCCACTGGCGTCTTTTCTCAATATGGCCGGCGATGAGCCGTGGGAGGCCCTCGCTGTCACTCTGATGGGTGTCGCTGAGCACCTAGAAAGCATGCTGCGAAGGACATTTGGTAGAGCGCAGCAGGATGCCGAAGCCATGTGGCCGCTGCTGACGCGTGCCCATGAAATGCTGGCAGCGCTCTATGAGAGCGGCAAACGGGTGTATTCGCGTGAGAGATCTCTGACCGTGGACCTCACTTCGCTTGTTCTCGACTGCGTCAACAGCTACCGCTTCGAGCCACGCCCGACACGATGGCAGCTAGACAAGAATCACTCCTCTGACCAAGACGTGCCCACCATAACCGCGCCTCTTGAATGGCAGAGCTCGCCACATCACAGGGAGACGCACAGGTTGGGCAGGCCAGTCTACAGCCTCGCTGGACAAGACATTTCCAACGTCTTCCCTGTCGTGCAGATCGACGGCTCGGAGCCACCCATGGAGCGCTTTTTCGAGCTTATCACCACCTACAATCGAGGGCATGAGCGTGGTCAGGCATGCTGGAAGGATCTTGAGGCACGGGTGCTCGAACAAGTGCAGAATGCCCTCCTCAAGCTCAGAGATGAGCCTAGCGACGAGCTCATCCATCTCCATGAGCATGGAACACAGCGTGATGAGCCTGGGGGACGGCATCGCTGCTTGCGCGTCGATGCTGGCCCAAGGTGGATCGCCACGCGGCTCGAAGTGCTCGAGAGCGCGTTGAACTACCTGGAGGGGCGGATCGACGAGGAATGCAACCGCGGCAACAGTTGTGAAGTTCCTGATGGGTTACCTGCCTCAGACGATACTCACCAATCATTAGCCTCGCCCCAAACGTCGTCTATTCCGAGCGCGTCTATGCACCCCGATGTATCGCATGGGGCGGTATTGCGCTTGAAAAACTTGTATGGACTGTTCCGGATGCCCAAGAGCGTGGCGTACGAGGCTGGCAGGCTGCATGAAGCTTGGCTCCCTGTTTCGGCTGGTCCAAAGCATGATATCTCGCAGCTGGATGCCACTATCGATGCATATCGCCAAGCTACATGGGAGGCCGCGAACGGACATCTGTGGGACACCAGCATTCAACGGCTCGAGGAGGAGCAGCTCAAGGAGTGGCGAGAGCACTTTGCATGGCTGTACGAGCGTCAAGCGAAAGAGAGCAGCGACTTGGAGGCTGTGCATCAGGCGCGGCTCCTCAAGGTTTATGGCGAAGTGCTGGACCAAAGTTGCGTCACCGCCCTTGACGAGGAGCAGGCGGCTCATCCGGCTGCGGCGCGTGCCCTGCTGCAGGAGCACGAGACGACTTTGGCATCGGAGGTGGCTGAATGGACGCAGCATCAGGCGCGCGTAAGGCATGAGGCCGTTGGACAATTGGTCGGCGCCCTCAAGATGCACTGCCGCCACATTCGATGGCAGATGAGTCAGTTACGTCCTGCCTTGGCGCGCAGCACAGTGCTGGTTTTAATACCTCCAATGCGTGACATTGAACCGCTGGGCTCAGAGGACGAGAAAACTCGCCGATCCTTGCAGCTTCAGATGATGCGCGGTGCATCACAGCTGACTCCAGAGAGATGGGCAGAACTGGCTAGGTATTCAAGGCCCTTAGCAGGACTACAAGACTTGGGGGAGTACGCTGCAAATGGGCGAGATGCCAACGTCATCCTTGACGCTGTACGAGCGTTGATGCGCACGAACAGCGTTATGGACACGACGGACTCATGGCAGTCCACTATCGCACGGTGGCGGCAGACGTTGCACTCGCACTTCTGGGAAGCTCTTGAGGTGGTTCCCTTCGGTCTGTACGCCAAGTCAAACGAAGGCTCACAACTCAGCCATGAATACTCGCTCGGACCCGAGATGGCGAGTCTCTTTTGGCAACGACGTCAGCCTGTGCATCGCACCCTGGAAGGGGCTGCAGCTAGAGTATGCTATTGCCTAGAGAGCCACAGCATGCGAGCGCAAACAGCTGCGGCGGCGGTGCATGAAGTTTTGGGACAACAGCTTGCAAGCACGCGTGAAGCTTACGAGCTGTGTCGTGACCAGGTGGCACGATCATCGGAGCCACTTGGGCATGAACATAGGGCAGCTTTGATAGAGAAGCTCACAGCTCTTAGTGCCACTGTTGTTGTCATTCAGCAGTCTCTCCTGTCCACCACCAAGTCGCCAGCCCCGGTCTTCTCGATTGGGGAGCCTCTGCTTCATGCATCTGGCAACCGAACAAGGCGAGAATCGGACCAGAGAACGCTCGAGACATGCACTGCAAGCTTGGATATTAGTGTGAAGATGAGTCAGCAGGTGCTGTCCGCATTCTTGTCTGTCAGCCGTCAGTCATATGAGGAGCTCGCTCCTACGTTGGCATCGACGAGACACGAGCTGGAGGTGACCTTCCAGGCTTGCTTCGTGAGCGCCGAAGCTGCTGAGTTTGTGCTCAGGCAAATGCCACTGGCCGCCGCTGGGAGCAGAGCAGAGGTGGACTCGAGCTTCGCTAAGCTCCTCGAGGCAGACCTCGGTCTCAAGGAGCGGATGAATCGATGGCTCGCTGAGGTGAATGAAGATGAGGTCGCAAGTATGAAGGCGCGCGTTGACATTCACGTTGCCCAGATGCCTGCATCGATGACGGCGTCCACAGACAGCAAAGAGGCGAAACAGGCGTGGGAAGATGATACAAGATATGTGCTTGAGTCGTTCCTGCCTCCGAGCATCATTCCCGAAGACCTGACGGCTGTCCTGTTGAAGCAAAGAGGTTCCTCGGCGCATGTACGCGAGGCTGCATTGATGAGCGCTCTCCGGGTTGCCCATGCTCTACGCCACGCTGAAGACGTAACAGCTGAATCCTTCAGTTGGCGAAGTGCCTCCTTGCGTGGAATGCGGCAGCGGCTCGAAGTGGCCATCGAACAACGATGGCTAGAGGAGCGAGATCCTAGCATTCTGGCGCTTCTCAAGTCTAATGCCACAGACTTGACGCTGGAGCTGGGATTGCTGGGATTGCGTGAGCCAGTCAGGCGCGAGCCGGTCAGGCCCAAGCCGGTCAGCGCGTCCCTGCCACCGTCCATCCAACAGCGTGCCCCTGACTCACAAGCTTCGCGCGAGAAACCTGACTCGGTGCAGCAAGTGAATCATCTGACGCAGGCCGCGGTAGAGGCCAAGGAAAAGGCTGCTGGAACTGGCTTGTTGTCACAAATCATGGATATCCTGAGTGGACTCCGTGGCAGCCTAGCAAGCCCTGCCGACTCTGAGAGCGCGAAGACCGGCACGTACTCCGATGCCAAGTCGCCTCGCAGCCGACCCGCTACGAATCCCTCTGAAGAAAGAACAGATCGTGTCTCCCTAACGCCCAAACCCTCTGCGCGTAGACAAGACCACTCTCCAACGACTGTTGGTAGGGTAACCCTAACGCCAAAATACTTTGGGCTCGCTGACGAGGAAGCCGAGGCTGAGGACAATGACGATCTTCAAGATCTTCAAGAGCGCCTCAAGGTCGAATGGTTGTCGGAGCCGCACGGTTGGCCCGCCGAGCCTCTACTACCTCCCAACCTGTACTCAAAGGTACAAAAGGGCGCCATCACTATCGATGATCTCCGCAAGATGATCTGTGCCACCGCCGAGCCATTCCCAAAGCTGCGCGCGGCGAAGCAACTTCAGAGATACTCGCGTGGCTTTGTGTCTCGGCACAAAACGAGAATATTGCGCTCCATCAGGCACGAGCAGAGAAGGATGTTGGAGCCCATCACAAGTTACTTTAATGGATTACACCTAGATGCCGGCGAGTATGAGTTGAATGACAATCGAACAGAAGCGGCGATGGCTCGGCGAGCGCCAAGCGCCGAAGAGTTGGAGCGATTCCTCGGCGTCAAGAAAGACACTCGCAATGTCGGTCTACTGGCGTCAGCAGGATTGTCGGCGTCAAGCAGGACGATCGCGGACCAGGACATTCGCCCACCAAGAAAGGAAGTCGTTACACTCGTCGGCCGACGAGTGCCTATGGAAGAGATCATTAATATCCAGCTTTCTTCTGCTCAAATCAGGGATGCCATCGCCTTAGAGTCTACGGACCAGATTCAACAGCAGCTTGCAACGGCAGCGGAAGAGGTTGGCATTGCCCCACCCTTGCGAGAGATGCCACCTTCACCCCCGCCTTCACCCCCGCCGCTGTCTTCGATGCAGTATACACCTAGCCTCGAGCTGACCGTTGAAAAGGCAGCAACCCTTGGAGGGCAGCTCCTCATGTCCGCCATGCACCGTCTAGATTCGCTGACAGTGCAGTGCCTCCAGGGAAAAGCGGACCTCGAGAGATGGGATGCACACCTGCTCAGCTTGCGAAAGCGCAGCGTGGAAGTGCAACGCATGCGTGAGTGGATCCTCGCTGACCCCACGCGCATTCTCAACTGTGCTCGCACGAATGGCGACGGGCCACCGGGCATTGATCGTGATGCAGTGCTGCACAAGCTGCGGCAGTTCAACTCCACCTCGATACCGGATGCAGATCTGCACGAGTTGGCGTCGACGCTGATGGCCGGGGCACAAAATATGGCAGCAAAGCAGCTGCAAATGCGGTTGGCTACCGATAGCCAGCATGCAAAAGAAGTTGCCGAGCGTCGCTACCGCGCGGATGGCCAGCAGCTCTCACTCATCGACCCTGACGTGAGGGATAGTGTGAAGTTCGAATTTACGACGCGGCACCACATGGAAGCCATCTCCATTGTGGCATCGATGCAGTCACACGTCAGCAGGAGTTGTGCGCAAGTTCTCGAAGCCCTGCGCCTCAAGCAGCAAGTGCTGCTAGCCCCAGACTCGATGCTTTCGCACCGCAACGACAAAGGTGTGGTGGTCATACTAGAGCGCCGCGAGCTTCGCGCATTTGTCGAACAAATTGACGAGCGACTGAGGGTTGCCGAGCTTGCAAACGCTCTCAACATCGTGCGCGAGTGGGCGGGCATGCTTCGTGGCTACGTCAGCATACGGCGAGGAGGTTGCTTTCGAATCAGCTCCGAAAGCGTGTGGCAGTCGGGATTGCGCCGACTGAACAAGCACCACCAGAGTCAGAAAGACAAATTGCGTGAGCGTCTCTTCATGGTCTCTCGGTCAAGCCAGCGCGACGCAGAGGACGCTAGGTCAGACGCTTTATCAACCACGCACTCCAGCGATGGGCAGGATTCTCTCACAAAACACTCCAAATTCTTTGTCCGAACGGAAGCAGTTGTCATCAAGCCTCTTCCCGACGATTGTGTACTGGAAATCGGTATCGAGTACTGCGTGGCGCGCCGCCCTTCGCGTAATGGGTCGCTGATGGGTAGCAGTCAGGCGTACGTCGACCATTGCACGAAGCTCAAGGCGCTGGTCGAGGAAATGCTTGGAGGCGATACCTCGAAGGTGCACTTCGTGGTCAACGAGCCGGGGCTCATTGCCTTTGACTTGCAGCCCCAGCAGCATGCTTTTGGCACTGGATCGCTCTCCGCTGCTGGCACTGTCCGTCCCGCGTCGGCAAACCTCATCCGAAGAGGAAGCCTTGGAATCCACACAGACTCTGCTGCTGCTGCTGCTGCATTCACTCCACGTCTGGGCTCATTTGAGGTGGCCATCCTGCTGCGTTCGTCAGGAGAGGTGCAGCACTGCTACGGACCGCTGACCATCTTTTCTAAGCTCGCCGAGGGTCGATGGCCTTATCACAGCGCGCTCGCGCCGCAGATGCGAAGCCGCGTGCAACAGCTTGTTTCCGAGCATCTAAAGCGTTTGTTGCCAGCCGGAAGCGGCCCACGACCACTCGTCGAACACGGGATGGATGCCAATTGCAACCCTGGCGCCGAGACGGAAGCCTCAGAGCAGGAAGGGGCGCTAGGGTCACGAAAAGCGAGCTGGAAGGCTGCCTGGGAAGTATTAGGCACGCTGAGTCCAGTGCCATCGCCCGCACATCATCAGTTTGTCGTGCACATCGAATACTGCACGGAGATGAGGCCATCGCTCCACGGATTGAATCGATTTTTCAGTCATACGTATGTCGATCATTTCGAGCATCTCAAGGAGCTCGTCCAGGCTGCCTTGCCATCGGCAACGATCGCCGTCAATTTCGAGACAGTGCCCAGTGGTCGAGATCAGACTGACGAGCAACCAGTTGAGGCGCACGCCCCATCAAAGGGCGTCAGCCTATCACTCCCCAAATCCGTCGTACTCGTCGGAACCTTACGATCGGCGAAGCAGAACCAGAAGCAACTCGGTGAGCATAGCAAGCAATGGCACTCGGGCGGGGGACGGGGCATCCTCGACAGGCCTCACAAGTTGATCAACGCGCCGGCAGAAAGATTTTCCAGAAAACCGTCGGTGGTGGCCTCCGCTGCAAGGCAGCCTCGCTCTGGCGCTTTTGAAGTCAGCGTGACGTTGCTCGGTCCAATGCCGAACACCCGTTACGGCCCAGTGCAAGTCTTCTCCAAATTGGAAAGCGGCAAATTTCCGGTGCACGACCAAGTGATCCGCGACCTCCACGCGTGTGCGATGGATTGCATCATGGCAGCAGAGAAGCCAGGGGGATCCCTCTACCAGCAGTCCGCTTCAGCCAAGCTTATCAGCTGAACACGCCTCCGTGATCATCCGTTCGATCGCTCTGAACTGTCGATCGAGAACTGGCGATCGTCCAGGCTGCACGTCCAGGCTGTCTCGAGGTCTCCTCAGGTATACTCGAACGTAGGTCCCTAAGCCATGTGGTTTTAGCCCCACGCCAAGCTCCCTTCGTAATAAAATTAGGATTGCATCTTTTTTTATCACACGAGCTCAGCTCAAATTCACACCTCGATCAAACATTCTCGAGATCGCGAGACCCAGGAAGATGTCATCGGCGCACCGACGGCTCGTGGTCGGCCTCATGGTGGCGTGCGCGGCGACGGCCTCCGCGCTGTCGGTCGGCTGCGCCACGCACAGCCTCGTCTGCCGCATCGCTGCTGCCGCTCCGCGAACGCGCGATCTCCGGTTGCAGGAGACCACGCCGCAACCCGAGGTGGCGTCTGAATACGAGCTGCCAGCATGGTTCGACGATCCGGCCCCCTCAGAGGCGGCCGAACAATCGGCCCTCGCACAGCCACAGGAGCCACCCGAGCAACAATTGACTATGCAGGACCTCGTCAACACCAAATGGTCGATCGCGGCCACGCCGCGTGAGGACAGCTGGCTCAAGGGCGGCATGCAGCAGCAGGAGTTTACGCTGCTCTCCGACGGTTCCGTCGTCTGGGGCGGCTCCGCGGGTGGCTTTGGCACGGGCGGCAGGTGGGCGCTCAAGGACGGCATCATCGAGGTCATCCGCTCGACGCCGCTCGGGCTGCTCACCGGGCGCGACTACTACATGGCGGGCGCGGCTCTCAAGGTGAATGACAAGCTGCAGTTCACGCTCGAGGGCATCATCCGCTCGTACAATGCCATTTTCCCCGTGATGGTGATCGCCGACTTCAAGGCGACGCGGCTTCCGGGGCGCTTCGTTCGGAACGAGGAAGAAGAGCCGACAGACAAATCAGAGTAGTCCACGGAGTCCGGTGCACCCTCAGACTAGAGCAGAGGGAATCGCTAATGACGCTCTAACGTTGGTGATTGTCTTTACACTTATTCTAGAGCACGCCGCTTATGAGTGGGCGACGGACTTGACGGGGGTCTAGTCCGACTCTATTTCTAGTCAGATCTCTGCGTACATCAAAAATGTAAGATCTTCATTGCGAAAGGGTCAGTTGAATCGACACACAAAGTACCGACCAGCC
>Ga0070374_10001448_pt1 | contig 10231 bp, 5 predicted proteins | sample LauGreSuBDMM15SN_2_FD_66374 | JGI IMG/M metagenome (GOLD analysis project Ga0070374, IMG submission 66374) | Freshwater lake microbial communities from Lake Michigan, USA - Su13.BD.MM15.SN (version 4) (version 4) | ecosystem: Environmental > Aquatic > Freshwater > Lake | place: Lake Michigan...
CCCGTATGACTCAGTTCACGCACAAAGGTGATCTTCGCCTCTTCTGCAACTTCGCGCCGAATATTCTCACGCAGCAGCGCCATAACTGTCTTTGTCGCATCCTTCCCGTCCTTCCCCTCCATCTGTCCCTTTGGAGGCTCCCAAGACGCCTTCTCGGGGTCGGCATCGGTCCGCTTCACAACAAGAAAGCGCGTGGCCCGAAAAGGTTTATAGAGCTCGTGAATGAAACAGGCGGAACGTAGATAGACACGCCAACCCTCTGTAGGATGTTCGACGTAGAAATACTTCTTTTGAGGTGCATAAGGGAGTCGCTCGGACCCACGAATAAGGCCAGGCTGGAACACATCAAAGATCTTTTCTTTGTCAGTGATGATGGGAGCCATGTGCTCTATAGTGGTCTACTGAAATCTTTAGACCTGTCACTTCTTCTTCCTACAGGTTCTCCCACGAGTCGATGTGCTACATCCGCTCCTATTGTCACGCAGTTCCTTACAGAGTGATTGATATGTTGTGCGATTGAGGAGTTCGAGACTGTTCTCCATGTGCCGCCGGATACTCCATAGATATTTGAGGCAATCTGCACGGCATGTGGGAGGACCTAAGTCCCGCACGGCCTCCTTCCAACTCGCTCTCCATTCTGGAAAGGGGAGCGCGTCGGGCAGAAGTTTCCAGAAACGATTATAGAACGGCATTCGTTCTTCAGGGGTCATGAGATTCCAGCGATTTCTTTCGAGCGGATCTGTGACATCGGTGGGATGCCCTTTGATAGGAACACTGCCCTTGACGGCACGGCTATAGGGATGTGCTTCCGCGATCGAAAAGAGGAACTCCCATCCTTCAAAGGATGTGCGAGTACATCCTGCCTCGAGACGTTCAACATAGATGGTTTCTACCGTGCGGAAATCGGGGTCAGGCTCGGCGTGTATTCGTTGTCCACGGAGTTTATCGTTCACGTCGTTATGGATGCGCCAGAGCCATTTGGGGAGCTGGGTCTTGTTACATTCTATAGGGTCACCCATCATGTACTCGGAGAGACTTTTGCGGCAATATTTACATGGAAGAACATAGGGGAGCATTCGCATGAACTCACAGACTTTCGCACTGGGATTTGTTCCAAAACTTATAAGATGTAGCAGCCTCCACCCTGATGGACCCCAATAACGAGTGTCCATGACTCTTAATTTATCATAGGCTTTTGTGTCGCATTATACTGAGCTTGGGAAGTTCAGGGTAATGTGAGATTTGTAGGACGCTCAAGCTTGTCCAAAGCCACTGACACTGAGAGGAGCGAGGAAGGGCCTGACCGGGGATACATCGGCCTCTTCTGCGCGGCATTTGACAGTCGTTTGGGGGCAAACGGCTCGAGGGCAGGGTGCAGCAGCCGGGCAGACAGTAGGGGGAGGGCATTTGACTTGGGGACAACGAGGGCGAGGGCATGGTGGGCAATCGCCACACTTTGCCTTTGAGTCCACGCTCGTGTCAATAATAATGGGCTGCTGCTTGGGAACGGAACTCTTCAGTACATACTGAGACATATTGGGAACGGGAGGGCACTCAGTCTTCAACATGTAGTTAGTAAGATCAGGCATAGAAGGGCAGGGGGGAATACTGGTTTTCAGAACGTACTTCGACATATCAGGATTGGAAATATTCTGGTACCCCTCTGTATAACGCGAAAGGGCGACATAGGTAACGAGGACTCCAAGCAAAAAGGCTATTCCAAGGGTATGTATCTTTGAAAGGCGCATATCACCCACTCTACCATTGAATAGTATTTATTGTCTCCATCCAGGCCAGTCTGTAGGAGGGCAGCCGCAGAGTTCTGGAACACTACTATCATAGACGGTACTGAGCCGATTACAGACCATCTTTGTGTAGCCGCGCCAGGAGAAGGATTCGCGATTCATGGCATCGGGGTTTTGAAGACAGCCGAACTCATAGGGGTCGTATCCTCGGGCTTTAATCTGGCCGCAAATCTGTTTGGAGCGATCCTTCCAATCGAGTGAGCCATGGTTGCCAGGCTTTGAGCTCGAACTAGATGAACTTGATCTATAAGAACTAGGTGAGCTAGAAGAACTAGGTGAGCTATAAGAACTAGGTGAGCTAGAAGAGCTAGAATAGCTAGAAGAGCTAGAGGTATCTCCCTTATGACGTATGTTATTCACTAAGGAATCGAAGAATCCTCTATATCCTCCTTTATCTGCCATCGTATAGGGACTCGTATGATTTTCAGGAATATAGCCATATCTCCCAGCTGTCATAGCATTATCGGCAGCAACCTTTTGTTCCGCCTTACTCGTGTAGCTAAGAGACACATCCCAGGAGAGATTATTAATAAGCTGATCCTCGTATTTATTGAAGAGTTTTTGTGCTAACACGGCACCACTTATATCTCCCGCTGCAAAGGTGGGAAAGAGGCTGTTAAGGTAGTTACTGGCTCCATAACCTTTAATCAGATCAGGGAGAGCTGTATTGCGATTGACCATTGCGGGGAGAAAGCGTGCAATATCGGCCTTGGTCAGAGGAACATCCTTTAGTTTTCTTGCGCCTGACTTAACTTCTGCTATAAGATCATCTACCAGCTTTTTTATTGTGATCAAAGTGTTAATCCTAGATTGGAGATTCATGTCAACAAAGGCGTCGGCAGCACCGGAACTTTGGAGGCGTAAGATCTCAATGCCGATTCTCATACTTAGGTCTTCAAGATCTTTAAGAGTTACATCTGAACCGATGCTGTCTGTTATAGACCCTCCAAAGCTAGAACCTCCAAAGCTAGAACCTCCAAAGCTAGAACCTCCAAAGCTAGAACCTCCTGTGGTAGGGCCAAAGCTAGACCCTCCAAAGCTAGAACCACCTGTGGTAGGGCCAAAGCTAGAACCTCCAAAGCTAGAACCACCTGTGGTAGGGCCAAAGCTAGAACCTCCAAAGCTAGACCCTCCTGTGGTAGGGCCAAAGCTAGAACCACCTGTGGTAGGGCCAAAGCTAGAACCTCCTAAGATAGATCCACCTGTGCTAGGGCCAAAGCTAGATCCACCTGTGGTAGAACCTCCTGTGGTAGGGCCAAAGCTAGAACCTCCTAAGATAGATCCACCTGTGGTAGAACCTCCAAAGATAGATCCACCTGTGGTAGAACCTCCAAAGATAGATCCACCTGTGGCAGAGCCTCCAAAGATAGAACCGCCTGTAGTAGTTCCACCAGTGGTAGAAGCGCCGTTTATAACATTTACTGTCATTGACACAGTTGGACACTGACTTGCATCATTTGATCCTACCAAACATTCAGGAAACATAGATGCATGTGCTACAAATCTATACTTACCCGAGATTGTTGGATTGAATGTATAGGTTCTAGCATTGGTATCTCGCGTTTCATTACCAGTCGGATCAGTAATGGCTAAAATGACAACTAGAGCTTGATTTGTATCCCAATCAGGATACCCTGTTACAGGTGATACTGTATACATTGCAGGAACCCCAATAGTAACTGTTTGAGGCCCAGTGATTGATATACCCTTATCACCATATCGAAATGGCTTACTTTCTCCAGTTATAGTTGTTGGCCCGCTGGAAGTACCTGTGCCTATAAATTGAGGCAGAGGAAGTGGAGCAGCAATAACCTCATCAGCAATAAGCTGAGGAATATCATCAGCAATAAGCTGAGGAATATCCTGCTGAGCAGCCTGTTGAGCAGCCATCTGAGTAGCCTGTTGAGCAGCCATCTGAGTAGCAGCCATTTGAGCAGCCATTTGAGGAGCAGCAGCCTCCTTAGCAGAACCAAGCATAGAAGCATAAAGTTCAGGAGCAGTCTGCTGAAAATCAATAGTGGCTGCAGACCCAGAAGTATATGCAGAAGCAGGAATATTAGCAGAACCGCTACCAGACCCAGAATAGCTACCGCTCTGAAATCCTTCCATGGGGCTGCCACTCAGGGCGTTCGTAGACATCCTCCATTTCTTTTGAAGATATCCTAGGTTCGCCTGGATTCCATCTACATCCTCAATCGTCAAACTACTTTCGAGTCCAGGATTCCTCTTCAGAGTATCGAGCTCGTCCTTCAGCCTTATCCTATCACCACGCGTAGTGGTAAGAGGGAGTTGGATGGAGGGATCGCCAATCTTTTGGAGACCTGTCGCGTCATTCGCGAAAAATCCCACGATCGATTCGTAGATGCTCTGTATGCGTTCAGCCGTTACTTTCTGCATAGCAGGATCAGAATCTGGCCGTGTATTTACTGAGGCACTTTGCCCGGGAGGAGGAGCCAAGAGTGACGTACTGGGGGGAGAAAAGGGCAGGACCTCTCCCTTCACTAGTGTCTGGTAGCGTGGGGAGATAAGAGGAATATTCAATCCAGGGTCTCTAACCAACGTATCCTGAAATCCCTCTTTTGTACTGAAACTCCAGGCCACCGTTATGATTCCTAATAACACTAAAAAGAAGAGTAATCCCTTCATCTTTCTAGTGTCAGTGTGGAAAATACATCTTACATTGTATCCCTCACCCTGAGCCATTCCATTCCTTGAAAGATCCCAGGAGATTTCATGTTATATGGGTTTTGATGGCTCTGGAAGGTTTCTGGTATGCTTGGTGTTACTTCTTCTACGATCTCGACTGGTTGTTGATAGTTTTGGACGTATCGTCCCAATAAAATGAGTCCTATTCCTATAAAAATAATGCCGAGTCGTAGTGACTGACTCATCCTACAGTATTGTGCCGAAATTAACTAGCATCCAAGGGATGCTAGTTGACATATGGCCTACAATACCACCGCTTTGCACAGTATTGTGCCGAAATTAACTAGCATCCCAATAAAATTTGAGAACACCCCCTCACACCATGATAGTAAGGATGTTGAAAGCTCGGCACACGCTTGATGATCTTACAGAAGTGGGAATCGACGAAGCCGGGCGCGGCTGTCTATGGGGTCCTCTCGTAGCAGCAGCAGTGGAATGGGCTGAAGAGGATAAATGGACGGAAGAGATTCGCGAGATCTCTGCAGGGATCAAGGATTCTAAGAAGTTGTCGGCGAAACGCAGAGCCCTCATGGAGACAGCAATCAAGAAGCACGCGACCCAATGGTCTATAGGGCGTGTAGAGGCAACGGAGATTGATGCAAAAGGGATGACGCGCGCAAATCGTCTGGCCTTTCAGAGGGCCCTTGATGGGCTTGAGAAGCAGCCGGGTCGTGTAGTCATTGACGGCATCCTCCCTTTAAATACGGGGATTCTAGAGGTATGCGAGGCTCATGGGGATCAGCTCTATCTTTCCATTGCGGCGGCATCTATTCTTGCAAAGGAGGGGCGCGATAGAATGGTTGCTGAAGCATGTGCTGCGGACCCAGCTCTTGATACTCGATATGGCCTCTTGAAATCAAAGGGATATGGGACCTTGATCCATAGGACGGCGGTGAAGGAATATGGGATGCATGCCGAGCATCGGAAACTCTTTCTGCGTAAACTGTTGGGGTTAGACCACACCGTTCATGAAGAATATATGATTAGTTAGCCGCTTAGCCGCTTAGCCGCTTAGCCGCTTAGCCGCTTAGCCGCTTAGCGCCTATGCCTTTTTGTCTTTTGGCCCACATTTCCATTCGTAAGAATCCTTACCCCCTTTGCCCCTCTTGTGAAATATACGGCTTTACCGGATTTGAAACAGACGAAGAGGGGGTCGGATACCGGCCTCGAGAGAGTTACGAGCTCATACTCGGTTGATCCGCTACTTCTACGTCTACCCCCACCAGCCGCATTAGCATTTTCAGAATTGTTCGACTCACTATTGTTCGACTCACTATTGTTCGACTCACTATTGTTCGATTCAGGATCGTTAGACTCAGTATTGGACTCGGTATTAGGAGAGCCAGGATCGTTACCCTTGACAGGCCCAGAATCTTTAACAGGCCCAGAACCAGTGCCAATAGGAGGGATACCGGCCTTTGCTAGCTGAGCATCTACAACGCCTTTTACACCATCTTTAACTTTGTTTGGAAGATCTGTGATTGTGCTGGAAACGGTTGTCAAAGTCGTCGAAACATCACTTATCTTTCCTACAGCACCGGATACTGTTTTTAAAGCGGGTACCCTTTCTACAGTTTCCGTAACCAAACTCTTTAAATCGCTAACACTCGTTGGAAAACCGCTTGGGACTAGATCCTTAAAACTAGGAAGACCAAACGCCCCAGCGCGTTGTCTACGCCGTTTTGTGAACCTGCGGTACTTACCCATCCTATTCTAGAATCCCATTTTTATCAAGGACGGGGCAGTACCCAGAAGGTTTCGGTAGTATCTGTATTAAAGAAAAATAGACTATTCGTCGCAGAATCCCTATACATCACATACGGCCCTGTAACCCCTGTGGCCTTCACTGCCTCTGCATCGTCTGCTGGGAAGGGCGGTGGATTAGGGTGCTCCCAAGTCGTTTCGCCCGTCTTAGGATCGTAGTAAAAGTAGGTATTCACGGATGATTCCAGATATTTCTCCCAATCACTCGGGAGCCCTGCATCTCCGTATTTCAACTCCCCTGGAACGGGTTGCCTGGGTAAAAAGGGGTGCACCCAGACTGCATTACCATTGCTATTGTTGTGATAGTAGTATTGCCTCTTCAAAGTATCAAAGTATTTGCTCCAGGGAGATGTCACTGTAGGGTCGTTGGTGATTTTTACATCAGTGGCCAAGGGGGTGAATCCACCCTTTTGGACGGACTTTTTCTTTCCACCGATATTGATGAATTTACCACCGCCCTGTGCTGGCCGTTTAACCGCACTCGTATCGACGCGTTGTCTAGGGAGGCTAGGGTGTGAGACGATTTGCCCATTTTCATCGTAGAATACGTAGTTTCGAGTTTTACTATCCCACTTTCTCAAATATCCAGGGGGAAGAGTGATATCTTTACGAGTAATGGTCACATGTGAGCTGGTGTCTGCGATTGAAACGGGTGTACCAGTGCTCATGGAGTTTACTGTGACGGTCTGTTGTTGAGGGGCTTGCACGGGTTGTTGATATACGGGTTGTTGATAAACGGGTTGTTCATAGACGGGTTGTTGATAAACGGGTTGTTGATAAACGGGTTGTTCATAGACGGATTTTTCATAAACGGGTGGTTGATATACGGATTTTTCATAAACGGGTGGTTGATATACGGATTTTTCATAAACGGGCGGGTCAGGCATTTTCTGAGACACTTGAGAGACTTGTTGAACGGCTTGTTGAACGGCAGTTTGGATCATTTGTTGTACAGTGGTTTCATCATAGATTTGATTCTGGACTTGAGGCTGGACTTGAGGCTGGGCTTGAGGCTGAGGCTCAGGAGCATCCTCTGAATATGACTGCGGGAAATCTTCAGTAGTCTGATCATTCAGCTCTACACGCAGTTCGGCCATCCTATCCTCACACCAAGATGCAAAGGTACAATCCGCACGCCCCAGGATCTCAATACTAGAAATGGCCTGACTGGACCCGAGATCGATTTCAATAAACTCTGCGTCCCTATTATTCGTTTTCGACTGCCATAAGTCTGGAAAGTTGCGAGCAGTAATACTACCATCTACAACGATCGATGGAGACTGTGTTGTCGCCGATGAAGAGCTAGCATATACCCTTTTCGATTTAGATATATTCTCACCGTTCATGTCGTTCACAATGATCTGAGAGATATTTATGTAGCCATCACCCCTCTTTGCAGATGGCCTCACACGCACATAGCGACCTGTGGCGCCGTTCGTCACAATCGTTTGATCGTTGGCATTGGTTGGCAGAACATATCTTCCAATCGCCATCGCCTGTGCCTTTGCACTAACTGTAGTACTAGGCACAGAGGTCAGTACATTCGTAACAAACCCGTTCAATGCATCTTGCGTGGTAGTCATATTTATTTCCAATCGCATTTCATACATTCGTTCTTGGCATCCAGCATAGACTATAGGACAGTCTTGCCTACCACACACGCGCACAAAATAGATACTCTTTGCCGAGCCGAGATCTATTTCCACAAACTCGCTGGACCGATTTTTGCTCATAGTATGCCAGATATTAGGAGGGTTCCGTGGCGCCAGAATACCATCGGTGACAATACTACAGTCGGAAGTTCCAGGGTAGAATGAAGTACTATAGGTGGGTTTTCCCATTGCGATGTTATTTCCAGAACGGTCGAACACAGCCACTTGAGAGAGGTGAATATATCCATCCGCATTATTTAAGGATGGCCTGATACGGACATAACGACCTGTGGCCCCGCTTGTCATAATCGTCTGATCGTTTGTCTTATTTGGGAATATGAACATTCCTTTTGCCGGATCCATACCAATCGCTGCATTTAGTTGTGCTCCAGAAGCATATGCAGCAGATTCGGATAGTTCCTTGTATGCAGTATACTGCGCAGTAGATGCATCAGCGGCAGAAGCTGTGAATGCTTCATCTGTTATATACTGCGCACTAGATGCATCGGCGGCAGAAGCCACGGCAAACTCGGCGGAGGATGCATTTGCACCAGATGTGGTAAAATCTTCTGCTGCCTGGTACTGTGCAGAAGATGCATTTGCAGAGGAGGCTTGGAGCGCGGCGGCCTGTGCTGCATAGGCGGCCTCAGCTTCAGGACTTGTAACACTACTGATTTGAATGCGGACTTGTAACATCCTTTCGGTACATAGAGGAAGTCTAGGAGGGCAATCATTGCGACCAATCAAGCGAATGGCAGTGATTGTCTGCTCGGATCCAAGATCAACTTCAATAAACTCTATAGATCTGTCATTGCTTGAACTCTCCCAGAACTTAGATGCGCCACGAGGGGCGGGATGTCCATCAACAACTATGCTAGGATCAGCAGAAAAGGAACTTGTTGCATAGACGGGGCGCCCTATGGCCACATTGTCGACACCAGTCTGATCGCAGATCATTATCTGGGAAATATTGAGGTACCCATCACCCTTGTATGCGGAAGGCATAACACGCACATAGCGGCCCTTGTACAGGTTTACAGGTATCTCCTGTACATTGTCGGCAGTAGGAAGAACAAACAGCCCGTTTTCTGGATCATCGCCATAGTTTGAAAGGGCTTGTGCAGAAGAAGCGGCTAATGCAGATGAGGCTGTAAGTATTTCTGCAGCCACCTGTTGGGCGGCGGAAACGGATGCGGTAGATGCAGTCAGTTCCTCTGCAGCTATTTGCTGTGCCGTGGAGGCACCTAGGAACTGGGCGGTGGAGGCACCCAGGAAGTTGGCACTCGAGGCGGTAGCTCCTGAGAGAGCGAGAGCTGTAGACTGTGCAATAAAATAGGGCTCGGCGGAGGCAGAAGGTGTCATATTCATTTCAATACGGACATTCCTCATCCTACTGGGGCATAGAGGGTTATCAGGATCGCAATCATCACGTCCCAGAAGGCGGATTGCATACACACTTTGAACAGAGCCGAGATCTATCTCCAGATATTCAGAACTGGGATCAGGAGTTGCCGAGTACCAGACATCGGGCCTGACGCGCACTTCTGTGGAACCATCCGTCAATAAAGATGCGTGTTCCTGATTGGATGTCGCAAAGACTGTTTTACCGAATGCGATATTGGTTTTGTGAATAGTAGGAAATGTTTTATCATAGACTATGACCTGAGAGAGATTCAGGATACCATCGCCCATGAAACTTGGTGCACGAATCACAATGTAGCGGGCCCTGTAGCCTGCCCTTATACCAAGTAGCGCCATGCTAATAAGTTGGTCTTCAATCTCTTCATCAGGAGGTGATGCGGGTGTGACGAATCTTCCAAATTTCGGGTCATTTCCAACTTCTTGGAACACTTGAGCAGATGAGGCCGTTGCACTAGAAGCTGAAAGGAAGCTGGCTCCAGAAAGCTCTTGGTAGTTGGCTGCAGAATCATTCATCTGCTGGGCGCCAGAATCCTTTTGGAAGTTCGCTGTAGATGCGCCCTCATACTTGGCTGTAGATGCACCCTGGAAGGTGGCTGCAGAATCCTGTTGCAAGTTGGCCCTGGAATCCTGCTGGAAGTTGGCTCTAGAATCGGCTACATAGTTGGCTGTAGATGCCCCTTCATATCTGGCTGCCGACGCACCCTGGAAGGTGGCTGCAGAATCCTGTTGCAAGTTGGCCGCAGAATCCTTTTGGAAGTTGGCTCTAGAATCGGCTACATAGTTGGCTGTAGATGCACCCTCATAGTTGGCTGTAGATGCACCCTGGAACTTGGCGCTCGAGGCAGTCGCCCCTGAAAGTGCAATAGCTGCTGCCTGTTCAAT
>Ga0070374_10001450_pt1 | contig 10220 bp, 8 predicted proteins | sample LauGreSuBDMM15SN_2_FD_66374 | JGI IMG/M metagenome (GOLD analysis project Ga0070374, IMG submission 66374) | Freshwater lake microbial communities from Lake Michigan, USA - Su13.BD.MM15.SN (version 4) (version 4) | ecosystem: Environmental > Aquatic > Freshwater > Lake | place: Lake Michigan...
ATGTGATGCAAAAACTGCGTCACTGTTGCGTGCGTCATATCTGTCATTGGCTTTGGATAAACACCGAAGCCAATGACAAGGATCGCCAATGTGCTTAAGATCAAGAGTTCTCGTTTATTTAGATCAGCCAACTCAGCAACGTGTGAATTAGCAATCTCGCCAAAGAACACACGCTTTACCATCCACAGGGTATAAGCCGCGCCCAAAATCAATGTGGTCGATGCCAAGAACGCATACCAGAAGTTAATTTGGATCGCGCCCAAAATCACCATAAATTCCCCCACAAAACCTGATGTGCCAGGCAAGCCAGCGTTCGCCATTGCAAATAAAACGGCAAAAGCAGTAAACTTAGGCATGGAATTTACTACCCCACCATAATCCGCAATTTGACGTGAATGCATGCGGTCATAAAGCACACCGACGCTCAAAAACATCGCACTAGAAATAAAGCCGTGAGAAATCATCTGCACGATAGAGCCTTCTAGGCCAATCGAGTTAAACAAGAAGAACCCAAGCGTCACGAAGCCCATGTGTGAGATTGATGAGTAGGCAATCAACTTCTTCATATCTTGCTGCACCAATGCCACGAAGGCGATATACACCACAGCAATAAGTGACAAGGTAATCATAAAACTACTTAAGTAATGCGCTGCATCTGGTGCAATCGGCATCGCAAAGCGTAAGAAGCTATAACCGCCTAACTTCAGGGCAATCGCCGCCAACACCACGGAGCCGCCCGTTGGGGCTTCAACGTGGGCATCCGGCAACCATGTGTGAACAGGCCACATTGGAATCTTTACTGCAAAGGCCATAAAGAAAGCCAAGAAGATCAAGATTTGAACTGGCAATGTCATTGGTAACCGGTAGTAATCGACAACTTCAAAACTATTGGTTTGATAGAACAAGTAAATGAAAGCCACCAACATCAATAATGAGCCAAGCAAGGTGTAAAGGAAAAACTTAATCGTTGCATAAACACGATTGGGGCCGCCCCATACTCCAATCACTAGGAACATCGGGATGAGCATCGCCTCCCAAAATACATAGTAAAGAATGGCATCTAGCGCGCTAAATACCCCTATCATCAAACCAGACATGATGAGGAACGAAGCCATGTATTGGGCAACACGCTTTTGAATCACTTCCCAACCCGCAATCACCACCAAGATGGTCGTGAAGCTAGTCAAAAGAATCAGCGGCACAGCAATACCATCCGCACCTAAGTGGTAATGGATATTGAAAGTAGGAATCCAGCTATAGCCTTCTTGGAATTGAAAACCACCGTCCGCAATGTTAAATCCTGTGTATAGCGGAATGGTCACTGCAAAGGCAACAAGCGCACCAAGCAAAGCAATCCAACGTGCAGATGATGCATTTTTGTCATCACCAGTAAGCAAGACCAAGGTGCCTGCAAAGATAGGCACCCAAATCGCAAGACTAAGAAGAGGCAAGCTTGTCATTTAAACCTTCATGAATAAGGTAAGTAGTAAAAATACGCCAATAATCATGGCAAACGCATAGTGGTAAATCAGGCCTGATTGCAATCCACGCATCACTTTAGAGATGCGACCAATCAGATTCGCGGTGCCATTCACCATCACCCCATCAATCAATTGCACATCACCAATTTTCCAAAGCTTGCTACCGATTAAGCGTGAACCGCCAGCGAATACTTTTTCGTTAAAACTATCGAAACCATATTTATTTTCAAGTACAACCATCATCAAACCGCATTTAGCCTTTATAGCGGCTGGAATATCTGGGCGCTTCATATAGAAGAACCATGAGAGCGCCACGCCAGATAAGGCGAGGATAAACGGTAATGAAGTCAAACTATGCACACCCATTGCAACCGCGCCGTGGAAGTCTTCAGCTAGCTCATGCATCACAGGATGCGCGGTGCCATCAATAAAAATCACACCATCAAAAAAGCCTTTAAATAGCATCGGCTCAATTGCAATAAAACCAATCGCGAGTGATGGAATCGCAAGCAACACTAAGGGCAATGTCACTACCCATTTCTGTTCATGCGGCACTTCATTGGGGCCTAAGCCATGATGTGTATGGTCAGCATGATCGAGGTCGTCATGGGCATGGTCGTCATGATGCGCTTTTGCTTCCATCCAGCGCTCTTTACCATGAAACACTAAGAAGTACATTCGGAATGAGTAGAACGCGGTGACAAAAACGCCAGCAAGTACTGCAAAGTAAGCAAAGTCACTGCCAGGAATATTCGACAACTTGGCTGCTTCGATAATCGAATCTTTTGAATAAAAACCTGACAAGAACGGTGTGCCAATTAATGCTAACGAACCGATTAAAGAAGTAATCCAAGTAATCTTCATGTATTTACGCAGACCACCCATATTACGGATATCTTGGTCATGATGCATTCCCATAATCACAGAGCCAGCACCCAAGAATAGCAAGGCTTTAAAGAAGGCATGGGTCATTAAGTGGAAAATTGCCACTGAATAAGCTGAGGCGCCTAAAGCAACGGTCATATACCCTAATTGTGAAAGCGTTGAATAAGCGACCACGCGTTTAATATCATTTTGAATGATGCCAAGGAAGCCCATAAAGAGCGCGGTAATCGCACCAATCACCATCACAAACGAAAGTGCTGTCGTGGACAATTCAAACAGGGGTGACATACGCGCCACCATAAAGATACCGGCAGTCACCATTGTTGCCGCGTGAATCAACGCTGAAATTGGGGTTGGGCCTTCCATTGAGTCTGGCAACCAAACATGGAGCGGCACTTGCGCTGATTTACCCATCGCACCGATAAATAACAAAATACAAATCACGGTCATGGTTGACCAATGCACGCCAGGAATAATATCCACTGTGGCATGTGCAAAACGAGGCGCCTGCTCAAATGCGATAGTGTAATCCAAGCTTCCGAAGCACCAAAGCACCATGCCTATCCCTAGCAAGAACCCGAAGTCACCCACACGGTTAACCAAGAATGCTTTTAAGTTAGCGTAAATCGCTGTTGGACGGGTATACCAGAAACCAATGAGCAAGTATGAAACTAAACCCACTGCTTCCCAACCGAAGAAGAGTTGCATGAAGTTATTCGCCATCACGAGCATCAACATGGAGAAGGTGAAGAGTGAGATGTAACTAAAGAAACGTCTATAGCCTTCATCTTCGCGCATGTAGCCAATGGTGTAGATATGCACCATCAATGAAACGAAAGTCACCACGAGCATCATCATGGTAGTTAATTGGTCGATCAAGAAACCCACTTGGAACGTGTAGGTGCTGGTTGTCATCCAAGTGTAAACAGTCCCATTGTAGGTGTTACCTTGGAGCACATCTAAAAACACATAAAGAGATAAAGCGAAAGCACCCGCCACGCCAATGATCGTCAGGATATGGGCAAAGCTGCGTGGTAATGCCTGATTAGCAATGCCCACAATCGCCGCAGCAATGAGTGGCAACAGCGGAATCGCCAGGTAAATTTGTTGCATAGAGATATTCATAGAGTGCATGCTCATTGTTTCTGCTTAACCTTTTAAGCTATCGAGGTCATCAACGTTAATGGTTCTTAAATTTCTAAATAGCACCACTAAAATCGCTAAACCAATCGCGGACTCTGCGGCAGCAACAGTTAGAATAAAAAACACAAATACTTGGCCAGCCATATCGTTTAGGTAATGCGAGAAAGCGATGAAATTCAAGTTCACTGCCAAGAGCATTAACTCAATCGCCATTAATAAAATAATCACGTTTTTACGGTTAAGGAAAATACCAACCACGCTAATCGCAAATAGCAATGCGCCTAAAATCAAATAATGTGACAAGCTAACCATTATGATTTTGCCTTTTCTCTTTCCGCAGCAACTTCAACCTCGGCTGGCATACTCACCATACGAATACGGTCAGCACGTTTAACACGCACTTGGTCTGCTGGATTAATAAACTTAGAGTCTTTGCGGTCACGCAATGTGAGTGCAATCGCTGCAACAATAGCGACAAGCAGCACCACGGCGGCTAATTCAAACGGCATTAAATAATCGGTATAGAGCACACGACCTAATTCCGCAGTATTGCTGTAATCAGCCGCATGGGCTTTTGGTGAAGCGATACGTGCTAATCCAAAATGCTTGGTGCCAAGGATCATGACCATCTCAGCCGCCATTAACACCCCAATAAAACCAGCCATTGGCAAATAATCCCAGAAGCCCTCACGTAATTTATCGAGGTTAATATCGAGCATCATCACCACAAACAGGAACAACACCATCACGGCGCCCACATACACCAGCACCAAGGCAATCGCCAAGAACTCCGCTTCTAATAAGAGCCAAATGCCTGCCGCGGTAAAGAAGGCTAGCACCAAGAACAAAGCGGCATGCACAGGGTTACGCGCGGTAATTACACGCAGTCCGGCAAATAGCAAAATGATGGCTAGCGAATAAAAAACGTAATCTTGAAATATCATCCTTAAGCGCCTTATCTAAATTGAGCGTCAGCTTTACGGTCAGCCGCAATTTGCGCTTCGTGCTTATCGCCCACCGCAAGCAACATCTCTTTGGTGTAAAGCAAATCACCACGTTGTTCACCGTGGTACTCAAAAATGCGGGTCTCAACAATGGAATCAACAGGACAAGACTCTTCACACATGCCGCAGAAAATACATTTGGTTAAATCAATGTCGTACTTAGTGGTTCGGCGGGTATTGTCATCACGCTGTTCAGATTCAATGGTAATCGCCATCGCAGGACAAACGGCTTCACAAAGCTTACAAGCGATACAGCGCTCTTCACCGTTCTCATAGCGACGGAGTGCATGCAAGCCTCTAAAGCGAGAAGAGATTGGTGTACGCTCTTCTGGATACTGGATAGTAATCTTGCGCGCAAAGAAGTAGCGGCCAGTGATGAGCATGCCTTTTAGCAGCTCTATCAATATTAAACTCGAAATAATCTCTTTAATTTTCTTAAACATTTTTAGCTCTTAATCGCCCTTTAATGGAACAAATAGCCCCAAGGCGTTTGCATCAAACCGCCTACAATCACAATCCAAACCAAAGTAATTGGGATAAACACTTTCCAACCTAATCGCATGATTTGGTCATAACGATAGCGTGGGAAGGTCGCTCGGAACCACAAGAAGAAGAATAATAAGAAGGCAACTTTAGCTAATAGCCACAAAAAGCTATCTGGAATTAAAGAAGGTACTGGTGACAACCAGCCGCCTAAGAACATAATTGCAGCAAGCATCGATACCAAAATCATATTGGCATATTCAGCCAAGAAGAATACTGCGAAGCACATACCTGAATATTCCACATGGAAGCCCGCCACAATCTCAGACTCCCCTTCAGCCACGTCAAACGGCGCGCGGTTGGTTTCAGCCACAGCACTAATAAAGTAAACGATAAATAGCGGAAATAGCGGCAACCAATACCATTCGAAAATTCCGCCTGATTGCGCCATCACGATTTTGCCAAGGTTTAATGAGTTGGCGCACATCAAAACGCCCACCAAAGCAAAGCCCATGGCGATTTCGTAAGAAACGATTTGCGCCGCAGAGCGCAATGCACCCAAGAACGCGTATTTAGAGTTTGATGCCCAGCCCGCAATAATCACACCATAAACCGCAACAGAAGTCATTGCTAGGATGTAAAGCAGACCGGCGTCCACATTTGCTAAGACTAAGTTTGGATCAAATGGGATGACAGCCCAAGCGGCAAAAGCAGGCGCAATTGCAAGGACAGGCCCTAATAGGAATAAGCCCTTGCTAGACTCTGAAGGAATAATGATTTCCTTCATCAAAAGCTTGATGCCGTCAGCCAGCGGCTGAAGCAATCCAAAGTAACCGACACGATTCGGGCCAATACGCACTTGCATGTAGCCAATGACTTTACGTTCTGCAAGGGTTAGATAAGCAACTGCGCCCATCAATGGCAAAACAATCGCCACAATCTTGAGCAAGGTCCAAACGGTGAGCGAAACCGCAGGCCAGTAAGCCCCAAAAACGGCAGCCCCTATTTCTAATAAAGGCTGGATGAATGTGGTCATGCTTTTGTTACCTCAATCTCGCCCATTAACTCGCCTAATGATGCAGTGATGTCATAACCCGTTGGCACACGCACTGTGCCTTTAGCCAAGCCAGCATCTAACTTTACTTTTAATTTAGCAGAGCCTATGCCTTGCTTAACCTCAACCAAATCGCCCTCTTGAACACCCAACGCAGCCATCAGCTTGGCGTTCATGCCTGCCAATGGCTCCGCCACTTGTTTGGTTTTATTGAGTGGACTTGATCGACGAACCACCGAATCCATACGATATTGCGGCACTTCACCTAGGCGTTGAAGCACATTGGTTTTCTCTTGTACCTTCACGTCAAACAAAATACGAAGATTGTTGTTTAAGCGATTCCACACTACAGTTGATGGCTTTTCACCACCAAAAATTTCAGTTTTAACTTGTTCACTGCTATCAAAGTTAAAGCCTTCAAGGCTCAAAGTATTTGCTAACACGCGCAATACTTTCCAAGCGGGGCGAGCTTCACCAAGCGGCTTCACAGCCGCCGCAAAGCTTTGTACACGCCCTTCCATGCTCATGCGTGTACCAGAGGTTTCGGTAAATGGTGCGATGGGTAACAACACATCAGCGTTATCAAGCGCACTTGATTTGTAAGCAGTTAAAGCAATCACGCACTCAGCTTTTTCCATCGCCTCTTTTGCTACAGCAGGGTTTGCACAATCAAACTCAGGCTCTAAGTTAACCAGCACATAAGTTTTTCTAGGCTGCTCCAGCATGGTTCTTGCGTTAAGTCCATCCTGACCAGGAATCACACGCACCATGTCCAAACCAACGCGATTCGATGATTCAAACAACACACCAAAAGTTGCACCACATAGTGAAGCGATGGCTTCAGCCAAAGTATAAATTTCAGCATAACGTGGATGGTATTGCGCGATATTTCCTAGGAATAAGGCGCTCTTAGGATTAACTAAGTCAACTTCCTTACCATGACCAGCCAAGCTTTCAGCAATGGCTTGGCTGTTCTCACGCACCACCACAACATCTAATAAATCACTGATAGATTTAGGCAAACAAAGTGAAAGACGTTGTAAGCCAGACATCGCTTTTAGAATTTGTGCGAGCACGTTGACGATATCATTGGGTGAACAAATCGCTTGATAACTAACTTTCATCAATTGGTCATCATCCATTGGATTCACGAGTGACAACTCAGCGCCATTAGCGACTGCACGACGCATGCGCTGCGTGAGCAATGGATGCTCATTACGTAAATTACTACCCACCACGAGGATGCGGTCCATGGTTTGGACATCCGCAATATTACAGCCCATCCAAGGGGTGCCGTGGAAGCGACCATCTAATCGGAAGTCGCTACGACGCAAACGGTGATCGACGTTACCACAATTAAGCCCTCTGGCAATCTTCTTAGTAAGGAAGCCCTCTTCCATCGTCGCATTTGGTGAAACTAAGAAACCCAAGGCTGCTGGATCTTCTTCTACTGTCTCTTTGATTTGACGCGCCGCAAACTCTAACGCGGTCTTCCAATCTGTTTCGTGCCATTCGCCATGATGTTTAATCATTGGCTTGGTTAAGCGCTCTGGACTATTTAAGCCATCGTATGAGAAACGGTCACGGTCAGACAGCCAAACCTCATTGATACTTTCTTTTTCGCGTGGCACAATGCGCATCACGCGATCATTCTTGACATGCACTTCAACATGCGAGCCTAAACCATCATGCGCCGCAATCGTTGGACGGCGTGTGAGCTCCCAGCTACGCGCTGAGTAACGGAATGGCTTGCTAGTGAGTGCGCCTACTGGGCACAAATCAATGATATTGCCTGAAAGCTCAGAGTCCACGCTCTTATCCACATAAGCAGTAATCTCAGCATGCTCACCGCGGCCAATCAGACCAAGCTCTTGCATACCACCGACTTCTTTTAAGAATCGAACGCAGCGGGTACATTGAATACAGCGCGTCATATCGGTACTCACTAAAGACCCGATATTTTTATTAAATACCACACGTTTTTCTTCGGTATAACGTGAACCGCTAGTCCCATAAGCTACTGCGATGTCTTGCAAATCGCACTCACCCCCTTGGTCGCAAATTGGGCAATCTAGCGGGTGGTTAATCAGCAAAAACTCCATCACGCTCTTTTGTGCTTCAACCGCTGATTTTGAGCGCGTAAAAATTTTCATGCCTTCAGCCACAGGCGTTGCGCAGGCCGGTAATGGTTTATTGAATTTTTCTACTTGCACTAAACACATACGGCAGTTGGCCGCTACGGATAATTTCTTGTGGTAGCAGAAACGTGGAATTGCAACGCCAAGCTGATCTGCCGCGTCAATAATCGTCGTGCCGTTTTCGACTTCGACTTGCTTGCCGTCTATTTCAATCTTCAACATATTATTTGCCTGTCACCATGGATTTACCATGCTGAATGTAATATTCAAATTCTGGTCTAAAATGCTTAATAAAACTCAGCACTGGTGTGGCTGCCGCCTCACCTAGCGCGCAAATCGTACGGCCTGAAATGTTGTTGCTGATGTCAGTCAACAAGTCCAAATCTTCCATCTTGCCTTGACCATCGACAATGCGTTTAAGCACGCGGTACACCCAACCCGTGCCTTCACGGCATGGGGTACATTGACCACATGATTCTTCATAGAAGAAGTAAGACAAACGCTTGAGGGTCGTTACCATGCAAGTGGTGTCATCCATCACAATCAATGATCCAGCCCCCAAGCTAGAACCCGCTTTCGATAGTCCTTCATAATCCATCGTTGCGCCTAAAATGGCTGAGGCTGGCATCACTGCTGTGGATGGCCCACCAGGGATGACGGCTTTAAGCGTGCGGCCATTCCAAATGCCGCCTGCCATTTCAAGCAAGTCGACAAATGGCATGCCCATTTTCACTTCGTAGTTACCCGGCTTTTCAACATGACCTGAGACTGAAAATAGCTTAGTACCACCTGAATTAGGCACCCCTAAATCTTGGAATGCTTGTCCACCATATTGTAAAATCCAAGGGATAGATGCATAAGACTCAGTATTATTCACATTAGTTGGCTTACCAAACACGCCGTAACTTGCTGGAAATGGTGGCTTAAAGCGTGGCTGACCTTTCTTGCCTTCAATAGACTCAATCAATGCAGTTTCTTCGCCGCAAATATAAGCGCCGTAGCCGTGCACTGCGTGCAAATCAAAACAGAAATTGGTGCCGAAAAGGTTTTCACCTAAGTAACCAGCTTTACGGGCATCGTCCAAAGCCTCTTCAAAAATCTCGTAATCCTGCCAAATCTCACCGTGGATGTAATTGTAACCAACACGCGCACCTAATGTATAAGCGGCAATCGCCATACCTTCAATCAGTTGATGTGGGTTGTAACGAATGATGTCGCGGTCTTTAAATGTACCCGGCTCGCCTTCATCCGAGTTACATACCAAGTACTTGGTACCGTCAAAGTAACGTGGCATAAAGCTCCACTTGAGACCAGTTGGGAAACCAGCGCCGCCGCGACCACGCAAGTTCGAGGTTTTGACTTCAGTAATAATGTCAGTGGCTTTAACTTTGTCAGTCACAATCCGTTTGAGCTGCGCATAACCGCCAAGCTTTTCGTAATTCTTTAGACTACCCGGGTTGGTATCTTGAGAGGCAGATAGGGTGCGTAACGTCACTAATGTTTGTTTGCTTAAGTTGGTCAGGATAGGAGTTTTGTGTAAAGACATTACTTTAACTCCCCAAGAATTTCATCGACTTTCGCTGGCGTGAGGAACTCGTGCATATGCGTATTGTTAACATGCATCAGAGGTGCGCCGCCACAGCAGCCCATACATTCACCTTCTTTTAATGAGAACCGACCATCCTCAGTCACTTCGTTAAAGCCCACTTTTAATTTATTTTGAAGATGATCGACGATTTCGTCGGAGCCGCGCAACATACAAGAGATGTTGGTACAGATGGTAATTTTGTATTTACCTACGGGCTGCAAATCGTACATATTATAAAAAGTCGCCACTTCCAAAGCAGCAATCGCTGGAATTCCTAAATAATCTGCAACAAAAGCAATCGTTTCTTTTGAAAGCCAGCCATGTTCCGATTGCGCAATACGCAGCGCTGACATCACCGCACCTTGACGGTTTTCTTTCGGGTACTTAGTTAATTCGTATTCGATTTTATCGAGAGACGCTTGAGACAACATTATCGATCAATCT
>Ga0070374_10001451_pt1 | contig 10217 bp, 11 predicted proteins | sample LauGreSuBDMM15SN_2_FD_66374 | JGI IMG/M metagenome (GOLD analysis project Ga0070374, IMG submission 66374) | Freshwater lake microbial communities from Lake Michigan, USA - Su13.BD.MM15.SN (version 4) (version 4) | ecosystem: Environmental > Aquatic > Freshwater > Lake | place: Lake Michigan...
GCATTAGATAAAGGTACATCAGATTTTATAAACAAAATAGAAAAGAATTTAGATTTAAAAATACCAATAACATTCTATGATACAGTAAAACAGGAGGAAAATAAAAATTTTAAGGACACGATTGAGTTATCAGATACTGAAAAACAAGAATATATAGTTTTTTTTAAACAAAATATCAATACAATATTAAATGAAGAAAAGGAAAAACTTACCAAAACATTAACAAACTGGGATGAATTAAAAAACAAAAAAAAAGAATTTGACATGGAACAAGATATCCGTATTCTGAAAGCATTACAAAAAAATAATATTTTTAAAAATATAAAGAAAGAAACAGGATCTGGTGGTAAGAGAACATCCAAGAAAGTCAAACAGATTACTCGTCGAAGAAGAACTGCAAGAAAAACACATCGTCGTAAATACAGGAGAACTGGTTAGATATTGATCTCTTCTCTTTCTTTCTTTCTGTAAAAAAATATATAAAACATTCTAATATTTTTTTACAACAATAAATAAACACATATAACAAAATAAAAATGGCAGCAACCACCATTACGAGAGAACAGCTATATCAGCGTTATCTTGCAAAACGAGAAGAATTTAATAAAAATCTCCTAATCGATATCGAAAAAATACAGCAAGAAGTAATTTATCAAAATGAAATCGGAAAAACACGGGTAATGATGGCCTATCATGCAACGGCGAATGAGAATGGATATTTGGATGTCTTGGTGAAGAGAATTCAAGCCGTATTTGTCGATAGTATGATTACAGTGAATAAAGCGAACGAAATCACGGTGGATTGGACCTTTCCTCTTCCTCCTTCTATTGCTTCGCATTCTCAAAACTATTAGAAAAATATATAAACAATGTTTTTTATAGATTTGTAAAATGGAAGCATATAGAACACTTATCGAAACAGCATATCAAAATGCGGAGAATCATATTTCCAAAATTAACAATGAAATTATTAATATGGAAGGTATGAGTGGGACCAAGACCCGGCATTTTTATAATAATGTCTTAAATACGAAAGACGCTCGATATTTGGAAATCGGAACTTGGAAAGGAAGTAGTGTTTGTTCTGCCATGTATGGTAATAAAGCCAAGGTGATTTGTATCGATAATTGGAGTGAATTCGGAGGACCCAAAAACGAATTTTTAGTAAATTTCGAAAAATTCAAAGGAGAGAATGATGCCAATTTCATCGAAAAGGATTGCTTTCAAGTAGATATTTCTACTCTACCTAAATTCAATATTTATATGTATGATGGAAATCATAGTAATGAAAGTCACTATAAGGCATTATTACATTATTATGATTGTTTAGATGACGTGTTTATTTTTATAGTAGATGATTGGAACTGGAAAGACGTTAGAGATGGAACTTTCGACAGTTTTCGAAAATTAAACTTGAATGTATTGTATGAAAAAGAAATCAGATTAACTTCCGATAATTCTACTACACTTGAACCGGAATTATCCAAAACTTGGTGGAATGGAATATATATTGCGGTTTTACACAAGCCTGGTGATTTAGTTGCACTACGTATTGAATCAAATGGTGTCCCATTTGAATTCTTCAACGATATAAAGAAAAAGAAAGGTATTCGAGAAACATTAAAAATCAATTACCATCGTAATTCATCTGAATTATGTGAAATTGGAAGAAAATACGATACGGATAAGTCCTCCCAAAGAGACAATGTGACCGATCTTAGACATTGCCATCCATATACTTTATTTTACGATGGATTATTTCGAAATAAAAAAGAAGAACCCTTAAAAATAGCAGAATTGGGTATATTAGATGGCGGTTCCTTACGTATGTGGCAAGAATATTTTACACATGCGGAAATATATGGATTTGAATATAATAACTATTTAATACAGCATTTTAAACAACGTTTTAATAATGACCGAATTACTCTTGCAAATATAGATGTAACTAATAAAGATAGTATTATGCATGCATTCAGAGAATTGAATCAATTGTACGATATTATTATTGAAGACACTACCCATCAAATGGACGATCAAATTAGAGTGATCGAAAATGCATACCATTATTTAAAACCCGGCGGAATCATGATTATCGAAGATATATACAAATCGTACAATGAATCGGATTATATTGATAGATTAAAACCGATATTATCGAAATTCCAAGATTATTATTTTGTAGAATTAGATAGTATTCATAAAAACTCAACCGGATGGAATAATGACAAATTATTTATTTTAGTAAAGGGTGGAGATGAACCGATTTTTAAAAATACAAATAAAATGACTATCATAACTCCTTCTTACAGAATAGAAAATGTCTTAAAGTTGAAAGACAGTATCAATTTCGATTATGTAGATGAATGGATTATTGTATATGATGGTAGTAAAATACTAGAGAATCCCCGATTATTTGATCATCCTAAGATTAAAGAATATGTACATACTAGCGAAGGTATATCTGGAAATCCCCAAAGAAATTACGCTTTAAATCAAATAACCAATCCAGATACATTACTCTATTACTTAGACGATGACAATATCATTCATCCTGACCTATATAAATTAATGGATATGGTAGATAATACTAAATTCTATACATTTAATCAAACCAATGGAATAAAAGGTAATAATATACAAGTCAATGGTATTGATACTGCAATGGTATTATTACCTTATAATTTGTGTAAAAATAGTACATGGATATTAGATAAATATAATGCGGATGGTTTCTATATGGAAGAATGTTACCATAAGAATAGGAATCTACATGTATTTGTAGATAACGATTTGTGTTATTATAATCAATTATCTACAGATACTCCTCCAACGATTTGATCTAACACCTGACCAAAAAATCAAGAGAAAAATAAAAAAATGCTTGTTTCTACTTTTGTTGTAGAAACAAGAAAGTATTCGATTCGATCGATTATATCTCTGGAATTATCGCATCCGATAACATCCGTTGTCCCATTTTGAATCTCCCAGAAAAACGATAATTGGTTTGGAATTCGACAGAATTGAAATGTGCAACCACGGATTCTAAGAATCGTGGAGAAATCGTTTTCTTATCGCTATGCTTAGGTATCATCATTAATAACCCTCCACCAAAATACGCCACTTTCCCAAGAAAAGCCACCCGGGTATCCCGAGTCAAGGTAGCAACATAAATACACGGTTGTCCCCAGAAACGACGAATTGTAGTAATATTTCTTGGCGCTCCCCATTCGAACCAATTCTGATCATGGAATTTCCGGATTTTTCTTGCAAGAAGATCCGGTTTTTTGGTTTCTAAATAGATATCGATTCGAGGATCGGGAGAAGGAAAGGATTCGATAAAGATGAATGTTTCTTGCTGATTCTCTCCAGTAATCACCGAAATATTGCCTAAATCGGTGTGTTTGAAAACCTCGTCTTTTGCTGAAACCATTCCGACGAACACGTCGAAAGAATCACTTACTTTTTGTGGTTGCCCATCCGAAGGCGAAGTCGAGAGAAAACGAAAACAAGAATCAAATACGATTTTCCGCAGTTCGTCGTTATACAACACGATTTTATATCCTCTTTCGATAGCTCGAAAAGAATCTTTTACATAACGGAATACCAAGACATCTACACAAGCCCCTTCAAACATTCTCTCGTTTCCAGGATGATAAATATGTGTAAAAGTACCCGCCGCCATCATTCTCTTCAAAATAGGTAAAGCACTCGTAAGTTGAAAGAAATCCGATGGAATAATAAATACCATTTCTCCCGATTCGATAAGAAGATCGAAGCATTTTTCGATAAAACAAATATATTGGTTTTTCTTGGAGTTCGGCGTAGAGAGAAAAGGAGGATTGGCCACAATGGTTTTGTATTTCTGGTCGGAAGGAAAAGGGGTCGAGAGAAAATCTCCAAAATGTATTTTCTCTCGATCTATACCTGCAAGAAAATCAATCGTTGGATCGATTTCGTACATATCGAATGTGGCGGTAGGGATTCGTTCTTGTATATAGGCGACTAAATCACCTCTCCCAATCGACGGTTCTAAAAGGGGTTGAATTTTTACCGAGGATGGGGTCGAAATAGTACCGACATAATCGGAAGGATTATCACCTCCACTACGTTTCAATTTACTTTTTGGTAAATAGGAAATAAAAGAAAATACTTTTTCTTTTAAAATGGGGTTGGTAGTGAAATATTGTGCATATTTCTTCTGGTTACGAAGTGTTGGAACGGTTGGTAATGACATATTTGATTTGTTCTTATAGTTGTTGATTTAATACAAGAGATGTTTCTAATTTATTTCTGGTCAATTTTGTAAGAAAAACATCCTTATTCATTCTAATTCCGATGGAAAAAATCTCAATTCTTTTGCTCGACAAATCGGACACATAAAATTACCACTGTCAATACATGTGAATCTACATCGAAAACATATCAAATGATTACATATCGTATATTGGCAGGTAGATTCATAACATACAGAACATTTTTTATCAGGAGGCATTGGAAAATACGTACGTTGCATTTTGGCATATTCTATTTGTTGGGGAGATAATAATTCATGTTCCATAAATTTGTAATAAGTCTTCACTTCATCTATATCTTTTAAGATAGATATAACATTCTTACATTCATCTTTCCGATAGCTGTAAATGTCTCTATCCTCTTGTTCTTCATCGTCCGATGTAATATAATAACCTGGAAAAGTAATATGATACGTATAAGTATTTTTGTTCTTTTCTTTTCCAATGTAAATTTTTACTAATATTCCGTCTATTAATGTATAGGTATATTCCGTAATATTAGTATAAATTATCCCGGAAGGTAAATTATCTATTGTTTGTTCAATGAGTTTGGCAAATGTGGAAAGAGAATCTTCATTATTATTACATTCCGGTACATTTATTTCTTCTTTTTTTTCTTCAATTTGATTCCAGAAATGATTCCAGTAAGAAAATATATTTATTTGATTTACTATCTTCCAGACATGATTCCAGTAAGAAAACATATTTGATTTGTTTTGATATCCGAATACAACACCTATTTTTATATCGTTTCGCATTCATCGAAGTCCAAAAAAGAGATATCGAAAATAAAAGAGAGATACAATCATGACATATGCAAGAAAAACATCGCCAATGAAACCGGGCACACCATTCCGAATATAATGATTCGATCTTGCATAAACCACCAAACTCATAGGTGCGTAATATTTCACTATATGCTGGAAATCGACAATCGACGATATAGGTGACCTGTATATGTGTAATGGGTATTCCCACATGATTCCGAAAAAGAATCCGATAAACGTGGTAGGATCCGTACCGATTTGTTCTGTATAACGTGCAATATAATAATAAAATTTATAGAAATACGCGACAAAATCCACATAGGTATCACCATACCCAGGAGTACAATTCTCACATACAATAAAATGCAATTTCATTAATATTCTTGGTGTTTCCGTCTGCCCGGTTTTTTTCACTTGATGGGTGGTTTTATCGAAATCGAAAATCATATAATCGCCTTTATTGATTTTATGTTCTTGTTGAAAATGGATGAACTCGGTAATAGTATCGGTATTGTTATCGGTAAGACCAATGATGATTCTATAAAAACGGATTCCATTGAAATTATACAACACACAATCTTGATGTGGTACTAAATTGGCCGCCGCGCCATATAAAAAGGTGTTTTGGAAATCGGGTTTCGGATTCGAATAATAAATTTCATTCATTTCGACGACCGGTTTCATAATACATTTTTCTAGTGGTTCTTCTCTGTCGCCTTCGGCTCCGCCATCGTTCCATTCGGCTACGCCATCAACTTCGTCATCGTTCCATTCGGCTACGCCATCAACTTCGTCATCGTTCCTTGTACAAATCCCATTCCAAAAAGGATCCTGTTGAATCGTATCGAAACCCGTTTTCAAACTCCCCAACAAATCATTATAATAGGTATGATACGTGGTTTTACTTGGATCAGGAATATAATGATAATATTCTTGGGCAATACTAGATAAAGGAGGAAGAAGAGAAATCGGCAATCTCCCGATTCCAATATTTCCTTCATGCATATCCCAATGGGTAAAAATACTCATCATTATACTAAATATATATTATTCTTATTATAATGGTAATCGTATTTTGTTTTATTCCATTTTACAGTGTAAATAGGATTAGATTTTTACACTGTAAATAAACGCGCAGTTATTCTTGTTTTATAGGTAAATATTTTTTCGATTCTTGTTCAATAGCGGTGAAAAGATCCGCTTCGTTCGAAAAATGGGAGGATTGCAAGACGAAAAACCGGATCTCATCTACGGAAGTCCATTCTTCTTCTTCGATTTCTTCTCGGATAAATGCAAAGACTCCTAACGTAATATCGTGAAACCGATTGATATCGATAAACATTCTGCCGTCAATATAAGAAGGAGGCATTTCATCTATACTCGGAATACGGATTTCATTATAACATTGAAACCAGAGATCGTGTTTTTCCGCAAATGCACGGACCCAAGTTTTTATTTTGACAATATCCATTTTCTTTTCTTACGATACACTTATCACAAGAAAACACACTATATTCTTTTGTCTAATCTAAGATTCGAGATATTCAAGAAACAAATATAGATGATATTATATTTGTATGTCATAATACACAAGAAAAATAAAAGAATGGAACCAGTTACTGCTCTAACCTATATTGTCATTTCTCATTATGCATGTTATGTTGTAACTAATTTCTATGATTATCTGTACCAGTGAAGATTTGAATTCGCACCCCAAAGGGGTGCTATAATTCAAACCATTACTGGTAATTTAGTTGAAGAATTATCCGCGGATAATTCTACAACGGTATGAAATTCCAAAGTAATTTCCGATCGGTAGAAAACGAAATATCCAGTGTGAAATCTCAAGTAGAATCTCTCGAGAATCAGGTAAATTATTGTACGAAAAAAATATTAGATAAAATCAAAACGAATGAAAAACAAATCAAAACCCCAACACAAATTTCCGAATAAATGCTTGTCTTTCTTCGGGTATTAGTAGTCCCCAGATGACATTAAAACACCGCATGGGTTTCACTCTAATTTGGTTAATGGCTTCAATAAACCGGTGTTGTTTTTCTTGCGAATGGAGAGAAAAAGATCGAGAAGCAATATTAAAAAAATGGTCGTGATATCCCCACATCGTAGCTTGGTGATGATTGGCATAAATAATAATATCATTCGACATCCATTCTACATCTTCAGATGGCGAATTATATAAATAAATCGCCCATTTATAACAATACCAATCCTGAACCATTTTCCGATCCTTTGTAAAAGATTGAATATCTTCGATCAATTCTGGGGTTTGGTAAGAATAAGTAAAAGGGAGAATATAACGAACGATATCGTCGGGTAACTTCCGGATAATTTCTCTTACATTTATTTGTGGTTTTTCCATTTCTTTTCTTTTTTTTCCTTTCTATATTCATTGTAAAAATCTTCATTTTCTTTTTTACAATAACTTTGATGCCAAAAACAATAAGAAAGAAAATCGACATATATTGAAACGATGACACGTTTAATTAGTTTCGATATTGGGATTCGCAATTTAGCCTATTGTGTTTTCTCTGTGGATACATCGATAGACACATCGGCAAATTCAATTATTGCATGGGATGTTTTGGATATCTCGATTTCGAGAGAATCAGAGAAAAAAGAAATACAAGAAAAAGAATCTCTCTCTTGTTTTTGTTCTTGTGTTCTCTCAAAAAAAAGTTGCAAGAAAAAAACTAAAGAAGAGAAACCAGAAAGTTGCAAGAAAAAAGCCAAATATCAGAATCATTCCGGAACCGGATCAAAAGAATATTATTGCGAGAAACATGCCAAAGAAGCGCAAGAAAAAAAACAGTATTATCTCCCGAACAAAGAATTTCAACCCGCGTTCTTAAAAAAACAAAAAGTGGATGTTCTAGTGGAATTCGAGAGAAAATATGGGATTTTATCACCGACTCTTCCTGTACCAGGAAGTAAAGAGAAGAAAGAAGATCGCCTCGAGAGAATTATGAAATGGGTACAAGAAAATACTTTGATTTTTCTTGTAGATCCTGATAAGAAAAAAGAAAAGAAAACGGAAATTGGGTTAGTCGAAATCGGGAGAAATATGGCGGATCATTTGATGGCTATTCCAGAGACAATACAAGAGGTGGGTACAGTGTTGATCGAAAACCAGATCTCTCCCATTGCCAATAAAATGAAAACGATTCAAGGAATGTTGGCACAGATCTATATCTTGCATGGTGTTCCGAATATTGAATTTATATCTTCTAGTAATAAGTTGCGAGGATTCTCATCTCCTATTCTCTCGGAAGAGAAAGATGCCGAAGGTACAACGAAAGAAAAAGATACCGAAGGTACAAAAAAAACAACAAATCCGAATTATAAACAACACAAGAAAGATGGTATTACTTTTTGCAAACAATTATTGGAAACACGCGGAGAAACAGAATGGAAAACCTTTTTCGAAACGTACCCTAAAAAACAAGACGATTTAGCGGATGCTTTCTTGCAGGGTATTTGGTTCTTGAATAAAAAAAAGTGATTTGATTCAAATCGTTACGCGTTCAAAATGCCTTCGGCATAATAGGTATCCATTTGAACAGAAGCATTACTAATCGTTTCTTCATAAAAACATCTAGGATATTCTCTCACAATAGAACATTCTTTCTCTCGATATAAGATACCAGATTTGTTTTTGTTTTGATGTGCAAGACTCCATACGTTATATTCTTCTGGAGTTAAAGCTACGAGTATTTCTTCTAGATCTATCTGACCGTCCTGAACCATTTGATAACTAGCATATACAGTCACATTCGATCCATGATCTATAATGTATCGATGGGATATCTTTTCCATTTTTTCGGTTTCTTTCGAATAATAAAAACATTCGATCGGTTCTACGGAAATCTTTCGAATACTTTTCTTGTATTGATGATAATAACATTCGGGATCTGCAACAGATTGATGATGTAGTTCTAATAAAGAATCGGGATTCATAGAAATCGCATTGGCACTTTTCTCGCCACCTTTCGAATAATACCAGAGAGCATAATGAGTGATGGTTGTCATGATTTGATTTAATTTTATTTGAAGAGTATATATTCTTTTTTTTAGAAAAAGAACATATCAATTTTTTACGAATACATACATTAAAATCGTTACACGTTCAAAATACCTTCCGCATAATAGGTATTAGGAACAATACGATTACTAATCGGCGTTTCATAAAAGAATTTCGGTGGATAATCTCCCAAAACGATATTCGGTGGAATGATTTCTTGATCATAACATCTTTTCCATAGATCATATTCTTCTTTCGACAAATACACCAGAATTTCTTCTAAATCCCTCGCCGTAATTTTGTCTATCGGATAATAAGTAGCATAAATAGCACCATTAGTATCCGTATCATAATTATAATCTTGCAACAAAGGGGATAAAGTATTGGTAGTTTTATTCACACGATAAATTGGTATCAATTCCACCGTGACATTGTAAATGCAATCTTTATAGTTTTGATAATAGGATTTAGGATTCAATACTTGGGACTGATGTAATGCCGTTAAAAAAGCTTGATCTTTTGAAATGGCATTGGTACTTTTCTCGTGATTACTTGCATAATACCAAAGGGCGTAATACATGTTTATTATATGGCAAGAAAAACAATAATTCGGTCCATATGAATATAAATAATGTGCATTAAACATAATATATCTCTTGAAAAATGGAAGTAATTGATATTGGTTTAGACGATATTGATGCGGATCTAAATAAATCTCGATCCAATTCGGTGAATTTTGGAACTGGAATTGAATTATTAATGAACGACAAGAAAAAAGGTTCTTCTAGTAATACCAAAATCGATTTAGCAGAATTAGATCAATTAGAAAATGATTTGAATGCTTTGAACGGAGTATCCAGTAGGGAAGGAGGATCTTCGACTCCGACAGGAACCAAGACAATTAATAATTTAGGCAGTTTTGGAGGATTCGGTGATTTCTTTAACTTTGGATCTTCCTCTTCTAGCGCAGCAGGAGGAGGAGGAGCAGCAGAAGAAAAGAAAGCGAATGTTACTTTTGAGAATACCGATTCGAATATTGGACATGCTACTGCTGAATCAACTCAAAATACTTCGAAAACCTGGGACGGCTTCATGAAGATGGGAACATCTTTTTCT
>Ga0070374_10001453_pt1 | contig 10206 bp, 9 predicted proteins | sample LauGreSuBDMM15SN_2_FD_66374 | JGI IMG/M metagenome (GOLD analysis project Ga0070374, IMG submission 66374) | Freshwater lake microbial communities from Lake Michigan, USA - Su13.BD.MM15.SN (version 4) (version 4) | ecosystem: Environmental > Aquatic > Freshwater > Lake | place: Lake Michigan...
GGTGTCCCATATTGCATGCCAGTAGCCTCAGTAGGTGCAGGCTTCTACTACAATAAAAATATCTTTAAGGAATTGAAATTAACTGTTCCTAAGACCCAGAAAGAATTTATTGGAGTACTTGATAAAATAAAGAAAAATGGAAAGTACACACCACTCGTGGCAGCTGGTTTAGATGCAGATAATTGGGCACTAGATCAAATGGGTCTTCAATTAGTGGGACCTTATTACTGGAAAGGTGATGCTGGTGGAGTGGCTCTTGATAATGGCACGAGGAAAGTTACCGATCCAGAGTACGTTGCTGCATTCGAAGCACTAGCTTCGTGGAAGCCATATCTCCCTAAAACGTTTTCATCTCTTTCCTACTCAGATGCTGAGCAGCTATTCATTCTTGGCCGCGCTGCAATTGCGGTTGAGGGCTCATGGAGTGTAAAAGAAATGGCTCCGCCCGGATCAAATGTTGGTGTGTTTGGGGCTCCAGTAGCTAAAGCCGGTGACAAGCCATATGTTCAGGTTCTTGCCGATTTCGGCTTTGGAATCAACTCTGCAAGCCCAAGCCAAGCTGAGGCTAAAAAACTTCTTACTTGGTTTTCAACTAAGGAGTTTGGACAGGCACTTGCTAACAACTTACCTGGATTCTTCCCTTTAAGTAAAGAGAAGATTTCAGTTGATAATAAAACAGCACAGGCCTGGCTCAATTTGCGCGATGGGGCGATAGTTACAGCTCCAATCGGTATGGATAAGATGAATACAGGTTCACCTAACTGGTTCTCTGTCACTACTAATATCCTAAATAAGATGATGACCACGAAGATGACCGGAAAACAGGCAGCGGCTGAACTCCAAAAGTCGTTGGAATCCTGGTATCCACCTCAGAAGAAGAAGTAAGAAGCAATAAATGCTGTAGGTGCTCAGATCCACATTGGGTCTGAGCACCTACACTTTGTCTGTTTTTGTAAAATTGATTGGGGAGTTCTTGAAATCTAAAACTTTGGTGCGTAGGCGCCACCGACAGCTCTTGCTGTTTACCTCTCCAGCCCTGACCTTTTTTCTGCTTTTTGCAGTTTTTCCATTACTCTCAACGATTTATATCAGTTTCTATCAAGAAGATGTATTTGTTGGTTTAAAAAACTTTGAATTCCTATTTACGAATGATGAAGCAAGCGAAAGACTCCTTTACGCGTTTTTGCATAACGTTCAATTTTTCCTAATTGCGGCATCAGTACAACTTCCAACGGCTCTATGTATGGCAGCCCTCTTAACCTCGGGTCGAGTTCGACGAATGACCAGTTTCTATCGCACATTACTGTTTATCCCGACAACCCTCTCTGTTGTAATCGTTGGTTTCATTTGGCGATTAATCATTCACCCACTATGGGGAATAGTTGACTATCCTCTACTGGGGGAAGCAGCTACTGCGCTTCCGACAATTACCTTGATGTCAGTCTGGCAATACCTTGGAATCCCCATGGTTTTTCTCTACAGCGCATTGATTTCAATTCCAAGCAATATTATTGAAGCGGCTCAAGTGGATGGCGCATCAGATCTCCGAATTTTCTTTCGAATTAAAATTCCCCTTATAGCTCCTCAAATTGGGATAATCACGATTTTAACTTTTATCTGGATTTTTAATGCCTTTGACATCATTTATGCCTTAAACGGTGGAGCGCCTGGTCCGGACTATGCCACTGATGTCCTGGGCACACTGTTTTATCGGACTTTCTTTGGTTGGGGCCCTGATCTAGGCAACCAGAATCTTGGAGCTGCAACAGCTACAGTAATATTCTTCATAATTTTATTCGGCACAGCAGTATATTTTGCGACTGTGCAACGCCGTTTGAAGGCAAGTCAATTATGATTCGCAAAGAAGGTAGAGTCAAAAATCAATCTAAAAATCTGATGGTCCATTTATCTTTACTATTTTTTGCGATACTTGCAATTGGGCCAATATTTGTAATGGTTATAAATTCATTTAAAACTATGGAAGGTATTTTTACGGGACCACTAAAGATCCCAAACTCTGAGACTTTCACCTTAGATGGATTTAAACGTGCGATTGGACAGGGAAATTTCGTTAGAAATTATGGCAATAGCACTATTATCACGTTAGGAGCTACATTATTAACGGTTATTTGCTCCTGCTTAGCAGCTTATGGAATAACAGAATACACCACAAAACTTTCAGCAATGATTGCTGGATTATTTACAATCGGAATTATGTTACCAGTTACGCTAGGAACGATTGTAATTATAAAAATGATGGTTAGATTTAATCTCTTAAACACACATATCTCTCTCATTCTTGTTTATGTAGGAATCTTTGTACCGCTTGGGGTAATTTTAATGGTTACTAATTTTCGAACAGTGTCTAATGAACTAAAAGAAGCGGCGCGCATTGATGGCGCAAATGAGTTCAAAACTTTCCTAATAGTTCTTCCGCTGGTTATGCCAGGTGTTGCTGCTGTGGCTGCAATTACGATGCTGCCTGTATGGAATGACTTATGGTTTCCACTAATTCTCACCGCAGGACCTAAAACTCAGACTTTGACACTGGGTATCCAACAATTTGTCGGTACTTACCAAAATGATTGGCAGGCACTTATTGCGGCCTTAGTACTTGGCGCAATTCCACTAATTCTGTTATTTACGCTTTTCTCAAAGCAATTTATTAAAGGTCTTTCAGATGGGTACAGCAAATAAGAATTCTGCATAAGCAAACAAATTAAGGGGTCGCAATGAAGATAGATGAAGTTAAGGAGATAGACACAGTTGCAATAGCTGAGTTAATTACTCGCCTGGGATTAGACGCTGTTAAGCGACAGGTGCCAGAAATTAGAGCAGCTGCGCAATTGATATTTGATACAGTCGTTGGTGGTGGAAATGTATTTACTTTTGGTGCTGGCCATGCACAATCTCTAGCGATGGAGTTTTCAAGTCGCGCAGGTGGTTTGGCAATATTTCAGTCAATGCATTTACAAGATATTCGTCAAGAGCACCGAGATGCCTTCTGGGATCTTCGTGATTCACAACCTGAGAGAATTCCTGAAAACGGTCTAAAAGTTTTAGAACACCATAAAGTCAAAGAAAACGACCTCGTAATAATTGCCTCACAATCTGGTCGCAACGGGGCAATCGTGGAGATGGCACTTGATTGCAAGAGACGAGGAATAAAAGTTATTGGATTGAGCTCAAAAAAACATAGTGATTCAGTTGATTCAAGGCACCCATCAGGGTTAATGCTAAACGAAGTGGTTGATTTATCTTTAGATAATGGATCGATGATCGGTGACGCCGTTGCCGAGTTACCTGACGGTAAGAGTATTTGTTCAGCTTCAACTGTTTGTTTTGTGCTTATTGCACAAGCAATCAATGCGGAAGCTACCAAGTTATTTTTGCTAAATTCTTTGCCTGCACCAGTACTTGTAAGTGCTAATTTGGATCATGGCGATAAAGCGAATTCACCGCTGAAGTTTCCAGCAATCACAATTTAGTAATTAGTGGTCAACTTGCAGTTGGATACTTGTGTAATCAAGAATGCACGGATTGTCCTACCTGAAAGTGTAATTTCCAATGGTTTTCTGGAAATTGTCAAAGGTAGGATTGTAAAAGTTGCAGAAGGTAACTTTACCTCAGGCAGCATGGAAAGAATTTTTGATATAAAACAAGCAACTTTAACCCCTGGTTTTATAGATCTTCATGTGCATGGTGGAAATGGTGGAGCTTTCACATCAATCGATCCGGCTGAGCACATTTTAGCCCGGGAGTTCCACTTAAAAAATGGGACAACATCAATGTTGGCATCTACACACACTACAGAATTCTCAAGTTTATTAGCGATATTGAATTCCTTGGCAGAGAGTTCTAGATCAAATAAAAGTGGTTCTAAAGTTTTAGGAATTCATACCGAAGGTCCATTCATCTCAGAACATAAGCCTGGTGCACATGTTGTCTCGCAATTAAGAGTAGGTGATTTGCTGGCAATTGATGAAGTTATTTCAGCTGCAGATAATTTCATATCAATGGTTACTGTAGCTCCAGAAATTTCGGGTGGGTTAGAGATGATTAGATATTTATCAAACAAAAATATTGTTTCATCGATTGGGCACTCAAATGCCTCTTATGCCCAGGTGGTTGAGGGAATAAAAGCAGGCGCGAAATCTACTACTCATTTATTCAATGCCATGTCACCACTTTTACACCGTGATCCAGGAGTGGTTGGAGCTATTCTGGAAAATGAAGAGATTTTTGCTGAACTAATTCTAGATGGCATTCATATTCATGAAGCAATATTTAGAATTGCATTGAAATGTAAAGGTATTGATCGAATTAATCTAATAACCGATGCCACATTTTTGGCAGGGCTTTCAGATGGAGAGTATGGTGCTCAACCAGATAGAGCGGTAACAAAAATAGGTGGAAAGATTGTGCTTGCGGGTACAGACACTCTCGCTGGAAGCGCGCTTACTATGAATATGGTTTATCAAAATGCAGCTAAGTTTGCTCGGCTAAGTCAGCCGGAATTAAGCAAAATATCGTCTCTGAATGCGGCAAAGATTTTGGGTAGGGAATCAGATATTGGTTCGATTGAAATTGGGAAATTGGCTGACTTAGTACTATTGAACACAGACTCTGAGGTTTGTGCGACCATGATTGAAGGTGAGTGGAAGTATTTGAGTGAGGAATGGAAAGAGGCGCTAAGCGGTTAGTGACCAGCGAATCTCATCAGCTAATTCAGCCAATGTCATATCAAGGCCACTGCCAAATAAACGAGTTGGATCTGAATTCAGGGATGCCCGAATTGAATTGATTTTATCTAGATCAGCCTTTGTTCCACTTAGATTTGAATTTTTGGAGATACCGCAACTACTTAAAATCCTGGCTATCTCTAGAAGTGCTATTCCAACTGCCTCATACTTTGTCAGCCATTTCAAGGATTCTTCGCGCCAGTGTGGTTTAGAAAATTTTGCTGATCTCATTGTTGCAACATCGCTGAGCATCTGGTTGCCATGGGCCTCAATCAGTTTTCCTGCTTGAACAGGTTTGCCAGTTTTCCAGGAGAAGGAGGCCGCCTCTAAAATTGCACTAAAATCTGGAGCTGGATTTACTCGCAGGCAAGATTCAAAGCATGCCCGCAGGAGATTACGGACTGCAACGCGATCGCTGGGATCATCGACTAAAAGAGTAAGCGAATATTCCCAGGCAACCTGTGGCTCATAGCCTTGCGTATCCCACAGATAATCACCGATAGTACTTAAAGAGATGAGTGAAAGTTCAAAACGATCCATTGGGTTGGCAAAGTATCCAAGTGAATAATTCTCTAAACCTTTTTCCCGTCCTTCGATTGGCCCAACATGTAACTCGTGCAACATGGCAACGTCATTCACAGGATAATTGTCCCAATACAATGGAATGTGATTAGTGTTGGCTTTAAACACTTTGGCATCAGAAACATCAAGATACTCAGAGCAAATCTCGCGTCCCGTCCAAATTAAAGCTATGTCAGGATCAAGGGCCTTGCCAAATTCGGTAATGTATTCTTCAGTGGCTTTACCGTGATACTGCAAAGGACAAACCGCTAATGTATTTGCAGAATCTAGGATCTTTAACTCTCTCCAGACTGCATTACAGTAATAACTATGCGCCTGCATAATGGTATCAAATTGCTCAGTGTCATTCTTGCTTTGTAAACGCGCTGGAATGTCATCGAGAAAAAGTCCAAATTCGCGTACACCAATACTGTGGAGTTGCTTGAAGCGCACCATTATCGCTTCTACATCGTGAACATCTGAGTATTCAACTGTCAGACCTGGCGAAATTGCAACTGCAACGGTAATCCCGTTCAGACTACCCTCCAAGAGCAAATCTGAAACTCGATTTAAAAAATCTTCACTGAGTGATGAGCGCCAGTCGTATCTATGCCATGGATCATCCTTGGGTGCTAGCAGGTAACGATTAAAACCGAAATCTGAAAAGTGAGCTAGCCCGCGCAACCTTTGTTCGTGGCTCCAAGGAGTTCCATAGAAGCCTTCGATGACACCTCTAAGGGCAAATTTTGGAGAATGCTTATGATTAGTAACAGCTACATTCATTAACAGAGATTTAAGAAGGACATTAAGTGCGTAGCGAAATCCTGCGTATGTTGATCTCTCAATTGTTGAAATTTTATCTATTGTCAGCGAGGTAGTAACGATTGATTCTTCTGGTCCAAGTTTAGAATTTTCACTGACAGTAATTTTGCTAAATCCGGAGTTTAAAAATACCTTATGTCGCTTAATGAAACTTTCAAATAAAGCGCTTTCTTCAGTAGTAGCTCCAAGTAATTTATTCATAGCACATCCTCTTTCGATTACTATCTCTGGACTATACTGTATCGAAAGATAGATTTAATTTATATTGATTACCAATATAAACACATTTTGCAAGCATGATTATTCGACCATTTTGATCTAGGTCGGTCATTTCAAGCTCCAAGCAGGCTCTATTCTTTTGGATTTCCAACTGGTCAGCTACTTCTTGACTCGGAATAGATGCAGAGAAACTGGTATTTGCATTGATAATTTGAATTCCATATCTTTCATGCAAAAGGCTATAGAGAGAGCCACTCAAATCCTCTTCCTTTATGCCAGGAAAGTATGCGTTTGGAAGGAAAATAGTCTCAACCCCTAATACGACTCCTTCAGCAAGTCTTAGACGTGAGAATTTAAGAAGTACAGAACCGATCGGTACATTGAGAAGTGAAGACTTTATAGCATCAGCCTTTACATACTTAAAAATGAGAAGTTTTGAACTAGGTTTAAGTCCCAAACTGGTCATCTCTTCAGTAAATGACTTTAATCGGAACTTATGAATAATTGGTGTATAGGTGATGAAAGTACCAGATCCAACTCGCCTTTCTAGTTTTTGTTCTTGTATTAACTGATCAATTGCGCGACGAATGGTCATTCTTGCAACCTTACAATCTTGTGCTATTTCACGTTCACCAGGCAAACGTGACCCTTGTGGTGATGAGATTATTAAGTTAAGTAGATGTAGCCGAGCTTTTTGGTATGCTGTCAAAGTATTAACGAGCGGCATGAAGGGCATCCGCACTTAAAACTTTTAGGCATTCAGAGTATGTAACTTCTTTACTTAACTTATTTGAGGAATGACCAATTCCTGCAAAATGCTTGGATCTTTCAGGGAGAGCAAGCAACATTGCAGCCATAGATTCATCTGTGAATTGACTAACATATTGGGAGACAGCAGCTAATTTTGTCTCTAAAACCTGATCAATATCAACAAAGGTATTAGCTTGAGAGGAGTTGAAAAGACCAACAGCTTTGATTTCTTGCTTTTGTTTACCATGAAACTCTTTTGGAATCTGCAAATCACTACCTTGGACCCCTAAAACATCGGCCAAGATAACGGCTTCTACGGCTGCAAAGCCCGACTTGTAATGATCGGCATGAGCTTCAGTATTTAACCAAGGGTCTAAAGAAATAACACAATCTGGCTGGAATTGGCGCACAACTGTAATTAAGTCACGACGTGCTTGATAAACACTCCAGTCACCTGCATCTGGATAATTTAGATTGTAAATCCCAAGCACCCCTAGAATTTTTGCTGCATTTTCAGCTTCACTTTGAAGGCGTGAAGAAGCTAACTCCTTAGAAAGCGTTAAATCAATTACACCAGCTAAGTCATCTGTCACTGTTACATATAGAATTTCAGCACCATTTTTTACTAGCTGAGCAATTAATCCACCAACGGCAATATCTATATCATCATAATGAGCTTGAATCGCTAGAACCCTTTTACAAGAGAGAATTTCTGGCTTAGGCATCAAGGAGGGAATCTCGACAAACTCTGACTTCATAATGACCTCTTTCAATTTTGGGCAAGAGTTTCAGAAATTCTGGTTTTACACAAGGGTTCCTCGGTACGATTCTGTCATGAGCCTCATTACTTTTGACTCGGGCGGGTCTGTCCGAAAATTTCAAGCAGAAGATAGATCAGATTTATACAATGTCTGTTTAGCAACAGGTGATAGTGGAGCAAATGCTGCTCATTTATACAATCAAAAAGATATGCTTGGGGAAATTTATGTTGGCCCATACTTAAGTTTTCAGCCCGATTTATCCTTCACTTTAATTCAGGACGGTGTGTCTGGCTATGCTCTGGCTGCACTTGATACAAGATCATTCGAGAGCACTCTAAGCAAAGAATGGTGGCCTTTAATTTTAGAAAAATACAGTAGTCGCTCACCAGAAAAATTCAATGAACTTGAAAAGAATTTGTATGCTTATATTCAAAATCCACCATCTAAGTCCGAAGAAGTTGTTAACCAATATCCAAGTCATCTACATATAGATTTACTTGAAAAAGCCCAAGGTCGTGGAGTTGGCAAGGCAATGATGCATCTTTTACTTGACACGCTAAGAGAGCAAGGATCGATGGGAGTGCATCTAGGAATGGGCGCACAAAATGCCAGAGCCTTTACTTTTTATACCAAATTGGGTTTTACTCTTCTTGACAAGAACGTTGATGAATGGACGATGGGTCTAAAGTTCTAATCTTAAAGGGCTAAAAAAGTTTCAGATTGAGTAAAGGCTAAGGCTGCTGAACTCAACATCACAACATTGACTCATTTACTAAAAAATTAGTTTGAATACTGGGCTATAACGTTTTGGCAGATATATCCACTATCCAAGGTTTGGACATAGAACTCAGATTCACTTATATAAGTGGGTGGTGAGGGACTCGTTATCAAACCTTCAAACCATTCCCTTTGACCCACTATGCGGATATATCCGATCTTGACTCATCTCCAATATTAGGGTTAGCCAGGGACAAATCAAGGGGATGAAAGACATATAAGCCATTTTGGGAGGTAAGAGCAGAATTCACTGCTCAAAGCCCCACAAGTTTTGATCTTCCCATTACCCTTTTGGAATGCGAATTAGGGGGAGTCTTGCTAAGGGATTGTTAATTGCCCTTGCTATTGCCCTGATTCCAGTTACTGCTGTTTCTGCCCAGAAGATAACCCCTGGATCTACCTGCAAAGTTTTGAACCAGAAAGTTGTTTATCAGAATAAAACTTATACCTGCATTAAATCAGGCAAGAAGTTGGTTTGGAATAAGGGTGCTGCTATAAAGAAGCCAACTGCCACACCAACACCAACACCAAAAGTTGAACCATTTGTTCCGTGGTCAACTAACTTTGAAATTGGTTCCTTAATCAAGAGTGCAATTGATTCCACCAATGCTTATGCAGGTGTTGTGCGTCCAGATAATTCCTACGATATTTTTATTCAAAATTCAGTTATGGAGTCGGATCGTAAGTGGATTGGGCAAATGCTGGATTATTCAAATGGATTCTTTTCAAAAATTGACCGTAAAAAACCAAAGGTTTTTCTTGGAAATTCTCACGATTGGTCAAGAGATACAATGAAAAATGAGGGTGTTTGGATTGGACATCCTAACCAACCTTATCCTTGCTCGGATGGAACACGAGATGTTTATTGTGCTGGCTATGAAAATATAGTCTTATTGATTTTCATGAATCCTCGACAAAATTGGGACATAGGTAGACGATCAACACCCGCACATGAAATATTCCACATAGTTCAAAATGCACTTTTAGGCTATAACCCAGAAACAATAGGTCCAGGTTATCCAGGGGCGATACCAAGGTGGCTTTTGGAAGGTTCTGCAAACTACTTTGGTTATTACATGGTTCAAAAGTTAAGTTTTGGTACTTATGAAAATGGCAGAGATAGTCAAGTTCGCTCTAATTCGGAGTACCGAAACATAAAGCCACTTTCTACTTACGATAACTATGTAAGTAATCCGTATGGAATTGGGCAAGCAGCAACGGAGTACATAATTGCTTCGGTTGGTTTTGAAAGTTTGTTAAATATATTTAAATTTACTGGCACTGAAGGTACGTTTTCGGCTGGATTCAAAAAGGCTACAGGTATTGAATTGAGTGATTTTTTTTCAAAATTTGAAGAGGCAAGAAAGTTTATGCAAATTGGATCGTGACAATCAGATATAAAGGTTTGGCAGATATATCCACTATTCAAGGGTTTGAACCACATCCAAGGTTTGAACATAGAACTCGGATTCACTTACGTAAGTGGGGTGGTGAGGGACTCGAACTACATATCCTTCTTTGGCCACATATGGATTCAATTGATCTTGATCCACAACCCATATTAGGGATTGGGT
>Ga0070374_10001459_pt1 | contig 10193 bp, 10 predicted proteins | sample LauGreSuBDMM15SN_2_FD_66374 | JGI IMG/M metagenome (GOLD analysis project Ga0070374, IMG submission 66374) | Freshwater lake microbial communities from Lake Michigan, USA - Su13.BD.MM15.SN (version 4) (version 4) | ecosystem: Environmental > Aquatic > Freshwater > Lake | place: Lake Michigan...
GGACGAAGCAATTGTTACCGCCGCAAAATCTTCAGGTGTTGCCGACGAGACCTTAATGGTTATCTTAAGAGACCTGCGTAAAAAAGTAGCTAAAAAATTGGGAGTTCCTCCATTTGTGGTTTTCCAAGACCCTTCACTAGAAGATATGTCACTTAAATATCCAATTTCTATGGATGAAATGGGTAACATTCATGGAGTTGGTGAAGGAAAAGCTAAAAAATATGGTAAAGAATTTGTTGATGTAATTAAAAATTATGTAGAAGAAAATGACATTCTACGACCTGATGATTTAGTGGTTAAATCGACAGGTGCCAATTCATTGAACAAGTTGTACATTATTCAAAATATCGATAGAAAATTAAATCTTGATGATATTGCCAGCGGAAAAGGCTTGAATATGGAAATGTTGATTAAGGAAATGGAACAAATTGTATATTCAGGAACCAAGTTGAATATTAAATACTGGATTGATGAAATTTTGGATGACGACCAACAAGAAGAAATTCATGAGTATTTTATGGAATCGGAATCGGATAGTATTGAAGAGGCGTTGAAAGAATTTGACGGCGAATACGATATTAATGAATTGCGGTTAATGAGAATTAAATTCATTAGCGAGGTTGCCAATTAATTTTTATTCATAAACCTCGCCTCGATGGGGTTTTAATCGGTCACGAACAGTAATCATCTCGCTTTCATTCACCACCATAAAAGCAATCGAATGAAATTCATTGAGTAGTGAAAAACCGGAAATATCCAAGTCTAATTTTTCAGCTGCTATATATTGTTTAAGATGAATCACATGATGTTCAGCTGTTTTTTCAGCTTCCGCACCTCTAAAATCCCATATTAGTTTTATTTGTCTTGACATGATTTTTTATAGGAACAAAGGTAGGTTTTTACCACAAAAGAAGAATAGTTTTTCAGCCACGAATTTTATAATCTTTTATCTCGTCGTCTATTATCTCGTCGTCTATTATCTCTTCATCTATCCTCTCTTCATCTCTTCGTCCATCATCTATACTCTTTAAAATAAACCTACGTTATTAATCCACACCAAATTACTACTTTTGTAGTTCGATTAATTTAAAATAAAATGCCTCAAGAACTTCTGCTTCAAGTAACTCCAGAAATGGCAGTTAATAATGATCTTATTAAGGAACAAGTAGCGAAATTAATTCGAGTTACTGTTGGTGATATTAAACACATTTCTATTTTAAAGCGCTCCATTGACGCACGTCAAAAGGCGATTAAATTTAATTTGAAAGTCGCCATTTATTTTCATGAGGACAATTTTGTAGAAGAAAAAATCCAACTTCCAGACTATAAAAATGTAGCCAACTCTCCTGAAGTAATTGTTGTAGGCGCAGGTCCAGCTGGACTTTTTGCAGCATTGCAATTAATTGAATTGGGTTTAAAGCCAATAGTTATTGAGCGTGGAAAAGACGTTCGTGGTCGCCGTAGGGATCTAAAAGCGATTAATTTAGATCATATAGTTAATGAAGATAGCAACTATTGTTTTGGTGAAGGTGGGGCAGGAACGTATTCCGATGGTAAATTATATACTCGCTCTAAAAAAAGGGGAGATGTCACTAGAATTTTAGAATTATTAGTTAGCTTTGGCGCTTCTGAAGATATTTTAGTAGAAGCTCATCCTCACATTGGAACCAATAAATTACCAAAAATCATTCAAGACATTCGGGAGAAAATCATTGAAATGGGCGGTTCAGTTCTATTTGAAACCCGACTAACCGATATTATAATAAAAAACAAGGAAGTTCAAGGAATTATAACACAAAATGGTGACACTCTTCTTTCCAATAAAATCATACTGGCAACAGGGCATTCCGCAAGGGATATTTTCGAACTATTAGATCGAAAAAAGGTGTTTATTGAAGCCAAACCATTTGCCTTGGGCGTAAGAGCAGAACATCCTCAAAGCTTAATTGACAGCATTCAATACAGTTGCGATTATCGAGGAGAACAGTTACCGCCAGCGCCTTATTCTATTGTAAAACAAGTAGGAGGAAGGGGAATGTATTCCTTTTGCATGTGTCCAGGCGGCGTGATTGCCCCTTGTGCAACTAGTCCAGGTGAGGTGGTAACCAATGGTTGGTCGCCATCAAAAAGAGATCAAGCTACAGCAAATTCGGGAATTGTTATCGAATTAAAATTAGAAGATTTTCAATCTTTTTCTAAATTTGGTGCATTAGCAGGTTTAGAATTTCAAAAGAGTATTGAGCAAAAAGCGTGGCATTTAGCAGGTGAAACTCAAAAAGTTCCTGCACAAAGAATGGTCGATTTTACTAAAAATCAAGTTTCTTCAGACATCCCAAAAACGTCCTACGTCCCTGGTACCACCTCTGTTGAAATGGGAGCTGTTTATCCGGGATTTTTATCCCAAATATTAAGAGAAGGATTTTCGGAATTTGGAAAATCGATGAAAGGCTATTTAACTAATGAAGCTATTTTACACGCACCAGAATCGAGAACATCATCGCCTGTTAGGATTCCTAGAGATTCTATTTCACTGGAACATCTGCAAATAAAAGGACTGTATCCTTGCGGTGAGGGCGCTGGTTATGCAGGTGGAATAATTTCTGCAGCCATAGACGGTGAAAAATGCGCAATTAAGATATTTGAAGAAATTAATTCATAAGAATAGTACCTATTAAAACGAAATCGTTTTATTTAAAATTATTTCTTTTAAAAACTCCATTTCGCCTATAATAATATATTTTTTTTAGAACTTATTTTAATATAATTGTGATAATGATAATTCGGTTATTTTCTAAATTAATTTATTTAAAATTAACAACTTAAAATAGCTGTAATTTGTAAATTTGCAAAAAAAGTTTTATGAGTTTTATACCTGAAGAATTTAAGATTACCGCACCCTTATTGCAAAATGCTTATTTGGTAAATGGAGAATTAAAAGAATGGAAGGGCCCAACCACCAATGTTTATTCTACTATTTCCTCTACAGAAAATTACGAACCTACGTTTTTAGGGACCATCCCAACAATGGGAAATAATGAAGCTCAAGAAGTAGTTGAGGCAGCAGTAAATGCCTACGACAATGGTCAGGGAAATTGGCCTACAATGAAAGTGGTGGACCGAATAAAATGCATGGAAAATTTTGTTAGTCAAATGAAATTAACTCGAAATGAAGTGGTTAAATATTTGATGTGGGAAATTGGAAAATCGCTTCCGGATTCAGAAAAGGAATTTGATCGTACTGTTGAATATATCGTTGATACCATAGAAGATTATAAAAAATTAGATAGAAATTGCGCGCGTTTCACCAAAAGCCAAGGCATTAATGCTATGGTTCGCCGCGGTCCTCTTGGGGTTGTTTTGTGTCTAGGGCCTTATAATTATCCATTAAATGAAACTTTTACATTACTTATTCCCGCTATTATTATGGGAAATACAGTGATATTTAAACCTGCAAAGTTGGGTGTTTTGTTAATCTCACCTTTGTTGGAAGCGTTTAGAAGCAGTTTTCCAAAAGGAGTAATTAATATTGTTTATGGTCGTGGTCGTGAGGTCGCTTCCCCAATAATGCAATCCGGAAAAATTTCCATCTTGGCTTTAATTGGTAATAGTAAATCGGCAATTGCCTTGCAGGACCAACATCCAAATAAAAATAGATTACGACTAATTTTAGGTCTTGAAGCTAAAAATCCTGCTATTGTTTTGGCTGACGCCGATTTGGATTTGGCAATTCAAGAATGCGTTTCAGGAAGTTTGTCTTTCAATGGACAACGTTGTACCGCGCTAAAAATAATATACGTTCATGAATCTATTGTTGACGAATTCAATCGAAGATTCGCTGAAAAAGTTGATGCACTAAATTATGGAAATCCTTGGGATAAATCAGTATTTTTAACCCCTTTACCAGAAAAAGAAAAACCAGCTTACATTCAAGAATTAATTGACGATGCCACAAGTAAAGGAGCAAAAGTCATTAATGCTAAAGGCGGTCAACATTCTGATAATTTTATTTTTCCAGCAATCTTGTATCCTATAAGCAAGGAAATGAGGGTTTATCATGAAGAACAATTTGGACCAGTAGTTCCGATTATCACCTTTAAAGACATACAAGAACCATTGAATGATATGGCAGAATCGAATTATGGGCAACAGGTGAGTTTGTTTGGAAAAGACATCAAAACGATTGCACCACTAATAGATACTTTAGTAAATTTGGTAACCCGTGTGAATCTAAATAGCTCTTGCCAAAGGGGGCCTGATGTGTATCCATTTACAGGAAGAAAAGATTCTGCGGTGGGAACATTAAGTATTCATGATGCACTTCGTTCGTTTTCAATTCGAACATTTGTAGCTTCAAAAGACAATGAATATAACAATGAAATTTTACAGCAATTATTGAACAGTAAAGTATCAAATTTCATTAATACAGATTACATTTTATAGTACTATTCCATTCAAGGACATTAAAAAACTACAAATTTGATATTTTTTGTAGTTTTTTTTTGCGCATTAAACAGTCGTTAAAAATAGGCACCAAATTCTATTTCTAGTGAATTACCATTTCTTTTTTTGTATTTTTGACAGGCAATAAATAATCTATGATAGAAGAAAGAGTAATATTGGTTAATGAATTGGATGAACCAATTGGAACAATGGAAAAAATGGAGGCCCATGAAAAAGCGGTTTTACATCGTGCCTTTTCGGTTTTTATTTTAAATAAAAATAACGAAATCATGCTTCAGCAAAGAGCACACCATAAATACCATTCTCCTTTATTATGGACCAATACTTGCTGCAGCCACCAACGTGTTGGGGAAACTAATATTGAAGCTGGAACTCGAAGATTGAGAGAAGAAATGGGATTTGAAGCAAATCTAAAAGAATTGTTTCATTTTATTTATAAAGCCCCTTTTGATAATGGTTTGACAGAACATGAATTAGACCATGTAATGATTGGTTATTTTGATAATGAACCGGAAATAAATACGGAGGAAGTAGAAAGTTGGAAGTGGATGAAAATTGAAGATATCAAGGACGATATGATTGCAAATCCTAAAATTTATACCATTTGGTTCAAAATAATATTCGATGAATTTTACCATTACCTTGAAGATCATAAAATATAAAGAAGTACTATGAAAGTTACCATAAGCAGAAAAGCCCATTTTAATGCAGCCCACCGTTTGTACAGAAAAGACTGGACATTTGAAAAAAATGACGCGGTTTTTGGTAAATGCAACAATCCTAATTTTCATGGCCATAATTATGATATGATTGTAAGTGTTACAGGTCCAATAGATCCAGAAACAGGCTATGTAATAGACGTTAAAATACTATCGGACATTATTAAAGCTGAAATTGAAGATCAATTTGACCACAAAAATCTGAATTTAGATGTGCCTGAATTTCTAGATTTAAATCCTACAGCTGAGAATATTGCGGTCGTAATTTGGAATAAAATTCGAAATAAGATTGATTATAAATTTGATTTAGAAGTCGTTTTATATGAAACTCCACGAAATTTTGTAACCTATAAAGGCGAATAATGACTTTAAAAATTGGCGATAAAGTACCGTCTTTTGTAGCAGTTGATGCCAATAGCACTTCATTTAATAGTAAAGATATCATTGGTAAAAAACCAGTTGTAATCTATTTTTATCCAAAAGACAATACGCCAGGTTGTACCATGCAGGCCTGTGGATTTAGAGATTCCTATGAAGATTTTATCGTTTTGGGTGCTGAGGTTATAGGGGTTAGTAGTGATACAGTAAATTCCCACAAAAAATTCACCAGTCAATACAAACTTCCCTTTATTTTATTATCGGATTTTGATAAGAAAATCAGAAAATTATTTGGAGTTCCAGATAAATTATTTGGATTATTACCTGGAAGAGTAACCTATATTATTAATAAAGCAGGAATAATAACACTGATTTTTGATAGTGTGATGGCGACCAAACACATATCAATTGCATTAGAATCCTTAAAAAAAGAAAACCATGAAATTTGATAGTTATCCATTGCAATTTGAACCCATTTTTAAAGAGAGAATTTGGGGAGGAGAAAAATTAAATTCCGTTTTAAACAAACCTATCACTTCAAATATAACAGGTGAAAGCTGGGAAATATCAACTGTTGAAGGTGATGTAAGTGTTATTTCAAAAGGAACTTTGAAGGGGATTTCTCTAAATGAAGTAATTGATAATTTTCCAAATGAACTTTTAGGAACAACAGTAGTTGATAAATTCGGAAAACAATTCCCTTTATTATTCAAGTATTTAGATGCTAAAACCGATTTGTCCATTCAGGTTCACCCAAATGATGAATTGGCAAAAAAAAGACATAATTCTTTTGGAAAAACGGAAATGTGGTACATCATGCAAGCCGATGAAGGTTCTAGAATTATAGTTGGTTTCAAAAATAATTCCAACGCTAAGGAATATCTTTCACATCTAGAAAATAACACTTTACTAGATATTTTAGAAGAAGTGATAGTTAAAACGGGTGACGTATTTTTTCTTGAAACAGGAACGGTTCACGCTATTGGCGCTGGATTAGTAGTTGCGGAAATTCAACAAACTTCTGATATTACTTATCGATTATACGATTTTGACCGTGTGGATTCGGAAGGTAATAAGAGAGAATTACACGTTGAATTAGCCTTGGATGCAATAAATTACAATACGATTGAAACCCAAAAGAACTACAATAAGGAGGAGAATGTTTCTAACGAAATGGTAAATTGTCCTTATTTCACTACCAATTATTTAACAATATCAAGCAAATTAACTATTTCTAAATCAAGCACTTCCTTCACCGTTTTTATGTGTACGGATGGGGAATTTCAATTAGAGTTTAATCAAGTACAGTATCATTATTCAAAAGGAGATACGGTATTAATTCCTGCAACAATGACTGATTTTAACCTATCTGGGAAGGCTGCTTTATTAGAAATTTATATTTCATAGCCTGTAATAGAAAGTTTATATGTACTTTTGCAGACAAAAATTTAAATTAAATTAAATATAAAATGGCAAACGTTAGAAATTTAAAAAAAGACATCAACTACGTTTTAGGTGATATTATTGAAGCAGTTTATTTGTTTGAAATTGCAACAACAGGAAAACCAACAGACCAAACAAATGCATTAATTGATGAAGCAATTGTAAGTTTTGATTCTTTAATTGGAAAAGTGAACGCAAAAAACGTTGAAAACAAAAAATCACATTTCAAACAAATTAATATTGAATTGGAACAAGTTGCTAATCAATTGATTACTAAAATCAACGCTTTACAATAATTAAAACTATAAAAAAAGGTAAAATATATTTTGGATTTTACAAATTCAATTCTATATTTGCACTCGAAATTAGTCGCCAGCGTAGCTCAGTTGGCTAGAGCAGCTGATTTGTAATCAGCAGGTCGTGGGTTCGAGTCCCTCCGCCGGCTCTTTTTGAAAAAACCATTTTACGAAAGTAAAATGGTTTTTTGTTTTAAATTAATTGGTGTTTTACAATTTATAATATTAATTACCAGGCTTGTCAACCACTGGACGATTGTCTCTATTGGCCAATTCCCATGCTATAGCAAATGCCAACTGTGCTCTTTTTGCCAAAGCATCGTATTCAATTTTGTCCGGGGTATCCGTAGGTTTGTGGTAATCGGCATGAACACCATTGAATAAAAACACGGAAGGAATTCCTTTTTTTGCAAAATTGTAATGATCTGAACGATAATAAAATCTATTTGGATCGTTTCTATCGTTAAAAGTATAATCTAAATTAATATTTATGAAATTTTTGTTCGCCTCTTCACATATAGTATATAGGTCTGTGGATAAATAGTCGGAACCTATTACATAAACATAATTATTGGAATCCTTATGTAAATCATCACGGCGTCCAATCATATCAATATTGATATCTGTAATGGTGTTAGCAATTGGAAATAATGGGTTTTCCGAATAATATTTAGACCCCAGAAGTCCGTGCTCTTCCCCGGTAACATGTAAGAAAAGTATAGATCGTTTTGGGCCATGTCCTTCCTCTTTTGCTTTCTGAAAGGCTTTTGCAATTTCTAATACTGCTACTGTTCCTGATCCATCATCATCGGCTCCATGGTAAATGGCTCCATTTTCTATACCAATATGATCATAATGAGCAGAAATAACTAGAACTTCCTCCGGTTTTTCTGATCCTTTTATAAACGCCCAAACATTTTCAGAATCCGGTAAATTTCCATTTCTTCTTGAACTTAATGATGCTGAAGGTATTCTTTGATAAAAATCTGCAGCACCTTCAGGAAATGAAATACCCGCTTTTGTATATTGTGAAATTAAATAGTCACCCGCTTTCTTTTGCCCTTTTGAACCGGTGTCCCGTCCTTCCATTTCATCTGATGCAATAATGTAAAGATTCGTTTTTAATGACTCTTTCGATATTAATTTGATGTATTTTGACGGTTGGACTTGGGCAAAACTGAATGTTGTTAAAATTGCCAGCAATAATGATATTCTACTATATTTCATTTGATTTCTTTTTACAAATATCACAATTATTTTTATAAATTCATTTTTTCTTTTATGAAACTCTAAATGATAAAAAAATATTAAATTATTTCGTTTTTATATTATTATCCTTAATTTTACTTTAAGATTATTAATATAAAAATTCAATAAATATGAAAAATTTAATTGCAGTGTTAGCTTTATCACTATTTACAGCTACTATGAGTATGAATGCTCAAGAGAAAAAACCAAAAGCAGCAGAAAAGAAAGAATGCGCTAAAGAAATGAAATCTTGCGATAAAGAAAAAAAAGCGGGATGTTGCGCTAAAATGGCAAAAAAATAATTATTTAAAATTTATTATTTTACTAAGCACTTGAGAAATCAAGTGCTTTTTTTATAGGTTAGACTTATGTTGAAAAAGTTTCAATTCAAAGAATAGATATTAAATAAAAAAGGCTGTCCATATTTAGACAGCCTTATAGAAATATAGTAGGATTTTATAATTCAAATGTCATTGAAATAGTAAAGTTATTCATTACCGAATTTATGTTTGAAAAATCAGTCATACCAACGTTAAAAAATTGCTTTTGATAATTTCTTTGAGAATGAGAATAGGTAATATCTAATTTTGTTCCACCGAAATTATATCCAAATCCTGAAGAATACCCAGTTAAATTGCCAATAGTTGTTTGATTTATGTAAGGACTTTTTTCAGAGCGATATCCAGCTCTCAAACTTAAAGCCTTTATGCGAAATTCACCACCAATTCTTAATTCAGTAGCCAGACCAAGTTTGTTATTTATCTCTGAATTCAAATCTCTAAAATCGTCATTTGATAAAAACGAAATAGTACCATAATCCTTAATAGAATAATCAATACTAAGCAATCCCGATTTTTTATAAATGTAAGCTAAACTCCCTGTTAATTTTCCTGGTGTACTTAAATTGTAGGGTTCATAAACATTAATTACCATTGGATTTACCCTTACTGTTGGTAATTCTCCAGTTGCAGTTGCGCTTACCGATGCGATTCCTTGTGAAAGTCTGTCAGAAATTTCATACCATGTTGGCGATTCGTAGGCTAAACCAACACGAACTTGCTTATTTAACTTGGCGATAGCGCCTACTTGAAATGAAATTCCATTTCCATAGGTAGTTAATTCATTATTAAATTGAAGTCGTTGAATCCCTGATACTAAATTATTTGAGTTATCTTCATAAAAAACAGTTTTTTGAGTATAATCTATAAATCTCGAATTTATATTTAAACCAAAGTAAAATTTATCTTTGTATTGTCCGGAAGCATTAAATGATAGCTTGCCGTTATAACCATTGGATTTAATATAATTTTCCTGGTAATAATTTCCACCTGTTGGTACTAAGGAAACATAACTTCTATTTGATTCGGTATAATTTGAAGCGGGATCAATTATAAAGGCTTGATAGCCTAAAAAAGCTTGCTGCTCACCAAATCCATAACGAGTCCCCAAATAATCATATAAGTCCGTGATTGATTCACCGGGTTGAGTTTGAAGATTTAAAAGTGAAACTCCATTATTTCTATTCGCATAATATTTAAAATATTCACCAATAGAATTCGTTGGATTAGTTCCTGAAGAGAAAATAATATTATCAAAGTTACTAGCATTTTCATAGTTTAAAGCAAAGCTAAATTTACTCCAATCACTT
>Ga0070374_10001460_pt1 | contig 10190 bp, 5 predicted proteins | sample LauGreSuBDMM15SN_2_FD_66374 | JGI IMG/M metagenome (GOLD analysis project Ga0070374, IMG submission 66374) | Freshwater lake microbial communities from Lake Michigan, USA - Su13.BD.MM15.SN (version 4) (version 4) | ecosystem: Environmental > Aquatic > Freshwater > Lake | place: Lake Michigan...
TCATATAACAATTTAAAATCTAAACAAAACGAATAATTGGAGTTATTCATGTTTAAAATTCGACCATGATCGTCATAAATACGAATCCTCAATTTTTGTATGTCTACAGGACCAAAATATTTTCGTGGTTCAGAGACAATCGAAAAATCATTCTCCATAATCAACGTAAAATAGGCCCCTTTCATCGATATGCGGGCAAATATATTGGGGTTCAATACTGATTTACTAAATATACTTATGAAATTATTATTCGAACTATGTTGGAAATCCTCTATTGCTAAATATACATAACGTATTGTAGTTGCCTCCATCACTGTATCTGCTGTGTAGGATCTAGCACCGCGATACACAGCCTTATTAAACCCTAAATTCCACCCAATTTTTGAGGAAATCGGAGTATTATCTTTTTGCATAAACTTATCTTTTGTATAATCCATGGTCATACTTTGTAATGTTCCCGGAAATCCCAGTGTTGGCGCAAGTGTTACCTTACCTGTTCCCGAGCCATTCACCGTGATATTCAATGAAAACTGGATATAGGAAAATGGATTTGTGGGATTCATAAGCGAACCACCCGCGGTCGTGGGTGAGAGTAGAGAGTTTATAACAGAAACAAAATCGATGGATGTGTAATTTCCATCGGGCATGATAAATACGTTTTCCGCCGATACCGCATTCTGTGAAAGATCAATATAATCCAACTTTAAATAAAAATAGTTATTCCCTAACTCTGCGGAGGTGTTATTAAATGTAATCGGGAATTCTAAGGATGATAATTGCATGGAAACCACTTTACTTAGTTTTACGGGTAAGTTGATCGTAAAGTCGGAAGATGTTTCTGTTGTAAAATTATCACGAAATCTGGTGTCGATATTCACATACTTTGTCAATATTCTGGTATCTAAGGGATTTAGTGTCCCAGGAAAAAACTCACTATTATTTGAATAGACAAACTGCTTATTTTGTCGTTGTATTAATTCATCGGTTCTCGCAGGGGGAATGGAAGACAACGGGTTATCCATGGGATCGAGTTTATAGTTCTTCGGAATAATCGTCGGTGTTTTTTGTTGTTCTTTATCTTTACATTTCACCAAAATCAACCATTTTTTTGCGGTTTCCAAAAAAGAAATCAGGTCGCTTTTGAATCGCTTATTGATATGGCCACTCTTTAATAGTTGTTCTCGGATTTCATATTCACGAAGTTCAATATCCTCCTCTGTATATTTGGTATTGTGTTTAAATCGGAAAAAGCGTTCGATGTCTTTTATGGTATAATTATGAATATCTAAATCTAGGTTCTCCATTGTGGGGGTATACAAACTAGGATTATATTTTTTATGGTGGCCTATCGAATCTTATTTCATATGGTCATTCCCACAAAGAAACAATCCGGATTATAATGTTCGAATGTGTATTTTCGTTGGTTTAGAGCAATGTGTGTATCCATGTGTTTGTGTGAATTCTACCATATTTCTTTTCGGACCATTTATTATACACTACATATTCATTCAAAAATTATATATACATGTCATCCAGTGATTATACTGCTTTACGAAAATTAAAACAAATACAAGGTGCATGTAAAGTAGATGACGTAGGAAACCCGGTATCGACAAGTTGGTATGATATTCCTATGGGGGAACGACAAAATTGTGAATTGGTATTGGGAACTGGACCTACTGGTCCGAGAGGACAATTTGGATATACCGGACCCGCGGGATTTATGGGATATACTGGACCAGCAGGCCCTACAAATGGGGGCGTATTCGCTCTCTATGCCGAATCTTATGGGTTAGATAATTCAAATAATAGTGGGTTCTCATTTTCCTTTAGTTCAGGTGTAAAATCAGTGGAGGCCAATATTATATCTCGCCTGGATGCCGTTTATCAAAATGTATTTTCTGAAACTTCTTCTACACCTATTGTTTCCGATAGTAGTTATGGGATATTGATTGGAAACAATTGTTCGCTTAATTTTTTAGGTGTGAATTTGACGAGTATACCAGCGATTGCTGGCGTAATTCAAGTTTGGAAAAATAATATATATACGGGGGTATCGATTTCAAATATTAGCGGAACAAGTGCGACATTAAATAATATAAATTTGAGTTTTACGGCAGGGGATGTTTTGAATTTAAGGTGCACCGCTGGGTCGGTAACAGGAATCGTATCTGTATCTTTATGGTTTTTAACAAATGGTGTTATCGGTCCAGCTGGACCCACCGGAGAAACGGGTAAAACAGGAAACACGGGACCCACAGGTAAAACAGGTTCAACAGGAAATACGGGTGCAACGGGTCAAACCGGCTTTACGGGCGCGACAGGGCAAACCGGCTTTACGGGAGCAACCGGTCAACCCGGCTTTACGGGTGTAACCGGATCCACGGGAAACACTGGAAACACGGGGTTTACCGGTGCACAAGGAACACAAGGACCCACCGGAAACACCGGTTTTACGGGAAATACGGGACCTACCGGCGCCACCGGCTTTACAGGTTCAACAGGCGCCACCGGCTTTACAGGACCTACTGGAAACACTGGATCTACCGGCTTTACAGGTTCAACAGGAAACACGGGCCCCACAGGAAACACTGGCACCACAGGTAATACGGGACCTACAGGACCTACAGGACCTACGGGTAATACGGGCTCTGCAGGACCTGCGGGAAACACCGGACCTACGGGAAACACAGGAAACACAGGACCGACTGGACCAACGGGTCAAACAGGACCGACTGGACCAACTGGATCAACGGGTCAAACAGGACCGACTGGACCAACTGGCTTTACAGGAGCAACAGGAAATACGGGCTCCACTGGCTATACTGGGCCCGCCGGAAACACAGGAAATACGGGCGCCACAGGCTATACTGGCCCCGCAGGAAACGCGGGTGACACAGGTTATACTGGACCCGCGGGAAACACGGGTAATGTTGGAGCAACAGGACACACCGGTACACAGGGACCACAAGGCACGCAGGGATCCACCTTGGCAATTCAACAAAACCCCACAGGAATTACAGGTGCAGTATTGATCACAGACCCAAATAATTTATCCAACGTATACGCATCATCCGCAATCCGCATAGATACGTCAAATAGCGATATTTATATAGATGCGAATCTACTTCCGAATACTGGAAATTTGTCGATTGGAAGTAGCAATCGGCCCTGGAAATCATTGTATGTTGCAACAAGCACAATTCATTTTATCGACACATCTGCGAATACCAGTGCGGCACTATCTTATGATGCTACTACGAATTCTTTACAACTCACATCACTTGAATCTGGAAATCCCCCATCTACAATCGGTGTGACTGGTCCAACTGGCCCCGTAGGAACCGCAGGAATCGCAGGTATCGATGGCAAAACCGGATATACAGGACCCACTGGAAACACTGGTCCACAAGGCACGCAGGGAACTATGGGGCAAACTGGACCAACAGGTGCAATCGGCACTGGTCCAACCGGAAACACTGGATACACTGGATCTGACGGGAAGACGGGACAAACTGGACAAACAGGGCCGACGGGGTTACAGGGTCCTATAGGTAGCATTGGTCCTACTGGGCCAACTGGACAAACTGGCAGAACCGGCGCAACAGGAGCAACTGGATATACCGGACGAACAGGTCCTACGGGCCCTATAGGAACAGGGGCAACAGGACCCACGGGTCCAACTGGACCCGATGGAAAAACGGGCGCTACTGGCCCAATTGGAACAGGGGCAACAGGACCCACGGGTCCAACCGGATCCGATGGAAAAACAGGTGCCACTGGCCCAATCGGAACCGGGCCTACCGGGCAAACGGGACCCACAGGTCAAACTGGACAAACTGGCACAACAGGACCCACGGGTCAAACAGGTGTAACAGGCCCCGCGGGATCCACCGGAAACACGGGTAATACTGGTGCAACCGGACCACAAGGCACGCAAGGGAACACGGGACCTACGGGAAACACGGGACAAACAGGTCAAACAGGTTCAACAGGAAACACGGGTTATACTGGACAAACCGGCCAAACCGGACAAACGGGACCGACTGGCCAAACAGGACCTACGGGTTACACCGGTGCCACAGGCCCCATTGGAACAGGACCTACTGGGTCCGACGGAAAAACAGGGCCCACTGGTCAAACAGGTGTGACAGGACACACCGGGCCGACTGGACAAACAGGACCCACCGGCCAAACTGGTCAAACGGGACCCACTGGAAACACAGGACCTACGGGAAACACGGGAAACACGGGCCCTACAGGACCAACAGGTAACACGGGACCCACCGGAAATACGGGTAACACGGGACCCACCGGAAATACGGGTATGACAGGCCCAACTGGACCCGATGGAAAAACTGGACCGACCGGAGCCGAAGGAAAGACCGGGTCGACTGGAGCCGAAGGAAAGACCGGGCCCACTGGACAAACAGGCCAAACGGGTCATACAGGACCCACCGGGCCGACTGGACAAACAGGACCCGGTGGAAACACTGGCCAAACTGGTCAAACGGGACCCACGGGCCACACAGGACCTACGGGAAACACGGGAAACACGGGCCCTGTAGGACCAACAGGTAACACGGGCCAAACCGGCCAAACTGGTCAAACGGGAGCAACCGGTCAAACAGGACAAACCGGCCAAACGGGTCCAACGGGCCTTACCGGACCAACAGGACCCGAAGGAAAAACAGGCCCACTCGGAACAGGTCAAACAGGACCCACTGGGGAAACCGGTCAAACAGGACAAACAGGACCCACTGGTGTTACCGGACCAAAAGGTGCGGTGGGAAATGTCGGTCCCACTGGCTTCACTGGCGCCACTGGCAAAACCGGTATGACAGGACAAACGGGGCCCACTGGCCCTCTAGGTCCACAGGGTATTCAAGGTAAATTTTTAACCAATTTATATAAATCTTATGGTGCTGCTGTATTCACAAGCCCAACTGCATATATTACATATAACGGTGATATCATAAAGTCCGTGGAAAGTTTTGATATTAACACGAATGGTATGAATGTTCAACTTACAGGATTACCTGCGATCGCATCCTCCGATGGTATTAGTAATGATTATGTGAATATAGGAATTGCATATACGAAGAACGGAAACACTGTGTTTGCTTCGCATTTAAAACTCATGCAAAACACCGCCACTCTTTATATCGGTGGTGTAGTTCCGACCACGGGTCTTACCACATTTTCTTATATACCCACCGATATATTGACTTTATATTTCGATGGTATATATGTATATTTGATTCAAAACGGCAATGCGGTGACGAATTTTGCATTCCCCAATAGTTCTGTGCTTGATCATTCTTTTTTCTTTTATGCTACCACCAAAATTTATGGCGCAACGAATTTCACGTTTCCGAATGTGTTATTTTACCCCTCTTCGCGCGTGGGAGCCACGGGGCAAACTGGACCTACCGGTCACACCGGAAACACGGGAAATACCGGAAACACGGGAAATACGGGGAATACGGGAAACACTGGCCCTACTGGCTGGATAGGTGGTGTAACTTATCAAATTACGGATACAGGAACAGCGTATGCATCGGATTCCTCCTCGTTTCCGAACCCGGATTTACTCGTGATTCGTGGATTTACGTATTATTTCGCAGTGAATTCGCCGAATCATCCGCTCTATATTGTGTCGAACACAAGTGATCCGATAACGGATGCATTGCATCCGGCGGCATACCGTAATGGGACATCCATGATTTCAATACAAATTCCCATGGATGCACCCGACCTTTTATATTACCGTTCTTCGGATGCGAACTACACAGGAAGAATTGTGGTAAGTAATTTGGGACCCACGGGTATGACCGGCCCCACCGGTAACACCGGAAACACGGGCCCCACAGGTTGGGTAGGTGGAGTAACATATCAAATTGTAGATTCAGGTACAACTTATATGTCGGATTCATCCTCGTTTGCGAACCCGGATTTACTCGTGATTCGTGGTTTCACCTATTATTTCGCAGTGAATTCGCCGAATCATCCTCTTTATATTGTCTCCGGAACAGGGGATCCGATGACCAACAATCTGCATCCAAGTGCGTATCTTAATGGGACATCCATGATTTCAATACAAATTCCCATGGATGCACCCGATCTTTTATATTACCGTTCCTCGGGCACGTATAATTCGAACTACGCAGGAAGAATTGTGGTAAGTAATTTGGGACCTACAGGTATGACCGGACCTACTGGAAACACCGGGAATACGGGACCGACGGGAAATACCGGAAATACGGGTAACACTGGGAACACGGGAAATACCGGACCCACCGGTAACACCGGAAACACGGGTAACACGGGAAATACCGGACCCACCGGTAACACCGGAAACACGGGTAACACGGGTAACACTGGGGACACCGGTAACACGGGAAATACCGGACCCACCGGAAACACGGGTAACACGGGTAACACGGGCAACACCGGAAATACAGGAAATACGGGACCGACGGGAAACACAGGAAATACGGGTAACACTGGGGACACCGGTAACACGGGGAACACCGGCAACACCGGAAACACGGGTAACACCGGAAATACGGGAAATACGGGAAATACAGGACCGACTGGAAACACAGGAAACACGGGAAACACGGGTAACACTGGGAACACGGGAAATACGGGACCCACCGGTAACACCGGAAACACGGGTAACACCGGAAATACGGGAAACACAGGACCAACGGGTTGGGTGGGTGGAGTAACATATCAAATTACGGATTCTGGTGCAAACTATATGTCGGATTCATCCTCGTTTGCGAACCCAGATTTGCTGGTTATTCGTGGTTTCACGTATTATTTCGCAGTGAATTCCCCCAATAACCCCTTGTATATTGTCTCGGACACGAATGATCCATTGGCGAATTCTTTGTATCCAAGTGCATACTTGAATGGAACATCCATGATCTCAATACAAATCCCAATGGATGCACCCGATCTTTTATATTACCGCTCTTCCGGCACGTATACTTCGAACTATGCAGGAAGAATTGTAGTGAGTAATTTGGGTCCCACAGGTATGACCGGACCTACTGGAAACACTGGGAACACGGGACCGACGGGAAATACGGGCCTGACCGGATATACCGGTCCAACAGGACTTACAGGACTTACTGGTCCAACGGGTCTTACGGGGTCAACTGGTCCTATAGGACCCACGGGTCCATTTATATCCACGTATGACAACATCCAAGTAACTACCAGTATTTCAATCCCGCCGAACCAAATCAACGCAATGACGATTACACAATTTTGGACATAGAGCATGTAAAAATATCTTCGAATAGTATAATAGACTCTCCTATGTCAATCGTAACGTTAAAAAAAAAGACACAAGCCCAATATAATAACATGAGCGTGGGTTCCACAACGGGGTTTTCATTGAACGGTGTTCATCGCAACCAAGGATATGTAGGCCAAACCAGTTTGTCGCGTTCTTTGCCCCGCACATTAATGCATGGATCAGTACCACGGGGGCATGGTGGATGTTGCGGTAAATTTCCCCAAGTCCCCATCGTGCAATCCGGTGTCCAATCTTTAGAAAATATGCATGCACCGGGAACACCACTTCCGAATACTGTGAAGTCCTCCGTGATCAACACGCCTGGTATGCTCGACGAAAAATACCGTTGGATAAACCGTCCTTTCCCCTATGCCACGGTAAAACCCGATAATAATAAACATTTGAATTCAGCAAGTGATCATATTCGTATTTTAAAGAAAAAAACATTGGCACAACTTTGTGCGAATAACGATAATAAAACAACACTGGTTACGAGTGCGCCTGATTGTGAGCGCCATAGAACCCAATTGTGTAATTTTACGAAGCCCGAAAGTGATTATGTCCCAATCTCATGTGGTCAATACATCGAACAGTTGAACAAAGAATGTGGTGTCATCGATGATGCTACTATCAAAGCAAATAAAAAAGCAACGCGTGGTGTTCCATGGGCCTGTGGAATTTCTAAGTAAAAAAAATTGACCACCTTTTGTATTCCATTCCTTGTTTGAAAACATAGATCATTCGAACATTAGCATGGAAACGACGAGTGTGTCAAACGATACGATGTCTCTAGATAAACTCATGCAGGCTTATCTAGATACGCTAACTGAAAAAGAGAAACAGGGGTATCATATCGCAAAAGAGCATTTGGGGATGTCCTTCCAACTTGAAAAAAGTGTCGGGTTTTTGGCATGGAAAGAGAAATTTCTAAGCAACAACAGTGGGTTCTAATAAAACCTTGCGATTGCGTAACTCTTTGAATGCGCTATAATTCACTTCTGTTTTTTTTGAAGGCGGTTCAGAACGAGTATCCTCTGCGGGGTGGATGGGTCGAAAATTATCGAAAATCTTGGATGTGTATTCCTTCACAATAACTTTTTTGAAATCCGGGGTTTGTTGTAATAGTTTGAAATTATATATTTTCCCAAGACAAATGAATCGATTCGTGGTATATATCTTAGGTTCTACGCCCTCTGTGGTTTTCGTCTCGGGTTCCTCCCCTGTTTTTTTACTATAGGTTTTTAATTTCGCAAACGGTCCTTGCTTCGGCACACTGTTTTTAGACTTTTCATTCTTGTTCTCCACATTCTTTTTTTCTTCGGCCAAAAGAATAGAAATCAGCGGGGAAACATGAAACTCGGGGAACACACGATCATCCATAAAAAAATCCAAACAGTGGAATTGTCTTACGTATTTCATCGCTGTTGCATTTAATATGGAATAGGGAATGCTTTGTGTATCCGAATAATAGGCAAACCCCAATTTATATACGTCATAATACATGATAATATTCCCACGGGGAGTCGCTGCAACCAGAATCCGGGTTTTCCATAGTGTTTCATGGCGATTTTTTGAATCGATCAGCATAAATTGAAAATCTTTTTTGGAGTAAAATACGGGGTCTATGTTTTGATTGAGCAAGGTTTTGTCGGCACATCGCATAAGCATGGTCTGTTGTTTTTCAATATAGTCTATTATTGGATCTGCCGGCTTGGTGATTTGCTTCTTTTTGAACATGTTTGTCCAAACATGATAGATATGTGAGAAGAAAAAAAAGACATTTTTTGTCCATGCATTTGTCCATGCATTTGTCCATGCATTTGTCCACTGTTTGGGCCATATATTTGGCCATAAATTTGTTGTCGCTCTCATGATTCGGTTTCTATAAAGAAACAGATAGATATATTTATGTCGTTTTTACGAGATGTTCTCTATGCTTTTGTGCGAAGTTGCTCCCTCCGAAATTCCAACAATGCTTCCAATTCCGTATCCATAAACGGCACTTGAATGATTTCATAGTTCTTATGTTGGTTATCGGGGTGTAGACAAACCAGCGCCAAATTCGTCACCTTCTTACCATATTTATGCTCCAAAATCGTCTTATACATATTCAACTGTAGAGAATAATGCCAAAAGTTGGTGTCCGGCAAATGGGAAATACAAGTCGTATGAGAGAACTTATTATACATATTCTCATATTGAATATCTTTACAGCGTTTCCAGTCGTATATTTGAAGTGTTCCATCGGGGTTCTCATAAATCATGTCAATCGACCCGGAAATCTTAATCTCTTCATAATAAACCATCCATTCGGTGCGGTAGGGAATCAATTCGGGGTGATCTGCTAGAAAATTCTTGAAATATTGGAATTCTATACTTGTGTTCTCCACATTCATTCCATTATAATACTTTTCAATGTCGGCATGCATGGCTGACCCGGCACCCGATGCGGATGCACCATTCTTTGCCCAGGACGCGAGGATATCCTCTTTGGACATTTGATAATATTTATAGGTGGGATCGGATTGCCATTCCCTTTTATTGAGGATTCCGGTGACGATCTTTTCCGCGTCGAAATGGGAGAAATGGCTATGGTTAAAGGTGGTGACGGATGTATATCCTCCACGATCTCCGAGAACCGTATAAATATGAGGTCCTTCCTCGAATGAAATATGAGCATCGCGAGGGTGGGCGTTTTTCATTGCCAAATAGGTGATGGTGCCGGGCACGGGTTCGACCGCGGGCACGGGCACGGATTCGACCATGTTTATCGGGGTAGAATCCGATATTTCTACGGAATCTGCGGATATTTCGTCAGGCATAGACTTCGTGGCCACCGGCATGGAATCCATCGAGGCTCGTCTACGTGGGCGAAGGG
>Ga0070374_10001463_pt1 | contig 10185 bp, 9 predicted proteins | sample LauGreSuBDMM15SN_2_FD_66374 | JGI IMG/M metagenome (GOLD analysis project Ga0070374, IMG submission 66374) | Freshwater lake microbial communities from Lake Michigan, USA - Su13.BD.MM15.SN (version 4) (version 4) | ecosystem: Environmental > Aquatic > Freshwater > Lake | place: Lake Michigan...
GGCCAATGGATCAGTTCTTAGCTAATGATTTAGACGAATGGATGTTTGCATTTAATATAAATCTTCTAGGATCTGTTTTCCTTGCTCATGAGTTTTTGCCACAGATGCTTGCAAAGGGAAAAGGGAAGATGATTCAACTTTCTGGTGGGGGTGCCGCTAGCCCACTGCCAGGCTTATCTTCTTATGCGGCTTCGAAGGCAGCTGCAATTCGATTCATTGAAACCTTGGCAGAGGAGTACAAAGATTTCGGGATTGATATAAATGCAGTTGCACCGGGAATGTTAAAAACCAGAATGTTGAATGAAATGCTTGAAGCAGGGCCAGATTCTGTTGGTATTAAACTTTATAACAAATCCGTAGCCAAAGCCTCAGATGCAACAGACTCAAGTGCAATAGCTTGTGGATTGATAAACTTTCTTGCATCAGATGCAAGTGATGGCATAACGGGGAAATTAATTAGCGCAGAATGGGACAAATGGAGTGAATGGCCCCAACATATTGAGGAATTAAGGGCATCTGACCTTTACACTCTGCGAAGGATTACTGGGCGCGACCGGGGCCAAACTTGGGGTGATATTTGATGTTGAAAGTTGCGATTATCGGATGTGGCCTCATTGGGCGGAAAAGAGCTGAAGCCCTTAAGGGCCTAGCAAATCTAAGTCTCTGTCACGATATAAATGCCGGAGCAGCGAAGCAATTTGCAAGTGATTTTGCTTGTGCCGAATCCGAAACTTTAGATGCAATTCTAAACAATAAGAAAATTGATGTCATATTTATTGCAACGCGACATGACTCGCTGGGCTTAATAGCTAAGCAGGCCCTAGAAAGAGGAAAGAATGTATTTATTGAAAAACCTGGAGGAATAAACAATTTAGTATTACAAGACGTCGAGAAAATTTCGAAGGATTCGAAATTGCATTTGCATGTGGGGTATAACCACAGACATCATCGTGGTATTCGTAAAGCAATCCAGATGGCGCATGCTGGTGAGATGGGAAGGATTCTCTTCCTTAGAGCCCGGTACGGGCATGGGGGTAGGGTCGGATACAACAATGAGTGGAGAGCTGACAAGAATCTATCCGGTGGGGGTGAGTTGATTGACCAGGGTACGCACCTTCTCGATCTTTCTCAGGCATTTCTTGGAACTGTAACCCTTGAATATGGTGCAACGCCAAACTATTTTTGGGATATGCCAGTAGAGGACAATGCTTTTATTGTAGTCAAGAATCTAGCCGGTTCGATTGGATTTCTACACGCCTCATGTACGGAGTGGAAAAATACATTCTCTCTCGAAGTCTATGGCGAAACTGGGAAGCTAGAAATAAATGGGCTTGGCGGTAGTTACGGAACCGAGAAATTGACTTACTACAAGATGCTCCCAGAGATGGGCCCACCTGAGACTTATTCCTGGGAGTACCCTATGCCGGATGACTCTTGGAGAATTGAAGTAGAAGAGTTTATTCGGGACATTGAAAATGGAACCAATATTTCCTCTAATATTGATTCATCACTTGGTGTTCTAGAACTAGTTAATGAAATATACAAAGGATCAGGACGATGATTATTGCAAGGAGCCCACTGAGAATTTCTTTGGGTGGTGGCGGAACTGATTTGCCCTCATATTACAAAGAATATGGCGGATTTCTTCTTTCCGCGGCAATCGATAAATATGTGTATGCAACTGTTATGCGTCCATTTGCTCCAGGAATTTACCTTAAATACTCAAACCTTGAGCATGTGGATTTGGTAAAAGATGTCCAACATCCGATTATTCGAGAAGTTCTAGAAGAGCTAAAACTGAGAACCCCACAAATTGAAATTACAACACTCGCAGATATTCCTTCTGGAACTGGTCTTGGTTCAAGTGGAAGTTTTACCACCGCACTACTGAAGGCTCTGTATGCACACTACAGAAAGAATTTACATCCAATAGAACTGGCTGAATTAGCCTGTAAAATTGAACTAGAGAAACTTGGAGAGCCTATTGGCAAACAAGATCAATATATCGCAGCCTTTGGAGGTATAACTTCATTCACTTTTAACCCCGATGGAAGTGTATTATCTGAGCCTTTAGCAATTTCGACAGACACCTTGCATAATTTGGAAGATAATCTCCTATTATTTTTTACTGGAATCTCTCGGTCGGCAAGTTCAATTCTTTCAGATCAAGACAAGAAATCTAAAGCAAATAACATGGAAATGATTAACAATCTACATTTCACAAAAGAATTGGGCTTTAAAAGTAGAGATGCATTATTAGCTGGAGACACGCATCATTTTGGTGAACTAATGCATGATCATTGGGAACACAAAAGAACTCGATCTCAGGGTATGACAAATGATTTCATAAACAATGCCTATGAATCTGCACTTAAGAATGGTGCTGTTGGTGGAAAGTTAGTGGGTGCCGGCGGTGGCGGATTCTTGATGTTTTATGCAAATGACAAAGACAAACTACGCTCAACTATGGCCGATCTTGGTCTTGAAGAGGTGCGTTTCCAATTTGATTTCGAAGGCACGAAGGTAATTCTCTCTTAATGTTACCAGTAGCTATTTTAGCTGGAGGCTTGGCAACGAGATTGCGCCCCCTAACTGAAACAATTCCTAAGTCTATGATTGAAATTTGCGGAATGCCATTTGTCCATTGGCAAATGAAAATGCTTGCTAAAGAAAATGTCAAGCAAATTGTTTTTTGTCTTGCGTATAAATCCAAAATGATTAGTGATTTTATTGGTGATGGCTCACAATACGGAATTAGAGTTCAATATTCATACGATGGAGAGGAGCAATTAGGGACTGGAGGTGCGATAAGAAAATCACTCCCCCTTCTTGGTGATAAATTCATGGTTCTATACGGGGATTCATATTTGCCAATTAATTTTCAATCGGTTGAAAGTTCATTTTTTGAGGCTAAGAAACCTGCCCTTATGACCATTTTCTTCAATGAAGGGCGATTGGATGCGAGTAATGTTGCATTTAGTAATGGAAAGGTAATTCGTTACGGCAAAGGTCAGACTTCCAATGATTTGAAGTATGTGGATTACGGTTTGAGCTGCTTTGAATCTTCAGCCTTTCCCTCAGTGGAGAGCAATGATCCTCTAGATTTGGGTCAAATCTGCTCAGGACTTGCAAGCCAGAGCCTCTTGGCGGGTTATGAAGTAAAGGAACGCTTTTATGAAATAGGCTCATTCCAGGGAATTCGAGACTTCGAAGAATTTATAGAGGAGAATAAGAATGTCTTATAGTCAGCAACATTTAGATGAATCAGTCAAGATAACTTCTGAAATTTCTGCACAAACCATTGAGTCAATGGTTCAACTTCTGAAGGAAGTTAAAGAAGATAAGGGTCGGATTTTCTTCTTGGGAGTAGGAGGCAGTGCCGCAAATGCTGGCCATGCAGTAAATGACTTCCGAAAACTGGCAGGTATAGAATCCTATGCACCAACAGACAATGTCGCAGAATTGACTGCCCGAACAAATGATGAAGGTTGGCCTACGGTATTTTCAGGATGGTTAAAAGTAAGTAATTTGAATTCTAAGGATTGTCTATTTATTTTATCCGTTGGTGGTGGTGACAAAGAGCGCGGTGTAAGTGCCAATCTGTGTGAAGCTATTGATTTTGGAAAGTCTGTAGGTTCAAAAATCACAGGGATTGTTGGGAGAGATGGTGGATATACCGCGAAGAATGCTGATGTTTGCCTGGTAGTTCCCACGGTGAACTCCGCAACTGTAACCCCGCACTCAGAGTCATTTCAGGTCGTTGTTTGGCATTTAATGGTTTCTCATCCGGAGTTAAAAGCTAATCCAACAAAGTGGTAGTCGATAGACCCGTATGAAGCGAGCAGTCTTTCTGGATCGAGATGGCGTTATCAATCGAGCCTATGTGACGGACGGAGTTTCGCTACCACCCAGGACTTTGCTGGAGGTAGAAATTCTGGATGGTGTGGTCGAGTCAATTGCCATGTTGAAAGCTGCAAAATTTGAAATCGTTGTGGTGACTAATCAGCCCGATGTAGCAAGGGGTGTAACCACAAAAGAATTTGTAGAGAGTGTTCACCTCTACTTGGGGACTAAGTTGGACATCCAGGAGTTTTATACCTGCTTTCATGATAACAATGATGATTGTGAGTGCCGGAAACCTAAAGATGGCCTTCTCAGAAAGGCAGCCCGCGAATTAGGAATAGATTTATCTAGGAGTTACTTAGTCGGTGATAGGTGGCGCGATATTGGGGCGGGCCAAACCGCTGGATGCCGTTGCTATTTTATTGACTACTCATATGCAGAACCTCCACCAGAAATGCCGTTCACACGGGTATCCTCACTGGCAGAGGCGACCCTAGACATTATTGGAGCATCATGACCATTCCAGCATTGAGTGATTTAAAAATAAAGCTGTTTGCCGATGGAGCTGATTTGGCAGGGATGGTCGAGATGGCCTCCAAGGATCACATCCAGGGACTCACCACCAACCCAACTCTGATGAAAAAGGTGGGGATAAGTGACTACAAAAGTTTTGCGTTAGATGTCCTTAAGCAAATTCCATCCAAACCGATCTCATTTGAAGTATTCAGCGATGAGCTAGATGAGATGAAGCGCCAAGGAGCTGAGATTGCAGGCTGGGGTACAAATGTGTACGTCAAGATTCCTGTAACTAATACGCAAGGCATCTCAACCGCACCGGTGATTAAGTTCTTGGTAGAACATCAAGTCAAGGTTAATGTCACGGCTCTCATGACATTAGAACAAGTCGAACAAGTCAGCCGCGTATTGTCACCGGAAATCGCAAGTTATATCTCAATATTTGCTGGTCGAATTGCCGATACGGGCCGTAATCCAGTTCCGATTATGGAGAGGGCTATTGACCATGTTGCAGAGCTAGGATTATGCGAAATAATTTGGGCTAGCCCCCGTGAACTCCTAAACGTTTTTCAAGCTGATGAAATTAACTGTCATATAATTACCGCAACAAATGACATTTTAAAGAAACTAGAACTTGTGGGGCATGATTTAGAAAAGTATTCCTTGGAAACGGTTCAAATGTTTAGAAATGATGCAGTAGCCGCCGGCTTCAAACTGTAATTTTAGGGTGTAATTTGCAAGCGGGGGGATTATGGTTGCTTTTCTTCTTGCGATAGGCATTTTTTGCTACTTCTTGCTGTTAGGTCTCACATTTTCAAGTTTTGTAAATTTAAATGTTCGGACCTCGCAAAGATACCTCCTAGCGCCAGCTCTAGGAATTAGCGTCCAACTGTTTGGAACATTTGTCACAAACAGAATGGGAATTCCGGTTCGAATTTCGGCACCATGTTTTTTTGCACTGGGTGCACTTCTTATATTGAAAAAACGCAAGGAAATTCAGGAATTAATTACAACTTCAAACTTGACCTTATCATTTGGAGTTCTATTTGGTTCACTGTTAATCACTTGGCCCATGCTTAAATTTGGATTTGCTTGGCTAAGTTATGCAAATGATGATATGACAAATTACGTTCTAGGTGCGAAGCGTTTCTATAACCATGGTTTCTTTGATGCCCCAAATTTTCTACAATTAAACAGCGGAATGGATTATTCTCAAGCATTTTATTACTTCCATGCGATTGAAAAAACACGGCCGGGCTCCGAGCTACTACTAAGTAGTATTTCTTGGCTTCTGCAAGGCGACGGACTACGAGTTTTCATGCCTTTACTCCTCGCACTTAATCTTTCAATGATCTGCGCAATCCTTGCTATGTCCAATGCTGTTAGAGGTTCAAACAGGGCAAAGTTGATTGCCACTTTAGTTGTACTTAGTTGTTTGCCCCTTATCGGGTTGGGATTTTTGTATCAATTAATCGGACAAATAGGTGGGCTGTGTCTTGGAATCGCGTTGGTTGCTTTATATGCTGAATACAAGAGAGACTTTGAACCTCTCTCAAGACGAGGCACCGCTTATCTTGGGCTCTTATTAGCAAGCTTGCTGATTTGGTATCCGGAGCTAGTCCCATTTGTAATCATTCCAATTGTAATTTCAGAGGTTATATCTCTCTATACTATTAAGAAGAAAATATATAGCGTCATCATTTCTAGTCTAATTGTGATGATTGTTTTAGGTGGAGTATTAGGGCCATACCTTTTTGATTCCTTACGTTTTCTAATCAAGCAACTTCTTGGAGCTCAAATAGCTTCTACAAATCTCTCGGTCTATCTCTTCCCTTACTATTTAGTACCTCATGGATTGCCGTCACTATTGGGTCTTACGCCGCTAAACATTATTCAAGTCCCTACACGGGAAGCTCTTTTGATTTTAGTCTCAGCACTATTTTTTGTAGTGCTATTACTCTACTTAATCACCTCACTTCGAAAATTCGGTCCCATCGCTTCGCTATTTCTAGTAATGACTGCTGCATTCTTTATTTTGCTTTATGGGAAATCAGGTTTTGGAACATTCAAACTTGCCATGTACATTCAACCCGTTCTTGCAGTTATCTTGGCGCACGGATTAATTGATTTTTGGAAGTGGTTAAAAGTACGCAGATTAAGACTAATTGGAAAATTTACAAGTGGAGCACTACTAGCGTGCATGGTCTTTCTTGGATTCACAACTCAGCAATATTACGTGCAAGCAAGCACGGGAGAGCGAAACCTAGGTTTTAGTCAATTGTCTGGAGGTTCTTCAGGAGATCTTTCCGGATCTCTTACAAAAACACTAGCAACTTATACACCGTCAATGGGGTCAATCGTATCCTCTACATCAAGCATAGTCTTAGCAAAGATAGAGACAATTCAAGGTGAAGGAATCCCACTATATTTCACATCCCACGATTTCTTTACTAATTTCTATGCTGATAAAGATCGCTCGGCGGACGCAAGAATCAAATTTTCGGAAGTCAGAATATTCTCGACTGGTGGTGATAACACCATAAGAATTAGTAAATATCAATTCCCTAAAGATATGTCTTCCCAATACTTCTTGACGTCACAGAGCGAAAGAACCATTTTCAACAACCAGGCGAATGGAGTTGAGGCACAAGAATGGCAATTTGAGCTAACAAATAATTTGGAGAATCATCTGATTTTCGTGTCATCACAAAAAGGGCAAAGTTATTTTGGAGCGGATAGAAACAATATTGGCCTTTATGAATCTGAATCGGATCCAATGCACCCTAATTCTTTTATGCAAGCGATAGGCAAGCAATTAGTCGCACAAGTTATTTCGCCAACAACACAAGCACATTTAGTTGTTTCATTATCCTCAACACTGCTACCCCAACAAGAGCGCATTTTGCCCCTTATCGCAATCAATACAGCTAACGGAACTAAACTTCCAATAGTAGGTCGCGGATCAGCTAGAGTTGAGACGACCAATTTCACAACTGAAAAGTACAAAGGACGCGATTACCTGCAGTTGATGTTCCTTAGGGAACCAAAACTATTTCCTTGGACTGGAAATAGTGTTACACAGTTATATGGAAGAGATATTCCAATAGACACCAGGTTTATTACAACTTTCGGTAAAAATATTTCGCTGATTTCACACGAAACATATAGTTCAAAAGCCGCCCCAACGATTATCAATAATGTGCCGGTTGCTCTACAAGAAGATAATTTGTATTACTCAGGTGTTTATGAAGATGGATGGGTCGCTGAAGATTCATACTTCATCTTGAATGGGGCAAATTCGTCCAAATTGTCAGTAAGGGGCCAGGTCCCTAATGTTGGGAACTCTCGTTTTCAAACCACAGCATCAGTCTATCTCGACGATGAATTAGTGGGATCAAAGACTTTAGCTTTGGGAGATTTCCGGTTTGATATAGATCTGTTGGGTACAAATACCTCTATTTCTTCTAGAAGCCGTGTGAGCTTACGCTTTACCGAAACGCAAAAATTGGGTGGGACTGATGGCCGGCCAGTGAGTGCGCTCATCAACTCAATTGGGTTCTCAAAGTAAGTTGCAGGGCTCAAATTGACTGGCTTTAAGTTAAACTTCTGAGGTGCCAATCCAAAGATCTCGCAAAACTTCCAGTCCAAGTAAGACTAAAGTTTCAGTTGTCACGGCTTCATATGGTGACCTATCCGGACTAAAAGAAACTGGCAGATCAATTCTCGAACAAAACTACCCAATCGAGTGGATTGTCATAGACTCGGATTCGGGAGCCGAATTTCGCAAGTATCTGAGCAAGGTTGAAGGTGGCATCCATAAACTAATTTGGAAATCAGAAAAAGACTTAGGGTTGTACGACGGAATGAATAAAGGGTTTGAATTAAGCAATGGAAAGTTAATTTTATTCCTGAATTGTGGCGATACATTATCCAACCCTGATTCAGTCAATACTGTAGTGGATTCATTTAATGCTACATCGTGGTTATGGGCTGTCGGACTTGCTGTAAGACTCGATGAAAATGGAGAGCCCCGCGCAGTTTGGGAGTATTTGCAACCACAACTCAGCGGCTTAGCACTAGGAACTAGGACTTTTTGTCACCAAGCAACATTCTATACCAGAGATCTACTTTCTAAAGTTATGCCCTACAAGATTGATAATTTAGCAGCCGATCATTTACTTAATCTAAAGTCTTTTCGAATTGCGGCACCTCACATGCTTCCAGTGGTAACTACACTCTTTCAAGATGGTGGTATTAGTTCACAGAGACCATTCAGTGCTGCAATGCGAGATTTACGCGCAATTCGAATCGAAGAAGACTTATTGTTGGGCAATTCAAGGGCGGCTGATTGGATAATGTCGTGGGTAGTTGTTTTACTTGTAAAGATTGGCGGCAAACTTTGGGGCACTATGAGAGTAATTTCTCGGAAGTTAGTTCACCCTAATCAAAGGCTGGAGTTGAATCCCAAAAACTTAAATAGCAAATGAGAGCACTCAATCCTGTACTAGTTTTCCTGGGGAATCGAGGCGGAGGACTTCAACTTCTAGTTGATACTACCCAGGCACTTACAGAGGCAAAGCAGAGTCACACTTTGCTGCTTTCCAAAAATTTAGCTGCAACTGGATTAGTAAAAGTTAATCACTATACCGAAGTACATTATTTTGGAGTACCCCATTCTGCCGCTAAGCTTTTTGCTCCTAATTTGATATTTGTTAACTTCCTAGAAATTAGTCGCTTAATTCTCAAGTCTATTTCAATTCGCAATTCCATCATTGTTCAGATTATGCCTAGCCCTTTTGACTTCATTTTTGACAGGTTCATCCCGAGAAATTCCAACAAAATTGTACGTTGTATTCATGATGCTAAACCACATTTAGGTGAAAAATGGCCGACAGCAGGTTCATTAAAACGCCGGATAGCGAGTGCCGATACTGTAATTTGCTTTTCAAACTATGTTGCTGATCAAATCTCATTTGAAAAATCAAGAAAGTTAGTCGCATCATTGCCATTGAGATTTCACTCAACTGGTAGTCCGGGAACTGAAATTCAGGCGCTATCTGAAAAGTTGAGAATGAGTGGTAAACCTGTGATACTTACTATTGGTCGAACAATGATGTACAAAGGCCTTGATATTCTGAATGAGTTAGATTCGATTAATACAGAAATTAATCTGGTAGTAGCTGGCACCGGAAAAGTAGACATTAATCTACCTAATTGTGGGATTTTGGTCGATAAATGGTTGACCGATGCTGAATTCATCTATCTGATTCGCTCAGCCGACATTTTACTATTTCCTTACATTGAAGCATCTCAATCTGGAACAATTCCAATTGCATTAGCAGAAGGAAAAGTAATTGTGACTTCAGATGTTGGCGGATTGCCTGAGCAAGTGAAGAATTATTCTTCTGCATACGTATATAAAAGTGAAGAAGTGGAATCTTTTATCGGAGCAATTGATAGGGCACTAACCCAAGGAAAGAGCGAAAAGTCCCGTAAAAATGAGACCAGTAAAAACAACTCGTCAGGCAATAAATCTTTATCGTCTCTTATAGAATTATTGAGCGCTAAGAATACTTGAGCACTTTGTACGCTAAATAGATGCAGATGTATTCAAATTCTAAATTCAAGGGAAGCCATTTTTGCATGAGGAAAGGGTAGAGGTTCAACTCTGGGAATATGGGTGTTTTTGATTTTGAAAAGCAGATTCCTTTTGTGGCTTGGGCCGGGATCGAACCGGCGACCTAACGATTTTCAGTCGTTCGCTCGTACCAACTGAGCTACCAAGCCAAACAAGGTTTCAATGTCATTGACCTAAAAAGGCATACG
>Ga0070374_10001466_pt1 | contig 10180 bp, 6 predicted proteins | sample LauGreSuBDMM15SN_2_FD_66374 | JGI IMG/M metagenome (GOLD analysis project Ga0070374, IMG submission 66374) | Freshwater lake microbial communities from Lake Michigan, USA - Su13.BD.MM15.SN (version 4) (version 4) | ecosystem: Environmental > Aquatic > Freshwater > Lake | place: Lake Michigan...
GCCACTGGTTGCGAAGCGGTGGTCGCGATGACGCTGCTGCGCTCGCTGCTGTGGGACTTTGACCTAGCGCTCCGCCACGCGCTGCGCCACAGCAGCAGTCCGGATGGTGAGCCCTTTCCCACGCAGCTCGAAGTCCCCAAGGCTGCCTGTGCAACGCCTCGAGGGGCCGAACGGGGCCACGGATGCGACAAGAGCGCCCAAGCAACGCCGAGGGGTGGCCGTCAATTTGCGGCGGGCGTGCCGGGTGGGCTGACGCCGCGGGATATTGGTCGCGCCAGCTCGCGTCCTGTGGCGGCTTCAGGCAACGGATCCCTCGCGGCTGTGGCTACGCAGCGCGGAGGCAGCGGAGGCCCAGCGCAGCGTGGATCACAGCCAGCGCTGTCATCTCCCTTCCACTCATCGTCCACGCCCTCATCCACGAGTGCGCACGGTTTCAAAGCGCACGCCCTCGGTGACCGCTTTGGTGACCATTCCACGCAGCGCCCGTGGGCGCCGCCATGGCTGTCCAAGTGGAGGCCGCTGCAGACGCACCAGCACGCCAACCTGCACGCAGCCAACGTGATCTTGGATGTACACGGATCCCTGTGGCTTCTGGAAGCGCCGGCGGAGCGAGCAGGCAATCCATTCGACGATGCTGCGGCGCTCATCTCGAGCATCTTCGTGGAGACGCTGCCTCTGCCGCTGACGCTGGAAGAAGCGAGGGCTCTCGACCCAGCAAGCCTCTCGCTTGTGTTCGGGCTCTCGAGGCAAGCAGCGGCGCGGTGGCACGCTGCGTTGGTTCGGTGCACACACGTAAGTGACCTCTGCCAGACGCTGGCCGCCGACACTGAGCTATCCCCTTCACTGAGACGCGTGGCCGAGCGCGAAGAGGTGCACGAACGCTTGCGAGAGGCCCTTGTCATTGCGGATGCGTTTCTGGCTCCAGTATCGGGGCTTCCGCCTGAGCTGTCTCAGATGGGCACACGCGAGCCACCGGCCTCCTGGCCAGCGCACGCGCAGCTCGCTCTGCGGCTGGCGAGCACTATTGTGAAGCAAGCCAGCGCTCTCGTCTCTCGCTGTGTCGAATCTGAACGTGCGGCGTCGCGTGGCGTCCCCAAGGCAACGGTCGTCGAAGCGGACACGCACTCGTGCCACTTCCTGATGCCCTTACTCGAGCGCACTCTAGCCTCGATGCACTTCGTCAACCTCTCCGTGGCACAGAAGCGGCTCGCGTGGTGGATAGCACGGCGGTGCGCGGTGTCCATTCGTGCGAGCCTCGCTCGCCCACCGCCACGCCTCATCACACGCGCCGAGGGGGTGGCTGGGCCTGCCCACGGGCTTCAGCTCGCTTCCGGCCAGCCCCTTTTGATGCTGCTCGATGCGGATGGCCGACTTCGAGGCGGTGAAGGTCAGACGCAGTTCGCAGTGACGCACTTGGACGGGGTCGACTTGGACTTGGAGAGTCGTCCAGAGCGCTCTCTGCTCGACGCGCCCACCTCCGAGTTGCTGGTGGCGACGGGCGCGGGTCCACGCTGCAGCTTTGACAACTGCAGCCAGCGCGTGCTTCCGTGGCGGCCGATGCCGGCCGACCGTACTGCGGGCCTGGGTAACTGGGCGCCGGGCACGGTTTCAAAAGGGCAACCTCCTGCGCCGACCAGCCGTCTTGCGGCAGTCATCAAACACGCGAAAGGTGACGGGGCGGCACTGCGAACGATGCGTGGGCTGACTTCCTTGCTTCCTGGGCCTCCCGCTGGCGTGCTCACCGGCACGGAATCTACGATAGACCATCGTGAGCTAGATGCGAGTGTCGAGCGAATAGTCGAGCAGATGCGCTCGCAGCAGCACAAGGTGAGCTCGGCATGGCTGCGCGAGCTGCTTGATCGCGCCCTTGAGCAGGTCCACCAAGCGCGCCATCGCACCAAAGAGGCGCGATCCGAGTTCATGAAGCTCCCGCAGCGCATGCGCACGGCTTGTGGCAAACAGCTTATCGAGGGGACGTACCGTGATCAGATGCGTTCGATCCTCGCGGTGTTCGACACCTCGAGCACAAGTGTAGCCCCATCTCTGTCGAGTGGCGCCGCCTATCTCGAAGCTGCCTTGGCCAGCCCGCTGTGCGCGTTGGAGGCCGAATGCGCGGCTGAGCTAGTTGACAGTGGCGCGATCGGCTTGCGACGGTACGAGACGGGCGCGGCGCTCGTGGTGTACCACGGTGGGGAGTGGAAGGACGCCGACGTCTTGCAGCCGCCCGGAGAGGCCGAGCTGTGCACATTCAATTGGGTGCACAAGCTGCAGCTGTGCCGCTCCGGTCGCGAGGTGAGCCTCTCCTTGACCCCGTTCAACGCCACACCACGGGAGATGGGCTGCGCTACGTTTGAGACCTTGCGGCAGCGCTGGGAACACTCGTTGCGGACGCAACACTCGTCCATCGTCGACGCACTCAGTGGGCGGCGGTTGGACGTCTTTGCGCAATGCGTGCCGATTGCGTGTGCCATTCTCGGTGGTTCGTCACCCACCTTGAAAGGAAGTGTGCCAGCTGCGGCGCCCGCGGCCTCGGCCCCGACGGGGTCCGGACCTGCGATCAGGGAGCGCGTGATGGTCGCGTTCGCCAACTGCCCGCACGTCGCAACGACGAGCACGCAGCCCTTCCCCGCGCCGCACGCGTGCACCGAAACGTGCCGTCGGCGCCTCGAGGAGATCGGTGTGCACCCAATCGAGAAGCGCACGCGCTGGCGCTGGGTGAGGCACACGTGGCCATCCAATCTCGAGCCGGGCGTGTGGGAGCTTCTGGGCGAGTCCGCAGCCGCCGCAGAGGACGACAGCGGCAACTGCTCGAGAGCGGCCGGTGCCACCTCCACCAAGGCAGGCACCACCAATAAGAATGATGGTCAAGAAAGAGGAGAACCGAACAGGAATGACGCGGGGGAGCTCGGCCCAGGACTTGGCCCAGGACTTGCTGCGGCGGTTGAGGAGGACGGCGTGGATGACGTGGTCAGCCTGGCTGCCTCGAGTGACGTGGCCGCTCTCGGCGCATGGCTACACCGCGCGTACACACGGCGGCTCGCCCAGCCTGGAGCACGAGATGACGCTGGGCGCGAGCGCTCGAGCGTGCTGCTGACGGGGCCGCCAGCCGCAGGCAAGACCTGTCTCACATCGCAACTCGTCATGCACATGCTGCAGCGCCCAGATTCGCTCATTCCGGTGCCCATCAAGGTGCAGCAACTGCAACGGCGACTGCTGATGGAAGAGCACCGCTCCGTGTTTGGCCGCATGTGGAACTGGGTCGACGCCTACCTGCTCATCACGCACGGCGCGGGCTCGGAGCGTTACCTATTCCTGCGCCAAGCTTTGATGGCGCGCCGCGCCCTGGTGATCCTCGACGGCATCGACGAGGGCGGTCGTGCACGCCGGGAAATCGAGCGGCACGTGACGGAGGTGCTCGCGCCACAGGGACACGTGATGCTCGTCACGTCGCGGCCGGCGGGCTTCAATTGGCCCATCTTTGAGCGTGGGTTCCATGCGATGGTGCTACGGCCACTCTCCGATCACCAGCAGCGGCAGGTGATCGAGCAACGCATCGGCGATCGTGCAAGGGCTGAGGAGCTGTGGCAGTACGTGTGCGAGCGCGTCCTCGTTGATGACGAGACGGGCGAGCGGACTACAGGCAACCCGCTGATGCTCTCGATGATCATCTCCGCCTACGAGGCGCGCCACGCGCCTCATGCGGCCCAGGCCCCGCCATCTCTCGAGAACGGAAGCAGCGCCGTCAGGACCGCGATGCCTCCATTGGCGGCGATGCCAGCGACCATCGCAGAGCTCTATCAGACTGCGTCGTCGGCCATGCTCTCACGCGTCGACCTTAGGGAACGTGGAGCCGCCGCGTCAGCCGCTGCCATCGCGCAGCTGACGGCGCTCCTCGAGGCCACCGCCTTCCAGGCGCACGCGGCGGAACGGCGTATCATCACTGAGGAGCACCTGCTCTCCGCGGCGGTGGGGCTCGCGTCTCCAGAGCGTCTCGCGGCCATCACGCGCCCCTCGTACGATGGGGGCGCTCAGGTGGGTCACTACGTGCAGGTGCTCCGAGGGGCGCATGGGGGCGCGTACGGCCTGATCTTGAACGAGGATGCAACCGAGCTGCCCTTCAATGTACTCATCGATCTGCCCGGCGGCGGCACCCGCTCGGCGTGGATCGCGCGCGACGACGTGCAGTCGACTGGGCTGTGGGGCAAGGAGGCCTTTGAACGCCAGTACGGCGCGAGTGCCCGCAGCGCCGCGCTGCACTGTGCCGTCGCCGAGCTGCCCGAGGCGATGCAAGACGCGCTACGCGCCGTGCGCGAGCGCTGCATGCAAGACCGGCTGCCGCTCGTTAGCCTGCTTCAGGCGGACCCGTTTGAGATGCAATTCTCGCATCTCTCCTTCCAGGAGTTTTTTGCTGCGCGCGCCACGTGTGCGCGCACGTACCGGCTGCCGCCCTCCGCCGCCGAGCCGTGGCGCTGGCCGGTGTGGTGGGCGAACACGCTGCGGCTGGGCGCGGAGATGGGTGCCGATTTCGCAAGTGGCATGCTAGAGGGATCCCGAGTGGTCAACGGGCGCCTTAATCTGCATGGGGCTATTGGGGGGCACCGGCCAACGGCGATGCGAGCGGTCGTCGAGCTATGCTGCGTCGCGCCCTCGGTCGCCCTTGGCCAGAACAGCCTCACGCGGGAAGAGGTGCGCGCGATGGCGATGGCGCTCCAGCGCAACATGCTGCTGCGCCAGCTCGATCTGTCGAAGAACGCGCTCAAGGACGAGGGTGGCGCCGTGGTGCTGCAGGCACTCAGTACGGGAGGGGCGCCTGCGCTGGAGTCGCTGCGGCTGGTCGCGTGCGGTCTCGGCAGCCAGAGCGCGCGCGGGCTCGCCACGTGCGTGCGCGCCTGTACGAAGCTCGCGGGCCTCGAGCTGCAAATGAACGGGCTGACGAGCTACGGGCGCGACTACGACGGCGTCCTCGCGCTCGCCGCGGCGCTCGGCGAGTCGACGTCGGTTACGTTCGTGGACCTGCGCTTCAATGCCCTCGACCAGCGCTGCTTTGAGGCACTCGGGCGCGCCGGCCAGCTTTCGACTGCGGGCGGGCAGGAGCAGGTCGTCGGTCTCGATGAGAACTTCCGTCCAATCGTGACGACGATTGATGAACTGACCGATGCCGTCTCGACACTGCCACAGTGCCCGGTCTGCCTCTTGAAGATTAGCGGCCTCATCTTGCACCCGTGCCGCCATTCGATTTGCAAAAAGTGCCTTGACGGTTGGATGGCACGTTCGACCAGCTCGATGCCACCTTGCCCTATGTGCCGCGCACCAATCAGCGGTTGGCATGAGTGCGAGGCTGGTGAGCGAGGCGCTGGCGATGCTTTGCTTGACGAGAGCGCCGGGCGCGGCGCAGGTCTCCGGGTTGTCGTCTAGGATAGAGCAGTCCTCCCAGCAACGACTCAATGAATTCTGGGCCCGGATTCTCAGCGAGGCGCTGCGCTTAGCCCGTCGCCCGTCGCAGTCGGTCTGCAGCTTAGCTTTACGCCGGATTTAGCCGGATTGGGCGTGTGCGGCGCTGGCGGGTCTATGGCGGTTCGGGCGGTGAGCCCGAAGCCGTACGTGCTGAAATGCGCGCGTCTTTCTCGTAGTTCGTTTGCATCTCTCGGCTATAGTATCAAGTATAGGCTCTCGGCGTATGAAACTGAGTATCAGTATAGGCGACACAGTGGATATACACAGCACAATTTGAATATTTGTTACACGAGTATACAGTATTCGTTACCCGGCGGATGCGCGGATCTCATCGACGTACACATCGACGGGGGTGCGCGCCGGGCGCGTTGAGCGGTCTAACGGCCGGGCCGCGCCCGCCCCGCCCGGCCGCCGCCCGGTGTGAGCGGCGCGCGAGGTACGCTGTAGCCTCACGGCAACGGCTGACTTCCCAACACCTCTCTCTTCTAATCTCAGGATGCAAAACTTAACGATTCAACGTCACCGACCACTATAACCGCGCCACGTCTCAGCTGCCTCGCCGGGGCGCCGCGCCGCCACAGAAGCAGAACCCCACTGCCAAATAGACTCCCCCTCCCTCCCACCAATACCATCCCATCAGCATACTGCCGGCTGGTCAACCACTGTTCTGAGTCGTCCCGAACGCCACACCACCCTTCCTATGTTGGCAAATAGCTGTGGCGAGCCCTGTCTCACTTCTCGTGCGGGTACACGACTCCAAGCTGCTTTCGGCACTCGTCGAGCGTCGCCATGATGCGCAGCGACTCCTCGCTCGAGCATTCTGCGCATTCGGCTTGCCCGTTGCGCAGTGCGTGCATCACGGCGGCGATCTCGTACACGAACCCCATCGAGTTGGAAAAGTTGAGCTGCATCCCCGATGGGACGTCTGGCAGCGGCGAAAGCGAGTGCACCTTGTTGTCGAGCCCATCCCTACCCGGGGAGGACGGCCAAGGGCTGTTGCCCTTGTGCACGCGAGGCGGCGGTGGGTAGAGGCGCTTGTGCAGATCAGTGGTCACGCTCATCGACGTTGGACTCCAAAATGGCGCGTGCAGCTTGATGGCACCCTTGGTGCCGTTGATGTTCGCCTCATTCGGGAGCTCACACCCAATGGAGATGACCGCGCTGAGCACACCGCCCTTAGGGTCATCGCCCACTGGGTAGGTGACAACCAGCCCAACCGTCTTGTCGACGCCGTGCTGGTTCTTGGAGCCCGACGCGTGCACGCTTGTCGGCGGCTGCTCCCCAAAGCAGAGCGAGCCGAGCTGGATCACGTAGATGCCAATGTCAAGTAGCGCACCACCACCAAGCTCGGGCAGTTGGAGCCGCGGCGCCTGGCCTTCGTCGTTGTTGAAACCGAACGCCACATTGACGGAGCGCACCTCGCCGAGTGCGCCCTCGCGAATCGTCGTCTTGAGCTCGCTGTACGATGGAAAGAAGCGCGACCACACGCCGTGCAGGAAGAATCGGCTGCACTGCTTTGCGGTTTCGTGCAGCTCGCGTGCGTCGGCTTCGTTGAGCGTCACGGGCTTCTCGCATACGACGTGCTTGCCCGCGCGCAGCGCCATCAGCGCATGCTCCTTGTGCGACGTGTGCGGAGAGCCGATGTACACGACGTCAATTTCGGGGTCGTTGACGAGTGCCTCGTAGCTGCCGTACGCGCGGTCCGCGCCAAAGGCCTGCCGGAAGGCCTCGGCGCGCCCGAGGTCACGGGAGCCAACGGCAACGAGCTTTGCGCCGGGGATGGTGCTCATGGCAATCGCAAAATCGTTGCTGATCCCTCCCGGTCCGATGATACCCCACTTGATGTCGCGACCTACAATTGGTGGGAACACCTGGCCTGTCGGCTGGCGAACCTGGGACTGGCCGAGACCGATGCATTCTGACGCCGTACGTCCATAATACTGCTGCGCGGCGAGGGCGGCGCCGCCAGTGCCGGCTACGACGCACGCGCGCAGGTTTCGCGAAGCAAAGATCGCGGCGCCGCGCATCGCGGGTAAAAAGCGCGGCTCCAAAGAAATTAAAGTTCTGTCAGGGGATGGCCAGTTTCATACATGTACACGCACCGTCTATGGTTCTTCGTGGTCGGGAAGCTCTCCATCCAAACTTTATCCATAAAGGGCGGCTCTAATTTCCCCAGGCAGCAATCTCCACTCCGACCATGTCGCGCGTCCTCTTCGTCCTCTGTGCTCTGGCCGCGACGTGCATGGCCTTCTCGCCTGCTGTGCGCCCGGCCGTCCACTCGAGGAGCGTCGCGCTCCGCGCCGCCGCGCCCGTCGCTGAATTGCAGGTTCAGGACACGTGGTGGTGCGCTGCAATGCCCGGAAGGAGCCTGCTCTGCGAACGCATGCAGCATAGGCAAGGGGACATGCAAGTGCATGCGCGGCCTGGTATCATCACCGCTGACCGCACGTTGGCTGCCACATCGTCCCGTGCTGCGCAGGGGCGACAAGGAGTACCCGCCCTCCACCGTGCTGGGCATTGGCAAGGGCGTGTCGTCAGGCGTCTTTGGTGTCACCTCGGCCATCGCACTTGTTGTTGGCCTCTACTGTGTCGCGCAGAGCAACCTGCTGAACATTCTCAGCGGCAGCACGGTCAACGGCTGGTATGTTGCTGGTTCGCTTCTGGTGCCCTACTCCTGGGGCCTGCACGTTGCGTCGTGGATCCAGAAGCAGAACGGAAAGTAAGTCATGCACTTGCGACCAAGAACTCTCCGACGTGCGCCAGACGGTTCGCACGCAGGCGGTGCAGGGCCGCTGCTGCTGCACGGTTTCCTGACGGAGCGCGCTCGCGTAACCGAACCAGAGGAACACGTGCTCGTGAGCGGATCGAGGCATCGCGGGGAGAGCTCGGGGCCCTACGTAGTACGGGCGCGCTCCCTCAGGAGTCATCATTTTCTCTTATCGTAACGTTATTGCTAAATATTTTTGGCCTCGTGGGGACATAGGCGGCCGATACGCGGCTCTGATATTGATGTGTCGTAAAGACTCGACGATCACGATCCGATCGTCACGATGTGTAGACCGTTAGGTACGGTCCGGTGAGACAAAACAAACTTTTCTAGACCGTCCCGACGGCTACCGTACCAACGGTCTCGCGCCGTGGAAGCGTCGATCGGCTTTGCGCTTTCGCTTTGCCGGCTCCGCTCCTACGGTCGGGGCAAGCCGCGTCGCCGCACTTATCAATGCACTCGTCACCGTGCCTGCTACTCTGTCTCGGCGCATCGCCAATTCGCGGGTCGCGAGGGAGCGGCGATGTGCGTCATCGGAAGAGGCTGCGGCCGCGTGCTGCGGAGCAGGCCTACACAGCCGCGGGCGTGGCCTCGGGCTTGGTCAGGGCTGCTTTCATAAGCTTCAGGTCCGGTGCGCGCTGGGCCTTGAGCTCCTTGAGACCATCTTCAGAGGTTTTGAACTTGGCCTGCAACTCGTCGAGGAGCGCCTTGTGCTGGGCCTCGGCTGCCGAAATTTCAAAGGAAACCGATGCAATCTTGGCCTCGAGCTCCGCGGCCGGCATCGTCATGAAGGCTTCGAGTTGCGCGAGCTCCTCGGGCGAGCACTTCGTCTTGTGAGCGGGCGAGCAGCTCGGGCCGAGCGACTTGGCAAATTTGGTTAGCGACGCCAGATCGCGGTCACCCTCGTACACCTGGCCATCATGGTCTCCCGGGGTGTAGTATTTGAGCGTTGGGTAGCCCGTGACACCTTGGGCCTCACACAGCTTTTCGTTCTCCTTGGCCGTGCAGTCGACGTCGCCGATGAGTACCTTCTTGGAATTTTCGAACTTCTCACCGAGGAGATCCCAATCAGGCTTCATCTTCTTGCAGTGGCCTCACCAGGGAGCCTGGAATTTCACAAGAGCAGACTTCGTGCTGAAGACTTTCTTGTCGAAGTTCTTCGCTGTCAGCTCAACAGGTTCGCCTTGAGCACAAATGCTGAAGCCCAGCACGACGACGAGAGTTGCGGTTCGCATGTAATACGGCTCGCCGCGCTCGTCGTGGATCGGAAGGACGACCCGATGAGTGACGTGGTGAAGTTGGAATGCCGATTTTGGCTGACGAAATGAAATTGAGTTTCGATCACGGACCGTTGTCTGTGAAATAGGAGGCCCGTAGGCGCGACATACAAAGTCGATGCCTTTTTTGACGAGATTTGCAGCAGCGAGCGCCAATGGCGAGGGCGAGTCGAACACCACTGGTGCTGGTGGCTGTGCTCGCATTGGTGAGCCGTACGGATGCCAAACGGCACCACAACAATAAACACGATGGTGGCGTTGATGGGTGTGATGGGGATGCTTGCGAAGAGCAGCTCCATACTGGGCGGCAGGGAGCGGCGCAGCCGTCTCTACCATTGACAGGAACAGCTGATGCGAGCATGCCGCAGGCACCACGGGCGGAGGGCCAAGTCGTGGAGGCAGTAGAGAAGACGTGGAGCCTCAAACGCAAGAAGCATCAGCAGCAAAAGCGAAAACAGAAGAAGAAGAAGCAGAACCCGTCTGCAGACAGCACCGAAGAAGTTGAAGGCGCTGCTGCTGTGTCACAGACGTCAACACCACCTCTGTTCGGTGAATCTGTCCAATCACCGCCGCCGCCGCCTACGAGCGAAGCTGATCAGGCCACACGCAAGGGCCGGACACGTCGAGCCAAGGCGGGCCGCCGCCGCCGCCGGAACGAGCCAGCAGCTGCAGAGAATCAGGC
>Ga0070374_10001478_pt1 | contig 10151 bp, 5 predicted proteins | sample LauGreSuBDMM15SN_2_FD_66374 | JGI IMG/M metagenome (GOLD analysis project Ga0070374, IMG submission 66374) | Freshwater lake microbial communities from Lake Michigan, USA - Su13.BD.MM15.SN (version 4) (version 4) | ecosystem: Environmental > Aquatic > Freshwater > Lake | place: Lake Michigan...
CCGCCGCAGCCGCCGCAGCCGCCGCAGCCGCCGCAGCCGCCGCAGCCGCCGCAGCCGCCGCAGCCACCCGCGAGCACCGCGATGGCCAACGGGGCCGTCGCCTCGAACGCCGTCGCGGCGGCTCCGGCGGCACCCCCACCAGGGGCGGCACCCGCGTCAGGGGCGGCACCCGCGTCAGGGGCGGCACCCGCGCGACCGACGCCGGTAGCAACGGCCGGATCGTTGCGGCTGGATTGGAAGACGGCGGTGGTGCGTCCGTCCAAACGGGACCATGAGCGGCGGGATGGCAGCAATGGCTGTGGCACGCACACAGGCACACTGGCGGCATGCTCCGCGTCGGCGTCCTCTACCACCTCCGCCACGTCCATCGCCACGGCTGCCGCAGCCTCGACGGGGGCGCTTCCGACCGCGAACTCTTCCGTGGCAGCAGCTTCCACCGCTAGTGCCCCGCAGGTCACCGCCACCACTGCCTCGGCCATCTGCGCCTCGTCCGCGGATGCAGGCTCGCCGAACCCCGCTATCAAGGCGGTCTGGGTGACCAAGAGCGCGCGCGACGTCGTCCGGTACCGTGCCGAGGCGGCGGCGAGCAAATTGGGCGGCAGGGGGCGGGACGCCTCGGGGGACACCTCGAGGGACAAAAAGCCTCAGGACACAAGGCTAGCTGGGGGCGACAGGGCGGGTGAGCACCGTGCAGCAAGCGATCGCGGTGGCGCATCCGATCGTAATAAGGGAGTGGAGCGCGGCGGCGAGCGTGGGGTTGGAGAGCGCGGCCGACGCTCTAGCCGCAGCGCCAGTCCCCGACGCAGCCCCAAGCGCCATCGTACCAGGAGCGGCAGTCGCAGCCCTTCACACTCCGGCGGCGGCCATCGGAGCCGCAGCCGCAGCCGCAGCCGCAGCCGTCGGGCGGGCAGCAGCCGAAGTCGCAGCCGGAGCAGCCCTAGACGTTCGCCGCGGCGCCGGCCGCAGCGCGGCCGCAGCCGCAGCCCGCGGCGCCATCACGAACGCTCTCGTAGCCGCTCGCGTTCGGGTGACGATCGTAATAAGGGTGACGTTCGTGATGGCCGACGTGGTGCCCGCGACCGCAGCCCGCTCTCCCCCTCGCAGGGCCGGCGCAAGTCGCCATCACCTCGACGGCACTCGCGTTCTCCATCTCGGCGCTCGCGCTCTTACGATCGGCGACGCCGTGCGCCCCGCTCGCGCAGCTGTGATCGAGGCGGCGGCGGAGGCGGCAGAGACATGGGCAGAGCACGCAGCCGCTCGAGAGAGCGCAGAAGCACAGCCACAGGTCGAAGCCACGAGAGAGATCGCCGAAGGTAGCTCCGTTTCACCCCAGCACTCGGCTGAGCGTTCCCGCAGGCCTCGGCCCTCTTCTGAAGATATCCGCACGGCAGCTCGCCTCTGGCCTCTCGTTGGCACGCGCACCGCGCGGTTTTGAATATTGATTATTGTCGCGTTGTCGGCGCGCACCATACTGCTTGGGCACAATGACTAACCATTTATAGTACACTCTAAATGACCGGTTTCTCTCTCATAAAGCTGAGCACGCCCCACCACCATGCGTCAAGCTTTCCACCAAGGCCTGTGCTCGTCGCAGCTCGCGCTGAGCAATGAAGAGCTCATCTTCCATGGGCACGATCGCGGTGTCCACGGAGCAAAAGGTGACCCAGTGCGAGAGAGCGCGTCCCATGGCGGAAACAAACACCGCATCGAGGATCCGCCGGAGCACGCGTTGACGATGCACTGCAGCCATGTCTCGGCAACTCGTCGGCGTCACTTGCCTGGCCTTTGGGACGTCTGGAGTGTCTGCCCCTGGAATTTCTGCCGCGAGCGCGCGCAGCTCCAAAATGGCCTTGCGACAGAGTTCCTCGGCACTTCGTTGCGCCTGCGTTCCATGTTCAAGGAGCAGCGTCGTGTTCATGGCGATCGACCTCATGGCGTACATGTACCGGTAAAATAGTTTGGTGCATCGACAATAAAGCAAGTTAGTTGCAGATTTACATGTAACACGGCGAACGTCTCAAACGAGAGTCACATGACGACTTTCGCTGACGTTCAACACAACGCCCGACGAATGCGCCCAAAACCGCGACGATTGCCTCCGTCCGGTCGGACATGGCCGCCGAGCTCGCGAATGCGGTGCTACATGCGCTGAAGCTTGCCCATGATGATGCCGAGCAGCGTGTCGCGCGAGAGCTCGAGAGGGCAAGCGCAAGTCACTCCAACATGCGGAGAGAGATCGATGAAGCACGTGCAAAGATCATTGAGCTCCAAAAGGACCTTGATAAGGCAAGTACGCAAAAGAATTACGTGACAGATGCATTCGAGAGCTCACGAAAGGAGTGCGCTCGGCTACGAGCAGAAAATCAAGCGAATCAGGAGGATATGGCGCGGCTGCGCAAGATGATTGAGGAGTCGCAACAGGAACGCATCGCTGATGGTATATCGCGCCGTGCGGTGCACGCGGATCTAAGCGACCTCGAACACCATAATGACGTCCTCGGCAGAGCACTCGGCTCTGCCACGAAACTGCTTTATAAGCAACAAGCAGCTGCGGCCGAGAGCGCTACAAGCAGCTTGCCCATACCCGTGCCTGCAAAGGTGCGCGGCGGCAGCACTCCAGCCAAAAAGGGGCGACCCGCAGGCAAGGCGCTCAGCAGCAGCACGACACCCGGGGAGACACCTCGGCAAACTGGCGAAAGTGGAAAGAAGGCGACTCATTCCAGCGCAGGTAGCAGAGGACTCCCGTGGTAGATAGTGGCCGCGCTGGCCGCCGCGCAGACCTTTAGTTATTTAATCGCTAGCGATCGATCTACTAGATCGCACTCTACTAGCGAATCACCCCCCGGCAGATCACCAGCGAGCAGCGTCTCCACAACGGAGCGCCATTACAAAGTTCGGGTATACATTTGTCGAAAACAGCAAGCACGAAATCACATGTCCGGGTGTATTACACGGGAGTGGCTAGGAAATGCACCTTGCACTGTGTGGAGCGCCCGCCCCCGGGGGCACACTTGGACTTGCAAAGAACACCCCACCGCATTGCGCATAGGCATCGCCTTGGGGACGGGAGAGGGGGGTCGTGGCTGCGAAGTGTGGACGCTCATATGAGCTCGTGCCCCTGCGCTACTGGTACTGCAAGCCCTCAGGCCATATTGGGCGCCCACCGCCGCGATCGAGCCTAACTGTCCATTGCGCATCCATCGGGGCCTGCATCCGAGTGAGCAGCAGCCCTTGTGCGCTCGCACGCACTCGCACATCGTGCTCAACCGTCGCAGACCCAGCCAAAGTATCGAGGACGAGCACAGCAGTCGCGTCCGCTGCCATGGTGCCACGCAGCAAGATGGTTTCGACGTGAACACGCCGCGGGAGTTGGTAGGTGGGTGGGTGCGCGTTGGTGGGTGCGGCTCGCAATGTGCAACTCGTCGAGTTCACTAGAATGGCATCATACTCGGATGGCATCTCGGGCGACGGAGATGGCATCTCGGGTGATGCAGCCGGCAGTGGAAGAGGCAGAGCGCACGAAAAGGTGAGCTCGAATTCCAAGGACGGCCGACCCACTCCTTCCGCGGCGCCGACGCCGTCGTCGAGGAAGATGCGGCCTCGCGCACTACCGGTTGCATCGGGAGCGACATGCAGAGTGAGCGGGTCGTACACGGCAAGCAGTGCAGAGCGGCGTACGCGCTCGCGACGTGGAACGATAGTGCCTCCGAGCTGAAAGCGCGGTGTGGCGTCTAGCGGTGTGGGCACGTGCACGCGCGAGCCTCCACGATATGGGCGCCCCGACGCAGCTGCGCCCATTTCGTACCACAGAACGCCCTCGCCACCACCGGCGGGCAGCTCAACAACGGCGGAGAGGACCGCGGGATGCGCCACCGGCTGCACGAGTAACGCGCCACCCACCATCCACTGCTCCTCGCGCCGCAGCGCGGCTTGGGTGGCACGATCGGCCGCGCCGACGTCGATGGTAGAAGCAGCAGCGGCAGCAGCAGTACTGCTGCTGGTGCCACCTCTCCCAGCGTTGCCAGAGACGTGGTTGAAAGCCTGTTTCGGCTCCCCATCAGCCCCTAGCGGGGGCGAGGATTTTGGCTGGGGCACGCCGAGGCGCAGCCAAGGTGGAGCGACAATCGGAAGCCCAACCTGATCGCCGTTGGCCTCCGACGCCTCCCAGAAGAGTGTGTACCAGTATGGCAGCAGCCGCTGGCGCTCGCGGATGGCGTCAGCCGCAGCGGCTGCGTACGGCGCTGGAAGCAGGAAGGGCTCGCGCCGGGGAGAGTCGAGGTGCGCGTGACCACGAAAGAAGGGCAGGTAGGCCGCCGCTTGGTACCAGCGGCTGAGCAGCTCCGGCTCCGGAGTGCCGAAGAAACCTCCCACATCGGCTCCGGTGAAGGGCATCCCTGAGAGCGAGAGGGAGAGGACCATTGCAAATGATAGCCGCAGGTGCTCCCAGCTGGCACTGTTATCGCCCGTCCACACAGCGCCGTACCGTTGCGAGCCTACGAAAAAGGCGCGCGAAAGCACGAACGGTCGCTCAAACTCACTGCCTGGCCGAACGCGCATGCCTTCAAAGGTGGCGCGTGCTTGCAGAGTGCCGTAAGCATTGTGAACCAGCCGATGCTCTACGTGGGCGTCCTTGCCGCCATCACTGCTGCTGCCCTCCTCGTCGCCACCACCACCGCCTCGCTCAGCGTCACTCCTACCGGCGTCGGCTGGGTCGTCGGTCGCGTCGCCGTCCCAGCCACGAGGGAGCCGATGCAAAGCGTCGCGGGGGAGTGTGAGCTCTGCTTCGTCAAAGACCGATGGCTCGTTCATGTCGTTCCATGCATGCATCCAAAGTGGCCAGCCGAGGCTAGCCTGGCGTCTTCCAACCGAACGCAAGCTGCTTGCTGGCTCCGCCTTTGCCTGAGCACGCTCCGCTGCCGTTGAGCCTTCTCCACTTAGCGCCGGCATGCTGTCCGACGATGCGTTGAGACGTTCCTGCGGCCCATGCACGTACAGCGATGACCAAAGAGCGCGAGCCTTGGGCTGCAGCAGGTCCAGGTATGACGACTTGCCGGGCCAGCATTCTCCCACGAAGGCGCTGCCGTCGTGACGTGTGACGAGCAACCCCGCCGCCGCGGCTATCCGATGGAGTTCGTAGTCGGCATCCGCCTTGAGGTGAGGGTCCGCGATACCGACGAGCCGGCGCCCTTTCGGCGACAGCCGACGCCGAAGAGCCTCTGGTTCCGGGAACACGGCCCCGTCGAAGGTGAAGTATCGCTTGCCGAGCGTGTGTTCGATGTCAATCCACACCGCATCGAGGGGCACCCCGTGCCGATCGAAATTGCGATCGAGGCCTTCCACCTGCGCCTGACTCCGAATATTCCAGTGGCTCTGGTGGTAGCCGAGCGCCCACAGCGGCGGGAGCGGCGGAGTGCCCGTGCATGCGACCAACTGCGCGAGCACGTGCCCCGCCGATGGGCCGCCGAAGAGGATGACCTCCATCGCGCCCCCCTCGCTCTGCCAGTAGGAGCCCATGCCGCCTCCGCCGCTCCCGCCGCTTCCTCCGCTGCCTGTGCCGCTGGCTGCGCCGCTGGCTGCGCCACTGCCGCTGCTGCTCCCACTGCCCGCAGCGCTCGCCTGGTGCTCGCGCCACAGGTCGACGTACGTCTCCGCGGCGCTGAGCCATAGAGCGCCCGCCGCGTGCCGCCGCCCATGCGCGAGCAGGAATGGCAAGGAGCCATAGAGCCCGACGGGCGTGCCCGGCCCGTACTTGAAAACGTCCAAATTGAAGAGGCGATGCGGCTCGCGCAGCGGCGTGAAAGAAGGCGTCAGCGGCGCGTCCGTGGCGCCGGTTCCAGACACAGTTGCGAGGGTAAGCGGCTCTAAAGTGATGGGCAAGGCAAGAGGTTCGGCGCGTTCAGGCAGCCCGAATGCTTCGAGGGCGCCCGGGAAGAAGACATCGGCGCCATATGCAGTGCAGCCATGGGGCCGGCTATCGATGAAGCCACCCCACGCGTCTGGCCGATCGCTGCACCCGCCGAATTGCAGGAGGCCACGGCTGTTGAGGACCACGGCAGGAATCTGTTGGTGAATGCGAGCGCTGCCGACGCGGCCGACGAAGAGGCGTAGTGCTAACGGCTCGGAGTGCACTTCGAGCTCACTCCACCAGGCCGTGCTCGCAGCGCGCAGCACCCACACGCCCTGCTCATCCGGGAGAATCTGAGTTATGGCTGGCCGCTCTGTCAACTCGGGTGGTAGCACGAGAGGCGCAATACGAAAGTGATTGCTCGCGCTTTCGATGCGCACGGTCCAGCTGGGGACGGCGCCGGCGACGGCGTGCATTACGAGTGTCGCGGTGCCATTTTTGCCATCGGTGATTTGCGCTGTGGCAACGTTGTCAGATATGTGCGCTGTGCCAGCAATGCGGCAAGCGTCAACTTTGCATGCCGTCGAGGTGACCACACCGTCGATTCTGTATGCCGGCATCGCTCTTCCGCCCACCGGACGTAGACCGGCGCATGAGGGCGATTCGGCGCATGTCGTGCGGAACTTGGAGGCGTCGAATGCCGAGACGAGGACAGCGGCGAAAGCCGACATGACGAAGCCGACAAGAATCTTTGGGCGCGGTGCGTGTACGAAGGGCTATAAGATGTCGAGAAAAGAAAGGAACGTCACTAAGAAGGTAAGTGCGGAGAGATGAGATTTCACAGGATTGCAATTGCCCCTCACGAGACACATGGAGCCTCTTCGAGAGCCACTTCATCCCAGCCTGCTTGAGGCGATTCGAGATTCGGGACTGGACTCCGACGAGCTCGCCACAACCCTCAAGCCGTTGCTCCAAAGTATTTCGGTACGCCCAGAGTTCCTTGGACACTCCACAGCTGCTGCCGCTGCTACGCCACGAGAACACCCATCCGGCTTGCCCTATGTTACAAACTACCACCCCTGTGTTACAAATGCCACACCTTCCCGCTTCCTCAGGACACATACTATCGGAACGAAGCCGCCCGACAGTCAGAGCTCGGTGAATCTGCGGATCTGTTCCCGATGTTCAAGGCTGATATGGCGGGAGTGATCATCGACTGGAACACGCAGCTCGCGCGGGTATCAGGCGTCCCCGCAGGCGAGGTCGTGGGTCGACCCCTGATCGAGCTGGTACGGCCAGATGGGCGCGAGGCTGTCGTGCCCTGTCTCGCCAAGGCGTTGCAGGGTCAGATGTCGCGCGATGTGAGCGTCTCGCTCATGCTCGACCGCGGCTGGCAGGTCACGCTCTTGCTAGGCCTCTCGCCGCGCTACGACGGTGGCGGCGAGCGAATCGTGGGCGTTCTTGGACTCGCCCAGGTGCTCACGGCGGTATCGCCAGCGCCGGTGCTGGGTGCCGCCGGCGCCGGCACGAGTGCGCACGCCGGCGTCGCCTCTGATGCCGTGGGCCATAACGGCGTGAGCGACACTCTCGAGGCTCATGAGCTGCGCGAGCTCATCGATGCGGCGGCTGTGCCCTTGATGAGCGTCGACACGCGAGGGCGTGTCGAGGCGTACAACAAGCGGATGGCGACGCTGTCGGGGGCCGCGGCCACCGAAGTGATCGATGCGACTCTCTGGAAAGCCGCGCCCTTTAGTGCGGGCGACACGGCCAGTCTGCTCCGCTCGGCCTTCGAGCGTGCGTTGAGCGGTGAACACGTCATCGGGGTCGACCTCGTCATCCGCACCAGCCGTGGGACCGGTGCTGCCCTGCAGATCAACGCCTCGCCGATTTATTCTAGGCGCGACGACGGCGCTTGCTGTGGCGATGGCAGCAGCAGCGTCGCCGGCAGCGACAGCAGCAGCGGGGGCACGAGATTCACGAAGGTCGTGCGCGGCGTCGTGTTCGTGGGTGTGCTGGACCCGTTGCACCAGCGCTCTATGGAGCAAGTGCAGCTCGCGCGTAGCCTGCTCGTGCAAGGCGAAGGGAGCGAGCGACGAGGACCGCGGGTCGACCTCGCCTCGCTCTCGCATGATTTGCGCACTCCCCTCAATGGCCTGCTGGGCTCCCTTGAGCTCGCGCTGCAACAGCCGATGAGTGCCCCGATCCAAGTGCCCTTGCGGCACGCGATGACTTCGGGAAACCACCTGCTCGATCTCGTCAACGACCTGCTCGCCCTCCACGGCACCGTTGAACTCGAGCGGCAGCGTTTCAACCTGCGTGAGCTGCTAGAGGAGCACTCGAAGGCGTGCGCTGTGCAGGCGCGCGAAAAGTCGGTTCGCTTTCAGTGGACAGTGGGAAAGTGCGTGCCCAAGCATGTTTTGGGCGATCGGCGGAGGCTACTCCAGGTGATCAACCACCTGACGGCCAACGCGCTGCGCTCGACAAGCCGTGGAGAGATCTCGATAAGCGCCGAAGTGGTCCACGAGACCCAGGGTGCGATCAAGCTGCAGCTGGTGGTGATCGATACGGGCGTGGGGGTGCAGCAAGAGGTGCTCGACGAGGCGACCGCAGTGCTGCTGCACGAGGACGCCGAGAAGGCCATCGAGCTGAGCTCGTGGCGCAACGCCCGAGCCGTCGGGCGTACCGCCGCCCTGGGCATCGCCATCTGCCATCAGCTACTTTCGTCCATGGGAGGAAGCCTCATGGTCAAATCGACCTACGGTGAAGGATCAAGGGTCGAGGCCATGTGCTTGCTCGAGAAGACCTATTCGAACACTGTCATCGAGCGCCGGAATTCACGTGAATCGGTAGCATCGGAAGTCTCGGAGCAGTCGGAGAAGGATGCAAGGGTGCCCTGCCCATTCGAATTCAAGGCGGGAGGCACGCGCAACGCCGAGCCCGAGGGCAAGGCGGGCGCCGGAGGCACCAGCAGCACCGATGAGGATGTCAGCTCATCGACGCACAGCCAATGCCAGCATCTTGGCAAAGTCAAGGGCGGCGGCATCGACGTCGACACCGACCGCTCCACCCACTCGAATGAGACAGACGAGGTGAGCGTGGGTCGTGGCGCCGTCGACGACGACGGGGAGGCGCAGCGGCGCTTCGAGGTGCTCGTCGTCGAGGACAATGACCTCAACGCGTGGGTGGTTTGCAGCATGTTGCAGGGCCGTGGCCACCTCGTACGCCACGTGCCCGATGGCAGTGCAGCCGTTGAGCTCGTAGGCTACACCCTGCGCCATGCCGACGCGCCCCGGATCGACCTGATCTTAATGGACTGCTCCATGCCGATCGTCGACGGCTACACGGCCACTGCTCTGATCCGCTATCTCGAGGCGGGTGAGCTCGAGGGCGCTGCCGCCGCCGGGGCTGCCGCCGCCGGGCTTCGCTCGTGCACAACCTCGGGCATGTCGGTGCCCATCATCGCGCTCACTGCGTTCGCGATGGCAGCGGACCGCGTCAAGTGCCTAGAGGCTGGCATGGACGACTACATGACCAAACCCGTGGGCAAATCTTCGTTGCTCAAGCTAGTCGATCGTTACCGCCGCGCCGGCTTGGGACTGGGCGGCGCCGCCCCGTCGTCGCAGTTGCAGAGCGATGCCAACCAGCTGCTGCCCGCGCGCGGCGGCCTGCGACCACACCTGCCATACGTGCTCAGCTTCCGCGAACGGTTATGCGAGATCGCCTTGAGCATGCGCCGTGCCGCCTCGCAGGGCCTCTTCAAGGCCGTGATCGACGAGGCGGAGCAGCTGAGTCAGCTGTGCGTGCTGCCCGAGCTCGACGAGGTGCGGCAGGCCGCCGACGGCATCGCCAAGCTCACGGTCAGCGCCGGTGGTGGCGAGGGCGAAGTGTGTGGGGCGATCGGGGGGGACGCTGCCACCTCGAATGCGGAGGCAGTTGGCAGGTTGAGTGCGGAGGGTGGTTCGTTGGCGTCGTTGACGCTCCAGGTGGACGCGGCGGTGTCAATGCTCTCCGTGATGCTCGGATCGCTCGGCGTGGAGCGCAGCTCCGTCGGCGTGAACAGCTCCGCAAGCGTGAACAACTCCGCAGGCGTGAACAGCTCCGCAGGCGTGAAGGCGCCACCAGCGAGGCTGGTGAGCACCACAGCGCCGGCTGCTCAGGACGCCAGTGCGAGCGGAGTCGCTGCCAGAGGCGTGGGCGAGACCGCTGCACCGCCGCTGCTGCACCCTCCAGCCGCGAGCGCACCAACTGGCCCCCGCTCATCGCAATCTGCCAAGACCGCCGCCGCCCCGACGATGGAATTGCTTGC
>Ga0070374_10001489_pt1 | contig 10126 bp, 11 predicted proteins | sample LauGreSuBDMM15SN_2_FD_66374 | JGI IMG/M metagenome (GOLD analysis project Ga0070374, IMG submission 66374) | Freshwater lake microbial communities from Lake Michigan, USA - Su13.BD.MM15.SN (version 4) (version 4) | ecosystem: Environmental > Aquatic > Freshwater > Lake | place: Lake Michigan...
TGGGGTCAGCAGTACTACGTCATTAAGCGAAACCCAACACCAGGTTCACCCGCATATGAAGAGCTTCAACGAAAGCGCACCAAGAAAAATGGCGCGGTAGAGGCTACAGATCCACCCGAGAACTCTGAGGGCACAACGATCGAAGAAAAAGGTCAGCGCCAGCAGCCAAAAAAGAAGAAAAAGAAGAAGTAGACAAAACAGACTTATTACTACAATCCCGACAAAGGGGGCATCATGGTAAAGGCAAAAGAAGCGGCTGTTGAAACAACTGAGGTTGTTGAGACAACAGAGGCGGCAGACAGTAAAAAAGCACCTAAAGGCGTAGCAAAGCTTGAGGAAGAGGGCGATATCGCCGCTGACTACCTAGAGGTGTTGCTAGATATTGCAGATCTTGATGGGGACATCGACATCGATGTAGAAAACGACCGTGCCGCTTTGGCTATTGTGGGTGGAAAACTTACCCACCTGGTAGGCAGCAGCGGTGAAGTTTTGGATGCGATCCAAGAGCTCACACGCCTAGCTGTACAAACCTCCACAGGCGACCGCAGCCGCTTAATGCTTGATATCGATGGTTTCCGCGCCGGACGCCGCAAAGAGCTTAAAAAACTTGCGCAAGATATGGCTGAAGAGGCTAAGACAACTGGCAACTCAATCAAATTAAAGCCAATGAACGCCTTTGAGCGCAAGATCATCCATGACACAATCCAGGATCTAGGCCTAAGCAGCGAGTCTGATGGTGAAGATCCAAACCGTTTCGTAGTTATCTATCCAGCCTAACTCTGTGGAGGTTTCACGTGAAACCCTCATTGCGAGGTATTTTCCAGACGGTGAGCGGGTTTACGCCTACGCCACATTCCTAGAAACAGCTGGAATTGAGCGTGGATTAATAGGCCCCCGTGAGGCTGACCGCATCTGGGAGCGCCACATCTTTAACTGCCTTCCACTTACCACCCTTTTTACAGAAGGTGCTACCGTTTTTGATATTGGATCTGGGGCGGGGTTGCCCGGGATTGTGATCGCTCTAGCTCGCCCTGATCTAAAAGTAACCCTCATCGAACCACTAGAACGCCGTGTGGAGTTCCTTCAAGAAGCGGTCAAGGGGCTTGATATCGAGGTAATCCGCGGTCGTTCCCAGGATGTGAAGGCCACAGCCCAGTATGTAACCGCCCGCGCAGTGGCACCTTTAGAGAAGTTGAAAAAAATCAGTTGGCATCTTTTGAAAACCAATGGCTCATTATTGGCCATGAAGGGCGAAAAAGCCCACGAAGAGATGAAATCTGTGCCAAAAGCAATTCTTCACGAGGTAAATCTGGAGGGAATTGAGCTCAGTCGCATAGTCGAGGTTAAAAAAGGTGCTTAACTACCCACGTGGATGATTCACGTGAAACAAAGAAGGTAGTTGGCACCCGCCGGCTCAAAGAGGCCATGCCCAAACCCGCCTCCCTTCGAATCCTCACCGTGGCTAACCAGAAAGGTGGGGTTGGTAAAACCACCACCGCCGTCAACCTTGCAGCAGCCCTTTCTATGGGTGGCCTCAAAGTTGTTGTTATCGATCTAGATCCACAAGGAAACGCCTCAACGGCTTTAGGTGTTGAACATCTTGATAATGCAGGAATTTATGAAGTGTTGATGGGTGATTCAACAATCTCACAAGTAATTCAAAAAGTGGCAGGCTTTCCTTCACTTGAATGTGTTTCTTCAAATACTTCCTTAGCGCAAGCAGAAATTGAATTAGTTCCAATGGTTGCACGTGAAATGCGATTAAAAGAAGCGATCGAAGAGTTAGTTGCAGATCGCCAAGCGGGTGGCGAAACAATTGATTACATCTTTATTGACTGCCCACCATCACTTGGTCTACTAACTGTTAATGCATTCACGGCGGCAAAGGAGGCTTTAATCCCAATTCAATGCGAGTACTACTCACTGGAAGGTCTATCACAACTATTAAAGACATTTGAATTAGTAAAAAAGCGTTTGAATCCAACATTGAAGTTGTCAACGCTTGTATTAACAATGTTTAACAATACAAATCTAGCAAACGATGTTGCTAATGAAATTAGAAAGCATTACCCAAACGAGTTAATTGATATTCCAATCCCCCGCACAGTGCGTGTTTCAGAGGCACCAGGATTTAAACAAACAGTAATGACATATGATCCTGTTTCTCCTGGCGCAATTGCGTATATGGCTGTTGCTCGTGAATTAGCAGAGCGTGGAAAACCCTTTGACTCAAACGTTGTTTCAATTAATTACAAACGTGAAGGTGAGATCGCATAATGGCACGTCGTGGTGGACTTGGTACAAACCTTGATGCATTAATCCCAACATCATTAACTGTTGGTGACAAAGAGGTAGGACAACAGCACGAAGTTGCTATCGGCGCAATTTCACCTAACCCACGTCAACCTCGAACACATTTTGATCCCGTTGCCCTTGACGAATTAATTGCATCAATTAAAGAAATTGGAATTTTACAACCACCTGTAGTACGTCAAACAACACCGGGTAAATATGAATTAATTATGGGAGAGCGTCGTTTCCGTGCTGCAAAAGCTGCTGGATTAACAACGATTCCGGTCATTATCAGGCAAACACCAGACAATGAATTGTTACGCGAAGCGCTGATTGAAAATATTCACCGCAGCCAATTAAACGCACTTGAAGAAGCGGCTGCATATTCGCAACTCCTAACAGATTTTAATTGCACACACGATGAGCTTGCACAAAAATTAGGACGCTCACGCCCACTTATTTCAAACACGATCCGTCTAATGAACCTACCAACATCTGTGCAACAAAAACTTATATCTGGTGTTTTATCGGCCGGTCATGCACGCGCACTCTTGGGTTTAAGTGATGCAAGCGCAATCGAGAAACTTGCCGCACGAATTGTTACCGAAGGTTTATCTGTCAGATCAACCGAAGAAATAATTTCGTCTGGGGCACCCAAAGGACAATCTGCAAAGAAACCAAAGCAGACAAAATCTACTAGTCCTGAATTACAGGAAATTGCTGAACGAATTGGCGACGCTCTGGACACACGCGTTTCAATTCAAGGTGGCATAAAAAAAGGAACAATTGTTATTGAATTTGCTGGAGCAGAAGATTTAAAACGAATTACAAAGGCGTTAGAAAACTAACCTTTAAGTTCAAATCCACCTTTACGGCCTGCCATCTCCTGCTTAATTACTCCACCAAGTGCTTTCACACCTTCACGGATGCGCTCTGGTGTTGGATAGCAATAGGACAAACGCAAAGACCATGAGCCAAAACCATCTGCATAAAATGCGGTACCTGGAACGTATGCAACCTTTGCAACGATCGCCTTTGGCATCATCGCTGTTGTATCTATTTCAGGTGGCAAGGTGACCCACACATAAAAACCACCACCAGGTTTAGTCCATTGCGCTGTGGCTGGAAAGTGTTCATCAAGTGATTCCAACATGGCATCGCGACGGACCTTGTATAGCTCGCAAAAAGATGCGATCTGATCGCGCCATGGTTGATCAGCTAGATAACTTGAGATTGTTAACTGAGTGAAGTTTGAAGGACACAAAATCGATGATTCACTGGCGATAACCATTTTTTCCTTCAACGATGGTGGTAACAACGCCCAACCCACGCGCAAACCAGGTGCAATTGTCTTTGAAAATGAGCCCAAATAAATAACATTTTCAGAATCTTCAGCACGCATCGCATTTGGTGATGGTTTATCAAATCCCAATAAACCATACGGGTTGTCCTCAACGACAAAAATCTCAGCTTCACGACAGATGTTTAAAATTTCTGTGCGACGAGATGCTGGCAATAGAACCCCACTTGGGTTTTGGTAATTAGGAATTGTGTATAAAAATTTGATTTTACGCCCCGCAGCTCGCACAGACTTGACGGCCTCAGCAAGTGCTGATGGCACCAAACCATTCTCATCGGTTTCAACATGCACAACAGATGCTTCGTATTGATGAAAAGTTCCGAGTGCGCCAACGTATGAAGGCGCTTCAGCCAGGACAACATCCTGTGGGTCTAAAAAGATGCGTGAGATAAGGTCCAAAGCTTGTTGTGAACCAGTTGTAATTAGAACATCATCAGGATTACCGCGAATACCTTCGAGGGCCATGACTTCACAGATCTGTTCGCGAAGCTTTGGATGCCCCTGACCATTTCCATATTGCAACGCCTCTTGTCCATTGTTGCGAATTAATTTATCGACAACATCGGCCATCATTCCCATAGGAAGAGCTGAAAGATTAGGCATTCCACCCGCAAGTGAAACAATTTCGGGACGGGATGCAACAGCAAAGAGAGAACGAATCTCACTTGGCTTCATATGTGCTGCCCTAGATGCAAACCTGTCTTCAAGATTTTGAGGTGCACCTGTTGAGAAGCGTTGCGTTATCTCTGACATAGCCTAAGTCTGTCATACCCAAGGGAATATTTGAGTGGTATTTAGCGGCGGATGCCTGCTTTACGCAGATCTGCAATACGCAATGTTCCTGTTTTTGCATCATCTTCGGCAGCCAAATACAGACGTTGAATCGCAATAACTAAGGCTTCAGCAATAACATCGCGAAAATCTGGCCGGGAAAGGCGATCTAAATCACCAGGATTACTTACATACCCCAAATCAATTCGGACAGTTGGAGCCATTGTCATGCGTAGTAAATCCCATGTTTTTGCATGGGTGCGGCAATTAGTTAAATCAGTCCGAGCACAAATTTCTCGTTGTACTAAAGAAGCAAATCGTTCACCAACAATTGAATGAACACCATGAGCATCACTACCATAAAAATATGTTGCTGCCCCATGTGCTTTGTCATTGGCATAGGAGTCAACATTTAAAGAAATCATTAAGTCAGCGCTACTTTTATTACTAAACACAATTCGCTCAAGTTCAGAAGGATTATTTGTCGCACCACGTGTTAAGAAAACAGAGGCGCCTAATGCAAGCAGACGCCCTTCGGTGCGGACGGCAACATCATAAACAAGTTGATCATCACCATCAGGATTTAAAACAATAACCTTATTTGCAAGCGCCGGACCACGGCTTTGCTGCATCGCATTTTGTCGTAAGGTTGAGGGGACTCCCCCTGAAACAATCTTTGTTAAACGAATCAGAGCGATAATTGTCGCAGGCCCACATTTTCCATCAATAGTTGTGCCAACAGACCTTTGGAAATCTTTAACAGCCATTTCGGTTCGAGGACCATAAATTCCATCAACTCGACCACAATCAAAACCCATCTCAGTTAATCGTGCTTGCAACGCGGCAATGTCATCGCCATGCATTAATGGATGCTCCTGCACGTACAAGGATCGGTCACCGAGCTTCCATCGTGCCTCTTCTAATGCACGAGCGGTAACCGCATCAATAAAACCCGTGACATCAAGGCCACGGGCTTGTTGGAATGAGCGGACTTCTGACTCGGTTAAATCTGACATGAATTTATACGAGGAAGCTTTCTAGCTCCTTGAGCATCACTGGTTTTGGCTTAGCGCCGACGATTTGCTTAACAACTTCGCCATTTACAAAAACATACATGGATGGAATTGATGTGATCCCATACTTAATTGCAATTTCTGACTCTTCATCAGTATTGAGTTTTACAATCTTGATCTTTGAGCCGTACTCATCTGAAATCTCTTCAAGAATTGGACCAACAGCACGGCATGGGCCACACCATTCAGCCCAAAAATCAACTAAAACAGGGGTTGTGCTCTTTAGAACCTCTGCATCAAATGATGCTGTTGTCACTTTGCTTGTTGCCATCGTATTGCTCCTTATTAGTGCGTTAGTTAAAGATTACTAGTGGGCTAAGAATTTTTCTGCATCAAGGGCTGCCGCACAGCCTGATCCAGCTGCCGTGATTGCCTGACGATAGGTGTGGTCAACTAGATCACCGCACGCAAAGACACCCTTGAGGTTGGTGTGAGTTGAACGACCTTCACAGATTACATACCCCTCACTGTCCAATGTAATTTGTCCTGCAATCAATTCACTGCGCGGTATATGTCCGATCGCAACAAATAAACCCGTAAATGCTTGTTCACTTTCTGTGCCATCAACGGTATTTCGAAGCTTCAATCCCTCAACCTTGTCAGCCCCAAGAACATCGATTACTTCTGTGTTCCATAAAAATTCAATCTTAGGATTAACTTTCGCGCGCTCAGCCATAATCTTTGATGCGCGTAGTGAGTCGCGACGGTGAATCAAAACCACTTTGTCGGCAAAACGTGTAAGGAAAGTTGCTTCTTCAACGGCAGAGTCTCCGCCACCAACAACAGCAATTGTTTGTCCGCGGAAGAAGAAACCATCACAGGTTGCACACCAAGAAACTCCGTGGCCAGATAAACGTTTTTCATTAACTAATCCAATTTCGCGGTAGGCGCTACCAGTGGCAAGAATTACAGATTTAGCCTTAATTGTGTTGCCAGAACCATCCTTCAAAACCTTTATATCCCCAGATAAATCCATTTCAACAATGTCATCTGTCATTAATTCGGCACCAAAACGCTTAGCTTGCTTGCGCATGCTGTCCATTAAATCTGGACCCATCACACCATCTGTGAAGCCGGGAAAGTTTTCAACCTCTGTTGTGTTCATGAGAGCACCACCTGCTGTAACCGAACCTTCGTAAATGATTGGATCTAACTGCGCACGCGCAGCATAAATCGCAGCGGTATATCCAGCTGGACCCGATCCAACAATTACAACATTTCGTACTTCACTCATTGTGCCTCCTAGACCCTGAAATCTAATCGTTTTCTTCTGTTTTTGCTGAACGCCGACTGATTGAACTACCCAGGTGGCGAATCATCGAGATCTCCTCAATATGAAGCGCCTTCGCCGCCAATATGTATGCAAAGAATGAGACCACCATCACAACCAATAGTTCACCCGCACGTGCAGCACGCGTCAAATCAACAGCGAACCAAGAAATGTATTGAGTCATAATAAACAACGGAACCATTGCAAGCAGAGATGCGATCAATAAACGTATGTGTTGGCCTAAAAATTCAGATAACGCAAGCTTCCCAACATGCTTTTTCAGTAGAGCCAAAGTCACAAATAATCCGATTAAATAACTAACAGAGAATGCAACACCCAAACCAACTGTTACCCATTGTGTTTTCAAGAAATATAAACAGAAGTAAGACATACCAACAGAGAAAACATTGATTACTAAGATTGAGACTACTTGAGTTTTTGTATCTTCAAAAGCATTAAAACCACGGATTAAAATTAAGTTAATGGAAAAAGCAACCAAGCCAAAGCTAAGTGCAGATAAGACATAACCTATGTATCGTGAATCCTCATTAGGAATACCAATAAAAATACTCTGTGTAATTAATGGGCCAAATAACAAGAAAGCAACCGCGCTTGGAACTGTTATCACGCCAACTAAACGAATCGCTCTAATCAACTGCGCTTTAACCTCATCACGCTTGCCATCGAGTGCTAACTTTGAAATATGAGGAAGGATTGCGGTGATAATTGAAATCGTAATGATTGAGTATGGAAGTAACATAACAAAATAGGCATATGTATATGGTGTGTAACCAACACCAGTTGCAACACCCTCTTGGGCGCTTCGAACCGCTGCCGTAGTTGCGACATTAACAGTCACTAAATATCCAAGCTGTGAAATGAAAACATAAACAAGGGTCCAACCAGCTAAATTAAAAGACTTCCCCAATCCGGCAACACCAAGTTTTGGCTTGATCGACACACCAAGTTTTCTAATGACAGGGATCAGAACTAAAGCTTGAACAACAACACTAAAAGTTGTGCCCCATCCCAATAATGCGACCTGGTTTGAGGTAATGCTAGAAATATCAATGCCAGGTGAAAACAGTAAGAATCCGCCAAACAATCCGATTCCAACCAGGTTGTTAGCGATTGGCGCCCACATGAGTGGCCCAAATGAACCCCGGGCATTGGCCACTTGGCCCAACATTGTAAACAAACCAAGGAAGAAGATTTGTGGCAGGCAATATCGTGTAAATGCAATTGCAATCTCTTGCTCAGTTTCAAAACCAACTGTGAAAAACTCTGGCGCATATAAACGAACTAGAGCTGGTGCAAAAAACATTCCTAGTGAAACAAGCACAAGAAGAATAAGTGAGATTGTTGTAATTAGTCGAGATGCAAAATCATCGCCGCCATCATCGTGTTCGAAGGATCTCACCAATTGCGGGATAAAGATTGCTGTTAGTGCACCACCAACTAGTAAGTTATACAAAATATTTGGCATTGTGTTTGCAACGTTGTATGTGTCGGCAAGTAAAGTTGTTCCCAACACAGCAACAATCAAAATTCCGCGGATAAATCCGGTGATCCGAGAAATTACTGTTCCTAAAGCCATAATGCCTGATGCACGGAAAAGATCGTTAGATTTCATTTAACCCTCCTACGCACTCGGCGGAAGCTTTGTGCCGCCCCTGCCAATAAGACAAGTATGGCCGCCCCAGTAGTAAACCAAGCCACACGTGGGTCGATAACAGTTGAATTTAAAGTTAAGATCACTTCAGGGACAATTTCATTACCCGCAGTATCTGTTATTAAGACCGAAACTATTGTCTCACCCGGGGCGATTACAGATACACCCATTTCTAGCTGCTTTTTTGACCGTGCAGGAATAGTTATGTTTTCGAAACTATTAACAAGTACACGTGAATTATTGGGCATCATTAAAATATTAACTGTGATCTCAGAATCAAACTCATTAATTACCGTCAGGGGCAAATTAACATTAGTTGTAGTGATCTGGTATCTACCGCTATTTATGCGCAATTTGTACACCAGCGAATCGACAGCGGTGCGTGCACTATAAGAATAAAATTCACGGGAAGCTTTATTTAACTTTGGTGACAATAGCTTTGAAAGCTGAGATCGCACCATGAGTAACTCAGGATCATTTACAACTTTAGAAAGTTTTGTCAAAGCTTTACGATTTTCACCGTAAGCCTTTCGTAGTGGATTACTAAGCCCCGATTTACCTGTACTCCACCCACCATTTGGTTCACTACGAACAGACCGACCGAGAGCGGCCTCTAATTGTGATTTACCGAATGCATAATAATTTCTTAATTCACTCGGCGCTAAACGTTTTGCCAGTGACACGTCAGGATTTCCGTATGCAAGTGCGACCACTTGTTGGCCGTCGGTGATTTGTCGCAGCTGTTTTAACCAAGCCGTTGCAATTTCCTTACCAATAGGCTCCGCGTCGGTTGCCAATGTGTAATCACCAGTCATTGCTATAACTTCATCAATTAGCGCAGCGTCAATAACCCAGGTGGTGTTATTAACGCGTGGCGTGTAGACAAGAAGGCCTAAATCACCTGACGGAGTCAATTTTTGTGCCAAATCATCGTTTCTAAATTCACCTGTAAATGTTTGGTGCGCCATTGATGTAATTCGCACGATTGAATCAGCTGCTTGCGCAGGCGATAACTGCAGCATGATTAGAAGCGCAATCAATAGTGTAATTATTTTTTTCATTGCGTTAACGCTAAACTTCTGGCAATCAGCTTCTTTTCATCCGGGTAGGCTAAACGATCAACAATTTCAGATAGCGGGAACCATGAAACCTCATCCACTTCACTTTCTTGAGCAAGCAAGGTTCCACCAATTTCGACAAACATAAAATGATGGACGGTTTTATGAATTCGCTTACCACCTGCCATAAACCAAAAATCAATCACACCTAAAGATTGTGTAATTGAAGAGGTAATTCCAGTTTCTTCAGCCACTTCGCGGATGGCGGCCTGCTCTGGAGTTTCACCTTCTTCAATATGCCCTTTAGGTAAAGACCATAAAACACGTTTCCCACTGGAATCTTTGTTGTCGTATCGGCCAATCAGCAAACCCAGCGCGCCAGTTGTATCAATCACCAAACCGCCAGCACTTACCTCATCAACACGTTTTGCATAAGGGCGCGTCGGTTGAGCGCTCTTCTGAGCGGTGTTTTGAGTCTGTGGTTGTGGGCCGCGATTACCGGAGCGCTTCCGCTTCCGCTTTTTCTTCGTACCTTCGCTGCCCGCACCAGGTGCCGGGATCATGGAGCAAGGGTAGTGCTTTAACCTTACTTATTGTGAGTACAGCATTAGGCGCCGCAGGAGAGTTAGC
>Ga0070374_10001491_pt1 | contig 10117 bp, 10 predicted proteins | sample LauGreSuBDMM15SN_2_FD_66374 | JGI IMG/M metagenome (GOLD analysis project Ga0070374, IMG submission 66374) | Freshwater lake microbial communities from Lake Michigan, USA - Su13.BD.MM15.SN (version 4) (version 4) | ecosystem: Environmental > Aquatic > Freshwater > Lake | place: Lake Michigan...
AAAGCACTGGGATATGCCGCGTCGCCCAAGGTCCAAATCATGTGGGCGCAGCCCGGCGGGGGGTGGGCCAGCCAGTGCGCGGTGCGGGCGCGGCGCAGCGGGGCATCTGCGGGGGGCGATTCAAAGCGGCCGCCGCTGCCGCGCCCACCCAATGGGCCCGATCGGCCTCGCTGGCGGCCAGCACCTGGGCTGGACCTCCATAAGCACTGAGCAATTGGCGCAGTTGGCGCGCGCTCACGCCCGGTGTGGTGACCAACTGCAACCAATCGGGCCAGTCGCTGGCCGCGGTGTGTGTGGGTGTCATGGGTGCCTCCCTGGGGCATTTTTTGGCGTTCATCATCGACCAGCTCGTGGCCTTTGGCAATAGGTGAACCCCAGCGTGTGGGCTTGACGGCAGGGGTTGGGGCGCGGCGCAAAAGCGCGGACAATATGCCCCCATGGCTTTGCTCACCATCCTCACCTATCCCGACCCGCGTCTGCACACCGTGGCCAAACCTGTGGCCTTGGTGGACGATCGCATCCGCCAACTCATTGCCGACATGACCGAGACCATGTACGAGGCCAAAGGCATTGGCCTGGCCGCCACCCAGGTGGACGTGCACGAGCGGGTCATCGTCATCGACGTGTCGGAAGAACACAACCAGCCGCTGGCCTTGATCAATCCGGTCATCGAGTGGGCCAGCAGCGATCGCATCAAGGGCGAAGAAGGCTGCTTGTCGGTGCCCGGTATTTACGACGGCGTTGAGCGGGCGCACCAAGTGCGCGTCAGCGCACTCGACGCCAGTGGCCAAGCCTTCACCGTGGAGGCCGAAGGCCTGGAGTCCATTTGCTTGCAGCACGAAATCGACCATCTGCAAGGCAAGGTGTTTGTGGAACACCTGTCTTTTTTAAAGCGCACCCGCATCCGCAGCAAAATCCTCAAGGCCCAACGCGAGTCGCAACGCTGAGCCCATGCGTCTGATCTTTGCGGGCACGCCCGAATTTGCCCAGCAAGCCCTGAGCGCTTTGCATGCGGCGGGGCATGACATCGCTTTGGTGCTCACCCAACCCGACCGGCCCGCTGGGCGCGGCTTGCAACTGCAGGCATCCGCCGTCAAACAATTTGCCCTGGCCCACCAACTGCCGCTGGCCCAACCGCGCAGCCTGCGCTTGGACGGCAAATACCCCGACGACGCCCGCGCTGCACAAGACGCCATCGGCCGCGCCCAAGCACAGGCCATGGTGGTGGCTGCCTACGGCTTGATCTTGCCCGCCTGGGCCTTGGCCGTGCCGCGCTTGGGCTGCTTGAACATCCACGCCTCGCTGTTGCCGCGCTGGCGCGGTGCGGCACCCATCCACCGCGCCATCGAAGCGGGCGACGCACAAACAGGTGTGTGCATCATGCAAATGGACGTGGGGCTGGACACCGGGGACGTGCTGTTGCGCCGCGCCATCGACATCCACCCAGAGGACACCACCGCCCGCTTGCACGACCGCTTGGCCCACTTGGGCGCGCAGGCCTTGCTCGAGGTATTGGCCCAGCCGCAACCTTGGCGGGCCCAGCCGCAAAGCGAGGAGGGCATCACCTATGCCGCCAAAATTGAAAAGCACGAAGCGCTGATCGACTGGTCGATGCCTGCCGCCGTGTTGGCGCGGCGCGTTCGCGCCTTCGACCCCTTCCCCGGTGCGCACACCCTGTGGCAAGGCCAGGCTTTGAAAATTTGGTCGGCACAGGCTTTGCCTGATCAGGCCCAAGCCCCGATGGGTGCAGGCGCAACTGCTGCCACCGCTCCCAACGCAGCCCCTTTCACCGCTGACCATCTGCTGGCCGACACAGCCAGCGCGCCCTTACCCGGTCAAGTGCTGCAGGCCAGCGACCAAGGTCTGGACGTGGCCACGGGCGACGGTGTGCTGCGCGTGCTGCAGCTGCAAAAACCCGGCGGCAAGCGCCTGGGCGTGGCAGACTTTTTGCGCGGCGGCGTTGTCGACTGGCGCGGGCAAAAGCTGGGCGGGTGAGCCCAAAGCCGCAGCACCATCCATGTTCTTTGATCCCGCCAATTTTCGCCACCCGGCCTTTCGCGAGGGCATGACCGACACCCTCAAAGTCTCGCCGGGCATTTGGGCCTGGGGCCTGATGACCGGTGTGGCCATGGTGCAAGCGGGCTTGGGCACCGAGGTGTCGGTGTGGATGACCCTGCTGGTGTATGGCGGCAGCGCCCAACTGGCGGCCACGCCCTTGTTGGCGGTGGGCGCGCCGGTGTGGGTGGTGCTGGCCACCGCGTTTTGCGTCAACCTGCGATTTGCCGTGTTCAGCTTGCATTTGCGTGGCTACTTGATGGCCTGGCCGCGTTGGCAGCGCCTGAGCATTGGTTATCTGGTGGCCGACTTGAACTATGTGCAGTTTGTTCAACGCCACCCACAAGCTGCGAAAGACCCCGCCGGGCAACGCGCCGAAATGGCCTACCTGTGCGGCAACTGCTTTTTGTCTTGGTTGGGCTGGCAAGTGGCCAGCTTGGCCGGCATCTTTTTGGCCAGCCAAGTGCCCATGGAATGGGGCTTGGGCTTTGCCGGTGTGCTGGCTTTGGTGGGCATCTTGTGCTCTCTCACCCAAACCCGTTTGCGCGCGGTCTCCTTGGTGGTGTCGGGGGCGGCGGCGGTGGCCGCCTTTGCCATGCCCTTGCGCTTGAATATTTTGGTGGCCATCGCTGCGGCCATCGCGGTGTGCTTGCTGGTGGAGCAAACCGCCTGGGGCAAAAAGGCGGCTGCCTGATGGACACCGTGCAAGCCCTGACCTTGCTGGGCCTGGGTGCCATCACTTTGCTCACGCGCTGCTTTTTCTTTATCTTGAACCGCGAGCTGCCTTTTCCTTCCTGGGCCCAGCGCGGCTTGCAATACGCGCCCATCGCCGCCTTGGCCGCCGTGGTTGTGCCCGAGGTGATGGTCAGCCACGGCGCGCTCATCACCACGTGGCAAGACGCCCGCTTGTATGGCGCCGCAGCCGGCGTGGCCTATTACCTGTCCCGGCGCGGCCAAGGCCAAGCGGTGCTGGGCACCATCGTGGTGGGCATGGCGGTCTACCTGCCCCTGCACATGGGCTGGGGTTGGTAAGCCCCGCCACCGCATGGCTTTAGCCCTTGGCGGTTCATGTCAGTCCCATGACAGCCCATCGCCGCCACCTAAAATCCAAAAAACCAATATTTCTGCACCATGAACATCATCCGCTTCGCCGACCTCTGCGCCCAAGGAAAAGCCCAAGCTCAACGCGTCTTTATCCGTGCCGACCTCAACGTCCCTTTTGACGACCACGGCCACATCAGCGAAGACACCCGCATCCGCGCGTCCGTCCCTTGCATCCAAATGGCGCTGGCCGCAGGTGCTGCGGTGATGGTCACCAGCCATTTGGGCCGACCGACCGAGGGCGAGTTCAAGCCCGAAGATTCTTTGGCACCTGTGGCCAAGCGCTTGGGCGAACTGCTGGGCCGTGAGGTGCCGGTGGTGACCAACTGGGTGGCGGGGGTGCAGGTCGCGCCCGGTCAAGTGGTGATGCTGGAAAACTGCCGCGTCAACAAAGGCGAAAAGAACAACAGCGAAGAATTGGCGCGGAAAATGGCCGCTCTTTGCGACATCTATGTCAACGACGCGTTTGGCACCGCGCACCGCGCCGAGGGCACCACCTACGGCATCGCGCAGTTCGCGCCCATCGCCTGTGCGGGGCCTTTGTTGTCCGCTGAAATTGACGCCATCACCAAGGCGCTGGCCAACCCCAAGCGGCCACTCGCCGCCATCGTGGCGGGCAGCAAGGTCAGCACCAAGCTGACCATTTTGCAAGCGCTGGCGAACAACGTGGACCAGCTGATCGTGGGCGGTGGCATTGCCAACACCTTCATGTTGGCGGCGGGTTTGAACATCGGCAAATCTTTGGCCGAACCCGATTTGGTGGGCGAAGCCAAGGCGGTCATCGCTGCGATGAAAGCACGGGGCGACAAATTAGGCGACGCCCGCATCGCGGTCCCCATCCCCACCGATGTGGTCTGTGCGAAAAGCTTTGGCGCGAATGCGCCAGCCACGGTGAAAAAAGCCACCGAGGTGGCCGATGACGACTTGATTTTGGACATCGGCCCCGAGACCGCACAGCGCTTGGCCACGCAACTCAAAGCGGCGGGCACGATTGTGTGGAACGGCCCCATGGGCGTGTTCGAGTTTGACGCGTTCGAAAATGGCACCAAGGTGGTGGCGCATGCGATTGCCGATTCTGATGCGTTCAGCATCGCCGGTGGCGGCGACACCTTGGCCGCGATTGCCAAATACAGCATTGAATCCAAGATCGGTTACATCTCCACCGGCGGCGGCGCTTTCTTGGAAGTGCTGGAAGGCAAAACCCTTCCCGCGTTTGAGATTTTGATGAAGCGCGCCAGCGCTTAAGCCGTCACAGCGAGACACGTGAAGGATTGTTTGGGGCTGCCAAGGTCCGCAGTCTCACAGCGGCGAAGGGTGGCTTGTTGACGAAGTCCGCATGTGTAACTCCCTGGATATGAAGACCCATCATTCGCCAGGGCTTGATGTGCATCAATGTGACGCAACGCCCAAGCCCTAAGCTGGCGCGATGCGCTTTTATACCCAACCCACGCTGCTCAGCCCTGTATCGCGTCTAACTTGGCGCAGCTTGGCGGCGGGCATGGCGCTGTGGTGTGCCGCCAGCACCCACGCTTGGGCGATTGAAAAAATCACCCTGTGGCCGACCATTTTGTTTTTGCGCGGCCAAGACCTGTGCCAGTTTCAAGACGCCTATGGCAAAAGCCGCAACGAGTTGGCCATGCAGGCCACGGGCCAACTCAAAGAGCTGCTCTACACCGGTGTGGCCTCGCGCGATGCCTTGGACATATTGGTGGTGGTCGATGGCCTGATCGACAAAAACCGCGCCCAAGCCACGCAAGGGCAGGGGATGGATATCCTCTTGGAGGCCACGCTCAAAGCGGGCATCGACGCGGTGTCGCGCGGCGTGAACCCCGAAAACACCCGCCTGGAGTTTGCCAACAACACACCGGTCATCGACCTGATCAACGCCTTGAAGCAGGGCAAGCGCTTTGACACCCCCGACTTGCAACAAATGTCGCGGGTCAAGGGCTTTGCCTGGGGCACCTATAGCTTTGCCCCCAACTGCCGGGGTGATTTGTTCGTCACCCTGCATGTGGTTTTGCCGCGTGGCGAGACGGTCAACTTTCAGGCCCAGGGCCGACCCGAGCAGGTGATGTCGGCCATTGCGCTGCAAATGGTGCGGCATTTTCAGCGCACCAGCTTTCCCACCTTGATCAGCATCGGCGACAAATTCATCGTCTTGGTCGGCGCACCGGGCACGTCGATCAACACCGCGCCCACGCCCAAAGTGGCCGAGCAAGCCTGCAAAGCCATCAAAGCGCGCTTGCCCACCGAGAGCGAATACGATTTTTTATCGATCTTGGGCGACTGGAACGGCGGCGTCTCGCTGGGCCACCAGTTGTGGGCGCTGGCCGATAACCACGTCATGTCGCCCACCACCCGCAACCCTTCTCCCGTGCGCCACCCCGAAGAGGTCAACGGCAAGGAGTTTTCTTTTTACTGCGTGCGCTGAGCCCAGTCCAAGCATTCAGCAGCCGTTGCCCACTTTAGGTTTCTACCTCGTCAAAGTGGGCATATTCCTCAAAGGCCAAAATGACCATGCACCACCAAGCCGACAGGTGGCAGGTGTTGGTGATGGATTCATTCAAGCCGGTGGTGTTTTAAACTTGAGCAAGGATACCGCCCAAAAAATTAAGTGAACGGTGTCTAACCTTAGAAAGTAAATCCATGTTTGACATCAATAAAAAAGTCCCAGTGACCTACAAGTACGATGTGGAATGGCTAGATCGTCCAGATCTTGATGTGCAAATCAACAGCTGGATCATGCGGCTGGCAAGTATTTCTAGGATGGATCAGTTGGCCAATCAGTTTCAGGGCGGGCATGTGCATCGGCGCCAGTTGGCCAAAGAATTTCACGAGGTTTTGCACTGTTACGCATTTTTCCTGGATGAGCGCAGAGAAAAATTCAAGTCCAGCACGGTTCGACCCGACATCGTGTCTCGCCTGTGGCAAGAGGGCGATCGGATTGATCGCTGTATTGCAACGCTGGAGCGAACCTACCTTCAGCAATTTAAAGAGGATTTGCTTTCGGCAGAACAATTGGCGAGGCTGACCACCAGCGTGTCTGCGATGAATTTGGCCGACCGTCTGGCCGGCCCCAACACCAAACGTTGCGTCATCGATAAGAAAATCGTGCTTGTGAATTTCTGGCTGGATGACCTGCTGCATGGCGACAGTACGATTTCAGTGGGTGTCGATGAAGATGGCAAAACGGACGAAACAGCGTTGTTCATTGCCTTCTTAGGTAACGCCGTCACTGAGAAGGCACGCCTGGTGCTGGATGTGCTGCTCAAAGATGCCAGCAAATTGCTGCGCGAGCCTTCCAAGTTCAAGACTGAATCTACAGTAGGGGCGTCGACCAACAGTTCCAGCGAATGGAGCATTGAAGAATATAAAACGACCATCAAAGCGGAGGCGGAAGCGTTTGTCGGCGTGAAGAAAACCGGCAAATATGAAATCGAGTGCACGGGCATGAAGGCCACGTTTGAGGGCCAAGCGCTGATTGGGGCAAAGATAGCGGGGCAAGGGGAGGCCACCTGGGGCAGAAATGGCGTTGAAGCCAAGGCCAGCATTGATGCCATGGTTGGCATTCGAATAAAGTTCGATGCAAATATCGAGATTGGTGATGTTTTCTTGCTGGAAGCATCCGCTGAGGCGTTTGCAGGCGCCCTGGCCAATGCCAGTGTGGAGTTCAGCGCCACAGTGGACGGGGTCAAGCTGGCGATAGGTGCGGAGGTCTTTGCGGGTGCCCGCATCACAGGCTCAGCCGCCGTCGGCTTCAAGCTCGGGGGCCTTCAAATTTTGAAGGGCGAGGTCGAAGCATCATTTACCGCAGGCGCAGGTGCAAAGTTCAAATTTGAATTCGAATCAACTGGCGCCGGTGGACAGAACCTTGAGTTTGAAGCGGGACTCACCCTCGGTCTAGGGGCAGAAGCCGCGGCCAAGTTGAACTTTAATTCCTGGAACGCCAGCTTGGCGGCCAGCACCCTTTACTACACGGCATACACCGCCATCGCCTACACGTCTGAAGATGCACAAGCATGGCGCAACCACTTCAGCAGATTGGAGAGCAACAAAAAACTCTTCGAGTGGACTCTGGAGCGTCTGGATCATTACAAGCAGCAGGCAGAGCTGGAGTACCAGGCAGCCGTGGGCCTCGAAAAGGAGTTGGGCCGCATCAAGGAGATTGCCGACTCCAAGTGGAAGCCGAAGAAAAACCAAAAAATCATCCGCGGCCGGAGGGCGCACAAAGCTTGAAAAAAGCGGTGACTTCAATCAACAGCTTGGCACGAAGAATGCGGCGTTGACCGAATTGAATTCTTCAAATGGTATGGGCGTCCGCACCTAAATCGCTGCTTGGGCTAAACAATGCAGCGCTTCGTCTCTTCGGCACCGCCCTGTGCGCGGCGCGGACGTTGGCTTAAACCATGCTGTGGCTCAACTCACCAATGTTTTCGATCCACATCTTGATCTGGTCACCGGGCTTTAAGAACAAGCGCCGACCCATGCCCACGCCAGCTGGGGTGCCGGTGAGGATCAGGTCGCCGGGGTGCAGGGTGACGCGCGATGACAAGCCGGCAATTTGCTCGGCCACGTCAAAAATCAACTGGCTGGTGTGCGAGTCTTGCATCAACTCGCCGTTGAGCCACAGCTTGAGCGCAAGCTGGTTCGGGCTTTTGATTTGGTCGCTGGGCACGATCCAAGGGCCCAGGGGGCAGGCGCCATCAAAACACTTTTGCCCAATCCAGTCGATGTGAAACGGCATGGATTGAGGGATTTTGTCGCGCTTCATAAAGTCGCGTGCCGACAAATCATCGGCAATGGTGTAGCCTGCCACATAAGACAAGGCTTTGTTCACCGGAACATTTTTGGCGGTCTTGCCAATCACCGCCACCAGCTCAATCTCCCAATCCACCATCTTGGAGCCGGTGGGCATCTTCACCTTGGCGCCGGGCCCGACCACCGATGAAGCACCGGTTTTGATGAAGTGCCAGGGCAACTCACCCAGCTCTTTCATGGACGGCCCTTGGGGCTGGTTCAGCACCCGGGCCATCTCTTGCATGTGGTCGGTGTAGTTGGCCCCCGCGCAGTAAATTTGCCCCGGGTAGAGGACCGGAGCGAGCAGTTTGGTTTTTTTCAGCGGTGTGCCTTGCGCCCGTGTTTTGCCCGCATGCACTTTGGCTTCAAAAGCGGCCAGGGCTTTTTTGGCGGCGGCCCAATCGGCCAAAAGCCCCAGCATATTTGCGTGGGCAGACACGCCGGTGGCCTTCTGGGCGTCGTACACGGTGTCGCCGACCAGCACCCCGGCGCGGGGCAGCTTGTTGGCGCTGTAGCTCAGCAATTTGTAAGAGGTTTTCATCGGGATGCAGGTTGTTTTAGCGGGCGCGCTTCATGGCTTCGGTGTGAAAGCTCGCGTCGTAATAGGGCGTGGGGTCGGTCAATGTCTTTTTGGGTACGCCATATTTGGAGCGCAGCAGCAGTGCCGTGCGAACCCCTTCCATATCGATTTGGGCTTTTTTCTGAAACCCTTCTTTGGGCGAAAGCAACACACCATAGGAGGTTTCGGCCGCTTGGCGTGTGGAATTGTTTTGATTTTTCAGAAAAATGCCAATCGCCTCTTCTTTGTTGGCGGGGTCATAGAGCCAATCCACGGCTTGAGAAAAGGCGGCAATGTAGGCCACCACACTGTCGCGATTGGCCTCAGCCCACGACTTGCGTGCACCGCCCACCAACCCTTGGTACTTGCCCAACACGTCGATGCCACTGCCCAAGACATTGAAACCACGCGCCTGTGCGGTGACTTCAAAAGGCGAAATCAACAAAGTCCCTGCATGCTTTTTATCCATCAATGACTGATAGCGCTGCAACACACCGCCCGCGGCGGGGGTGGTGTAGTCGCGGTCTTTCACCAGTCCATTGCGCTCCAGCATATCGAGCAGCACAAAGGCATAACCCGTGGTCAGGGCATCGACCGACACCTCTTTGCCGCGCAAATCCGCATAGGTCTTGACCTCTGGGACGGTCACCAAGCGCAAAAAGCCGGTGTCGCCACCCATGAAGGCAAACAAATCCGGGCCCAAAGCCGCACCCTGGCCCTCGCGATAGGCAATCAGGTTGTCAATGGCGGTCATGGCGATGTCAAACTTGCCTTCGATCAAACCGGTGAGCTGAAAGGTTGAATTGGGCGTGGGCGTGACCTTCACATCCAAACCTTGGCGGGTGAACAAACCCTTGTCTTGTGCCACCCAAACTGGCCAATTAAAGCCGCCAGGAAAGACGATGAGGTTGACGGGCTTGAGGTTTTGCGCAAGGCTCAGACCACTGATGCAAATCAGCAACGCGGCCAGAAGGGGGCGAAAAAATGTCATCATGGATTTCTCGATGTAGATTGAAGTGAAGAAAAAATTGATGCGGTCCAGCAAACAGGTGTGTGCCAGCCTCAAGGCGAAATCAGTTTGGCGCCCGGCGCGGCCGAGTCGCGCGGCCACACCACCACCCACTTGCCGTTTTGCACCTGCTTGACGCGGTACAAGTCGCTGCCCTTCATGAAGTTGTTGGTGCCGTCCCAGCGCACCTTGCCAATGATGGTGTCGACCTGGTTCTTTTTCAGCCATGCGGCCAATGTTTTGTCGTCCAAACTCTTGGTGGCAGTGACGGCCGCGTCCAGCACTTGCCAGGTGGCATAGGCCACGGACGAGAACAACTCCACCGAGGTGTCGGGCAAGTTGGCCTTGGCTGCACGCTCGTTGAACTGCTTGACAAACTCGGCGGCCACGGGGTTGCTGGTGAAGGGCGGATGCTCTTCAAACACCGTCAGGGCCAGCACGCCTTTGCCATCAGGGGACTTGAGCATCGGGCCAGAGGCGGGGAAGGCAATGAAAAACTGCGGGGGCACATAGTCGATTTTTTTCATCGCATCGAGCAGCAAGTTGCCGTCCAAGCCCACGCCACCGACCCACACCATATCGGCCTTGGCCTCTTT
>Ga0070374_10001492_pt1 | contig 10115 bp, 9 predicted proteins | sample LauGreSuBDMM15SN_2_FD_66374 | JGI IMG/M metagenome (GOLD analysis project Ga0070374, IMG submission 66374) | Freshwater lake microbial communities from Lake Michigan, USA - Su13.BD.MM15.SN (version 4) (version 4) | ecosystem: Environmental > Aquatic > Freshwater > Lake | place: Lake Michigan...
CACCGGGAGCACCAGACAGCCCAGCCACCTGTAGGCCACTGTCGTCAGCAAGCGAGGGAATTCCGCAGTGATTCCATAAATACATCGCCTTTTGGAAGGCATTCTCTTCAAGAGTACTTCCTGTTTCAGGAAGCTCTCCGCGAATTCCCGCATCAAAGGCAGTCTGAACCTCCCAGCCTTTGGGAAGCACGGACCTCAACTCTTCGAGCTTATGGGCATTTTGGGTGGCTAAAATGATCTTATTCACTGATTCGCAGTGAGGATTCGGTCGTTATGGCTGTCGCTTCGCAGGACTTCAGGAACAGATGCCCGAATGATCCGGGCCAATGCCTCAACCATGCCCAAGCGACGGTGTCCGGGCAAAGCAAGCAAGGCAATGTGGCGCACTGGGCGAGGTTCCGCAATCGGCTTAATCCGCTTTTGGCGAACCGCTGAAAGTTCCGAAATCGCCAACTGCGGAAGCAGCGTCATACCCAAGCCTTCATCCGCCAAGCGGACCAAAGTCTCGAACTGCCCCACAAGCAACTCAATGCGCTCATTAGGGCGGTCGGTTCCGCACAGCTGCAGGGCCTGATCCCTGAAGCAATGGCCCTCAGGGAGCAAGAGAATCCGCTCCGACTTCAACTCGCCTGACGTTAAAAACAAGTCCTTGGACTTCGGATGGCCCTCAGGTAAGTAGGCCAAAAGTGGTTCTCGGTACAGCGATTCCGACACAAAATGGGTCGCAGCAATCGGAACCGCCAAAATCGCCGCATCCAACTGGTCGGCATCGAGTTTTTCAATTAATTGTTCCGTGGTCGCCTCTTCAATTTGTACACTTAGTCGCGGAAACCGCTTGAGCAATTCTGGCGCAAAACGCGGAACCAAGTACGGAGCCACCGTCGGAATCACACCCAACCGAAGTTGGCCCTCAAGGGGCTTGCGAAAGTGCTGGCTAACCTCCACCAAGCTCTGTGCAGATTGGATTGTTTTGCGGGCGTGAAGCAGCACTTGCTCTCCAAGCTGGGTCAATCGGATTGGCTGACTGCGCCGATCCACTAAATCCCCGTGAAGCTCTTCTTCAAGTTTTTGAATCTGTGCGGACAGGGTCGGCTGCGAGACGCCGCACGACTTGGCTGCTCTTCCAAAATGCTGGCACTCGGCCAGCGCCTCAAAGTACTGTAGTTGAATTAACGTAATGGCCATGGGATATTCCAGCGTTCCCAGCGAAGGTACGGCGTGTTTTCAGCGCCAAAACCCTTGTAAAACCTAGCTAATCCTGGTGACTTTGAACCCTCAAAATCAAAAATCTTCCAACGCCCTACGGCCATCGTAATAAACTCATTGATCAACCATGTCATCGAGTTTCGCTCTCTACCCTCCGGAGTCACCGCAGAAAACAGCAGTACCGCACGGTCGCCACTAAAGGCTACAAACATTCCGGCCAACCACTGGTTACCCTCGCCGATAGCCGCCCAAACCGCTCCCCTACCCTGATGAAGTAGGTGGTACATCGCAGACTTCATTGCCTGCTCGTACCCCTTTGGAATTTGGTACTTTTCGCCTTGATTCTGAACAAAATAAGTCCACAACTCGTCCGGATTGCTGTACTCCCAAAGCTGGTTCCCGGTTGCCTTTGAGAGGTTTCGACGGGTCTGTGACGAAAAGCCACCAAACACCTGCTCGTAGCTCGAACCCAAATTCAATTCATAGTTCGGCATCTCATCCCATCGCTCCCAGCCTCCATTGCGCCAGTGCCACGATTTTGGCGCGGGCCAATCTAGTGGTCGGCTAATTGTCAATCGGAGCCGCGCATGGCGCGGCAGTGCGTCCAAAGCCTCCCTCACATGCTTGGCATCATGCGCCTTTGCTCCCATGGGGCCCAAGCGCTGTGCGCCGAGCGGGCAATATACCTGCATGAAGCCGAATGCACTCCGACCAAATGCAAACGGAAGTACCACTTCGTCTGAAACCACACTGGCCCACTCCACACCCAACGCATCCAAATAATTAAGGTGGTCGTACGGAAATCGGTCGGGACGAAGCGACCATGTGGCGCGCCAATCCTCTGGATCTGGATTGTATTCTAGGCGAAAACTCATGCTCTACTCCATTCATTAAGCCAGAGGTTCAATCCTTCCCTCCAGACCGTAAAATCTTTTCCGGATCGCTCTACCTCAGGCTTCGGACCGAAAATCCGCCAGTGCGTGCTAACGCGCAAAGGCGCGCCCACCGACCAAGCCGAAGCTTGAAGCGCATGAAGCGAATCAGCAATTTCACGCGGACTCATTCCGAGAAAATTCTGATCCATGGCGGCCACCGGGAGCTGCTGCACCCCGGCACAGGGAACGGCACTCGCCCAACCCGAACGAAATCCGGGAACGTCGGCAAACTCGAGCGACCAATCCTCTACTACTCCCAGCTTTTCAAGAGAAGTAAGGAGTTCTTCGGTACCAGCTTTGCGCAAAAAATGGCTCCGCTGCCGCATTACGGGTCGATCAAGAATGGATTCAAGTTCAGCCAATTCTTGGCGGTAGCCTTGGGCTCGATCGTGGCTTCCGTACGAGAGGTGTGCCCCTACATCAAAGCGCACAAACAACGTTCGTAGTGCTTCGCGAACCACCGAACTGTTGGGTGCGACACCGCGATCAAAGGGGCCTCGCTCCGCCGCCAACAGGGCAAAAAACTGAAGCTCAAGTTGCGGAAACCTTTGGGCCAATTCCGTCCAGAATACCAAGCTGTAAAAGGGGTCAGGCCCGAATATGCGGGTGCGAAGTTCGCCGAACTCGCCCCGAATGAGATTCGAAAGAAATCCGCCGACCGCAGACTTAAGTCCGCGGCCACGGTAGGCAAACAGATGGTCAATATCCACCACGAGCACAGGGGCGGGCCTCGCCCCATCAGATAGAGAAATCCCCATGGTGGCAGCCCATTCGCGGGCCTTTACTTCGGCCTCAGGGAGCAGCAAATCGCGCTGTGCATCCCGACCGATCGGCCGAGCGTGCTGGTCTTTAGGAAGGGTTTCCTCCCAAACCCACGTGCGCCAAAAAATCCAAGCCGCGTAATCCGATGACGCTGGTTCGGCACTGTTCTGTTGATCTAGCCATCCGGAATCGTTCCAGCGCACCGCATCATCATCAGGACCAAACGCCACAGGTTGAGTCCACGCGGACTGCAAGAGCGCGGCAAGTCGCCGGTGGCGCCCGTTGGGCTGCGGGTGGTAAAGTATGATCATGACCGACTAAGTTCCCACAGACCCTGTGCCAGCGATGCCGCCATGGCTTCGGCCGCCAAACCATCACCATAGAGCATTGGAGGCTCTAATTGGCCTACTTGTGCCCACCGACTCAACTGAGCCCTTATAGCCCCTTCAAGATCGGTAGAATCAGGTGAAACCAGTGACGTCCATCCTGCGTCCACTAATTCCGTCCACTCGGTCTCGTCCCGCAGCACGATGGCTCTGCGGCCTGCAAAAAACGCTTCCTTTTGAAGTCCGCCTGAATCCGTGATCACAAATTGAGAACGGTACAGCGCATCCACGATCTCGGGCCGGCTCAGCGGAGCACAATCCGCCACGCATACACTTTGCAGCCCAGCGGCACGATGCCGCGGATGCCTCGGCCAAAGCACGTTAAAATCACCCGCCAAGCCATCTAAGGCCGCTTCAATCCTGCGAATTCGTTCAGGCTCGTCCACATTGGTATTGCGGTGAATCGTGACCAACACCGACGAGGGCTGCACCTGAGAAAATGGGCGTTTTGGAAAGGCATCGAACATCAAGTCACCCGTATTCACAACCCAAGGAGCGCCCCGATCGAGGTCCTCACTCTGAATGTGGTCCATGGCGACTTCGGTAGGTGCCCACAGCCATTGGGCCCTGTGATCAACCCACACGCGGTTTCGCTCTTCGGGCATTGCATCGTTAAAGCTGCGCAATCCAGCCTCTGCGTGGGCGAATGGAACACCCAACTCCAGCGCAGCTTGTGCCCCAAGCACTGTGGAATCGGTATCTCCGTACACCACAACCGCATGCACACGTGCCTCACGAAGTGCCGCTACCAGCACACGCAGGTCAGTATTTCGCTCATTCCATTTGCCTTGGTAGTCCGGGGCCAGGCCGAGTTCGTCCCAGAACGAGGCGTTCATTTGGCTGTCGTAGTGCTGTCCGGTGTGCGCTATCCAATTGACGCCGCCCAAGCGTTGAATGGCCTCGACCAACGGCTTGAGTTTGACAAACTGCGGTCGGGCACCCACGATGTGGGCGATGCGGTACGAGCTTAGGTTCCGGGCATCCATCCTCTATCCGCAAAACTAACATATTGGTTCTGCCCGATGATCAAATGGTCCAAACATGTGAGCTCAAGAATTCGCGCACCCTCTACGAGGCGCTGAGTGAGCTTTCGATCCTCTTCTGAAGGCTCTAGTCGCCCGCTGGGGTGATTGTGCGCTACAACGAGCGCTGGGGTCTTTAAAGCCAATGCTCGCTGGTACACCACCCGAACATCCGCAGCCGTGGCAGTCCAACCTCCTTTACCGATGCACTCATAGTGGACCACCTTATTTGCCCGATTGAGGTAGACTACCCAAAACTGCTCATGGTCCAGCGCCGACATACTCGGATTGAGTAGTTGAAACACGTCGCTTGAACCCCGAACCAACTTTGCATCACCCACTTGAGCGTCGCCCGCTGCACGCCGACCTAGTTCAAATGCCGCAGCCACGGCCGCAGCCTTAGCTAAGCCTACGCCTCCAAGTCCCTGTAGGGCAATAACATCTGCCGATGCCAATCGGCCCAATGACCCTCCGTAGGAATCAAGCATTGACCGCGCCAAATCCACAGCAGAATGGGTTCGGGTTCCGGAGCGCAAAATGAGCGCAAGACACTCTGATGTCGCCATTCCTCGGATTCCGTGTGCGAGGGACCGTTCTCTAGGTCGATCCTCTTCAGTCCACAAGCGAATGGACCGTTTAGTTGGTTCGTGATTCATGCGGCAAACTTCCCGCCGCGCAGGTCCACCAGTCGTCCCCTAAACGTAAGTACGCATTTACCATGTGGTAGCAACAAAAAAACCGCCCCTTTCGGGGCGGTTAACCTTTAACCAATTTTAGCGCAGTAGTTACGCCAGAGCGTTTACATGCTTCGCAAGACTTGACTTCAAGTTCGAAGCCTTGTTCTTGTGAATAATGTTGCGTTTTGCAAGCTTGTCCAACATCGATGCAACCAAAGGAAGCTGAGTAGCAGCTGCCGCAGCATCAGTAACGGAACGAAGTGCGCGAACCGCATTGCGGGTCGTCTTGTGGAAGTACTTGTTGTGTACGCGCTTGGCCTGGATTTGGCGGATGCGCTTCAACGCAGATTTGTGGTTAGCCATTGTAGCTAGTTTTTGTGTTTGGTGACCCGTACGGGATTCGAACCCGTGATCTTCTCCGTGAAAGGGAGATGTCCTGAACCGCTAGACGAACGGGCCCTATGTTTTGGGAGCGCAAAGATATGAAATCCCCCCCACTCCAACAACAACTTAAAAAGAAATTAGTGACCCTCAGGTCGAAACCCGAGCCGCTTTCCTGTGCGCTGTCGAAGTTCCTCGCGAATTCCTTCGAGCGCGAGAACCGAAACTTCCTGGACCGCTTGAAACGGCGCGGCCTGCAAATCAAAGTCCATCGCCGTGACCATCAGTCGGTAAAGCCATAATTGGAGGTCCGATGCGCGAACCTCGGATTCCGTCAATGAAAGGTTTAACGGTCCCACTCCTTCGGCAAAGTGGTGCCCCTCTCCGTTGATAAAAAAACGACTCATCAACGTGCCGACGTCATTCATACGGCGCATTCGAAAGGAGTCCGAAAGAAAGTTGTACACATGAATCAACCCGAAATAGGATCGATTTGGATTGCCCTTGACATAGTCTGAAGCAAGCACCGAGTGTCCGTCCGGAAGTAAAAACGCGTTGGTATGGACTTGAAAAACCAGCGAGTCCCCCGAAAAACGCAATTCGAACTCAAATTCGCCTCGGTCGACGAATTCAACCACCACCGAACGATCAATTCCGACCATTTTACTATTGAGGTCTACGGCGACAGATTGCACGACAATCCGCAGTTCCGCAAATGCACCGAGCACGCGGCGATGGACCAACTGCTTGTTGCTGGACTTTGTTGCCAGCGTTTGCAGGATTAACTCGGGATTAGCGTCAGTCTTCATACTAGTAGGCTCGAGCAAACAATACCCGCTGCTTGGACGGGGCGCCAGTGAGGACGCACACACCGTCCTCGAGCACATTGTTTAACGGAATACAGCGAATCGTAGCCTTCGTGAGCTCTTTGATGCGCTCCTCGGTCTCGGGCGTACCGTCCCAGTGCGCTGAAACAAAACCACCGGCGTCTAGTGCCGACTCAAATTCGGCCCATGAATTCACGGTGTGCATGTTGGCCTCGCGGTGAGCGAGCGCACGGTCGTACAATGCCTGCTGGATCTCGGCCAAACGACCGGGAACAGAAGCTGCTAAACCCTCCACGGGCACCGTCTCTTTAGTCAGCGTATCTCGGCGCGCAAGCTCCACTACCCCATTGGCAAGGTCGCGCGGGCCAATGGCCACGCGTAACGGAACCCCCTTGAGTTCGTACTCATTGAATTTCCAACCGGGCTTGTAGGTGTCGCGGTCGTCGTACTTCACGCGGACACCCTGGGCGCGCAAATCCGCCACCAACTGCTTCGCCACCACCGACACTTCGTCCAGCTCTTCTTCGCCTCGGTAAATCGGAACAATAACCACTTGAATCGGAGCCAACTTTGGCGGCAGTACCAATCCATTGTCGTCGGAGTGCGTCATCACTAATGCCCCCATCAAGCGGGTCGAAACACCCCATGATGTAGCCCAGACGTGCTTCACTTCTCCGTCACGGTCCTGAAACTTCACGTCAAAGGCCTTGGCGAAATTCTGTCCCAAAAAGTGCGAGGTTCCGGCCTGAAGCGCCTTGCCATCCTGCATCAAGGCTTCGATACAGTAGGTCTCCAAGGCCCCCGCAAATCGCTCATTTGCCGTCTTCACGCCACGCACCACCGGAATCGCCAGCACGTTCTCAGCAAATTCAGCATACACTTCAAGCATTTGCTCAGCCTCGGCAATCGCTTCCTCGCGGGTTGCGTGGGCCGTGTGGCCCTCCTGCCATAAAAATTCCGCGGTGCGCAGAAAGAGGCGTGTGCGCATCTCCCAACGGACCACATTGGCCCACTGGTTCACCAAAATCGGCAAGTCGCGGTAGCTCTGAACCCATCCGCGGTAGGTGTCCCAAATGATGGTCTCTGAAGTAGGACGCACGATCAACTCCTCTTCGAGCTTGGCGTCTTCGTCCACCACCACGCCCTTTCCATCGGGAGCCGTTTTCAGACGGTAGTGCGTCACCACCGCGCATTCTTTGGCGAATCCGTCGACGTGCGCCGCCTCTTTGCTGAAGTAACTTTTCGGAATAAACAGCGGAAAGTATGCGTTCACGTGACCCGTTTCTTTGAAGCGACGATCCAGCTCTGCCTGCATTCCCTCCCAAATCGCATATCCGTGCGGCTTAATCACCATGCATCCGCGCACTCCGGAATTTTCAGCCAAGTCCGCCTGAATGACGAGTTCATTATACCATTTTGAGTAATCCGTGGCGCGGGGGGTGAGGTTCTTGGCCATACTTTGGTATGCAATTTGGGTTCTGTTCCGTAGTAAACCCCAAAAGTACGGTCTATGCGCTACCTCCTACTCCTCGCTCCAATCGGCTTTTTGCTGTCTTCGTGCGGAACCAGCCAAACCGCCTACCGCGATTTCGATGGCTCGTACTCTTGGTCCAATTCAGAGGCCTACCGCGATGGGTACGAATCCGGATACCAGCAAGGCTACCAAGAAGGTGCCGAGGATCAAGTTGCCCAAGACGATCAAGAGCCCGAGCGCGTAACCCGCTTACGTACGATTGTCCGCTACGAATACTACCCCACCTACTACTACCACTGGAGCCAGCCCTGGATGCGGCACGATCCATATGCATTTTATGGCGGATGGAATACGTGGAACCACTGGAATTTCGGATGGAATGACCCGTGGAGCTATGGTGGATACGGATGGAATCCATACTACGGGTACGGCGGCTGGAACGACCCGTGGTATGGCGGGTACGGCTGGAACGACCCTTGGGGATGGAACCCCTACTTCGGATACGGCGGTGGTTACTACGGTTGGAACAGCCCGTACAATCGTCGCTACAACCGATGGAACCGCCCAGGCGGAGGTTGGACCCAGCCCGGTGGCGGATCTGGTTCCGGAACCATAGACCCCACACCCGACAGCGGCATTCGTCGCCAGCAAATCAATTCAGGCAGTACTCCCTACCGACGTCCTGTGGTTACTAACAATCCTGGTGGAGGAAGCGTCGACCAAGGCCGTCCCAAGGTAATCGAAGCGGAACGCGGCCAGGAAACTACTCCATTGCGACCCAGCGGCAGCAACCGTCCAGGAACCATCTCCGATGAAACTCCGACGCGGGCCGTGACTCCCGTGCGCCCGAGTACAAGCCCGCGCGAACCCCAAGGCGTAACCCCTACTGCCGTACGCCATCCTGAAACGCGCCAGCCGGCTCCAGCCTCACGTCAGCCCGAGGTTCGCACTCCTGTGACTAAAAAACCTGACCCACCCCAGTACCAACCTGAAGTGCGCCGAGCCGAACCCGCCCAGCGCCAGCCTGAGTTCCGCCAACCTGAGTTCCGCCAACCATCGACTCCCGTTAGCAACCCTTCGCCGCAGCGCCACAGCCATTCGCCTAGCACGAGCCCGCGCCGCCCCTAAACGCCTGATCTATGAAAACCTCTATCACCATAGCCCTGCTCACCGCGGGCAGCTTGTCGCTTTGTGCCCAGTCCACCCTCAGCGCGGTATGGATGCAGCGCGGACACCGCTTTGGCACGGCCCGCTACAACGGGTCTGCAGGGGCACTCGCTGCGCTGGGCGGCGACGGTAGCTCGAGTATTGAGAACCCTGCCCTAATGAATTCTTCGACGTTTGGCGGAACCGAATTCAGCACCCATGTTCGGGCCGACCAAACCGACCTTAGAAGCCAAGGACTGGGTCTGGGTCAGGCCTACATGGCTGGTGCATGGCGCCTCAACAGCAAAGCCCGTCTGTCTGTGGGACTGGCCTACCAGCGCGACGCCTGGTTCCCCAACTACTGGATCGCTTCGGATCAAAACCCCCAGACCTCGGCTGTTGCGGGCTGGTTGACGCAATCGAACGGATTCAGCCCCGAACAGTTATTGGCCAACGGCCTCTACGACGCATACGTGGCCTACATGGGCTACCTCACTGAAGTGGGCGCTGGCAACCAGTACACCGCCTACGCCGACGGAGTGCCTGCCTACCGGCAGGTACGGTTTGTACGAGAGCAATCGAGCACATCCTGGTCGATTCCATTCGCCATCAAAAGCGAGAAGTTTTCTCTAGGAGTGCGAATTGAGCGGCGCGACGGACGAGCTCAAGAACGCTTCACCATGACGGAATCGGGATTCAACCCAAGTGGCGTCACCAAGGCCTACCAGAAAACCGTGGTGGACAGCACCCGATGGGGCCAGTGGAACATTCGCTTTGGCGTCGCTGCCCAGTTGACCGACGGACTGCGGTTCAGCGCGGCGGTGCAGCCCGCGTCGACGGCATTAGTGCAGTGGGACTACCGAAATAGGGTTACGCCAGAGGCCAACAGCTCCGAAAGCAACCTCACCGCGTTTGAACTCTACGACGATCAAGAATTTCGCTACCAGCTACCCACAGTAGCGCAGCTTGGCCTTGCCCAGACATTCGGGACCAAAGCCGCAGTATCTGCCGTGTGGGTCTACCATTCTACGGTGGATGCGTTGATCAGCAGTCCGTTGAACTACTACGACCTCGGTCGCCAGATGGCTGGCGAACTCCAGGCCCACCAGCAATTCCGCCTCGGAGGCGAATACCGACTGAACGAAGCCTGGACGGCCCGCGGCGGGGTACAGTGGTCAGAGTCCGGAACCGTTTTTGACGACCACAGCCGCTACCAAATGCTGGGACTAGGCCTCGGATACCAAGAGCGCGATTGGGGTGTAGACCTTGCCTTTAATGCCCTTCGCACGTCAGGAAGCA
>Ga0070374_10001503_pt1 | contig 10093 bp, 12 predicted proteins | sample LauGreSuBDMM15SN_2_FD_66374 | JGI IMG/M metagenome (GOLD analysis project Ga0070374, IMG submission 66374) | Freshwater lake microbial communities from Lake Michigan, USA - Su13.BD.MM15.SN (version 4) (version 4) | ecosystem: Environmental > Aquatic > Freshwater > Lake | place: Lake Michigan...
GCCATTGCGCTGCACACGGGCGGTGCTTTGGGCAAACAGTTTTCTGAAGTGGCCGAAAATGCCGATCTGAAACCGGTCGAGGGGTTGGCCTCGGTCGGGGCCAACTGGTCACAGCGCATGTGGCTGGGCATCATTCCGCAGGTGGCACCGAACTGGCTGTCTTATGCGCTATTGCGCTTTGAAATTAACGTGCGGGCCTCGGCCATTCTGGGCTTTGTGGGTGAGGGTGGCATCGGTCATGATCTGAAACTGGCCATGCAGTGGGGGCAGGGGCGATATGATCAAGTTGTGGCGATCTTCTTGTTGCTTTTTGCTGCCATCGTGCTGATCGACCAGCTTTCTGACCATTATCGCAACAAGCTGGTCAAGGGGACTTGAGCCATGACCACAAACACAAACACCCTTTCCCCCAACCTCGCCCAATCTGTGACGGCAAGCTTTGCGCGAAAACGCCGCATCGCAATCGCCATTCCCTTGGTCATTCTGGCCTATTTGATCTATGCCGCGATCAGCTTTGATCTGGCCAGTCTCGCACAGCGCGCCCGGTTCGATAATGCCGCTATTCTTTTGTCGGACTTCTGGTCGCACAAAACTCATGTAACGCGCGACAACCGCTCGGGCGAATTGACCGTGGCGATTGAGGGCGAGGGCAAAGGCACCTATCCGGCCAATCTGATACCCGACTGGATCGTAACCGACGGCGCTGTTACCAGAATTGATCTGGGTCGCGGATACTCGGTCACCTATGATGCCGCAGGGGCACGGATGATCGTGCCGGGCTATGGGACCATCGACATTCGGCCGGTGGATGGCAAGCCGGTGCTGACCGCCCCTGAACCGATCCCCGATTGGATCAGCGTGGCGGAAAACAAAGTGTCGGTGACCACGGATGCCGGACGGTTAAGCTATTCGCGCTCAAAGGTGGAAACCTTCAAATACGAAGCGGGATGGGAGCTGTGGTTCTTTACCATCGACAGCCCGTTCTTCGACAAAAGCTTCACTCAATTGGCAAGTCTGGCCGTCTCAAGTCCACGCATCGACCCAGATCGCAGCAATTTCGGCTACATGGTGTCTGAGTTTTGGACGAACAAGATGTGGCGGCACGGAGATGTGCTTTGGGCCATATTCGAAACCATCCTGATGGCCTTTCTGGGCACGATGTCAGCAGCGCTGATCTCCTTGCCACTAGGCTTTCTGGCGGCGCGCAACTTCATGCCGCTGGGTGTGTTTCGAGGCGGGGTGCGGCGTGTCTTCGACTTTGTGCGCGGGGTGGATGGGCTGATCTGGACCATCATCCTGTCGCGCGCCTTCGGGCCGGGCCCGATGACCGGGGCCATCGCGATTGCGATCACCGACACCGGTAGCTTTGGCAAGATGTTCTCGGAAGCGTTGGAGAATATCGATGAAAAGCAGGTCGAGGGTGTTGGCTCCACCGGGGCCAACGCGCTGCAACGCGCAAGGTTCGGCGTCATTCCGCAGATCATGCCAGTTCTTCTGGCACAGGTACTATATTACTTGGAATCCAACACCCGCAGCGCAACGGTTATCGGGGCGATTGTGGGGGGCGGGATCGGGTTATTGTTGACCCAGGCCATCTCCACCCAGAAGGATTGGGAAGAGGTCGCTTATTACATGGTGTTGATCGTGTTGATGGTGATGATGATGGATAGTCTGTCAGGCTGGCTGCGCCGCAAGCTGATCACGGGATAACCTGTTACGACAATGCCCTGCATCCTCACCCTCGAGAGGGCAGGGTAACCGGAAGTCACAAGGACCGACATGCCAAAGCTATCTGCAACCGAACCTTATATCCATCCCGACTGCCAGTTGGTCGATGCCCAATTCGGCGCTTATTGCGAGGTTGGGGCGGGCAGCCGCATCCTCCATTCGACGTTTGAAGATTACGCCTATTGTGACCGGCAGTCAGATATCGCCAACACCACAGTGGGTAAATTTTCCAATATTGCCGCCATGACCCGGATCGGGCCAACCGATCATCCCTATGGCAATGCCTCACTGCACCATTTCCTGTATCGGTCAGAGCTTTACTGGGATGATGCCCCCGATGACCAAGACTTTTTCGCCCGCCGCAAAGCCCGCCGCACGGTGATTGGGCCAGATACGTGGATCGGGCACGGGGCCATCATCAAGCCAGATGTCACGATTGGCACGGGGGCCATCGTGGCTTCGGGCGCTGTGGTGACCAAAGATGTTGCGCCCTATCTCATCGTGGCCGGTATCCCCGCCACCCCCTTGCGCGCCCGCTTCACCGCCGCAGTTGCCGACCGGATGCAGGCACTTGCGTGGTGGGATTGGGGCCATGATCGCCTGCGCCAAGCCCTACCCGATTTTCGCGCGATGCCGGCAGAGGCGTTCTTGGAAAAATACGAAGGTTAGACCTGCTTGCTAAACCAAACCACAAAGCCGCCCCGAAAGGGTTCGGTCTTGTCGGTGGCATAGCCGTTGGCGCGGTAAAACGCCAAATTGCTGGTCAGCGCCGCATTGGTCAAAAGCCGCACCGCGCCCAATCCCTTGGCCCGCGCCTCATCCTCGGCCTTTGCCATCAAAATCTGTCCCAGCCCTTGGCCTTGCAGGTCAGACCGCACGGCCACGGTTTCCACCCATAGGTGATCGTCCTCTGCCACGGTTTCCAACACACCGGCAAGCGCATCGCCTGCAAAGGCCAGCACGAAGTGGTTGGTTTGCAGGGCCTCGTCGTAGTCTGCCGTCATGGGCAAGGGTTCGCGCCCCATGATGGGCACCCATTTGGCGAATGTGGCGCGCACAAAGGCGCGGATCAGGTCGGCGTCTTGGGCCAAGCCGAGACGGAAGGTGAATGACTTTGTCATGGCCGCACTTTGGCCGTGGTGGGCAAACTGTCAAGCCGCCGCAGCGACCTATTCCGCTGCGATCTGCTCGCCGTCATTCAGGGCCGAGATCACGCGCGGTTGCGCCATAAAGCGCCGCGCGGCTTCGCCCGATAGGTATGTCAGCGCCCCGTTGCAAATTGTCGCCTCAATCTTGCGGCTTTCGGCGTCAATCACCACCAAATCGGCACGGCGGCCCGCTTCCAAACGGCCCCGATCTGTCATGCGCAAAATCTCGGCGGGGCTTGAGGACACCAACGCCCAAGCCTTGGGCAGGCTAAGCACCCCACGGTCGACCAGCGCCCAAACAGCCAAGGGCAGGGCCGGCACGTGGTAGTCGGATACCAAAGCATCACACAGCCCAGCCGCCACCAAATCGGTGGCCGAGGCATTGCCCGCTTGGCTTTGCCCGCGCACCACATTTGGCGCGCCCATGATCACGGGGCTGAACATCGCGTGCGCTGCGGCTGCAGCGCGGTGGGTCAGCGGAAACTCTGCCACAGTCGCGCCAATCATGCGGAACTTTTCGCGGGTTTCACCATCGGGGTCATCATGGCTGCCGTAAACCACGCCCATAGCATCAAAAGCCTCGGCCAAGCGGCACAGGCTGCGGGCAACTTCGCCTTTGGAATCCAGCGCCACCTGAATGGCTTCGGCCAATTCTTCCGGTGTCTTGCCGCAGCGGCGCGCCCAGTGGTCGAACTGGGCGGGTGCCAGCCGTGACATTTGGAAGCCTTCTTCCAGATGGTCGTTGAACACCACATAGCCCACGCCGAACCGTTTGACTGTGTCAATCAGACGCTGGGTTTCGGCAACCAAATGGGTTTCGGCACGGATTTGCACGCGCAGGTCAGTCATCATCTGAGGGCGGTAGGCTTGCACCGCTGCCAGAACTGCTTCGCAATGATCCGGCCCGCGCTGCGCGCCTTCCCAGCTCCAGCTTTGGGCAAGGTAGGCTGTGGTTACGCCGTGGCTTGATGCCTCGCGGTCAAAGGATGATAGGCCTGCGGCCAGCGGGAAGGGGGCCGTAGGGCGGGGATACATATGGTGTTCAAAGCCGTCGCCATGCAGGTCGATGATCCCGGGAAGGATCAAAAAGCCGCGCAGATCTACCTCTGGCAAAGCGGCGCGGGTCAACCGCCCTTCAGCCAAGCTGATAGAGCGCGCTTGCATCTCGCCATCACGCAAAATCTGCGCGCCGGTCAGGCGCAGGGGGGGAAGAAAGGCCGACATCACACCATCCATCAAAAGGGATTCCCATTTCATAGCTGATTTGGGCAACAAAAACGTGACAGTTACTCGGGCACCACGGTTAAAGTGACGCGGTCGCCAGAAAACCACGATGTGCCAAACTCCACTGGCCGCCCGTCGACATCCACGTTGATCGTGACCGAGCGCAGAAGGGGCGCGCCTTGGGCAAGTTGCAAATGTCCCGCTTGCACGCCATTGGCCAGCTTGGCCGTCAGGCGTGTCAGGGCGCGGGTGTAATCGGCCACGCCCGCATCGGCCAAGGCTGCGGTGATGGACCCAAGCCGTGTCATATCTTGCGGAAAGTTGGGGAAACGTTCTGCGGGCAGAACCGAGCGAAAGAGCCCGATGGGAACGCCGTCGGCCAAGGATATCCCTTCGATTAGATGCACCATGCTGGCAAGGGGCAGGGCCAGGGCCTCGGCCTCTTCAGCGTTGGCGGGGCGGGTTTCGGTGCGCAGCATCCGGCGTGACGGGGTGCGCCCATTGGCCAGCACGTTTTGGTGAAACCGCACCCGCCGCCCCAGCGGATAGTCGGTTGGCACCGAGGTGACAAAGACCCCCGCGCCCCGCCGTGGCTGCACCAACCCCGCTTCGGCCAGCACACCCAAAGCGCGCCGCACCGTGTGGCGGTTCACGCCAAAGCGCAGCGCCAATTGCGCCTCGGTCGGCAGTTTGCTGCCTTGAGCGTAAGTGCCAGCGGCGATTTCCGCCGTCAGGGCGGTAGAGATCGACGACCAGATGGGGGTACGGGCCATTTGTTACACAATCTTCACTGGCGTTTCGGGACGGGGGCGGGTAAGACTTGTCTAGTTGTATAGTGTACTGGACAACTTCACAAGATGTCGGATCAGATATGAACGCGCTTTCCATCGACACCGCCGCCCGCAAAGCATGGATGGGCCTTTTGGCCCGCACCGCCCCCGCGCGCTTGGCCGAGCTTATGCCAGACCTGCCCCCCCACGCCGTGCTGCGCGGCCCCGAAGTGGGCGCTGTGATGGTGCGCGGTCGGGTAGGGGGAACAGGCCAGCCGTTTAATTTGGGCGAGATGACCGTGACGCGCTGTTCTGTGCGTTTGGAGGATGGCGCGGTTGGCCATGCCCATGTGCAAGGTCGCGACAAGGCCCATGCCCTGCGCGCCGCTTTGGTGGATGCGCTGATGCAAACGAGCGAGGCCGCGGCGCTTGAGGCCCGCATCCTAGCGCCCCTGCGCTCTGCGGAAACCGCCGCCCGCAGCCTGCGCGCTACCAAGGCTGCGGCAACCAAGGTTGAATTCTTCACCCTCGTGCGCGGAGAAGACAAATGACCCCCGAAGCTTTGCTGGGCGGCTTTGCCGATGCCCCCCGCCAATCCGCCCGCGCCTTTCGCGCAGCACTCGAATCGATGGCCCGCCCCGGCACCCTGTGGCCGCTAGAGGGTGCTGCCCCGCCGGCGCCATTGTCGGTGGCCGCAGGGGTGCTGATTTTGACGCTGTGCGATGGCACAACCCCGCTGCATTTGGGCGCGTCTTGCGATCTGCCCGTGGTGCGCGATTGGGTGACGTTTCACACCGGCGCGCCTTTGGTGACAGCCGATCAAGCACAGTTCGCCCTAGGCACTTGGGCCGATCTGATGCCCGTTGACCGATTTGCCATTGGCCTGCCCGATTATCCTGACCGCGCTGCCACCTTGATCGTGGAAATGCCCAACCTTGAAAACAAAGGCCCGCGCCTGACTGGTCCGGGGATTAAGGTCGTGGCCCATCTCAGCCTGCCCGAGACTTCCGCCTTTCGCGCCAACCGCGCGTTGTTCCCGCAAGGTTTCGACACTTACCTGACCTGCGGCGCCCATGTGGCTGGCCTGCCGCGCAGCACGATTGTGGAGGCTGTCTGATGTATGTTGCCGTCAAAGGGGGCGAAAAAGCGATTGATGCCGCCCATGCGTGGCTGGCCGAAGAGCGGCGTGGCGATACATCGGTGGCCGAACTGTCGGTGGCGCAAATCCGCCAGCAACTGGCTTTGGCTGTGAACCGCGTGATGGCCGAGGGGTCTTTGTATGACCCCGACTTGGCGGCTTTGGCGATCAAACAAGCGCGCGGCGATCTGATCGAGGCGATCTTTCTGATCCGCGCCTACCGCACGACCCTGCCGCGCCTTGGGGCATCCTCCCCGCTTGAAACCGCACAAATGGCCATCACGCGCCGCATTTCAGCCACGTTCAAAGACCTGCCCGGCGGGCAGATTCTGGGACCGACCTTCGATTACACCCATCGCCTGCTCGATTTCAAACTCGCCGCCGAGGGCGAAGTGCCCGCAGCCCCCACCGCCCCCGCCAGCCTTGATGCTGTGCCGCATGTGACAGCGATGCTGAACCGCGACGGGCTGATCCAAACCGAAGCCGAGGGCAACGCCACACCGCCCGATCTGACGCGCGAACCGATGGAAATCCCCACCACTCGGCCTTTGCGCTTGCAAGCGATCACGCGCGGGGATGAAGGGTTCATCCTGTCGATGGCCTATTCCACCCAGCGCGGCTACGGGCGCACCCATGCCTTTGTGGGCGAGTTGCGCATTGGTACTGTGGCGGTGGAAATGGATATCCCCGAACTGGGCTTTTCGGTTGAGATTGGCGAGGTAGAGTTGACCGAATGCGAAACGGTCAACCAGTTCAAGGGCTCAAAAACCGAACCGCCGCAGTTCACACGCGGCTATGGTTTGGTCTTTGGCCAAACCGAGCGCAAGGCCATTGCGATGAGCTTGGTCGACCGAGCTTTGCGCTGGAAAGAGTTGGGCGAGGATAACACCGGGGCCCCCGCGCAAGACGAGGAATTCGTGCTGATGCACGCCGACAACATCCAAGCCACCGGCTTTTTGGAACATATCAAACTGCCGCATTATGTGGATTTTCAGGCCGAATTGGAACTTGTCCGCAAACTGCGGCGCGAGGCTTTGGCCCATGGGGAGGCCGCAGAATGACCGACCAAAGTGCTTACAACTTCGCCTATCTGGATGAGCAAACCAAGCGCATGATCCGCCGTGCGATCCTGAAAGGTGTGGCTATTCCTGGTTATCAGGTGCCCTTCGCCAGCCGCGAAATGCCGATGCCTTATGGCTGGGGCACGGGCGGGGTGCAGGTGACAGCGGCTTGTCTTGTGCCAGAAGACCGCTTGAAGGTGATCGACCAAGGGGCTGATGACACGACCAACGCCGTATCCATCCGCCGCTTCTTTCAACGCACCGCAGGCGTGGCGGTGACGGAAGTCACGGCAGAGGCGACTGTGATCCAGACCCGCCACCGCATACCCGAAACACCCCTGACTGAGGGGCAAATTTTGGTCTATCAAGTGCCCATCCCCGAACCCCTGCGCTTTTTAGAGCCGCGTGAAACCGAAACGCGCAAGATGCATGAGTTGGAAGATTACGGCCTGATGCATGTGAAGCTGTATGAAGACATCTCGCGCCACGGACAAATCGCCACGGCCTATGACTATCCCGTCAAGGTCGAAGGGCGCTATGTGATGGACCCTTCGCCGATCCCAAAATTCGACAACCCCAAACTGGGAGGCAATGCGGCGATCCAATTGTTCGGCGCGGGGCGCGAACAGCGCATCTATGCGCTGCCGCCCTATAGCGAAGCCATATCGCTCGACTTCGACGATTACCCCTTTGCCGCCTCGAAGGCCGATCACGCTTGTGATCTGTGCGCGGCCCCGGACAGCTATCTGGACGAGGTGATCACCGACGATCAAGGCAGCCGCATGTTTGTCTGTTCGGACACCGACTTTTGCGCCAGCCGTCGCAAGGCTGGGCATGTGGGCCCGATGGGCACACCGATGGTAGGGGGCTGACGTGGATACGAGTATTTGGGCCAAGATGAAAACGCAGCCCTTGCTGTCGGTGCGCGACCTGTCCAAGTTTTACGGCGGGCGGATCGGCTGTGCAGAGGTGAACTTTGATCTGTTCCCCGGGGAAGTCTTGGGGATTGTGGGTGAAAGCGGGTCGGGCAAGTCAACTCTGCTGTCCTGCCTTGCCGGCCATTTGGCGCCGGATCGGGGCGAGGTGATCTTTGCCACCTCCGAAGGCCCGCGCGACACGGTGCTGATGGCTGAGGCCGCGCGGCGGCGCTTGGCGCGGACCGATTGGGCCTATGTGCACCAAAACCCGCGCGATGGGTTGCGGATGGGCGTTTCAGCCGGCGGCAATGTCGGCGAAAGGCTGATGGCTGTGGGCGCGCGGCATTACGGCCAGATCCGCGAGGCTGCGGTGGATTGGTTGGGTCGGGTCGAGATTGCCGCCGACCGTGTCGATGATCGCCCCAGCGCCTTTTCCGGCGGGATGCAGCAGCGCTTGCAAATTGCGCGCAATCTGGTCACCGGCCCGCGCCTTGTGTTCATGGATGAACCGACCGGCGGGCTTGACGTCAGCGTGCAGGCGCGCTTGCTGGACCTGCTGCGCGGCTTGGTGCGCGAGATGGGGCTTTCGGCCATCATCGTCACCCATGATCTGGCGGTTGTGCGCTTGCTGGCCGACCGATTGATGGTGATGAAGGGTGGCTATGTGGTGGAACAGGGCCTGACCGATCAGGTGCTGGACGATCCGCAGCATGAATATACCCAGCTTTTGGTGTCCTCGGTTTTGCAGGTGTGATGTGATTACGATTACCAACCTTTCCAAAAGCTTCACGCTGCACAATCAAGGTGCTGCTGTCATTCCCGTGATGACGGAGGCCAATATGGCAGTGAGCCCGGGCGAGTGCCTTGGGCTTGTCGGTGCATCGGGGTCGGGTAAGTCGACCCTGATGCGGATGATCTGGGGCAATTATCTAGCGGCCTCTGGTTCGATCATGGTGGGGGATGTCGATGTCGCCAAAGCCGCTCCGCGAGAGATTATTGCCCTACGGCGCGGGACTTTGGGCTATGTCAGCCAGTTTCTGCGCGTCGTGCCCCGTGTGCCCACGGTGGATGTGGTCGCCGAACCCCTGCTGACGTTGGGTGTTCCGGTTGCCGAGGCGCGGGGCAGGGCCATGGCCCTTCTGGCGCAACTGAACATCCCCGAGCGTCTTTGGTCGCTGTCGCCCACCACCTTTTCGGGCGGCGAACAACAGCGCGTCAACATCGCGCGCGGCTTTGTGCATCCTTATCCCGCGCTTTTGCTAGATGAACCCACAGCCAGCCTTGATGCGGTGAACCGCGAAGTGGTGCTGTCTTTGATCGAGGGGGCCAAGGCACGGGGCGCTGCCATCATCGGGATTTTTCACGATGAACAGGCCCGCGCACGGATGTGCGACCGTCTTGTCGATGTGACCCAATTCACCCCAAAGGCCGTGCAATGACAGGCAAGGTCTTTGCGGTCGTAGGCCCATCAGGCGCGGGCAAAGACACCTTGCTTGCAGGCGCTGTGGCCGCCACCCCCGCCTTGCACTGGGCGCGGCGGGTGATCACACGGCCGCAGGTGGCGGGGGATGAGCCCTTTGAAGGGGTGACATCGCAAGAGTTTGATTTTCTAAGCCAAGCTGGGGCCTTTGCGCTGGAATGGCCCGCGCATGGCCTGCGCTACGGCATTCGTGCGACCGAGTTTGCCGCTTTGGCCAAGGGGTCAGATGTTGTCTTTAACGGCTCGCGTGCAGCACTTCCTTTGGCGCTAGACAGATTTCCGACCCTGACCGTGCTGCGCATTTCGGCCCCCTCCAAGGTGTTGGCCGAACGCTTGGCCGCCCGTGGCCGCGAGACAATGGCCGAGATCGAAGCCCGTTTGGCCCGCGCCTCTTACGACGTGCCCGAAGGCCTGCCCGTGATCGATGTTTCCAACGATTCCACCCCTGCCATAGGCATCGCCCGTCTGTTGGCCGCCCTTCAGGCCAAAGCGTAGCTGCGCAGCAGATGAAACCGCCCGTCCTCAGCCTCGCCAAACAAGGTCAGCGCGCCCACGCGAAAGGGTTGCGGCACATGCGGCGCGAAATGGGCTGCGGCCAGCGGCAACAAGGCGGCATGATCGGCAGAC
>Ga0070374_10001516_pt1 | contig 10063 bp, 8 predicted proteins | sample LauGreSuBDMM15SN_2_FD_66374 | JGI IMG/M metagenome (GOLD analysis project Ga0070374, IMG submission 66374) | Freshwater lake microbial communities from Lake Michigan, USA - Su13.BD.MM15.SN (version 4) (version 4) | ecosystem: Environmental > Aquatic > Freshwater > Lake | place: Lake Michigan...
CCGCGCTCGCTCATCAGCAAGGTGAGGGTGGCTTTGCGCGGCTCGCCCGCCCCCGAGGTGTCAAACGGATCGGCACCCGCCGCACCGCCACCAATCGTGGTGTAAATGCTTTTGATGTGCGGCACTTGGCTCAACAACTGCCGGGCGGCTTCGGCGCTGGCTTGGGTTTGGGCCAGCTTGGTGCCGGGGGGCAGCTCCAAATACACCTGGGTTTGGCTGTTGTCATCGGGCGGGATGAAGCCTGTGGGCAACAAAGGCACCAAGGCCAGCGAACCGATAAAAAACGCCAGCGCGCCCAACACCGTCCACCAGCGGTGGTTTAGACACCATTGGGCCAAGCGCAAATAGCCGCTCATCCAAGCGGGGCGGGTTTCGGCATGCACGATCGGGCGCAACAGGTAAGCGGCCATCATGGGGGTGAGGGCCCGCGCCACCACCAAGGAAGCAAAAACCGCCAGAGATGCGGTCCAGCCAAATTGCTTGAAGAACTTGCCCGGCACGCCGGCCATGAAGGCGGTGGGCAAAAACACGGCAATCAGGGTGAAGGTGGTGGCAATCACCGCCAGACCAATCTCGTCGGCCGCTTCCATGGCAGCTTGGTAGGGTGACTTGCCCATGCGCAAATGCCGCACGATGTTTTCCACCTCGACGATGGCGTCGTCGACCAAGATGCCCACCACCAGTGACAAAGCCAGCAGGGTCACCACATTGATGGAAAAGCCCAGGGCTTGCATGCCGATGAAGGCGGGAATCACCGACAAGGGCAAGGCCACGGCTGTGACGAAGGTGGCGCGCCAATCGCGCAAAAACAGCCAGACCACGAGCACCGCCAGGATGGCGCCCTCGTACAGCAAGTGCAAGGAGCCTTGGTACTCTTCGGCCACGGGTGAAACAAAGTCAAAGGCTGCGGTCAGTTCGATGTCGGGGTGCGCCGCGCGCAAATCGGCCAGGGCTTTTTGAACCGCCGCACCGACCTCAATTTCGCTCGCGCCTCGGCTGCGCGAGACCTCAAAGCCCACCACCGCTTGGCCATTGAGCAGGGCCGCAGAACGTGGCTCGGCCACGGTGTCGCTGATGCTGGCGACTTGTTCCAAGCGCAGGCGTCGACCATCGGACAACGTCAACGAGATGCGCGACAGGGTTTGGGCGTCGGTCACGCTGCCCAAAGTGCGCACCGCTTGTTCGCCTCCGGCCACATCGGTGCGCCCGCCCGAGCTGTCGGACTGCATTTGCTTGAGCTGGCGCGAAATATCTGCGGCACTCGCGCCCAGGGCTTGCAAGCGTTGGGGGTCCAAGGCGATGTGAATTTGGCGCTCCACGCCACCCACCCGGTTGACCGCGCCCACGCCGCGCACGGCCAGCAACTTGCGCGCAATTTGGTTGTCGACAAACCACGACAAGGCCTCTGGGTCCATGTTGGCCGAGCGCACCGTGTAGGCCAAGATGGGTTGGCCGGCCAGGTCGAGTTTGGTGATGACGGGGTCTTTCAAGTCACCGGGCAACTCGCTGCGGATGCGGTTAACGGCTGAGCGCACATCGTCCAAGGCTTCTTGGATGGGCTTTTCCAAGCGAAATTCGGCGCTGATGATGGCGCTGCCGTCTTGCACTTTGGTGGTGATGTGCTTCAAGCCTTGCAAAGATGCGATGGCGTTTTCGATCTTGCGCGCCACCTCGGTTTCCATTTGGGCCGGTGCGGTGCCAGGCAGGCTGGCGGTCACGCTGATGGTGGGCAGGTCGATGTCGGGGAAGTTTTGCACCTTCATCGACCCGAAAGAGACCATGCCTGCAAAGCACAGCATGACAAACAGCATGACCGCGGGGATCGGGTTTTTGATCGACCAAGACGAGACGTTGATCATGGCGCGACCCGAACCGCATCACCTTCGTTCAAAAAGCCAGCCCCTTGGGTGACCAGCTTCACGCCGTCGGGCAGGCCTTGGGTGATCTCAATGTGCTCTCCCACCCGGCGCCCGGTTTGCACCTTGAGCAAGCCCACGCGGTTGTCGGCCTTGACTTGCATCACATAGTTAAAGCCATCGCGGCTGACCACCGCTGGGGCCGGTACCGTCACGGCGCGGCTGCTGCCCGATTGGATGCTGCCACTGGCGTACATGCCTGCCAGTGCGGGGGCTTGTCCGGCGCCGGGGGCTTGCAAGTCCACATAGACCAAGGCTTGGCGGGTTTGCGGGTCTACTGTGGGGCCAATCATGCGCACCCGGCCATTCAAGCTGGCGCCACTGGCGGCCAATAGCGTGACGGCCATGCCGGGTTTGATGGCGGCCAATTCGCTGGCGATCACCTCGGCGCGCCATTCCAAGCGACCTTGGCGGATCAAGCGAAACAGTTCTGTGCCGGGGGAGAGCACTGCGCCCACCGAGGCGCTGCGCGCGGCGATGATGCCGCTGTCGGGCGCGAGCACTTGGGTTTGCTGCATGCGCAATTGCTGGCTGTCCACACTGGCTTTGGCCGCTGCCACGCGGGCCACGGCGGTTTCTTCGGCGGTGATGTATTGAACGAACTGCTGGGCACTGATCACCCCGGTGGGTTGCAGCCCGCGGGCGCGCTCGGCATTGGCCCGCGCTTCGTTGGCCGCGGCCTGGGCTTGGCTCCAATTGGCCTGGGCTTGGGCCAAGTCGGCCTGAACGGGTGCCGCATGGAACACCGCCAGAACCTGGCCGGCCTTGACCACATCGCCCACATTGACGCGCACCTCGGTCAGACGCAAGCCACCGATTTCGCTGCCCACACTGGCCTCTTGCCAAGCGGCCATGTTGCCGTTGGCCTTGATTTGCACGGGCAAGGTTTGCACGCTGGCACTGCCCACGCTCACCGTCAGGGCGGGTTTGGGGGCGGCTGGTTTGGGTGCCTGTGCCCAAGCCTGGCTGGACAACAAAGTCAGGCTCAAGCAGAGCGCACAGGTGGCTGCACGTGACATGTCGGCGGGCCGAAGGCGAATGGTGGGGGTCATGGGGGTGTGCGCCTGTTGAATGGCGCTCAGATCTAAATGAAAAATCCATTTTAGAAGGGCCGCCATGGGTGGGTGCCGGTCCCAGCCAATGGCCTTGCCCGCACTTTGGCCTTGCTGGCTGCGATAGCATGCGTCACCCAAGTCCCCCACATCGGAGCAAGCCATGACCATCCAAGCCATCATGATTGACCTCGATGGCACCTTGGTGCACACCTTGGGTGACTTTGCCGCCGCCGTCAACCGCATGCTGGGCGATTTGGACTTGCCACCGGCCACCATTGAGGTGGTGGCGCATGCGGTGGGGCAAGGGTCAGATCACTTGATTCGGACGGTGATCGACCACCAACTGGGTTTGCCTGGGCAACAGCGTTGCGCTGGGCAATCGGTGGACACCCTGTATGAGCCGGCCTGGCAGCGCTACCAACACCACTACGCCCAGCTCAATGGGCAGCATTCCGAGGTGTACCCCGGGGTGCTGGACGCTTTGCAAACCTGGCGCAGCATGGGCTTGCCCCTGGCTTGCTTGACCAACAAACCGGTGGCATTTGCCAACGACTTGTTGCTGGCCAAGGGCTTGCAGGGGTTTTTTCAGTGTGTGTTTGGGGGCGACTCCTTTGCGCGCAAAAAGCCCGACCCCTTGCCGCTGCTGGAAACTTGTCGGGTCTTGGGCAGCGCGCCGGCGCGCACCTTGATGGTGGGGGACTCGCGCAACGATGCCCAGGCTGCCGATGCCGCCGCTTGCCCCTTGGTGCTGGTGACCTATGGCTACAACCATGGCGAGCCCATCCAGGCCGTGCCCGCATTGGCACATGTGGACAACTGCCAACACATCCACGATGGGCATGATTGGGTGTGGCTGCGCTCTCGAGCCTTGGCCAAATAGGTGTTTGTTACACTGCGCGCCATGTTCATACACCGCATCACCATCACAGGTTGCAGCGACCGGGGAGCTTGGCCCTGGCGTCGCCGCGAAGACCAGGCCGTGCGGGCGCATTGAACTTTTTCCCCTCGGCCTCCTCACCCCCCCTTTTGACCCTTTGACGGGTCTTTCCCTGGATTGAACGCCCCTGTGGGGCTGAGCTGTGGAGGCTCTCTGTGATCACCGAACTCGAATACAAAAGCCTGGCCTTGCAAGGCCACAACCGCATTCCCCTCATGGTCGAGGCGTTTGCCGATTTGGAAACCCCGTTGTCGCTCTACCTCAAGTTGGCTTTTGCCAAAGAGGGTGGAAAGCACAGTTTCTTGCTGGAATCCGTGGTGGGCGGCGAGCGTTTTGGGCGCTACAGCTTCATCGGCCTGCCCGCGCGCACTTGGTTGCGTTCCAGTGGCTTTGGCGATCAGGCCGTGACCGAAGTGGTCAAAGACGGTGTGGTGGTGGAGACCGACCACGGCAACCCTTTGGACTTCATTGATCGCTATCAAAAACGCTTCAAGGTCGCGTTGCGGCCTGGCATGCCGCGTTTTTGCGGTGGTTTGGCGGGTTATTTTGGTTACGACACGGTGCGCCACATCGAAAAAAAGTTAGCGGCCAGTTGCCCACCCGACAGCCTGGGTTGCCCCGACATCATGCTGTTGCAAACCGAGGAGTTGGCGGTCATCGACAACCTGTCGGGCAAGCTGTATTTGATGGTCTACACCGACCCGGGTGAGGTCGAGGCCTATGCCAACGGCAAAAAACGCTTGCGCGAACTCAAAGACCTGCTGAAGTATTCGGTCAGTGCCCCCCTGCTGCGCCCCAGCACCAGCCACCCGGTGGAGCGGGAATTTGCCAAGGTCGACTATCTCAAGGCGGTCGAGCGCGCCAAAGGCTTGATCGAGGCGGGCGACTTCATGCAGGTGCAAGTGGGTCAGCGATTGAAAAAGCGCTACACCGAAAGCCCCTTATCGTTGTACCGCGCTTTGCGCTCGCTCAACCCCAGCCCTTATATGTATTACTACCACTTGGGCGACTTTCATGTGGTGGGGGCATCGCCTGAAATTTTGGTGCGCTTGGAGCAAATCAACGCCACCGGTGACGCAGCCAAGTCAAAAGTGGGGCGCAAGGTCACCATTCGGCCCTTGGCCGGTACCCGACCGCGTGGCGCCACCCCTGAGTTGGATAAAGCCATTGAGCAAGAGTTGATCCAAGACCCCAAGGAGCGCGCCGAGCATGTGATGCTCATTGACCTGGCCCGCAACGACATTGGCCGCATCGCACAGGTGGGCAGCGTGAAGGTGACTGAGGCGTTTGTGGTCGAGCGCTACAGCCATGTGATGCACATCGTCAGCAACGTGGAGGGCGTTTTGCGCGAAGGCCTGGACAACATCGATGTGCTCCGAGCGACCTTCCCCGCAGGAACCTTGAGTGGGGCACCCAAGGTGCATGCGATGGAGCTGATCGATCAGCTCGAGCCAAGCAAGCGGGGCATTTACGGTGGGGCATGCGGCTACCTCAGTTTTGCGGGCGACATGGACTTGGCCATTGCCATCCGCACCGGCATCATCAAAGACGACACCTTGTATGTGCAAGCCGCCGCGGGTGTGGTGGCCGATTCAGTGCCTGAGATGGAGTGGCGCGAAACCGAGCACAAGGCGCGTGCCTTGCTGCGCGCCAGCGAGTTGGTTGAGGAGGGCTTGGAATGAAGCTCTTGATGATCGACAACTACGACAGTTTCACTTACAACATCGCCCAGTATTTTGGTGAATTGGGTGCGGCCGTGGAGGTCTACCGCAATGATGAAATCACGCTTGAAGGCATTGCCCAGCGTTGCCCGAGTCACTTGGTGATTTCACCCGGGCCCTGCGCCCCCGAGCAAGCGGGCATTTCGGTGGCCGCGATTCGCCACTTCATGGGCCAGCTACCCATCTTGGGCGTGTGCTTGGGGCACCAAAGCATCGGTGCCGCCTTGGGCGCACGCATTGTGCGGGCCCAACAACTCATGCACGGCAAAACCTCGGCGATCAGTACCACGGGTGAAGGTGTTTTTGCAGGCTTGCCCGAGCGGTTTTTGGTCAATCGTTATCACGCCTTGGCGATCGAGCGCACCACTTGTCCCATTGAATTGGTGGTCACGGCGCGCAGCGACGATGGTGAAATCATGGGTGTGCGTCACCGCAGTTTGCCGCTGCAAGGCGTACAGTTTCACCCCGAGTCCATATTGACCGAACACGGCCACGCCCTGTTCAAAAACTTCCTCACAGGTGCCGCATGAAAACCGTTGATTTGCGCAGCGATACCGTCACTCAGCCCACGCCCGCCATGCGCCAAGCCATGGCCGCCGCGCCCGTGGGGGACGATGTGTTTGGCGACGACCCTTCGGTGCGGGCGTTGCAGGACCGCATCGCTGCGCTCACGGGAAAAGAGGCGGCTTTGTTCATGCCCTCGGGCACCCAAAGCAATTTGTGCGCATTGATGGCCCATTGCGAACGCGGTGACGAATACCTGGTGGGTCAAAACGCCCACACGTATCGCTACGAAGGTGGCGGTGCCGCGGTCCTGGGCAGCATCCAACCCCAACCCTTGGCCCAAGATGCGCAGGGCCAAATGGCTTTGGCCGACATCGCCGGGGCCATCAAACCGGTGGACGCCCACTTTGCCCGCACCCGCTTGCTGTGCTTGGAAAACACCTGGAATGGACACGTCATGCCCATGGCCTATTTGGAGCAAGCCACGGCGCTGGCGCGCCAGCACGGCTTGGCCACCCATTTGGATGGCGCGCGGGTGATGAATGCGGCCGTGGCCCAAGCCCAGTCCGAGGGCACAGATGTGATGACCGAGTTGCGCCGCATGGCTGAGCTGTTTGACAGTGTGTCGGTGTGTTTGAGCAAGGGCCTGGGCGCGCCGGTCGGCTCAGTCTTGTGTGGGTCGGTGGCATTGATGGACAAGGCCCACCGTTGGCGCAAGGTGCTGGGGGGTGGCATGCGCCAGTCGGGCCTGCTGGCGGCGGCGGCCTTGCATGCGCTGGAGAACCATGTGCAGCGACTCGAACATGACCACGCGTTGGCGCAACGTTTGGCCACCGGCCTGTATGGTTTGCCAGGAATTGTCGTGCGCTCGGCGCAAACCAATATCGTGTTTGTTGATGTCGCCCATGGCTTGGCACCTGCGTTGTTGGACCATCTGCGCCAAGATGGCGTGCTCGTGAATGGATTGATCCGCCCCCGTTTTGTCACCCATTTGGATGTGGACGCCGCAGGCATTGACCAAGCCCTTGCCAGCGTGCGTCGCTTCGCCGATGCCAACACCGCTGCGCTCGGTGCCAGTGTGTGAGCCCTGAACCATTTTTTTGATTGTTTGAATTCCCATGAGCCCCAAGGAGAAACTTATGCCCATTACCCCCATTGAAGCCTTGCAGCGCACCATTGAGCACCGCGAAATCTTTCACGACGAAATGCTCAGCGTGGTGCGCATGATCATGAGTGGCGAGTTGTCGCCCGTCATGACAGCGGCCCTGATCACCGGATTGCGGGTGAAAAAAGAAACCATTGGTGAAATCACTGCTGCCGCCCAGGTGATGCGCGAGTTCTCGACCAAGGTGCACGTCAGTGACACGCGCCATTTGGTGGACATTGTGGGCACGGGTGGCGATGGATCGCACACCTTCAACATCTCCACTTGCACCATGTTTGTGGCCGCGGCAGCGGGTGCCAAGGTCAGCAAGCATGGTGGGCGCAGCGTCAGCAGCAAGAGTGGCAGCGCTGACGTGCTGGAGAGTTTGGGCGTCAACATCCAACTCAAACCCGAGGCGATTTCCCGCTGCATCGAAGAGGTGGGCATCGGTTTCATGTTTGCCCCCAACCACCACCCGGCGATGAAAAATGTGGCCCCCATTCGCAAGGAGTTGGGGGTGCGCACCATCTTCAACATCTTGGGGCCGTTGACCAATCCGGCGTCGGCCCCCAATATTTTGATGGGGGTTTTCCACGCCGATTTGGTGGGCATCCAAGTGCGCGCATTGCAGCGCTTGGGGGCAGAGCACGCCTTGGTGGTCTATGGGCGCGATGGCATGGACGAGGTGTCCTTGGGTGCGGCCACCTTGGTGGGCGAGCTGAAAAACGGCGTGATCACCGAGTATGAAATCCACCCCGAAGACTATGGTTTGACCATGGTCAGCAACCGCGCGCTGCGGGTGGAAACCCCTGAGGCATCGCGGGACATGCTGCGCAGTGTCTTGCTCAATCAAGCGGGCCCGGCGCGCGACATCGTGATCTTCAATGCTGGCGTGGCCCTGTATGCGGCGAATGTGTCGCCAGACATTGCCCAGGGCTTGGTGCTGGCCCAACAGGTCATCGAGTCGGGCGCCGCCCTGGAAAGCTTGGAGAAGCTCATTGCCACCACCCAACGTTTAGGGGCTTGAACCATGTCCGATATCTTGCAAAAAATTGTCGCCACCAAGCGCGAAGAGCTGGCGGATTCTTTGCGCACCAAGCCGCTTGCGCAGATGCGTGCCGATGCCGAAAGCCGCGTCCTCACGCGCGACTTTGTGGGCGCTTTGCGCCGCAAAATAGAAGCAGGACAGGCGGCGGTGATTGCCGAGGTCAAAAAAGCCAGCCCTTCCAAAGGTGTTTTACGGGCTGACTTTGTGCCTGCCGATATCGCCCAAAGCTATGCCCAAGGCGATGGCGACTTGAGTGCTGCCTGTTTGTCGGTGTTGACCGACCACACCTATTTTCAAGGGGGTGTCGACGACTTGAAGCAAGCGCGTGCCTCGTGCGATTTGCCGGTGCTGCGCAAAGACTTCATGATCGATGTCTATCAAATCTACCAAGCACGCGCCATGGGCGCAGATTGCATTTTGCTGATCGCTGCTTGCTTGGACGATGCCCAAATGGCCGACATGGAAGCCGTTGCCATGGGTTTGGACATGGCGGTTTTGGTGGAGGTGCACGACCAGACTGAAATGGACCGCGCATTGAAGTTAAAAACGCCATTGTTGGGGGTGAACAATCGCAATCTGCGCACCTTTGAGGTGTCGTTGCAGACCACCCTGGATTTGTTGCAGGCCGTGCCAGCACAGCGCATTTTGGTGACCGAAAGTGGCATCCAAACCCGTGAAGATGTGTTGCGCTTGCGCCAAGCGGGGGTGCAGGCCTTTTTGGTGGGCGAAGCTTTCATGCGCCAGCCCGAACCGGGCTTGGCCTTGGCCGAACTGTTTCAGGCCTGAAGGCCCACCCACCGCACAGGGTTGGACATGCAACAACTGCTCTGGCAAGACTCGTCCCCGGGCTCCAACCGTTTGAGCCACTGGCCACCAGACGCGCAAGGCCGGATGCCAAGCGCGCCCAACGCCCAAGCTTTAAGTGAAGAATGGCAAGCGATTTGGCAGTCATTTGCCCAAAGCGATGCCGGCCTTGGCCTGAATGCTTTTGTGGCCCAGCAACTGGCCGCAGGGGCCGTGATTTACCCCAGCGACCCCTTGCGGGCCCTGCGCTTGACGCCATTGCGTGATGTGAAAGTGCTCATCTTGGGTCAAGACCCCTACCATGGCCCCGGGCAAGCTGAGGGTTTGGCGTTTTCGGTGGCGCCCGGTATCAAAATCCCGCCGTCTTTGCGCAACATCGTTCAAGAGGTGGGCCGCGATGTCGGATTGGAGGCGCCCACGAACGGCTCCTTGACCGCTTGGGCCCTGCGGGGCGTGCTCTTGCTCAACACCTGCTGGAGCGTTGAGCAAGGCCAAGCTGGCAGCCATGCGGGCAAAGGTTGGGATGCGCTTACTGACGAAATAATCATTGCAGTGGCTAAATTTAATCCGGTGTGTGTGTATATGCTGTGGGGGGCACATGCCCAATCCAAAGCCGTTGCCATCGAAAAAACCGCGGCCCACTCGGGCCAACAAATCTTGGTTTTGCAGGCCAACCACCCCTCTCCCTTGTCGGCCAGGCGTGGGCACAGCCCCTTTGTCGGCTGCGGTCATTTTTCTTTGGCCCAGTCTTGGTTGCGTCAGCGGGGTGTGAACTGGCGCTGGGATTGGGCGCTGACACCACAAGACTTGACATGAACACCGGGGCCTGCCAACCAATATATGCTATAGTGCGCGGTTCGGCGGAGGGGTGCCCGAGTGGCTAAAGGGGGCAGACTGTAAATCTGTTGGCTTACGCCTACGCTGGTTCGAATCC
>Ga0070374_10001522_pt1 | contig 10042 bp, 6 predicted proteins | sample LauGreSuBDMM15SN_2_FD_66374 | JGI IMG/M metagenome (GOLD analysis project Ga0070374, IMG submission 66374) | Freshwater lake microbial communities from Lake Michigan, USA - Su13.BD.MM15.SN (version 4) (version 4) | ecosystem: Environmental > Aquatic > Freshwater > Lake | place: Lake Michigan...
GAAAATATAGTACCAACCTTATTAAAATATGTAAATGAAAATGAGCTAGGTGAAAATGAAAAAAAGTATTTAGACTATATCAAACGTTGGAATTTTATGGCCAATGCTGATAGTAAAGGTCAAACTGTTTACAATGTTTGGTGGAAAAATTTGCAACAATTTATTTGGGATGATGATTTAAAGAAATCAAAAAATAACGTAGCTTATCCAACTTCCGAAACTACTATGGAGTTGCTAATAAAAGATACAGCTTTAATATTTATTGATGATATTAACACACCGCAAAAAGAAACAATTATTCAGGCTGTAACAACATCTTTTAAAACAGCTGCAACTATGCTAGCTAAATATGAAGCAAATGGAGGGTTAGAATGGAGTAAAATTAATAAAGGAAGTGTGTATCATTTATTAAAAACAAATATGCCAGGCTTTAGCCGACCAAACTTAACTGTTGGAGGCAATGATGATATAATTAATGCCATACATGATAGCCATGGCCCAAGCTGGCGTATGATTGTAAGCCTTACGCAAAAAACAGAAGCCTATGGTGTATACCCTGGCGGACAAAGTGGTAATCCAGGCAGTAAATATTACGATGACTATGTAAATAACTGGGCCGAGGGGAAATATTTTCCATTGTGGATGATGAACAAAGCAGAGGCAACAGATAAAAAAGTAATGGCAACAATAAATTTTAAAAAGAGATAAATTAATACTACAATGAAATTTTTTACATCTATACTACTAACTGCTTTATTAAGTTTTGCTGCTTGTTTATATTTACCTTGGTGGAGTATTGCTTTAGTTGCTTTTATGGTAGCTGCACTAATACCACAAAAGCCAGGTAAAGCTTTTTTAACAGCTTTTATTGCCTTATTTATTTTTTGGTTTGCCTTATGCTTTTTCTTAAGCAGTGCTAATAATAATGTTTTGGTACATAAGTTATCTATTTTAATTATTAAAATGGATAACCCTTATTTATTAATGACTGTTACTGCTTTAATAGGTGCTTTGGTAGCAGGTTTTGCAGGCTTAAGTGGCAGTTATTTGAGAAGGAGTAAATAATTACAGTAACTTTAGTTTTTCACTAACATATTCCAACTTATTTTCGTGGTTACTAAAGAATCACTTAATGAAAGTACTTTTATCTATTCTATTTTTTCTATTAATTTTTACATCTTCATCCGCTCAAAAAATATACGGTACTGTATTTACTACTAAAGGAGATTTATTACCGTATTCTTCCATTACCATTAAAGGTACATCGCTTGGTGCTAGCGCAAATAATAGAGGTAGATATTCATTTACTTTAGCGCCGGGTAATTACACCCTTGTTTGCCAGCATGTTGGCTTTAGTAAAATAGAAAAGCAAGTAACTGTTGAAAAAAATGATATTGAATTAGCCTTTATTTTATCGGAACAAAAGCTTGACTTAAATGAAGTATTAATAAAATCGGGGGGTGAAAATCCAGCTTATGCAATAATTAGAAATGCAATAAAAAAAAGAGCCTACTATGCAAAAGAGGTAAACGGCTTTACTTGCGATTTATACACTAAAGATTTATTAAAACTACGAAGCCTTCCAAAAAAAATAATGGGTAAAAAAATACCTGATGCCGATAGGCAAGAAATGGGTTTAGATACTAGTGGTCAAGGGATAATTTATTTAAGTGAATCAGTTGCAAAAGTATATACTCAACAACCTGATAAATTTAAAATGGACGTATTAAGCAGTAGAGTTAGTGGTAGCAATGGTTTTGGCTTTACGTTTCCATCGTTTATAAGCTTATATAATAATAATGTTACTATTTTTACAGAGCGTTTTAATCCAAGAGGGTTTATGAGTCCCATAGCAGAGGGTGCTATAAGTTTATACAAATACCAATATTTAGGAACGTTTTATGAAGATGGAAAAGATGTACACAGTATAAAAGTTATACCACGAAGGGCTTATGAGCCTTGTTTTAGTGGTATTATTAATATTTGCGAAGGCAGTTGGCGAATACATAGCTTTGATTTAATTCTTACAAAAAAAGCACAACTAGAATTATTAGATACCTTACAATTAACACAAATATATGTACCCTTAAACAATGGTATTTGGAGAGTAAAAAATCAACTTATTCATTTTAATTTTAATCAATTTGGAGTAGATGCAGTTGGTAATTTTTTAAATGTGTACACAAACTATTCTATCAACCCATCGTATGCTAAAAAGTTTTTTGATAAAATTATTATAAAGTATGATACGGCTGTAAACAAAAAATCAAAGGAATATTGGGATACTATTCGCCCTGTGCCATTAGAGCAAGAGGAGAAAAAAGATTATATAGAAAAAGATAGTATTTTTCAATTGCAAAAAGATAGCTCACTAAGCAAACGATCAATAGATTCGCTTAAAAAAAAGCAGGGAAAAATTAAGCCCTTAACTATTTTTTTAAAAGGAATTAATAGAACTCATTATAGTAAAATAAACACCTACAAGTGGGGAGTTGGTAGTTTACTTAACAATGTAGAATATAACCCAGCAGAAGGGTTGGTAATGAATGTGCCCATCTACTTTGAAAAATATTTAAAAAAAACAAAAACAAATTTAAGTATAGAACCAACAGTACGATATGGATCCAGTAATGCACATTTAAATGCTTGGGTTGATGTTAATTTACGTACTAGAGATTGGAGTACAGATAAAAAGATAAAAAGACAAACTTGGAGTTTTAGTGGAGGTAAACGAGTTAGCCAATTTAACAAAGAAAGTACCTACTTACCTTTGACGAATAGTATTGGAACATTATTTTATGGCGATAATTTTATAAAAACGTATGAAAACTATTTTGTACGTTTAGGGTTTAGCAAGCGTTATGAAAGCGGATTTAGATTTTCCATAAACGGATTGTATGAAGATAGAATTCCGCTTGATAATACAACGGATTTTACCATTATCAAAAAAAATAAAATAAATATCACCCCTAATTATCCTACCGAAAAATTATTAACACAATTTTTACCGCATCAAGTATTTATACTTTCATTAGATTTAAGTATTAAGCCAGGGCAGCGCTTTATTCAATTTCCTAATAATAAAAGAAGTATAGGGTCAAAGTATCCAACTTTTAGTTTTAATTACACCAAAGGGGTAAAAAATATTTTGGGTAGCGATGGTGATTTTGATAAATGGCGTTTAACCATAAACGATGATAAAAATTTAAAGTTAGCTGGAAAATTAAGCTACAAAGTAGGTATTGGTGGTTTTTTAAATAACAAAAATGTTTATTTACAAGATTATCAGCATTTCAACGGTAACCGTTCTTTACTAGCATCCGAATATATAAACAGTTTTCAATTGGCATCTTTTTATGCCAATAGTACAAATGCATCTTTTTATACTATAGGACATTTGGAGCATCACTTTAATGGATTGTTGACAAATAAAATTCCATTCTTTAAAAAATTAAATTGGAATTTGGTAACAGGAGGCAATACATTTTTTGTAAATGCAACTAATAATTATGTAGAAGCCTTTATAGGTATTGAAAATATTTTTAAAATAATTAGACTTGATTATGTAGTAGGCTACAATAATGGTAAAACTGGCTTAAGTGGTTTTAGACTTGGTTTTGGTGGGGTTATTGGTGGAGGTATCAAAATGAGCAACACCGGTAGAAACCGCTCAGTAAATATTAGTTTATAAATTTTATATTTGCATTGTAATTTGGTTTGCCCTGCAAGCATCCAATCTTTAAATGATTTTCTACTTTTTTGTAGAATCAAATTTTAAAATATGACAGTACTACACAACCGTCTTAACCAGGCAGAATGTAAAGCATTATTACATAAAGAAACATTCAAACGAGTTACCCTTTCCTTTTATCAATATTTTACAATAGACAACACACAAGAGTTAAGAGATACGCTTTACAAAAACTTTTTAGAATTAAACGTATTAGGTAGAATTTATCTTGCTCATGAAGGAATTAATGCACAAGTAAGTGTACCCGAAGATAATGTTGAAGTCTTCAAAAATTATTTATACTCTATACCTCAACTAAATAATATACGCTTAAACAATGCGTTTGATGATGATGGGAAAAGCTTTTGGATGCTTAAAATTAAAGTGCGCCAAAAAATTGTTGCAGATGGAATTGTAGATAAAAACTTTAGTATGGAAAATAAGGGCAACTATGTAAATGCCCAACAAATGAATGAGTTGTTAAATGATGAAAGTACAGTGGTTATTGATATGCGTAACCACTACGAATATGAGGTAGGGCATTTTGATAAGGCGTTAGAAATACCTAGTGATACCTTTAGAGAGCAACTGCCCATGGCGGTAGATATGATGAAAGATAAAAAAGATAAAAATATAATTATGTATTGCACAGGTGGTATACGATGCGAAAAAGCAAGTGCTTATATGTTACATAATGGCTTTACTAATGTTTTTCATTTAGAAGGTGGCGTAATTAATTATGCTCAACAAATTAAACAACAAGGCTTACCAAGTAAATTTATTGGTAAAAATTTTGTTTTTGATGGTAGGCTAGGGGAACGTATTACAGAAGATATTATTTCTAAATGCCACCAATGCGGTAAGCCAGCAGATACACATACCAATTGTTTAAACGATGGTTGTCATTTATTATTTATACAATGCAATACATGTAAAATAGAGTTTGGTGGCTGTTGTACAGTAAAATGTAAAACTATTTATCAATTACCCATAGAGCAGCAAAAACAATTACGAAAAGGTATTGATAAAGGCAATATGGTTTTTAATAAAAGTAAACAACGTTTGAGGCCTAGGCTTAATGAAGACTAGGCGATTGGTTTAAAAATTAAATAAACTTTTAGTATAGTTTTTGTGCAGTATTCAGTTTTGTAAAGTCTTTTTATAAGGAAGCAACTATTTTATTGTAGGTTTCTTGCTCACTTAATTTTTGAGGTATAAATTTTTCTCCAATAACTTTTTCGTATAACTCAATATATCTATTACTGATGGTATCAATCCATTCATCTGTCATAACGGGTATGGTTTGCCCTTCTTTCCCCATAAAATTATTTTCAATAAGCCACTCTCTCACAAACTCTTTACTCAATTGTTTTTGTTTTTCCCCATTTTTTTGTCTTTGCTCGAAACCATCGGCGTAAAAATATCTTGAGCTATCGGGTGTATGTATTTCGTCCATCAACACAATTTCGTCACCAATTTTACCAAATTCGTATTTTGTGTCTACTAAAATTAGGCCTTGTTTTGCAGCTATTTTTTTACCTCTTTCAAAAAGGGCCAGGGTATATTGGCAAAGGGTGTCCCATTCTTTTTGGGTAGCCAATCCTTGTTGAATTATTTCGGCAGGGCTTATATCCTCATCATGGCCTTCACTTGCTTTAGTGCTAGGTGTAATAATGGGGGAAGAAAAGAAATCATTTTCTATCATATTCTCTGGCAAAAGTGCACCACAAAGTGTTCTTTTACCGCTACTATAGGTACGCCAAGCATGGCCAGTTAAGTTACCTCTAACAACCATTTCAAGCTTAAATGGGGTACATTTTTTACCTATTGCTACATTTGGGGCAGGTATAGATAATAACCAATTTGGGCAAATATCTTTAGTTGCATTAAGCATATAAGCAGCTATTTGGTTTAAAACCTGTCCTTTATAGGCTATAGTCCGAGGTAAAATAACATCAAAAGCCGAAATACGATTGCTAGCCACCATAACAAGCAAATTGTCGCTTAAATAATAAACATCTCTTACTTTTCCTTTATAAAAACTTACTTGTTTGGGAAAATTAAATGGTGTCATTTCGCTAAAATAAGGCGAAGATTAGTATCTACCTAAAAATGTAACACATTAGATTTCAACACATGTTTACAAATAAAATTTTTATGTAATTGTAACAATACGTATTTTGCTAAATATTTATAAAACAAAACAACGCAATATGAAGAAAATTACAAATTATTTAGTTACTTTTTTGCTAGCTAATATTTTGTGTATTACCGTTCTTGCACAAAATACCACCATAAGCGGTAATGTAAGAAACAGTTCTACCAAAGAAAATGCCGGAGCAGTTTCGGTTACTCTAAAAGATGGCACTACCGGAACGTACACCGATGATAAAGGAAATTTTAAATTAAGTGTAAAAACGTTACCTGTTACTTTACTAGTATCGTCAATTGGTTACGAATTACAAGAAATAACTGTAAGCAACACATCTAAGGTACAAATAGACTTTATACCATCGAATGCTTTAGGGCAAGAGATAGTAGTATCTGCAAGTAGAGTACCACAGCGTATTTTAGAAAGCCCTGTAAGTATTGAACGTATAAATACAACGGCTATACGAAATGCACCAGCTGTAACTTATTACGATGTGATATCTTCTTTAAAAGGAGTAGATATTACTACTTCATCGTTAACCTTTAAAACACCTACTACTCGTGGATTTAGTGGAAGTGGTAGCCCAAGAGTTACACAGTTTATGGATGGAATGGATAACCAGTTACCTGGTTTAAATTTCTCTGCAGGAAGTGTAATTGGTTTAACTGAATTAGATGTTGATAATGTAGAATTATTACCAGGTGCCTCATCTGCCTTGTATGGTCCGGGTGGTATGAATGGTACCATATTAATTGCCAGTAAAAATCCGTTCAAGTACCAAGGTTTATCTTTTCAAGTAAAAACAGGTATAATGAATACGGATAAGCGTTACCGCTCAGCTTCTCCTTATAATAACTGGAGTATGCGTTGGGCAAAAAAGGTTAGTGAAAAATTTGCCTTTAAAATAGGCACAGAAATAGTTGCCGCTAAAGATTGGCTAGGTTATGATAGAAGAAATTATGACCGAAATGGCACATTGGGTTCTATTAAGGCTGGCGATAGAGCTACAGACCCTAACTATGATGGAGTAAATATATATGGGGATGAAACTACCATTGATATAAGAACAAACGTGTTGAATCCAATTGGTGCATCCGCTGCCCCATTCTTAAAAAACTTTATTGATACCTTAAATAATGGAAGACCTATTAATGTATCTCGTACTGGATATGCAGAATCGGATATTGTAAACCCTAATACAATAAACTATAAAGTATCTGGTGCATTACATTATAAAATTACGCCTAAAATTGAGGCAGTTTTAGCAGGCCACTGGGGTACTGGTAACACTGTATATACAGGGAGCGAAAGGTATAGCTTAAGAGATTTTAAAATAGGCCAATACAAATTTGAATTAAATAGTAAAAATTGGTTTTTAAAGGCATATACCACACAAGAAAATGCTGGTGAAAGTTTTAATGCTACTGTTACTACTCGTTTAACTAATGAAGCGTGGAAGCCTAGTGGTGGACCTACAGGATGGTATGCTCAATATGCACAATTTTATTTAGGAGCAAGATTAAATGGCGCAACAGACTTTGATGCTCAAACGTTTGCAAGACAAGTTACTGATTTTGGAAGACCAGCAGCTGGTAGTGCAGCTTTTAAAACATTGTTTGATAAAGTAAGAAGCGTACCAATTTCTGCCGGTGGTGGTTTATTTGTAGATAGATCTGATTTATATATGGTAGAAGGCCAATACAATTTATCGTCTATTACACATGATTTTGCAGATATCCTAATTGGAGCAAACTTTAAACAATATGCCTTAAATAGTGAAGGAACCTTGTTTGCAGATCAAAACCAAAAAATAAGTATTAATGAATTTGGTGGCTATATTCAAGCTACAAGGTCTTTTTTAGAAGATAAAATTAAAGTTGCATTAAGTGGAAGATACGATAAGAACGAAAATTTTGTAGGTAGATTTACTCCAAGAGCAACTGCAGTTATTAAAGTAGCTAAAAACAATAATATTCGTGTAAGTTATCAAACGGCTTATCGTTTTCCAACAACACAACAACAGTGGATCGATTTAGGCGTTGGCTCAAATACAAGATTATTAGGTGGAGCTGAGTACTTCAATACCACATACCAATTAAGTACCAAACCAACGTTTGAACTTGCTGCTTTGCCAACAACAACATCAGCCTATCAAGTAAATAAATTTAAAGCAGAGTCTGTATCTACTTACGAAATTGGCTATAAAGGATTGTTGATGAATGATAAATTATTAATTGATGCGTATGGTTATTTTGGGGAGTATAAAGACTTCTTAACTCGTACCTTATTAATACAACCAACTAGTGGTAATGTTGCAGATGTAGTAAATGCGTTGGCTAATAAAATACCGGTGAGTAATGTTGGTAATATTTATTCTATCCCTGTAAATTCTTCAGGCAAAGTAAAAACATTTGGTTGGGGCTTTAGTTTAGATTATAGATTACCTTCTAACTTTTCTGTTAGTGGTAACGTGTATTCAGATGAGTTAAAAGATGTGCCTACAAATTTTGTAGCTTATTTTAGTACGCCTAAATACAGAACAAACGTTAGTATTGCTAATTCTGGATTTGGTCCAAAGAAAAAATTAGGCTTTAATGTTTCGTACAGATGGCAAGATGCTTTCTTGTATCAAGCAGATTTTGCCAATGATTTTCTTCCTGCTGTTCATACTGTTGATGCACAGGTTAGTTTAAAATTGCCAAAAACTAAATCAATTTTAAAACTTGGGGCAAATAATTTATTGAACCAATATTATGTAAATGCACCAGGTAATTCAATTGTAGGTGGTTTATACTATGTATCGTTTGCTTATAATGTATTTTAATATTGCTTAATTACTATAAAATAATAAATATGAAACTAATTAATAAAATAAAAAATAATGCAGCCCTTTTTGTAATTGCTGGGGTATTATTCGCATCTTGTAATAAGGTGCTTGAAACACCAATTCCAATTGTAATTCCTCCAAATCCTGCAAGTGGTATTTCATTAGCAGCTACCATCACAGCAAATGCAGATGATAGTTTATTTAATAGACTAGTGATAAGAACGAATACACAATTTAGAATTGATAACAAACTAAATAGGTATACAGTATTTGTACCTAACAATGCAGCGATGAGAAATTTTGTTAATGCGGCATCTGGAGGATTAATTCCAGTTGCATCACCTGATGCAGTGCACTCCAATTTTTTGAATACCACCTTGCCTATTGCTGTTGCTGGAGTAATTGTAAATTATAATATATCACCACAAGAAGTAACATCTGCTACTATTACGAGCACATTTCCAAATTTTGCTTACCCGTCAAACGTTAATCCAAATCCTATGGCCAGTGGTTTATTACGCTTAAATGTCTATCCTAGCAAAAGAAGTAATGGTGCTTGGTTAAATAATATTCCCTTAGTGCCAGGTATTGATGTTGCTACTGCAAATGGCGTTATACACCACATAGCTGCGGTAACAGCAATACCTAACTCACCATTATGGAGTAGAATTAATTCAGATGTAGATATGACGTATTTAAGAGCTGCAATTATAAGAGCGGATAGTGGCACAACGTCAACACCAGGTACATTAAATTCAGCTAGTTTACAATCTGTATTGACTGAGTTTGGGCCTAATTTAACTGTGTTTGCACCAACAAATGCTGCGTTTATAGCAACATTAACAGGGGCTATTTATCAAGGATTAGTTGCACAGGGCTTTCCTGCAGGTGCTGGAACTTTAGCAACAGCTACTGCCTTAGTAACTGCAACAGATGCTAATGGTCCAACTGTATTTAGAAATCCATTACTTTTTAGTGTATTAACTTGTCAAGCTGTTCAAGGAATTGTAATTTATCATGTATTAGGAGATAGGGCGTTTAGTGTAAATTTTCCTACAACTACAACTAATATACCAACGCTATTAAACAGAGCTGTTCCAACACATCCTGGTGTAGGTATTACTGCTACATTTACAGGGCCTGGTGTTACTGCTATTACAGTTAAAGGATTGGGTAATCCATCAGCTTTTCCTGTATCTGTTAACCCTACACCAAACCCGTTTGGTGCAAGCGATCAGCACTTTATAAATGGGGTATTACATAAATTAAATGGAGTTTTACTTCCTCGATAAAAAGTGTAAAATAGTATTTTTAAAAAAGACATCTTGTAGAA
>Ga0070374_10001529_pt1 | contig 10035 bp, 5 predicted proteins | sample LauGreSuBDMM15SN_2_FD_66374 | JGI IMG/M metagenome (GOLD analysis project Ga0070374, IMG submission 66374) | Freshwater lake microbial communities from Lake Michigan, USA - Su13.BD.MM15.SN (version 4) (version 4) | ecosystem: Environmental > Aquatic > Freshwater > Lake | place: Lake Michigan...
TGGTTGTTCTCCTTATTAGTGCCCGCCCTTACTGGGCCGCAGCTTTTGTGTCTCAAAACTCGAACTTGAGCCTTGTTGACTCAAGTTTCACAAATCCCAAGCATTATGTCAAGCAAATAACCTGAAAACTTGATGTGAGTCGGCTCAAGTTCGCTCAAGGCAAACAGATGGAGAATCGTTGTGAAAAAGTACTTGAAACCAGACATTTTTGGAGCTTTTTGCCGTCAAACTTTTCCTATGACTAAATCAAGCTCGAAACTAAAGACTTTCTCCTGGATGCTATGGGACTGGGCTGAACAGCCTTACCCGACCATCATGCAGACCTTCATCTTCCCTGTGTACCTCGCTAATGCTGTAGCAACATCAGCTCAGACTGCGGACCAAGCTATTGGTTGGGCGACAGCTATCGCTGGTGTTCTTCTGGCTGCTATTGCACCAGTACTAGGACGCAGATCCGATGTCAACGGTAGAAGAAAGTTCTGGGTTGTGACTCTGACTCTTGTCTTGGTTGCCATCATGATTTCAGCTTTCTTCGTTGAGCCAAAGCCAGAGTTCTTCCTCTTTGGTTTAGTTCTTTATGCCACTGGTTCTTTAGTTCAAGAGTCTGCATTCATTAACTACTACGCCATGCTAAAGGGCGTAACAACAGAAAAGAACATCGGAAAAATTTCTGGCTACGCTTGGGCCCTTGGCTATACCGGTGGAATTATTCTTCTGCTAATTTCCCTTATTGGTTTTGCTTTACCTGATGTGCCTTGGTTCGGCATTCCAACTGAGGACTCACTAAACATCAGATCTATATTTATCTTCGCTGCGATCTGGACTTTAGTCTTCTCAATTCCTCTGCTACTTTTCGTACCAGAGATTGAAAAGCAAGCAGTCGCTAAAGAGAGCATCCTGTCTTCATACAAAAAGCTTTGGGGTCAGCTAGTAACCCTTCGTCAACAGGCTCCTGAAACACTGAAGTTCCTGATCTCAAGTGCTGTCTACAGAGATGGTCTTGCAGGTATCTTCACCTTCGGTGCAGTTCTTGGAACACTAGCCTTTGGTTTTGATCAAACAACCATTATTTTCTATGGAATCGCAGCAAACATTGTTTCGGGTATCGGTGCAGCACTCGGCGGTGTCCTTGATGACAGAATCGGTTCCAGAACAGTGATCATCGCTTCCCTTGTCGGACTCATTGTTGCTGGTAGCTGCGTCTTCATATTTGCTAGCTACGGTCAACCTGCCTACTGGTTGTTCGGTTTGCTTCTATGTCTGTTCGTAGGGCCTGCTCAAGCATCAAGCAGAACTTTTGTTTCTCGTTTCACCCCGGCAGGTCGTGAAGGTGAAGTATTTGGTCTTTACCAATTCACTGGAAGAGCAGTTTCCTTCTTGTCAGGATCATTATGGGCATCTAGCATCGCGATTGCTATCCATCTTGGTGCAACAGGTAACACAACCATCTACGGTATCTGGGGCCTAATGGTCATCCTGGTTGTTGGTCTAGTGCTACTAACTAGAGTTCACCCAAGACCTGCAGTTCTCAATTAATTCAAATTAAGTAAAAGAGGCCGTCCACCTGGACGGCCTCTTTTACTTCTGAGGTATTCATTGATTGTTACGCAGGGAATAGGCATAGTCTTCGAGGCTTAGCAATACTCCTTCGTTGAATTCCTTATCCATACTGCGGAAACTGAGTTTGGCTTCAAAGTTGCTATCTTTTAGGTGGCTAAGTGGGTTCTCCTTGGCACTTACAGCAACTAGATATTTGATCTGCTGTTTTGGATAGAGAGTTGTTATTCCGGTTGATCTTTGAAATGGAAGAATCGCGCTTTTGCCTATGTGATTCCACGCGACTCCTTCAGGAAACTCCAGTCGCACACTTGTGGCTGGAGTCAGGCCGTGGTTCTCAAAGAGAAGAACAACACATCGACGGCCATCTAGCAATTCATCATATGCGTAACGAACAGTTACGTAAGGTCTCATGCGGCTAGCTTCAAATCGACGAGCCTGTCTGAGTTGCTTGGCTGCAGCGACAATGGTAATCGCTGCAGCCAAGAACCCAAATATTGTGAACCAGTCCGCAACAGTAGACAGCAAGATTACTTGGACTTCACTGTCGTTTTAGCCTCAGCACTCATACCAAACTCATTGTCAACAGTGACCACTATTGTGTAAGTCACTCCCTTGGTGAGTTTTGTAATCGCATAAGAGCCTTTTACCTTCGACGCAGCAACCGGACCGGATTCAAAACTAAAGCCTCCAGGTCCTGTGACAGAGAAGTAGTAATTCAGAATTGCAGAACCACCGTTGTTTGCAGGAGGAGCAAAGTACAGCTTTGCTCCCTTGGAAAGGGCGGAAGCCGTTAGGTTTCTTACTGCTGATGGTGCTCCTACGATCTTCATTGAAGAGCTTGAAGCCGCTACTGAAGTGCCCACTCCGTTGATTGCTACAACTTTAGCTATGTAGGTTGTGCCTACAGTTAGACCTGAAATGTCACAGCTTGTGGCGTCCTGATCAACCTTGCAAGTCTTTCCACCAGGTGTCAAAGTAACTGCGTAGCCGGTTAGCGGTGAACCACCGTCGTCTTCTGGCTCTGTCCAACTTACTGTTAGAAGTCCAGCCCCTTGGGTAAGAGTTACATCAGTGACTGCAGAGGCAACGCGACCAGGGGTAGCAACTACTTCCGCGGTAGAGACGCTTGGGCCAATCAAGTTGTTTGATGTGACACGAACAATCTGTGGTGTTCCATTTTCCAGATCGTTCACTACACATGTCAACAACTTAGCTGGCACAACAGTGCAAGCCTCTTCATCATTTACAAACACTGTGTAGTTGATGATTGGTGTTCCACCGGTCAAAGCAAGTGATGGTGGAGCGAATGACACAGTAATCATGCCGTCACCTGGTTTCACCTTTAGAGCGACCGGTGCACTCGGAGTTCCCGCAATCAGAGTTGACGTTGAGATTGTCGGCTGACTGCTTCCAGCATCGTTCACGGCAATAACACTGAAGGTGTACTGAGACCCATTCTTAAGATTGGAAATAATACACTGCGTGTTTGGAGCGTTTACAGTACAAATCGTTCCACCAGGTGATGAAACTACTTTGTATGACTGGATTGGTGCTCCACCGTTGAATCCTGGAATCCAAGAAACAGTGGCTTTACCTGAAGCTGCACTCACAACTACAGATTGAACTGCACTAGGAATGGCCCTAGGCGTAACAGTTCCTGCAACTGATGCTGACTCAGACTCTCCAACGGCATTGGTTGCATAAACAGAAACTGAATATGGAACACCGTTATCTAGGTCTGCGATTGTGCAACCCAAGAAACTTAGATCTGTAATCTCACAGCTAAAGCCACCAGGAGTTAGATCCACTCTGTAGCTAAGAATAGGTGAGCCACTATCTTGAGCAGGTTTCCACTTAACACTGATTGAACCATTACCCACTGTAGGAATAACAGCAGTAGGGGCAGTAGGCACATCAGCCGGGATGACATTCTGGCTTGTTGAACCAGGTCCATCACCAACACCATTAGTAGCTACCACTGTAACTGTGTATGAGGTTCCATTTGAAAGACCGGTGATTAGACAGCTTCGTGCCTCTCCACTGTTCTGCACACAAGTGTTTACTGATCCTGTTGTGCCTGTCGGTGACGCGTTGACTGTGTACTGGGTGATTGGTGCTCCACCTGAATCCACTGGGGCATTCCAAGACACAGACACTCCACCGTTCAAAGGTGTCAATCTAATTCCAACCGGTGCACCTGGAGTAAATCTAGGGGTCTTGGAAATAGCGTTTGACGCTTCAGATGTTCCAGCGTCATTGACTGCTGTCACCGTGATAGATTGCACCGCTCCATTGGTCAAACCACTGATGGTACAAGTGGTGTTGGCAACCGATGATCCATTCACCACAGTGAATCCATTTACCTGACAAGTTTGAGCAGAAGGCATTGCCTTTGCGATGTATCGAATAATCGGCGAACCGTTATTGTCTACGTTTGTTGAGATAGCTCTCCACCTGACCACGAGGCTCTGGTTTTGAGGATCAACGGAAACTAGTGTCGGAGTAATTGAGATACCTCTTGGAGTGATGGTTCCAGCAACTGAAGACTCAGGACCAGCACCTGCTCCATTAGAAGCGGCTACCTTTATTGTGTATCTAGAACCGTTAGTCAACCCGCGGATCCAACAGCTTGTAGCAGTTGAAGGAGTTGAACAGCTGAACACGTTGGCTCCCAAGGTAGCCGTTGCAATGTATCCAGTAATGTCCGAACCACCAGTTGAGTTTGGAGCAGCCCAAGAAACTAAAACCTGGGTGTCATCTGCTGCAGCAGTAAGCGATGTTGGTGCACCAGGATTTGTGAATGGCATCCCAGTAATTCCAGTGCTTGCAGCTCCTGTGCCCGCGGCATTCACTGCCACAACAGTAACTGTGTAGTTAGTACCCGGAGTTAGGTTTAGGAAATCACAATAAGTTCCCGTGCTAGTACAAGTGATGCCTGACCCTGGTGTAGCAGTTGCAAGGTATGACGTAATAGTCGAGCCACCATCAGACAGTGGAGCTGCCCAGGTAACTCTCAACGTTGCAGCACCTGGTGTCAACGAAACCTGGATAGGTTTTGATGGCACTGTTCTAGGAGTGACGTTGGAAGATGAAGCAGCTTCAGAGCTACCAGCATTATTGGTTGCAACGACATCCACGATGTAGCTTGAACCATTTACTAAACCAGTGAAAGTACAAGTTCTGGTGCTAGCAATAGTTGAACAAGTATCACCTGTAGATCTAACGGTTGCTACGTAACCTGTAATCGCAGTACCACCATCATATGAAGGTGCTGCCCAACTTGCAGTTAATCCTGCGTTTGTTGGAGACACAATGATGCTTCTTGGAGAGCTCGGAATAGTTGCCGGTACACCGTTATAAGAAGCAGATGCTGTTCCAGTTCCAGCAGTGTTAGTTGCTGTAACAGTGAATGCATAGGTAGTTCCGTTATCCAATCCAGTTACAGTGCAGAAAAGTACTGCTCCACCGGTAGTACATGAGTTTCCTCCTGGAGAGGCAACAACTGTGTAGTTAGATACAGATGCACCACCAGTAGCCGAAGGTGCACGCCATCTAACTAGAACACTGTTAGAACCAGGTTCAGTAGCGCTAATAGTTGGCTTACCAGGAATAGTTACTGGAGATCCAGTAACTGATGCGCTGGAAACAGAATCGCCAGCAGGATTAGTTGCTGCAACCGTAACGCTATAAACGCTTCCATTGCTCAGTCCCAACAAATTACAAGACAAAGCTGGAGCGATAGCAGTACAGGTAACGTTTCCTGGTTGCGCTGTAACTGTATAAGAAGTAACCGCAGATCCACCATTACTGCTAGGTGCTCTCCAGCTGACTCCAAGTTGTCTGTCACCTGGATTGATAACAACATTTGTCGGAGAACCGGCAAGTGTTCTAGGTGTAATCAATGTTTCAGATGTAGATACCTCACCACCACCTGCCTCATTTGTCGCATAAACAGAAATCGAATATTGGGTTCCGTTTGTAAGCGGTGAAATAGTACAAGATGTTCCAGTTCCAGTAGTTGAACAGGAGTTGCCACCAGGTTGAGCTTCAACGTCATAGCGAGTAATCGCTGATCCGTTGTTATTAGCAGCCGACCATGTAACTGTTATTTCACCATCACCCGGAGCAACAGAAACGATAGGGGGTGCGGAAGGTCCTCTAAATGGAACAAAAGCAGCTGAATTTGCACTTGCTGTTCCAGGTCCAACGTTGCTGAATGCTCTCACACTGGCTCTGTAAGTCGAACCATTGGTAAGGCCAGAAACGTTGCAAGTCAAAGGCCCTACTGTCCAGGTACATGTCTCGTTGCTTGGTGAGAGAGTGACGACATAGCTTGTGACTGGACTTGACCCAATTGAGGAAGGTGCCGACCAGTTGACGGTAACGGAACTGTCATTTGGGCTCAAGCCGGATATTGTTGGAGCGCTCGGGGAATCACCAAAAGATATGGCATTTGCTAGGGTGACGCTACCTGAAGAAGTCTCAACAACTACGCTTGCAGGCCCACCAATTGCCGATGCTGGACTGACGAACGAAAGCAAGGTTCCATCTGCGCTTTCGTTCCAATTCGCTACAGTTATACCGCCTACTGTGACACTCGAGACTCCGACGAGGAACGACCCCGAAAGTTGCACATTCGCACCGCCTGTTTTTGGGATCAATGCGCGGTCGGAGCTTGAGATTGTTGGAGTTTGAACGAGAGCCGGGGCCCAAGTGTCAGTCACTGCCGAGTTAGCTAACCCATCCTGTCTCTCTCCAAACTTTCCATCGCCCATTACGAAAATGCGACCGTCATCGGCAATTGCATAAAGCCTTCCCCATGTTGTGTATTCAGTTTCGCCTGTGACAGAGCCCTGGAAAAAACCGCCGTGCAGTTTTGAAATTCTGGTGTTAGCTGGGGCGGGAATGTCGAAAGTTTGTTGTGCAGGCAAAGTGCCTCTGAACAACTTAACCTCCCTGACGTTAGAGTAAGGAACAGAGAATGGATAAGTCATCCCGTTGGTGAAGTTAGCATAGTTAACCCAATTGACTTGGTATACGTTCCAAGGAATGTTTGATGCGTAGTTTCCAATGCCATAAGTGGAGACGCAAGTGGTAGACCCATCAACCTTGAGGCCGCAAATTGCCTCTCGCGGGGTGTCTTGTCGAATGTCGATAGAAGCCCACCGATGAGTTGCGCCAATCGATATTCTCTCCTGAAACATGTTCCGAGACACGCACTGTGCAGTAAAGTCGCTAAGTATCCCACAAAGAGAAGTCATGTAATAGTTACGAATGCTTTCAGGTCCGACGGAGCTTCCGTTTTGACGCGCACTGAAAGAAGTCCAAGTTAGATTTCCCGGGGCCACAAACTCTTCAAAACCATATCCGCCATTTGCCCAGATTCGATTTCCAATTTTGACGACTTGGAAAGCTCCAATTTGAATCTCGGTCGTCGATGTAATAACTGGAGTCGAGCCCGCGTAGGCTCTAGGTAGGGTAATAACTGCGTCTGGTGCTGAGTCAGACAAAATCAACCGATCAGAATTGTCTCCCCAACACCAAAGGCCTGTCGCCAAAATTCCACAGGTTTTCTTGTCCGTGACGCTGAACCCAAACCAAGGCCTACCCGCCGATTTGACCTTGACTGGAATTTGATTTGGCGTAGTGCTTCCGTCCCCAAGTTGTCCGTTTGCATTAGCTCCCCAACACCATAACTCTGACAAAGTGTTCTTGGCACAAGCATGCGTGTTAGCAACCTCCAAAGCAACCCAATTGTTTGCAGAGCCGACCTGTTTAGGGCCAACGGGCGTTCCTGCCGCCGGATCACCTTGCGCGGTATTCCAAGCTACACCTCTAGTACCTTCTGCTTTACCCCAACACCAGATAGTTCCGTTGGTAGCAAGTGCGCATGTGGTACCTGACCCAGGGGAGCTAATGCTCTCCCATCTTGCTGGAAGATTTGGGATTGTAGTTACCGCACTTGCAGGAGCTGCCGACAGAATGACCGGCAGTCCTCCTGCTAGCAATGCAATTGTTGTCAGGAAGGTTGAGAAGACCTTTGATTTGCGCATGGTTGTGCTTTCTTTTTGTTAGGCGACTGGAACTTTTACGACTACTGGTTCGGATTTACCCTTGCCGTTTGTAGCGATGATTGAGATTTGATATGTGGTTGCATTGGCCAGACCAGTGAGAGTCAAAGTCTTTAAACTTGCTTTCACTGTTTTGGTGACTGTCTTTTTGCCTGTTGCTTTTGCTGTGATGGTGTAAGTCTTGATCGCAGACTTGCCATCGAATAGCGGTGACTTCCAAGTGACAATGGCTTTACCGATCCCTGTGGACTTAGCAGTCACAGCAGTTACTGGCATTGGTGCTGAGTTCTTCACTTGGACGCGAATTGTCTTTACCGAAGCAGCACCTGCAGATTTGATCGTGTAGATACCTGACTTAGTTGCACAAATCTTGAGCTTTAGTTTGCCCTTTGAGTTTGTGTTTCCTGTCATGGTTGGCTTACATTTGCCAGTTGTGGCACCTTTAGGTGGAACAATGGTGATCTTCACTGGACGCTTAACGGCAGCTCTTCCGAATGCAGCTGGGCCTGCCGCTGCATCGTTGATGCTTACATCTATAGGAATAAGTTGAGCAGGATCGCCTGTTACAACTGGTGTGTCCACCGCTACCCAAGGCATGTATTCAAGCTCTGCTCTAGTCGTTGCACTGTCTAGTGACACTATCTGCTGTTGGGTAATGACACCATCGTCGTATGTGACAGTAGCTTCTGTGCCTTCTGGCAAGAAACCGTAGATGACAAAGTTTCCATTGATGTCTGTCTTGCCTGAGTATGGGCCTACTTGAGAGACAAAGGAGAAGCCATTGGCTACCTGAGTGGATTCAATGTTTGTTCCTTCTGTATATCCAATAATTGGGCGGCCATACTTTACGCAGGTTTCTTGTTCAACCCATTCACCGTCTGTGACATATTCACCCCACTCATCTATATAGCTTGTCTCTTCCCAAACTTCTTCTGTCTTGGTTTCTACGCAACCGTATTCACCCAAAATTGGTTTAGCTTCGGGAATTGTTACAGTAGCTCCAATAACTGGCAAACCATTAGGAAGAACGACGCGAACGGTGTGTGCGCTGATATCGGTTTCTGGAAGTTTCAGAACAGTTCGATCAAACCCAAGAGTGGTTCTCCAGCTTCCCGAAACCAATGCTCCGTCGGCTGTCAATGCATCCTTCAACGTAACATCTACAGCTCCGGCTGGTGCTGATGGAAAGTCATTTACACCAGAATCGGTCAGTCCGTAGGTGCGTGAAGACCAGGCTGAGTTATCAACCATGCGCCAGGTGATCTTGCCGCCTTTGACTGGCTTATTTTTCCAGTCAACTACTGTCACGCGTGATGGTTTTGCGCCTTTAGTGGTCACAAACATTGAATCGCTGTATGGGGACTTGTCTGGCGCTAAAGCTGCTACGCGTACCCACATAGCACTTGCCATTTTTAGGTCGTTGAGGTTGATTCCTTGATAAGAGTTTTCATTTTGGAGGACAAGCTCTTTCCAAGTGTCTGCGTTATCAGTGCTTATGCCAAGAACCCAGCCGACTGCACCTTCATATGCATCCCAAGATAAGCGAATGCTTGTTGTGGTTCTGGTTTCAACTGTTAAGCCAGTTGGTGATTCAAGGTCTGATGAATCTGGATCTGGGTCTGTGTTTGCCCATTCAGTGCATTCAAATTCGCCATCTGCGTCCACTCCCCAAGTGATGCAGTCGGTAGCTGCTAAAGCCGGCTGATTAAAAAGCCCCCCCCCCGCTGTTATGGCGAGGATAGTTAAGGCACTTAGCACGGTGCGATTCAAAGTTCTCATGGAACCTCCCAGATACGGAAACAATTGAAGACTAATACAGATATCTCCATATGGAAACGTGTTTCAATGGGAACATTCGCTATTGCAAACACTGGGAGATCTATGGCAGGCCAATCAATCTTGTCGAAGACCTTCTCTGTCAGTTAGCGTCGCGGATTGGGATTTGCTGATGTTGGACGTCTTTATATATGCTCTGAAGGTTTCGAATTGGTCCATTTCTGAGTTTGCTCTACAGAAGATAGAATAAAGCCATGACTAGAAAACATGGTGAGCTTGAAGCAGAGGTGCTGCATGCACTTTGGAGTCTTGAAGAATCTGGCGCTACTGATATTGGGTCACAAGACATCTTGAGAACAATTGAACCTAAAGGTTCTATTGCTCTCACAACCTTGCTTACTATCTTGAGCCGCCTCTGCGACAAAGAGCTTGTTAGAAGAAGAAAGCTTGATGGCAAGTCACTTGTGTTCGAATCAGTGCTTAGTCGAGATGAACAAGCTGCTGCTTCACTTCTTGAATTGCTAGAAGGATCACATAACCCATCTTTGGTGGTTGCAAACTTTGTTGACTCTCTTTCACCTGAAATCAAAGATGCTCTTAGGAGTAGCCTGCGTAAGGAGAAGTAGGC